>JAABUW010000124.1_pt1 | contig 158408 bp, 141 predicted proteins | sample 5560081 | NCBI WGS metagenome assembly JAABUW01 (sample SAMN10711882, study PRJNA513363) | rock metagenome | isolation source: Antarctica rocks | place: Antarctica: Victoria Land, Knobhead sud
GGGCTTGTAAGTTTAATTAGACTTTGTAGCTGTGCTACAAAGTCTAATTAAACCAACTCCTAAGCTTTGCTTATAAAAAAAGCTTTAGCTTTTTTTATTAGCAAAGGGCCTTTGCTAGCAAGCTAGCTGCAGTAGTTGGTTTAATTCTACTAAGTAGAATTAAACTTACAACCCTGCGGGTAGCTTGCTACCAAAGGGGCTTGCTTCGCTAGAAAAAACATAGTTTTTTTCTACCAAAAGGCGTAACTAAAATCTTAGAAGCAAGGTAAAAAAAACTTTGTTTTTTTTCTTCACAAGAACCTAAACAACTTTGTTGCTTGGTGGACGTTTAAGATTTTTGGCATGCTAATTTATTAGAAATTCAACTAAGTTGTTTGACCAAAAGCATAAGTAAAGATTAATAAAATAAATTTAAAAATAAATAGAGACAGACTGTATTGACGAAAACGCTACCTTTAAGGTATGCTATATACAAATTAAAACTTGATTCAATAAAAAAAAGTAAATATTTGAATAAATAAAACTTTTTTTACTTGGGGATATAGCTCAGTTGGTAGAGCGTTGCCTTTGCACGGCAGATGTCAGCGGTTCGAATCCGCTTATCTCCACCAGTACTTTACTTTTTCAGTAAAGAAATTAGTAGTATTAGTAACTAAAATACTATATATTTTAGTTAAAATATATTTTAGTTAATTTTACTACCTTTAGTAAGGAAGCAAGCTTCTATTAAAAATTTGTACAAGTACAAACTTGTCGAGCTATGCTTTTTTAATTAGGTTGGCACTTCGTGTCTTCCAAAAGGTAGTTTGTGCTTGCGAACTGGGTTAATTTATTATTATTATTATTAAATAATAAGATCAAATGAAGAAAAGTTTATGGTGGATACCTAGGCACCTAGAGACGATGAAGGGCGTGGAAACCAACGAAATGCTTCGAGGAGCTGGAAACAAGCTATGATTCGGAGATTCCCGAATAGGGCAACCTTTTATACTTCCTATTAAATTCATAAATAGGAAAGAGACAACCTAGTGAACTGAAACATCTTAGTAGCTAGAGGAAAAGAAAGCAAACGCGATTCCCGTAGTAGCGGCGAGCGAACTGGGAACAGCCTAAACTAAACTTTTTTTAAAAAGTTTAGGGTTGTGGGAAGAATATATAGAGTACTTATATAAGTACTTTTTTTATATAAAAGTATAAGATTAAATGAAGCAGCTGAATCCTGCACCATAGATGGTGAAAGTCCGGTAGTTTAAAATCGATTATTTTTATGTTCTTATCCCGAGTAGCATGGGGCACGTGAAATCCCGTGTGAATCCGCGAGGACCACCTCGTAAGGCTAAATATTCCTAGGTGACCGATAGTGAAATAGTACTGCGAAGGAAAGGTGAAAAAGAACCCCTACAGGGGAGTGAAATAGAACATGAAACCGTAAGCTGTCAAGCAATGGGAGGGTTTATTCAATTAATAATTGAATAATAAAAAACCTGACCGTGTGCCTGTTGAAGAATGAGCCGGCGACTTATAGTAAGTGGCGTGGTTAAAGAAAAACATCTGAAGCCATAGCGAAAGCGAGTCTTAAGAGGGCGTTATGTCACTTATTATGGACCCGAACCCGGGTGATCTAACCATGACCAGGATGAAGCTTGGGTAAAACCAAGTGGAAGTCCGAACCGACCGATGTTGAAAAATCGGCGGATGAGTTGTGGTTAGGGGTGAAATGCCAATCGAACTCGGAGCTAGCTGGTTCTCCCCGAAATGCGTTGAGGCGCAGCGATTAACGAATTTAGGGCTGTCTAGGGGTAAAGCACTGTTTCGGTGCGGGCTGCGAGAGCGGTACCAAATCGTAGCAAACTAAGAATACTAGGCATTGCTTTCCGTTAATCAGTGAGACGGTGGGGGATAAGCTTCATCGTCGAGAGGGAAACAGCCCAGATCACTAGCTAAGGCCCCTAAATGATTGCTAAGTGGCAAAGGAGGTGAAAATGCTGAAACAACCAGGAGGTTTGCTTAGAAGCAGCCACCCTTAAAAGAGTGCGTAATAGCTCACTGGTGAAGCGTTTTTGCGCCGAAAATGAACGGGACTAAGCAATCTGCCGAAGCTGTGGGATTTTTATAGTAAAACTAAAAATCGGTAGGGGAGCGTTCCGCTCTAGGGTGAAGTATTTACGAAAGTCAATATGGACAAAGCGGAAGTGAGAATGTCGGCTTGAGTAACGCAAACATTGGTGAGAATCCAATGCCCCGAAAACCTAAGGGTTCCTTTACTAGGCTCGTCCATGAAGGGTTAGTCAGGACCTAAGGCAAGGCCGAAAGGCGTAGTCGATGGCAAACAGGTTAATATTCCTGTACTAGTTTTTAATTGATACCGAGGGACGAAGAAAGCAAAGATTGGCCAAAAAATGGATTGTTGGTGGAAATGTTCAAGGTCATGAAAAATAGAAGAAAAACTGTTTTTAAACTAAGACATGATACGATTTTACTCCCTGAATTAATTTAATTATTTGATAATTAAACATTTTTTATAGTAAAATTCAATTTTTTGTTAAGCTTCCTAGAAAAGCTCGTAGTATTGTAAATTATAAAATTACCTGTACCTCAAACCGACACAGGTAGGTGGGTAGAGTATACCTAGGGGCGCGAGATAACTCTCTCTAAGGAACTCGGCAAAATGGCCCCGTAACTTCGGGAGAAGGGGTGCCTCTTGTAAAAGAGGCCGCAGTGACCAGGCCCAAGCGACTGTTTACCAAAAACACAGGTCTCCGCTAAGTCGTAAGACAATATATGGGGGCTGACGCCTGCCCAGTGCCGGAAGGTGAAGGAAGTTGGTTATTCAAAGGAAACTAGAAGAAGCTGACAACCGAAGCCCCGGTGAACGGCGGCCGTAACTATAAACAAAAAATATGTGTTTCTTATTAAATAGGAAACAAGGACCTTTGTAGTTATAAAATTTGGCTATATGCTGGAAACTCTCGTTACTCTTATACTACTTTCTTTAAAAAAACTTATAAAAGAAGTAACAATGTGATAAGTAGAGACAATCAGCAGGAAAGACTTTTTAATGTGTACTTTTATGCAGTTTACTGCAATGATTTTTTACTATGACAATTAAATTTAATCCCAAAACTATACCTCAGAAGATCGGATGGTACCTAGCTGGGTTCGCTGATGGCGAAGGAAGTTTCTATGTTACTTTTCGATACAGAAAAGACTATACTTGGAAATGGAGAATAACAGCTGTCTTTAATGTAGCAAACAAAGATAGAGTCATGATTCATTTGTTTAAAAAACAATTCAAATGTGGCACAGTTCGAGATACAGGTAATGGTAAATACTTGTATGAAGTTGATACTTTAAATGCTTTACAGTATGTCGTTATTCCGTTTTTTAAAGAATATAGGTTTTTTTCGGCAAAGAAAAAAAAAGAATTTACAATTTTTCAAAAAATTGTAAATATACTTGCAATTACACCAAGGACGTTTTCCCAAATAAAAGAACTTCTTAAATTAAGGATGCAACTTGGAGCTGATAGAATCAATCTTTTTAAAAACTTAGATGCAACAATACTGGAAGTAATACAAAAAGAAGTCATAGATAAAAACAAAACACAACCATAATAAAAAGAATCCTCAGAGACTATACGCCAAACTTACATCAAACACATGTTTTTGTAAGATGATATAGTCCGATCTTTATGGAGACATAAAGGTAGATCACACCTGGCTTAGTGCCAAGTGATATACGCTAATCAATATCTATTGATTTTGTTTAGAAACAATAATGGACGGTCCTAAGGTAGCGAAATTCCTTGTCGGGTAAGTTCCGACCCGCACGAAAGGCGTAACGATTTGGGCGCTGTCTCGGAGAGAGACTCGGTGAAATAGACATGTCCGTGAAGATGCGGACTTCCTGCACCTGGACAGAAAGACCCTATGAAGCTTGACTGTAGCTTGTAATTGGGTTCGGGCTTTTTTTGCGCAGTCTAGGTGGGAGGCAATGATAATTTTCTTCTGGGAAAATTGGAGCCGTTCGTGAGAGACCACTCTGAAAGAGCTAGAATCCTAATAATGATCCTTGAATCAGGACATTTGACAGTTGCAGGTGGGCAGTTTGACTGGGGCGGTCGCCTTGATCATATGGGGCGCTTATACTGTAAAGTATAAGTTTTATTTAGCTGTATGCTGGAACACCCGTTTGCTATAAGTTTCTTTCACAATACCGTTACAGGAAACTTAAAAGTAATTAGTATCTATCATGACGAAGCTTACGCTCGTAACACTATGATAGTGCGGGCAATCAGCAGGGAAGTTTACATGTATACATTATATGTGTATAACCCCTCAACGACTACACGCTGAACATCCTATTTTAAACTTTTTCACTTTAAAAAAATAGGATGATGATATAGTCTGATCTTGTAGGCGACTACAAGCTAAGCATTAGCTTAGAAATCTTAAACAAAAATGGAAAAAAAGAAATTTAAATTAAGTCTAATCCAAAAAGAAATTCTTTTTGGTGTAATACTTGGAGATGCGCATTTTGAAACTCAAAATAATGAAATTACGTATCGAATTATGTTTGAACAAAGTGTAAAACATAAACCATACATAGATCACTTATATGAAATTTTCAAAACTTGTGTAAATACACCACCGAAAAGTCGAGTAATTACATATAAAAATGGTAATACCAGCACAAATGTTAAATTTGCTACTGTTTTTAGCAGCACATTTACGTTTTTTGGAAAACAATTTTACAAGCAAAAAAAAAAAATTGTACCAAAACTTATTCACCGATGGTTAACACCTAGAGCGTTAGCGTATTGGTATATGGATGATGGTTCAATGAAATCAATTCAAAGTAAAGGTGTGTTATTAAATACACAAAGTTTTTCTTATGCTGAAGTTGTGCAGCTTTGTGAAGTTCTAAAAACAAAGTATAATCTTTCTTGTTGGCCTCGGAAACAAAAGAAAAACACATATCAGATTTATATTTCTGGTACAAGTTATGAAACTTTACGAGATTTGATTTATCCGTTTATTATTCCTGAGATGAGATATAAATTTCCATTACCAAGAAAAACATCTTAGAAAAACTTTGTATTTTTTCTTAGATGATAGATTGAACACATTTGCCTAAAAAGTAACGGAGGCGTGCAAAGGTTCCCTCAGGCTGGACGGAAATCAGCTTAAGAGTGTAAAGGCAAAAGGGAGCTTGACTGCAAGACCTACAAGTCGAGCAGGGGCGAAAGCCGGCCTTAGTGATCCGACGGTACCGTGTGGAAGGGCCGTCGCTCAACGGATAAAAGTTACTCTAGGGATAACAGGCTGATCTTCCCCAAGAGTTCACATCGACGGGAAGGTTTGGCACCTCAAATCGGGGTCTCCATGTAGAAATACATGTATGACAATTTAGCTATATGCTGGAAAATCCGAGTATCTTACTGGACGAAGCAATTTTGCCCGTAAAACTAAGTAAGTGCGGACAATCAGCAGGGAAGTTTACTTTGAAAAAAGTATAACCCCTCAACGACTACACGCTAGACATCCTAGTTACGCTCTATACGGAACGGATGGTGATATAGTCTGATCTTTTAGGCGACTAAAAGGCAAAACCAGATGTGAAACTAAATTTTTCATAATTTAGGTTTGGATTTTTGCATTAAATTTGTGAAAAATATGACAACACAAAAACTTACTGCACTTCAGTGTGAAGTTTTAGTAGGGATACTTTTAGGTGATGCTTCGCTTCAAACCGAATCTAATGGAAAAACCTATCGATTACGAATTAGTCAGTCTCAGCACCACAAAGATTATGTTTTTCATCTTTACGAGGTTTTTAAAAATCTTACGACATCGCTACCAAAAAAATATATTTTCAGGGATCCTCGAAATCCCGGTAAAGAATATATCCGCTGGTCCTTTTCAACTACCCAACAACCTTGTTTTCGGTTTTACGGTCAGCAATTTTATGCTAAAAGGGAAAAAAAAGTACCAAAACTTATTCATCGTTGGCTTACACCTCGATCAATAGCATACTGGTACATGGATGATGGAGCTCAAAAGTGGAAAGGAAAATCATTGGGTGTTCGTTTATGTACTGATAATTTTATATATCAAGATGTTCAGCGATTAGCACACGTGTTACAAGATAAGTATAGTTTAAAAACATTTCTTCAAAAAAAACAAATACATTGGCGGATTTATATTAGTAGTTATTCTTATACGACATTGAAAAATCTTATTTTTTCGTATTTTATACAAAGTATGTTGTATAAATTTCCTGTGAAAGTCACACAAATTTAATTAACATTATGCGATGTCGGCTCATCGCAACCTGGGGCGGTAGTACGTCCCAAGGGTTGGGCTGTTCGCCCATGAAAGCGGTACGTGAGCTGGGTTCAGAACGTAAACATCACTGCGTTAATCAGTAGTAATATTGATTTAGTATTGGCTTATATCGGTGAAACCTTCATTAGTGCGAAATTGGCTAATATGGCAATACCGAGGGAAGAATTATTTACTATGCCTACTATTTTAAGTGTAGCTCAATTAGCATGGCTTGCTGGATTTATAGATGCTGATGGCACTATTAATGCTCAAATTGTCAAAAGGGATGATTATATTTTAAAATATCAAGTACGCGTGACTGTAACTCTATTTCAATCTACGAAACGACACCATATACTTTTATGTATTCAAAAACTTTTTCATCAAGGAACTGTTCGAAAACGTCATGATGGTATGTCTGAGTTTTGTATTGTAGGTCAAAAGCAAGTTGAAGACGCTGTTACTGCTATTTTACCGTATCTTATCCTTAAAAGACGCCAAGCTAGACTTGTATTGCAAATTACAAAAAAATTACCTTATACCAAAGATCCTTTAGTGCTTTTAGAAGCATGTAAACTCGCTGACAAAATTGGAAGCTTAACCGATGGTAAACGTCGTGCTAATACTTCTAAACAAGTCTATGAAACTTTACAAGAACTTGGGCATGATGTGTAATTATAGTATTTAATTCCCCGTAGAGACTTCAAGTAATATATACTTGAGATATCAATTTGTTTAAATTGGTATAACACGCCAACTCCTTAATTCTGTATTAAGGATGAAGATATAGTCCATGCTTTATGGAAACATAAGGGTTTATTATAAATAGATCTTTATATTTATAATTTCACATGCGTGAGACAGTTCGGTCCATATCCGGTGTAGGCGTTAGAGTATTGCGAGGATTCTTCCATTGTACGAGAGGACCTGGAAGAACGTACCACTAGTATACCAGTTCTCGTTCCAACGGGATACGCTGGGTAGCCAAGTACGGAGCGGATAACTGCTGAAAGCATCTAAGTAGGAAGCCCACCTCAAGATGAGTACTCTCATTAAGGTCACGGGAAGACTACCCGTTTGATAGGTATCAAGTGAAAGATCAGTAATGGTTGCTTTAAAAAAGCCTGTTTGATTAAACACATAGTGTTTAATTAACTTGGAAGCTGAGATATACTAATAGACCGTATGATTTTGATCACAAACAAAAATCTAGTTAAAGTTTTTACAAAGCTTTAACTAGATTTTTTTTAGTAAAATAAAATTTTTTTTACTTAAAAAAAACCAAAAGATAAACCCAAGGTTTTGTTCGGGTTTATATAGCCTAGTGTCGTTATTTTTATGGAACCACGCCAATCCATCTCGAACTTGGCTGTGAAACATAAAAAGAGTGACGATACTTCAACCGGGGGGTTTTGGAAAAATAACTTGATGCTAGGGTATATAGAATATATAAAAGTAATTTTTGTGAAATGGTACAAAAATTACTTTTATATATTCTATATACCCTTTTATGTCATGTCAGCATGACAAGAATCTTTTTTATATTTAAAAAATTGAAATAAAAAATGGATACAAAAAATAAATTTCTTTTAAAATTAAAGAATTATGCTTTCGAAAACCAAATTCCTATTTGGGCATATGGGTCTGAAAACGCACATATAATTGTATATGTTGGTACTTTATATACTGATATATTTAGCTTTTTAACTTCTTATATATTCGAAGGTGATTTATGTTTACATAAATCAATCGAGGAATTAGATGATAAGTTTAATGTTCTAAATTTGCGCGATTGTCAATTAGAAGATTTTAAATTTTTTAATTCTGGGTTGAATCAAAAAGAGTATTATATACAATATATTCCCATTTACTCGACTTATGGAAGATTTTTTGAATCGGCGGTACTTTATTATTTAGCAGTCGTCATTCAAAACGACATATTACCTGGTTTCATTCGTTCGTTTATACTACTATTGAATGTAAACACCACTTGGGCATCACTTTTATATAAACATATGGTAAAATTAAACATGTTTTCGGTTTTTCCTTTAGAATGTTTAGAAGGCTTCTTTTCTTATTACGAGGATGTCCCAATAAGTATATCTTGGGTTTTTGAAAACCCGAATGATCTATTCCTAGAGGAAAAACGTTGGCGTAAATTTCGTTTCATAGATGCTTTTTCGTTTTATTTTTCACCAAAATTTCGTTTGACTTGTTTCAAAGATTGTGTCGAAACAAAGAGCTATATTCCTATGCTTTTAGCATTAAAAATTTACCAAATAAAATTGGGAACTCCGGACCTCACTTTAAATCAACTAAGAGAAGGAAGGTTTCTTTTTAATTTCAAAAAAACCCTGATAACCCAGGATGTTATGTCTGAAGAAATTTTTGATAAATTAATTGAAAAAAACTGGAGTTATACTCATTCCGAGTAAATTTACGAACCTCCCTAGTATGCCTCCACCACCACCACCACCCCGATTAAATAAAAAATACAGTTTTAAACAAAACTTTTTTTATTTAATCTGGGGGCCATTGCCATTATGTGGGCTTGTGTTATCAGGTACGTTGTTTTTTGGAATTCCTTGGTTTTCTCCATATAAAGTGAAACTACTCCTATGAAAGTGGCTATGCCTACCTTTATAGGATTATCCTTTAGGATATATGAACCTGTATTTGGATATGCTGGAACTCCTATATATGATACTGTCCTATTATTTCTCTCAGGGTTGAAATTCCAATGACTACCAATCGTAGCAAACTTAGAGCCGGATGTTCTGTTTCCAGTCGAAAACCTTGAAGCCGTCAGCGACTCTAAGAAACTCGGGTTTACACCTATATCCCGGAGTATAAGTTCAGCTCTAAGTTTCTCCGTTTTCTTGGCTTGCACATCACGTCGAGTTTCTTCTGCATATTTCTATTTCTCTATTACATTATGTATTTCTTTTGATTTATAGGATTTATATGTATATGGAGCCACGGCTCCCCCAGAAACACAACCAATAGTCTCTAAAGTTTGCTGATAAGTTACTGGTGCTTTATGGTCTATTATTTTCTGACAATTTAATTGTGCTTTCATTATAAATTTATCCATACCTTTCTCCTTGAATTATCTAATGTACTTATTATTTCTTGGAGCTCAAACTCTTATTAGTAAAAGTTTGAGCTCCAACTCTTATTAGTAAATTCTGAGCTCCAAGAACTAGCCTGTTTAACTATACTTTCGGGTACATGCGCTGGAGTTCAATTTTTTGTTTCTAGTTTAATCTCAATGCCTTTCCTATGTTTTCTACTTGATTATATAATTCCTTTAAAAAAGGTTTCACCTCGCTTTCTTTAACTGCAATAACGTTTCCATCATGAAAATGATAAAGTAACTCAGAATCCTTAAATTTATTGAAAGTATTTAAAGTAGATTGCGCTAAAATTGCAAATTCAAAAGATTGAAGATACATGGAGAAACTGTTTCTAAATTCAGTATTAGATATTATATATTCATGACCTAGAGGGCCCACAAATAATTCACCATCATGTGTTTCCTCTATGAACTTAGACATGCTTCTAAATTCTTGAATTCTATCCAAGTTATTCATAATTTGGGCTATTTCCGTAGCCTTAGATTGTATTATGCTCTATGCCTCTGAGTCCTTAAATTCCTTAGGTCTCATACCTAATTTCTTGCATTCATCATCAAGAATCCCATTTACCGTGGCCTTAGAACCACCACCGAATATACCAGAATAAAAACAGATCTTCACATAAGGTTTAAAGAAATACTCTTCTCTGCCCATATTTTTAAATTCCTGATGAATTGCGTTCTATATTCCCACGGTGCTTCCAGCTTCTTTTACTACTAGAAGATTCTCTGGATAAAAACCTAAAAGTATACAAGTGAAGTAAGAGGCTAGATCTAAATCTAACAAGACCATGTTATGGTTCTTATGTATATAATTACCTATGGTTTTAAATAGATATCTACGTATGGTGCCATTGCAGAAGTTGATGGTTTTTCCCGAAGATACCGGCAGGATTCTAGCTGAATTACCATAACTTTTATAACCATCTATAGTAAGACCTTTAGTCTTTAAGAATTCTGCATTCTTTTTGAATTCTTTCCGTCTATCTTATCGAAACTCTTCAGTTGCAAAATTTGCCTTTTTTTGTTTACAATATTCATCAATCAAATTCTCTATCTCAGAGTTAATATCCAAGCTCTTTCCATAGTTATTTATATCACGTCTTAAATGAGACTTATTAACCAAAGCTTCCACATACTTATCAACTAGATTTGGATTTACGTTTTTATCCAGAATATATAAAGGTATATGCTCTGTGTTTTTAGTTTTTGATGGAGAAAGAGTTAAAACTCCTCCTTCATTCTTATTAATATTAAAATTCCTTGTGATTTGGGGAGTTCCTAAATCTACTTCTCCACCCGATTTATAATCTAAAATTTACACCTTAGCTTATATACCTATACCCTGTATAATATTACCTGCATCTAAACGTTTTTTCTCAGCCGGATACCCTACTAGTTTACAAGCATTCACGACACTCTCTGCAAATCCTTTTGGATTCAAACCGGAAGTTTTTTCTCTCTTGCACCAATCTATATAAGTTGGATACAAGAATTTACCAATTCTATACTGATCATGTTTCTTATCAGATGCATAACTGCCTACAGAAGTATATCCATCAATAGGCTCTAATTCCTCAGACACCCATCTATAAACACTATTAATATTTGATAAGCTCTATTGAAAAGCACTTTGGAAACTAGGGACGAACTGCTTAGTTTTAACCATAAAATTTTCTACATCCAGAAAGTCTTGTCCAACAATCCAGTGAAATATTCTAGGAAGCTCATGGCTCAACTTCCCATTTATTGAATTTTTTTAAAATAAGAGGCTTTCTACTCTCTGAAACTTTTGTGGTTTCAAAAACTCGTAAGCGTCTACCTATTGCATTTCCAGAATCAACTGTATTTAGAGGATCATTACCTACAGCTACTATAATACTTTCAGGTGGTACTTCAATTATGCCCTGACGATGCATGGCTCTACCTCTTAATATATCTTGCCCGGAATAAGCTTTTATATTCTGTGTGTCTTTTATTACCCCAGGGGTATCATTAACTAAGATTAATTTCTTACCAACCAGATTTACAATCTTAAAATGATCAAATTCTAAAGCTTATAAAGTTGGTGAAATAATAGAGTGTTCCCCTAAGAAGAGCTATTAATAAGGTTGGTAACTGGGATTTTCCACTGGCTCCCGGACCAAAGATATATACAATAATTTGAAATTGTAATGCGCTTAATACAATACTATATAATATGCTTCCTAAATACTTCTTACGATCTTCTTTCCCACAACAAAGATCATCCAAAAATTTCATGAATACAGGTATAAAATTAGCCTTTTTGTCATACTTCTACATCATTTTATATGGTGTAAAGACTCTGGGCGTATGGTCGATGAATTCTCTAGTCTCTAGGCCAAGTGGGAATCATTTCAAATATTATAAATGATGAATACGTTGAGATATTATTTCGTTCAATGGCTTTAGGTGTATTAATATCCGAGCGGCTACTCCCTAAACACGATTCTAGCACTTTATCAAACTGGGAATTACGAGTTCAGATTAAAAAAACTATCTTTTACCACTGTATTTTGAAAATTGAAGTGAAAAAAATTCCTATTTTCAAGATTCTTATAAAGAAACTTTAGAAAAAATAGAGAAAAATGAGCTTGATCAAATTGATTTCATTGAATTCACAAATGAGTCTTTTGAAAAAGATGCCTCTGATTCTGAAAGTGAAAATGAAGAGTAGGGGTTTGAGTAGCAAAACCACTTTTTAGAGATCTTGAATGTTTCTGTTTAACCTGCAAAATTCACCATCTTTCAAAAACAGAGCTGGAATAATTTTTATGATTAATAAAATACAAATAAAGCCATTTCCATGTTTTACGTTATATCTTAATGGGAAGCTTTTATTTTTGAATATTATATAAATATTTGCCTAGCAAATTAAAACAGGTCTTTTTTCTATATTTCAAACATGCATAAAAAAATCAAGGATTTTTAAATCAGTTTTTAACAAAAACTAAAGTTTCAAAAAATAAAAGTTTGAAAAAAATAATTTTTAGTGATATACTATCATATGATAATTCTATATTATCAATAGAAAGAAAGTAAACCATTTTTTTATACTAAAACAATTTATGGGACTACCGTGGTATCGTGTTCATACAGTTGTATTAAATGACCCACCCAGGTTAAGAGTATTATTCTCATATGCATTGACTATCAAAAAATAATTTTCTTTAAAAATATATAAAAATATAGTCTAATATAAAAAACAAAGTTTTATATATTCTATATTGGTGTATTATTATATAAAAAATTTATATTGACTGTAAAAAAATCTAAGGAGGTTAGTTATGGAAAGACCCGGTAATCATTGGGTAAACCCCACTATTGGAGCAGCTACAGCTGGATTGGCTGCACTTACCGTAAGGGAACAATATAAAGCACGAAAGGCTCAAGAGCAAGAAAAAGCTTATAAAAGAAGAGTTCAAAAGTTCGAAGGCGTTAACAGTGCACGTAGAAACTTCAAGGAGGGGATTACTACTCGAGATGAAGCCTTGGCACACTGCGCAGTTATAGGGGTTTCTGACCCAAAAAAATGTATACCTAAAGGACTTTGTCCCGTTAAAGCCGAAACTCAACAACCCCTGTTTGAAAAAAGTAAACCACAACAAATTAACAAAACTTCTAAAGAAAACCCTAATGATTCTAAAAAAGATGTTTTGAGTGATATTAATCTTCCATATCAATTTGATACGGGGGTTCAAGATATCTACCTTGAACCCCCGCATCAAATTGATATTGGGTTTCAAGATTTCGATAGTGATACTGGCTTCAGTGTAGAATGTCTTGATGAAAATAAAAGCTATTTTTTTAAAAAACAGGATGTTTTTATTCATGAAAATGCTGGGCCTCCTTTAGATACTTCTTGTTCAACAGCTCCATCCATAAATCCCAATGTACTTGCTTTAGGTATAGGTGCAGCTGCTCTATATTTGATGGCATATTCTGGTCTACGTTGGCTAAAAAAAAAAAATCCAATAATAAAAAAATATTTTACTACGAATGAGGAATTTTTCTTAGAAAGTCATGAATTGATACATAAAAAATTAGATAAAATTTTGGAAGATCAAGAAAAAAAATAGTTTATTTTAAATTTTCCCGCTTTTGTAGAAGCTAGTAGTGAGTAAGATGACAGTTTGCAAAATATTTAAATTTTATGGCTAAATAATTAAATTATTTAGCCATACTATTACTTATCTACGAGAAATCATGACTTTTCTTCGACAAGTAATTATTTGCTAATAAAAAAGCTTTAGCTTTTTTTTATAAGCAAATCATGACTCATGAATAGTTTTGTGAATAAAATCAACAAAGTCAACTTTATTATCTATTTGCTGATAAAGCTTCAATTGAAACTTTTGAAACTTTAGAAGGAAACTAATAAAAACATTGTAATTTTTGCTTTTTCTACCATATTTTTCAAGCTTTATTATAAATAGCATTAAAATAAAACAAATATATTATGTGATTACCTTAGTAGCTTAGAATAAATTTGCCAATAGCGTTGGAGATTTAGAGTTTTCATTTACTAATACTTTTTTAGATTTTATATTGGTAAATATACCTTTTATTACAGCCATTACTTTTTTTAGTAAGTAGCTTTATAAAAATACAAACTCACAGGAATCACGAATAGAGTATGAGATAGTACACCTTGATAGTGTATCTACTCTACATAAGCCAGAATTTTATAAATAATTTTTGATTTCAACTACTAGTTTTACACAAACATCATGTATAAAAAAAAATGAAGAAGAAAAATAATTTAGCTAAAGATTGAAATCTTTGAGGATTTTATTTCTTGCTAAAACGAGATATTTCCTATATGCCGTTTTATATCTAAAGTAATTTTTAGAGTTTCTTTTTTGGCAGCGTATACAAAACTAACAGAGACTGCAGTAAATAGTATTTTGGATAATTATCTATCACACCAATTTTAAGGTAGAACTAAGGTACTAAATCTAGTAATTACATGGTCTATACTAGATAAAGTAGCAAATCTAACAAAAATAGTCATAAGAGGAATTAATTTTTTTTTAATTCTAAATAAAGTGTAGATATTAAAATCTGGCAAAAAAATAATAATTTACATTCTTCACCTTCGCAAAAAATAAACACCAGAATTTTTAATTCTATATGTTTTAGATTAGTTTTTTATTATATGTTCTGTAACATAAAAAAATACAGATTTTTTTTTTTATTAAATTTTTTAAATGGCGTATAATTAGAGTTATATAATATAAACTATTTAAGGGTAGATGGTATACAGTGGTACCGAAACTCATTTTGTGACGAACCAAATTTATGACAAAATTTTAATTTTAATCCAGCCTAAAAAATTCAGAATAATAGTATGAATCATACTTTAACTAAACTTAAATATAATGAAAATGCAAAAATAGCACATACGTCCTTCGGATTGTATTTCGGATGGGGGTGTTTGGTCGGGTCTTGGTAACTGTAAGCTATCCATTTTTTTTCCTCGAATTTAGAATTTTAAGAATAAGTTTAGTTTCTTTTAAGCTCAACTAGTAGCGTACACAAACGACCAACAATTGAAGAAAAACGCTTTTTTTCAAAACAATCAACCGTTAAAATAGAAGCTTCGTTTTTTTTTTAAACTAAGATAAAGTAGTATTTCAATTACTCCATTTTGATAAATTAATAAAAAATCAAAATGTACCGGAATATCTTAAAACCAAAAAATAGATGCTTGAATGATATCAATTTTATTGTTTTTGGTATTTAAAATACTAAATTCTAATAGAATAGTTTTTAAGAAAGCTGTAAACTCATTATAAATAAACAAAGTTAAAAATCTTTTCCAAAAGATTGGATTAATATAAACAAAACTTTATTTTTGGTATTGAAATTAAAATATGGAAAATTATCATACAATAGATTGTATTTGATTTCGGATACATCTGTAATGGTGGAAAGAAATTCATGAAACATCAGATTAGAGTTTTCAAAAAAATACCAAAAGAAAAAATTTGGAGCTACTAGATCGGAAAAAAGCTATTTTTTTAAAATTTTATTTCTTAAAAAATATTTAATTTTCATATTTTTTATTTTACTTTAAATAGTAGTTCCCTAATATATTATAAATAGAGTTTTTTTATATTTTTTAGGAGCTAAGGAAAAACAAGTAGAGGAAATTATAAAGCGATGTCTTGCGAATGAAAATTTTGATGAAGTGAATCTGTATTTAGAAAACAAAAAAAAAAGAATATGAAATTGCTCACTAATGAAAATCGTGCCAGACCAAATTTATGGCAAGCAGTTAAATTAACTGCAATCGTTAGTTTTATTTTATGTATATCTGCGGTAAAAAAAAAAGATTCAAAACCGAGAGGTCGTTTCGAAATCTTTCCACAACAGCAGGAGTAAGTTTAAGTCTTCATGATATAACTGTAGAAAATCCTAAAATGAAAAATTCATTTGATAATTCGTTAATAATAAAAAAAAAGCCCAAAAAGCCAAAAAAGTGATTTAAACAAAACAACACCCGCGTTTGTTTTAGACAATTTTAATTTACTTGAGCAAAATTCTATTCGGGCAAATAGTACTACTATTTTAATTAAAAAAAACAAATCAAAGGTTACTTTCTTTTGTAAAAAAAGGTGACAATTTAACGTTTTCAACTTTAGTAAAGTTTTTGGAAAAAATTTATTATCAATCATTAATAAAAGAATATCTTGAATGGTATTTTCTAATTGAAGATATAAAATTAGTAGCGAAAAAAAATGCGACAACTTCTCGATGGAGGAAGATATAGATTAAAACCTGTTGGGTAGAAAAGAAATATCACCATTATAAACAACACGGCCTATCTGGAAAGTCTTCAACAGGAAAACCATTTGCTTCAATGAGCTTAGGTTATATGTCACATCAAGCTCTGCCAAAAAGAAAAGAATATGGTGCGACTGTTGAAGTTGCAGCGACCCCATGTTTTGCGTCTTCCAGTTCTGCAAATCGAGAGAGTGTATAGAGACTTGGACTAGCATGTGTAATAAAATGTTTAATTTTTAAAATTATTGTGATTATTAAAAGACTATTTAATAAATAATTCCATGTTTCATTTCCAGGTTGGTTTGATTATTATTTTGGTTAATAAAATAATAATATAAATTTAAGTAAGCCAATAAAGAATTGCATTTCAAGTTATCAGGGCCAGTCGATCTTAAAGTATATGTGGAGTATGAAGAGTACCCCACATATAATTAATCTTTATCTAAGAATGGGTAGGATGTTTTTATTTTTACTTTTTGTGGGAAAGCAAGTTTTAATTTCTTAGTTGGTCCAAAGAAAGTGTTGCCATCGTAGGTTGTCTTGATATAATTAGACATATCCCTAAATTCTATTCTTATTGGAAGTAAATTCATTATGCCACTTATTTCGAGTGCTTTAGCCTGGACTTCATTAAACTCACTAGAATCACGAAACTCTTGTAAACGCATTTCTAAAGATTTCGTTTCACTATTTATGATGCCTTCAACCATTGCTTTTGTTCCTCCTCCAAATATGACTGAATAAAAACATATTTTCACGTAAGGTTTAAAAAAATGGTTCCCATGTCCCATGTCTTCCATTTCTTTCTTTATGGAGTTCCATACACCTTCAGTTTTACCAGCTTGGTCAAGTAATCCTAACTGATTTGGATAAAGTCCTAGAAGTAGACAAGAAAAGCAGGATACTAAATCTAGATCTAAGAATACCATATTATAATGTTCTAATAAATAGTGCCCTACAGATTGAAACATATATGTTTTAATTACACCATTCATTGAATTAATGGTGCTACCATAATGGGAAGGATTAGTTCTTGCCGAACTTCCTAATACTTTCTAATTATAGATTAGAATCCCATTAGATTTTAAAACATTAAGATTTCTTTTAAATTGTTTTGTTTTTACTTGTAAACAATTCTTTGTAGGACTAATAGTATTCTTACTTTTGAAATATGAATTAACTAAATTTTCAACAACACGATCATCTAACTCTTACCATGTCTATTAATTCCTCTCCGTATAGTATTTTTCTTTACGAGTTGTGAGACGTCCATGTTAACAAGATCAAATTCCAAGTTCCCATCAATCGGCTTAAGAGGAATGAGTTTGTAGCGAAGCAACCTTGCAGGTTGGCACTTCGTGCCTACCAAAAGGTAGTTGGTTTAATTCTACTTAGTAGAATTAAACTTACAACTTTTGTTTGCTTTGGATACTTTATCTCTTGTTGTTTTACATCAGCATTAGAATTTTTAGCAGTTTCAGTCATTTTACTTTCTAACTCCCCACCAATTTGATACGCGAATTCTTTTATTTCTGATTTAATTCCAATACCATTAATACTCATACCATACTTGTTTCTTTTTTTCTCGGCATTGATGTTTAATTCTTTCTATACTTCCAATACTTGGTGAGAAAATTTTGTTTGATCAACAGGATTCTCTTTGTATCTTTTGCACCACGTAAGATATGGTGGGTATAAAAACACACCCTTAGTTGCTCCCTGTTGCTTTTTCTCTAAACTATACCATCCAATAAATGTTTCACCATCTATAGAGGTACCTTCTTGCTCAACCCATTTAAGAACACTATTCATGCTTAATTTACTTTGTTGAAAAGAAGACTTCAAACTTAGAACATTTTCTTCTGTTCTGATAATATAATCATCAACTTGTTTGTCTTCTATATCAAGAACCCAATTTAATATTCCTGATAATTCTTTTTTCAAAGGTCTTTCCCAATTATAAAATCCTGTCCGTGAGATAAGAGGACTTCTAGAATTACTTGGAATTGTGGTTTTAAAGCTTCTTAATCGTCGTACCATAGTATTTCCAGTATCTTGAATTTCTAAGGGAGAGTTACCTACACCTACTAAAACTCCCTCAGGCCGAACTTCAATTCTTCCCTGGATATTCATTCTTCTTCCCCGAAAAGAATCTAAACCTGAATACCGTTTTACTCTCGTTAAATCTTTCATAATATCACTCGTCTCATTTATCAATACTAATTTCTTACCAACTAAATTAGCAACTTCATATTGATCATTACTTAGAGCATTAAGAGTAGTAGAAACACCAGATTGTTCACCTATAAGAGCAATTAGTAAAGTTGGTAATTGGAATTTACCTGGAGCTCCGGGACCAAATATATAAAATATTACTTGATACGTTATTTTACTACATACTACAGCATTTAACATACTTCTTAAATAAGCTATTCTATCATTATATCCACTCCAAAAATCTTCAATAAATTTAAGAAAGACTGGAGTATCTTTCGCTAAAGGATCATAAGGATAAACCATCTTATGAGTTGTAAAGTATTTTGGGTTGTGATCTGAGAAAGTTTTATTAACTAAATCTAAAACTCCATTCGAGAAAACTATGTATCGATTATCAATCTCAGATGTAAAGAAATAAGATTTCACGTTAATTTACATTTCACGCCAAAGGGTATCTAAGAAGTTACGTGAAAATCCATTATTCATTAATGGTCTTAAGATATCAGCAATTATAATTTTTATTTCATCGTAAACCAATTGAACATACCACCCTATACTTTCAATATCTAAGAAACCAATTTTGTGGGAAATATATATTCTTATGTGTTCAGAATCTCTATTTAATAAAACTGAAGCTATGCCATTAGCCTTTAAAAGCTTACCTTCTTTGTTTTTTCTATGTGTTTCGTGACTATTTGATATAAAGACTAAAGCTTTTCGTTCTTTTTTTCCTTTTATTTCTCGCATAGAATTCCTCTAATTTATAAATTTATTTTATTTCTTTAAATGGTGTTTTTGAATATTTCTTAAATATAATTCTGACCAGTTGATTCTCTCTACATTACATACACCACTACACCAAAATAATTATCATCACAGCAAATTTTTAATTTTTAGAAAGCTGGCTGCAATGAATATAAAAATAAGTTTCAAAAAAATCAATCTTATTGTTAGGTTTTTATATTACAAAACGCAGAAAATATTTTCTATTTTTTACAAAAAGAAAATAATTTTAAAGAAATTGTTTTTTTATTTTAGATTAGAATTTGATTTAGATTTTTTAAATCAGGAAGCAATTAATATAGTTTCAGAGTCAGAATCTTTTCACGACGCTAAAATAGTAGTAAGTTCTATTTCAGAAATAAGTAAAAATGAAATACTTCCAAATGGTAAAAAACATCCAATTTTGCAGTGGGATTTTAATACTATTTTATTTTCTTGTGGTGTTGCTTGCTGCATGGCTGAACTAAAATCTACCCATCGACCTGACCCACATTTTTTTACTGAAATATATACCTTTTTATTGAACAATAATTTTGCATTTCAATTTTATTTTTTCACGCCATAAAAGAGAATCTGGAATTCTATTAATCGTAAACCTGGATAATCTAAGTTGTTCGGGATCACTAAATTTACCTCATTTTTTTGAAAATTTTATATTAATTTGGGACTTATTAAATTATACGGAAGATGAGTTTTTACAACTTAAAGCAAAAATAAAGAAACCTGCTGATATTACACACATTTCGTTCGCTTTACGAAGTAGTATGAAAAGCCAATAGAATCATTTCACCCTTATTTTTTAATATATAAGTTTTTTAGTCTCTTTAGATTTTAGGCTTTACTAGTATTCAATACAAATAAGAAAAATGTGCCACGAGCTTATTTTTTTGATTAACTAAGAAAGACTAGTACTGAATTATGACACGACAAATTCAAACGGATTTTAAAAGAGAGAATATTTTCAATAAAAATAGCTTTTTATTTTTCTCAAATTGAACGAATAAAAACTCATTTATTTAAAAATAGTATTAATTTAAAAACACAAAGCTTTAACTTAACTTGAACATTGAAACTTAAAAATAATTTTTCGCAACAACAAAAAAAGTAAAAAGAATTAATTTTTTTATAACTCAAAAAGCGTACAACCGCTATGGTTGTACGCCTGCCAAAGGAGATTCTGTGTCTATCGATTATTTTTATTTAGTATAAAAAATAAATTAAAAAAATTAAGACAAAAAAATAATTTATTAAGCCCATAAATTTTAGTTTCTATTTTAAATATACCACTATGTCAAACCAACTTCATAGTTTTACCTTTCAAAGAATAGAAGCAAAAAAAACCCTTTATTAAAAATTTGTACTTGTACAAATTTTTAATTAGGTTAGTTCGCTACAAAATTAGATCTTCCGGATTTCGCGTATGATATGCATATCGCAAAGTCATATGCACTTATTTGCTGAGTTAAAAATCATATTAAACCAACCCCACGTAATTTTATTGCAACGACTGATCTTTATGTTTATTACAAAGCAGATTTGGAATGCATAAATTCTGTAGCTATTATTTTGGAATTATCTTTCTATAAAGAAATTCAACAGGCATTGCTAGCAAACAGCCTTATTTTAGCAAAAACCCGTGGAAAAGGAGGAAGAGGATTCAACGGAATAAAATACAAAAGCATCTAAGTAGGAAGCCCACCTCAAGATGAGTACTCTCATTAAGGTCACGGGAAGACTCCCCGTTTGATCGGTATCAAGTGAAAGATTAGTAATGGTTGCTTTAAAAAAGCCTGGTTGATTAAACACATAATGTTTAATTAACTTGGAAGCTGAAATACACTAATAAACCGTATGATTTTGATCATACACAAAAACTTAGTTAGTTTGAAATAACTAGGTGTTTTTTAAAGAACAAGAGAAGCTTGATTTACTCAAGCTTCTCTTGTATTTATTTTATACATAGAATAGGAAATGAAACTATGGAGATATAGTTTATACATTACAACTTTTAGTGTCATTATTTATATGGAACCACTCCAATCTATCTTGAACTTGGTTGTGAAACATATAAAGAGTGACAATACTTAAACCGTTTATTTAAAAAACTATATTCGACAAGTTTGTACTTGTACAAATTTTAAAATTAGGGTTTTGGGGGAAATAATTTGATGCTAGGATAAATAATAAATATTTCTATAATTAGGCATTAATTATACTTATTAACTTTTAAAGCTAAATTACAATCATGTGTATACTTGTAAAAATAAATTTTATATAGAATTATTTTGAATTTTTTTATTTTTCTAAAATAAAAAAAGGAAATGAGATAAAATAAAAATATAAAATAATAATACATTTTACGAAAATAAGGGTTTTTCAAATAAAAAAACTGATATAATAAAATATATATAATTATTTAATTTTTTTATTAATAAATTACTAAACTAGTAGTTTGGTACATAATCAATTAATTAATATAAACTATTAAAATAATAGTATTATTTTATTAAACAATTCAAAATGAGTATAATTTAACTATACTCATTTAATAGCTTATACTAGCTATTTTATATTAAAAGGAATTAGAGTAAAAAAATGAATAGTTTTGAAAATTATTTTCACGATCATGTTTATAAATTTTTAGGCTTATCTTTAGGAACGGAAAGGAAATCAAAAAAAAATAAACTGTTAAAAACTAATGGCGATTTGATGCAAGTCGCTAAGCGCAAACTAGCTTGTGGTTTTTGCGGCAATTTAGATTGTCCACAATGTAAATATATCTTTTTTACACAATTAAAATACACGAAACAATTCGAGTTATATAAAGTTTTACAAGTTTTACGACCGCAGCAAAAAGAATTTTGGAAAGACGTAGAAAGATTTAATACAAACAGAGAATCAAGAGGCAAAGCTCCTATCCCACTCTCTGATTTAGCTCAATTAGCAAAGCAATATTTTCAGCAATTTAGTTTAAATACTTTCGACCACGTGGGATTTATTGATATTAAGCTTGCTTCGATTTTAGCAAATACTATCAATGAAGTGAAAAACCCTATTTCTTCTGGCACAAGTTTAGTTTTTTTGCAAAAAGATTTTGAATTAAGCTCTTTTTTACTCTATCCTTTTATTGACGCAAAGAAAAAATTATTTATAACACTTGGAATGAGAACTCGACCAATAAAGCAAAACTTAACCCCACCTTGTTCTACTTTGTCTACTACTTTTTCAACATCACAGCAACAAGCTCCATTTTCAACATCACAGCAACAAGCTCCATTTTCAACTTCAAGCCGTAAAAGATCTGGTGCCAAGAAATTAGCATCATTATCAAACTCTACGCAAGCAGGAGTCGCGGCATCAAACACTACAAAAACTAAACAAACTAAACTTAAAAAACCAACTTATTCAGATCCGAGAAGGGGTTTTACAGCTGCTCATTATCAGCAGCTATCACACGACTTTGCTCAATTGGTAGTTTTATTTAAAAACACCCCGTATGAGGAAAAGCTTCTAAAATCTATCTTTGACTCAGCAAAACCGAAGGTTTTGGCAGAATTTAACATTGCTCAAACTCCACTTGAGCAATTAATTAAAGATCATCTTTTTAACTTTTACAACGCTTTGCAAGTTAGTAGTAACACAATGCACGAAAATCAATTTATTGTACCTGGATCTGTTGCCTTTAGAGAAATATATGGGGGGAAAGGTCAACGTCCGGCTATTTATAAGATTTTTTTGTATGCTTTAAAGCTTAGATTAAACAAAAGTTTTGAAGCAAAGGGTAAGCTTCCCCCTTTTCCAAAATTAAAAGACCCAGTGGCAGCAAAAACAATACCAGAACTTTACCCTAGCTTTGGATATTTATTCAGTTACAGTATTTTAGAATTCGACATTTTAAATTTAAAATCAAAAAGTACACATTTACAGTATCAAGTAGAATTACAAAATTTTACTACGACTCAAAGTAGGTATTATTTGGAGAAAAATTTTCAATCATTTACCCCAAAAAAAGCTATTGTTCCTCACTTATTTAGCGCGATTATTGCTCCAACCTCACTTTCACTTGATTCATTTTTTGAGCGTTTAGACGTTGATTTTTCTGCAAAAGATCAATATTATTATATTAAATTTACAGATTTACAAGAAAATTTACTTGAGTTAATCACTAATATTCTTAATCACATTCAGAGTATCTCAGAAGATTTTAATTACCAAAAAATTATTCACTCAGTAACGTTTAATCATCCATTTACACCAAATAAAACAATTCAGATAACTGCTTCGTTTCAGAAAAGATTACTTAAGAAGGTCTCTGATAACTGTGCATATTATTTTAAAGGCGATGGTTCTACCATTTTAGACTATTATAGTTATGTCGAGTATCGCAATAGTAAAGGTAAGAAATTATCTTTATTTGATATACAAATTATGGAAGAAAAACTAGTTCATGTGAAAAAAGAAGTTATTTTTGAAGCATTAACGCTATGTTACTTAAATTACGTTAAAATTAAATTTCAACAAAATAACTGCGAACCGGGGAATTCCAGTAAACATGACGTAGTGTTTAAAGACATTGATGGCGTTTCACAGCCATCTAATATTCGAAACGTGTATTCTACTTCATTACGGACTTTCCGGTCAGACGATAAAAACGGTCTACCAGCTTTTAAAAATATAGCAAAAAATTCCTGGCATGAACTTTTGGAATTCGCGGATTTTCTAATCCCCTAAAAATTTTTTATTTAATTTATTTAAATAAAAAATTTTTATACATTATTTAAATGTATAAGTTTTTTTTATTTAACTATGTTTTTTATTGCAGTAAGCAAATACTAATTTACTTTTTAATAAGCCAAATTTAAGAAGGAATATCGTATGTAGCGTTCATATATAGGATAACCCAAAATTGGAATATAAACTGATTTAAACTTAGCTTAAAAGCCGTATAAAAGCACATAACTAACCTCGCCCTTCCAGGTTAAAAAATCTCAATTTTTTTATTATTATATAATGACATTAAAAAACCGAATTTATTAGTTTAACGTGAAGAAAGCGCAACGTTTTAACTTGCATTTACAGAAAATAAAGCGAAAAAGTGAAAAAAAATTCTTGTTATATCACATTTTTGTAAACAAGTAAGAAAGTGTTTTAAAAAGTTTTTTTAGAATAAAAAAAATCTATTATAAAGTACATAAAAAATCAAGTCAAAAAAATAAAATTACTCTATTAGAAAAAAGTTTTATTTATTATATGGCAAAGTCACCAAAATGATGGTTCACCATATTTAATTAATAACCGAAACTAAAGATCAATTAGAGAAACTAGAGCACCATTCTTTTCGAATTTTTGAATTAAATAAAGATCGAATAGATAATGTAGAGCAAAATTTTTTTTCTGATCTTTTGTATTTGTGATTTCCAATTTTATCGCCAAAGAGTAATTTTTTGTTTGGCTTTTAAGATTTTCAATAGTTTCTTTGGCGCTTTTTATTTTTTAAATTTTTAAAAAAAATTAGAACTTCTCATTACTTTTTAATTTTTTATTTTACAAGTTAATTGTTTTAATAAATTATTTTGACCAAAATTATTAAAAATACTATTACAAATAGTAGAAAGAAGTTCATGTATGCCATTTGAATAAAATGATCTAGCTTCGGGTTGAGAGAAAAGTTTTAATAAACCACAACCGTATGCATCAAGCTATGCTACCAGTCAATTTTTCAAAAATTTAAAGTCAGTATTTAATTTTATTACTATTTGTTTTAATAGACGTTTTAGTAAACAACGATTTATGTGCTTTCTATTACATTTAACTGTAATATTAAATGTGTCATGAATGTTTTCTTTATGTTCAATAGAATCAAATTCTAATATAAATTTATTTAAGTTTAGTTGAATGAACACATTTATTTTTAATAAAACTAAGTATTCTAAAATAAATTTATTTAAAATTAGCCCAAAAACCTGTGATAAATCTCGCTTTTGTAATCAAAAAAATTAAGCAAAGAATTGCTTTTATACTACTAATTAATGAACTGCCGGTTCAGAGTAGCCTTAAAACCCTGAATAACCCTCGCCTTTGTGACGTAAAAAAAACAGATTTTAAATTTGGTGTTATACTAATAATCAACAAGCAGCTAGTTTTTCATTTTAACGCTACTAGCTCTTTGGGAAAAACTAAAATTTTAAATCAATTTTTTATTATGGTCGATTTTTTTGATGAAATGAAAAGTGAAATGGTTAGTAGTAGTACTCAAGGTCGTGTTGTTGGTGCTATTGTAGGAAGTTGGGTTGGTGGAGTCCATCAACTAACTGACGGGGTTTCAGCAGCCAGCACAGGGGCTGTTAAGGGGGCAGCTAATGGAGGAGCGATCGGCACTGCGATCGGTGGAACGATTGGTATTGTAAATACTGCTCGTAAATGGACAAACACTCAGGTTGATAATTATTACAAATATTGTCATACACGTCAGGAAGGTTGTCAAGCAACTCGCTTAACTAATCCGTTACATAAATGTCAATTTTGTGATTTTGTATCTCTTGCTAATGATTAGTTTTTAATTCATTAGTATTTGTTTTATTGTTAATTTTCATGATTTATTGTAATACACTTGGAAGCTTAGTTGATAAAGTGATTTTTAAATCACTTTATCAGCTTAGATGAAATTTTTGAAAAATAGCTTTATTTAAAATATATTGTCATACAAAGTATTATTTGTAATAGTAGATTAAATTTTATTTGATTTAAAACTAGGTTCGTAGTAATATATATATAATGCTTATATTCTACAAGTAGTTTTATTTATAAAAAAATTATAAATTATAAAAAACATGGCACATTATATAGTTTTATCAAAAAACCAAAAAGCTAGCATTAGTTACATTATTTTATGTATGTTTTTAGTAGTTCGTTTAAAGAAATTCTTAGATTTGAAAATTTCTAACTTAAACAAAATGGAGTCTATAAAAAAATATGCTTCATTTTTGCACTCCTGTTGGTGCATTTGTTATTGTTATATTTATTTAAAAATCTTTTTAATTCAATATAAAAATTTTCTGTTTAATTCTTATATAGTTAAAAAACTAACATGTATAGAACACAAATTAACTTTTATTATTTTTTCTATTGTAATTAATTTTGGGTATCTATTTTATCAACTTTCAATTAATCTTTTTTTAGAAGGAACTAGTCTTTTAATTCCAAATTTTAAAATTAAATTAATTAATTTATTTTATTTTTTAAGTAGTATTCTACAAAACGAAATTTTTATTTATCTAAATGCCTTCCCATCAGTAACTTATTATTTTTGGAATACAATTAAAATATTTTCTTTTATTACACATCCTAAACTTTTAATCTGGTTTTATCAAATTATTTCTCTAATCTTACTTGGTATTGAAATTTTGCTAAATTGTATCCTTATTTTTATTTTTCCACCAGCTCGTGATATGGTGATAAGTTTTTTCTCAAATTTTAATTTGCAAAATTTTAAAAATGGAAATTTTTCTATAAAGTCTTTTACCGATTTTATTGAAAAATTTATTAAAAAATGGCTACAAAGCTTCCATCGTGAGCCAACAATCCTACATAAAGTTGCTTATATTCTAGTAACTATAATAGTTCTTGTTCCAGGCCCAATTACATGTATTCTTCAAATTAAACAATTTATCATCGCTCAATTATAATATATTTTGTCTAAATTGTACATAAGTAGTATTGTCTTATTTTTTCTTTTATCAATATAAAAATGAACTCCATAATTACATCTTGGGTTTTTAAAATTACAGAAAACAAGACTATTTCACTAATAAAATTTTCTCTTGTTAAATTAAATAAAGTATCATTTATTTATGGTTTTTAAAAAAAATACTTATATTGAAATCTCATAAGTTGCTTTTATTGAAGCATGTTTTTTACTATTTTTTTCATTATTCTGATTTTACAGAGGATAGTGTTGGAGAATTAGTAATCCTTCTACGACCGGAAAACGGATCTTGTTATCAAAGATTTTTCAAATAAAAATTCGCTGTAAGCAAGAAATTATATTTATGGTCTAGAAGGTTTCATAAAAAAAGATTGTAATTTATATTATATTAAACATGAAAATCAAATTTATATATATAAGTCTCGCAAATATTACTGTTCAATCTATTGCTTGTTCATGTGTTCATTGTATTCTTCAAGAAGATAGTAGTAAAAATAAAATATCTACAATAACTTTTTGACTTTTAATATTTAAATTCTACAGAGAATCTAAATTTTTTGATTCAATACCCGCAATATACTAAAAAAATACTCCCTTTAAAAAAGAGTCGAATAAAATAATATTTAGTGCTCTAATTTTTTTTTGAACACTATTTTTTTTTTAGTATAGATAAAAAAGTCTCTAAAGCAATTCTTGAATTAGTAGAAGTTACAGCAGATGAAGTAAATCAATTATTACATACATATTTGGACCAAGTAAGTTTTCGTCCAATAATTATTTTTTTTAAAAAAATATATATTACTTTTTTAATCACTTTCTTACTATGACAAGTTTGACTCCTTCAATAGATAGTTTAGTTTTGACCCGGATAATTTGAGTAGAAATTCATTAGGATTTGAGACAGCGTTAGGTGCTTCAGATTCTCTTTCTATGCCTCTGGATGCAGCAGTCTTGGCTAACTCAAGTTTACCTCTATCTTTAAGTCAACCGTCTTTAATTAGTGCAGATTCTCTTCCTCTACTTTCTGATGTACCAATTTCGACTGGTGCAAATTCAACTTTGCCTTCAAGTCAGTCTTTTTTAACTGGCGTACGTTCACTTATACCTCTAGATGCGCGAGTTTTATCAAGGCCAGGTGCTTCAGCTTTAACTGGTTCATCAGCTATACAAATTAGCTCTTTAGTAATGTCTTCTTAAAGTATGGACACCACTAAATTTGATCCGGGTATAGCTTACGTACAAAAACTGATAGCTAATGCAAAGATACCAAAATATTCTGAAATCTTTTGTTCTTCTGAAAATCTTGATCTATATGACGCACTAAAAAGCTCCTGTTGGCGAAACGGCTCTTCCTGAAGCACCATCTACTTTGGAAGGAGCATCGGGTAGACAATTTAGTGAAACGTAATCATCTAGTATTGCTGAAGTTAATGAAAACTATTCTCTTTTTATACATGTACGAGGAACTCCATTAGTGTTGATGCACTAGTAATAAATTCGGAAGAAGATCTGATAACGACTGTCCCCGCGTCTTCCTAATTTATCAGTAGCTTTAATGGTAGTATGAAGAGCCGAAAAAGTGATGTTTCAAACTCGCATAGCTTCGTTAATATTCCTCCAAGCTGGTAGAATACTGTTGTTCGTAGTAATGGTGGAAAGGGAATAGCCCAATTGGAATCAGCAGCTTCTAGACCAATTCTTCCACTTTCAAGAGTTGTCGGCAATACGCAAGCAGCAAATCCACCTCAAAGCCCATCTGGAAGATTACCTCAAGCTGGGAGATTACCTTTAGTTGGAAGTTCCAGCTGGACCAAGTGCTGCAACAGGTTCAGAGGGACAAAGCAGTCGTGATGAAAGAAATAAAGTCCGAATGTCAGGTTCAGGTAAAAATTCAGGTAAATTAACTAGTAAAATGCCTAAAACAAATATGTTTTCAGCTGGACACCAAGAAAGTGGTTTAGACCCAGATTTACTTCCATTCGATCGCTCAAACTTACCATATTCTACTTTAAGTTTAAAAGCACTTACAACCCGAACTGAAAACGTATCTGATGCTTCTGCTATACTCACTGATAAAGACAGTGAAGCACTACCACTGTATCTTAAAAAAAAAAGTGTTTAATATAGAGAATCACTCAGAGCTGAAGCAGTTAGCAGCCGATGGGTGTAAGTTATTAGAAACCATCACAGGAAAGATATATCCTGCCATGGATTCAATGCCAGAGAAGACGGCAAGTTCTCGTGTCCGCACGATAACTGAACGACATTACACATTCTAATTCAATTAAAGCCTTAGAAAAGATTAAAACCCGTGGGTCAAAAGATAAAGACGGTAACCCAACTGTGGTTGGGATAATGGGGCCTTATAGTAGTTTACAAAATAGTATTACCAAGTTAAAAGCAGATCCAACTACGATTGGATGTCCAACTGCTTACGCACAATCAATACAAATCGATTATTTACCGAGTTATACGCCGAGTTATATTATATCTCTTTTAAAAAAACCATCACATTACAGTGACCCTGATTTAAGTCAATCTCCATTTATAACTCAACAGAGGAATAGATATAAAGATTTACCTTATTGGTCAGTAAGAGATAGTAATACAAATTCATATATTTCTATATATAACGTAACACCAACAAAAACGGGTGCGACTCGACTTACTGAGACTAGAAAAGGTAATTTTCGTCGTCGAATTGAAAGTGATGCTTTTAAATGGGCAATTTTCGAGACGTTCACCCATAACTCTATGTTTCCATTTCTGTATAGACTGTGCGCAGCTCAGGAATATGAATGTGTCGAAGTCAAACAATAGGCGAAAAATATAAGTGGTTTGTCTAAAATTGATTGGTTAAGCATCCCAGCTTCTGAAGTACTAAATGCTTTTTTTCGCATAAATACTGGATTTATCGGACTATATTGCTGATGTGGTTTTTTAAAAAGATCTTGTAATTCTACTTATTAAAAGTAACTATTCAAATTCCCCAAATTATAACAAAGTTATAAATTATATAAATACAGGATTTAAAAAAATTTGTGACTCTTATAAGACTAACGCATACCAGCCACTAGAAAATGCTCTTCAAGGTGCTGCTTTACCAGCCCCAGTAGAAACATGTTTAGCTGAATTAGACAAGCTTCCTGTACTTAGGTCTTTTAATTTTGACCAACCTGGAAGCATTAAACTTACTTCTATCGAAAAACTTTTTCTTAGATAGATTTATATTATAGCTTCCAAACCTATTTAAATTCTCCCTTTTATTTAAGCTCGGAACATAGAAACTTTTATAAGAATTTTTAATCGCTAATTATTTTTATCACTTTAAATAACCACTCCAATCCATCTAGAACTTGGCTTGAAACATATAACGAGTGACGATACTTAAACCATTTATTTAAAAAACTATGTTCGACAAGTTTGTACTTGTACAAGTTTTAGAATTAGGGTTTTGGAAAACTAACTTGATGCTAGGATATATTAACTTATAACTTATGGGATATGGTATACTTCTAATTAAAATAAGATATTTGATAAATGTACTTCCAAATTGGCAATTACATTTATCAATTTATTCGGTAATTCTGCCCACATGGAAGAAAAATTTACATTTATCATTTATTGTCCCAGGGGCTTATAATGAAAAATACAAAATAAAGTCATATTACTAAAGTGATTAAAATCCTCGGCAAACTTTAGCTATGGGATCTTTTCGGGTTCGACCGCAAGTTGTCAGATTTAGTCCAGAAACTTTACATAAAATTTTCTTAAATTAAAATGAAAATAATTTTAAGTTAAAAAAAACAAGTCTGGTTTAGCAATATCTGTCCTATCTGCATATGACAGATAGTACGAAGACAGAAGTAAGTTGTAAATAGGTCGGTAAAAAGTATCACTTTTATCAACTCCTTATTTTGGTAGTAATGCCAAACATTAGAAAGCTTTGTTTTAAAATACTCCGTGTCAAAATACTTTCCATTCTAATGCTGCTTATCTTTTTTTACCAAAAAGACTTTTTCTTTTTTTTGAACGATTTACACTAAAAATTAGCATATAATGAGACTTAAAGATGGGGTTTAAAATTTGAATACGCTTTCGTTGTGACAGAGTCTCTAAATGCTCATCAGGCAAATGAGAAGTTTTAATAAGAGATGTTTTTGGATCCACCTTGTTTCGATTTAGACCAGATTCTTCTATTATAATCTGAGCTTGCTCTATATTCTTTCCAAAGGAAGTACCATCCTTGATCTCCGTGTTATCTTGAATGCTAATAATCGTCGGATTGACTCTAAACTGGATGCTTTCATGAGTAACACTATAATTACCATTATGAATAGAAAATTCTACCATAGAATCAACAATTTTGTTTTGAGTAGATTGTAGGTTTTGCTGAAGTGTCTCTAATGCACATTGAGTTTCACAATTGCCTCTACTGAATTCAAGTAAGTTACTTTCAATGTTGTGACCTCAAACAACCATTTTTCAAGTCCCTCTATTATGTTTGGAAGTTGGGTTTTATTATTTAATTTATAGTTTGTTTCAATTTTGTCCAAACTAGCATTAAGTTGGTTTGTTAGGTTTCTATAAGCTTTATTTGTTTTTTGAGTTTCAAATATATGATGTTCTTTTTCGTGTATAAAATTGGCATTTTCAGGCACTATAAAGATGCCGTATTTCTGCTTTTGATCTTCGGTCAAATTTAAAGATGTCACTTCAGCTCTTAAATGCCGTGCTTTAACTTCAATAAGTCGATTACTTTCTAAAAAGCCAAATATCATAGATGATTCTTGTTGAATTAAAATACTATCATCGCTGGTGCTTGGAATTGTGGTTTTTTTATAAATTCACTAAACAAGTTGGTATTGGCAGGATTCATGCTTAGCTCAATTTCTTGCACGCTATCCTGAGCAATAGTAGTTTTAAAATTTTTAGAAGCCGCATTCTCAAAATCCATATCTCGTTTCTTATTAAAATTACGAGGCACGGAATGAGTTGAAAATTCGGCATGAATAAGACCTAATGCTGCTGTATCTGTGGTTCCAATATAGTGGTCATATTCCTAGCCTTCAGCTATTTTTCAGTTGTCTGTTGGGCAATTTTAAAGTTTGGGTAAACTTTTTACAATATCGTTTTGTACTGCTTTTATTTTGCTTAGAACGGAATTCCTGTCATTATACGGAACGTCTCCTATCGGAAGTATACGTACTTTTGTATTTTGATTAGATATCGTATCAACTACCCCCCCAAATAATTAGATCTAATTTTTCCCAATCTATTTCATTCACTTTGCTTGGAATGCAAAATTGAGCTTGTAAGCCCTTTTTTTCTAAAGTAGATTGATTGAGTTTAAAGGGCATCAATTCCGCAAACCCACCATTATTTGTATTTATTATTTGAGTTTTTTGTTTTAGAATAGTAGCGGAAGTATCTACATCTTCTCCCAAAGGACAAACGAAAAAAACTTGGCAACCATAAGGAAGTTTTTGAGTACTTTGTTGTGAACTACTACTTAAGTTCCGAATTCTTTCGCCTTCAATCGTGCCTTCACAAACAACACCATATACTTCTTTTTTATTATCAAGAGTACTAATTTTATCATGAACTGTTAAGTGCTTGGCATAAGGGTGACGATAGTTGATTGTCCCTGAAGGGGTACGTTTTTATATCATTTGTTCAGGTGGTGCTTTCAAAGTAAGCTGCGTTGTGGCAATAGGTGGGCTAGAGTGAAAGTTAGGCGCATCATTAAGATTTGGAGATAACGCACGTGGCGGACAACAGAATAGTATTGGTCTACATGTATTTTTTGTTGGTAAATTAGATGAAGGTAAACTTGGAAAGCGCCCACCAAGTGAGCGGGGAGGGGGTAACCCTACTCTTGGAGTTGCCACATTTTCGCCGCTTCCGATACTGCTCGACCTGCTTACACTTACCCCATGTCCCAATCCACCCCGTAAAGATAATGCTCCATCTGTACGCTTAGATATTTGTTTACCACCACGAAACGAAGGATCAAAATACCAATTATTTTTACCAGCTTCGTATTCAAGTTCACTATAATTATAAGCTATAAAATTACGTTTCTTCACAAGCCCGGTTAGAAATTTTATCAAAATCTGGGCTATCTACAAGAGAAAATGAATAAGAGAAAATGAATTATCTTTAACTTCAAGCAACTCTAAACATAGTGAGTTGCTATAATCATAATCTGGAGGTACTCGAGCTGACTCCCGTCCAAAAGAACGGTAAGAACAGTGATCGCGAAAATATATTTCACGACGTTCTATAAAAGCAAAAGCAATCCAACCAAGGAATAAAAGAATCGCGGAATAAAAGAACTCTCTTTTTTTGTTCTTTTCTTTGTCTTTTTCTATTATTTTATAGTAATCATCAGTGAATTTAGTATTCATATAATTTTGTATATTTATATAATTTTATAGTTCGAAATATTGTTTTTTATTTTCCAGCTAATACCATTTCATAGTAGTATAATGGTATATTGTATTTCATATATATTTAGTTTATTGTTTTTTATAAATTTCGTTTTCGAAAACATTTCGAATAGAAAAAGTTTCAAAAGATTGATTTAATTCTAAATCAACATTTAATTGTGTTCTAAGTATTAAATAATGAGAAAGATCATATTCAAATAAATCCCAAATGAATACAAAATTCCCTAAAAACTTAGTGATATTTTTTCTATCGCGCTTAATACGAAAATTTTCTCGACGCAAGTACCCAATTAATACGGAAATAGCTTTTTTCCTGTCTTGTAAAACTACATTGTTTTTCTTTAAAAAAAAATAAAACTGTAGTGAAAAAATAGTATTTAATAAAAATTCATATATTGAGTAATAAAAATGTGTACTCGGTTTTTCTGATGATTTTAGTTGCTGCATACAGCAATACGTTCCACAAGAAAATAAAATTTCGTCAGTTTGCCAATTTGAAATTAGGTAATTTTTAAAATTTTCCAATATTTCAGATCGATCATGATCAGATAACTGAGATACTAGTAGGCCTGAACATTCGCGTATAATTTCTCGCATCTCCAATGCGTTTTGATTTAAAAAATTCAGATCTTTTTCTAATTCTGAGTCTTTATCAAATATAATATTTTTAAATTTTTTTATTTTCTGCGAATAAATAAAAATATATTGTGCATTTTTTAAAGGAGATAGCTAATAATGGCTGCCACTTTCCTGAAATCTCTTATTAAAAAATAGTACATGGTAATGTAGTATATTTGCTATATTGCAGGAATTTTTACTTTTATTCTAAAATTAGTATACTTTTTATTAAAATAATCATGCAATTAAAATTAATGTTTACTGTTTTTTATTATATCATTAATTATAAACGATAATCAAATGATCGATGTATATCTTATTTTTAATGTAATTCTTTAGTAAATATTTATATGGAACCACTCTAATCCATCTATCACTTGGTTGTGAAATATATAAAGAGTGGCCATACTTAAACTGTTTGTTTAAAATTTGTACAAGTACAAATTTTAAAATTAGGATTTTGGAAAAATAACTTGATGCTAAGATTGTATGATTTCATTTTTACTTCAAATTCATTAAGTCAGCATATAAGAATATATACAAAATAGGTATATTTGAGTTACCATCAAATTATAGAAAAACCCAATTACTAGAAGGCTACTAATTGAGTTTTGATATTTTATCAAATAGTAAAATTTTCCTGTTTTTCAAATTTTTAGTTTTCAAAAACTAAAGATGTCGAGAAATTCATATTTGATAAAAAAATATCAGATATAATCAGGCCGGTTCCTTGTACACCAGAAACACTTTTCAGAAGAATCTCTTTCTGTTTGCTCGTATAAGAAATAAAATGCTTTGTATTAAATTTACATTCTGCTGAAGAGAAATTTAAAACTTTAGTAATGTATCCAACGGTACCGATTGGCACGTTAAATATATTTTCTTTTGTGCAAATGATAAAATCCCCTTTTAAAGGACTAAAGAAACACTTTAAAGTCAAAACACAGTTATCGTTAGTTTTATGATCTTTTTCTTGGGTACACTTTTTCAAGTGAGAGTTTTCAAAAAAAGAAGAATTTATAATTTTTGTTGTATATCTTAAGACGTTTTTAGAGTTTTGATATAAAAAAACTTTTATAAAATTACTAGCAATAAATTTTAAATTATTAGAATTTAGTAAATTTAAGTAAGAAAACTCGTTATTTGTTTTTAAAACTAAAAAAGTTTTTTCATGAAATTTTTCAGCCAAAACCTGGTTAATAAATGGCGGTATAATTTGTGGTAAAAAAACCTTTAATGAAGTATGATAGAATATCCCATTACTACTATAACTAAAATCTAATTTAATTGGTAACTCATTTAAAAAAATGGTTGGAGTGAAACATAATTTAAATGTGTATACAGAATTATGCTTAACCGGGTATGATCGTGTAATGTTTCTTCTATCCCAATTGGGATAGAGATTTAAACTTTTTCTAATGTGTGCTTTAGAGTAAGTTTGAACTTTGTTCCCATTAATTACATTATTTTTTTTGCAATTTTGTGAGACTACAGTGTACCAGTTATTGCCAATTTGTTTTTTATTATTAATTCTATTTGATTCAAAATTAGTAAAAGCACCAATATATACTTGTTTTTGTTTTGTATACCAATTTGAATTTGTTTGTGTTAATACAGAATCGTTATAAAAATCAACACGCTTAATACACGAATTATATATGTTTGATTTTGAAAATTGATTTATTTCTGAGTCAAATTGACCAGAAAAAACTTGTTCAAAACCGAGTTTTGGAACATTATATGGGAAAATCTCGTCTTTTCGTATACTCGTATAAACCGGCTCCGAAAATTGTACTGAGAAAGCCAATCCTTTTTTAGGGAAAATAATTGAACCAGCTAAAAAAGGAGATACAAATACAATTAAACGAAATATTTGTAAAAAAGAAAGTAAATTAGATGGGTTCGAAGGAAAAAGTTTTTCTTTAATTCTTAATTTTTGCGTCATATTTTTTTTGTTTGTTTTATAAGATTTTTATATTAAATAAAGTAATATATACTATTATATTTAAAAATAAAAAAAATCAAGTTTTAACAAAAAATAAAACCCAAAAAAAATAAAAGTTTGAATAATGTGTAAAAAAAAATAAACATATAAAGTTTATATAGTATATCAATATCAAATAGAAACTTTTATTTACTAAAAATGTAAATTTAAAACTTTTTTTAATGGAAATTTTATAAAATCCGAATACCAATTAAAAGCTATAGAAATACAAAAAAATGAAATAATTAGTAGCAAAGCAACTTGTTTACAATAGGGAGTTGGTTTAATTTTACTTTATTCTATTTTGCACAATTAAACTTACAACTCTACAAATTGTAAACAAAATTACACTAGGTTTAATTTTGTCAATTACTCGTTGGTTGCTTTGCTACTAAAAGATAGTTTAGTAATCCTACATATTAAATTAATAAGATACACTTAAATGTATAGTTTTACAATGTTTTCTAAAAAACATTTTTAGTTTCTTTATATTTCCATATAAGAATTTTTAAAGATAAATACTGCCAATTAAATATATCTACTATATTTAGATAATTTTTATAAAAATTATACAAAATAAAATTAAGCTAATTTTTTTTAAATTCAAACAGAGTTCAAATTTATCATAAAAAATAGATCGAATTTTTTCTTAAGGCAGATATAAAAAAAAGTACATTCCTGCGCTATTACTTTTTTTTTAAAAAAAACTTGAAATAATTTAAATAAATTTTTAAAAAAAAAATTCTAGTTAATTCAGCTTCTAAGTAAAAAGTAAACCAATATATGTTCTTTTTGCTTTTCGTCTAATTGAGATAAGTATGAAACTAGCAAAGGCTTGTCAATAAAATGAAATATGAGAAAAACTTACTGGAAAATCTTCATTGACAGATCTATAAAAATTTAGTCTGTCTTGATTCTTATATGAATCTACCCTACCTAAACCACGCTAGTATAAAATATTTCTAAATCTATAAAGCCAAGAATAAAAATATATTTCAAATATATTCTTATTTTGTAATGTACTACAAAGTTTTTTACCATATCTACTGTCAAGCAGTAAAAGCCCACCATCTTGCCTAAAAAGTGTGAATTCAGAGAAGTTTCTATTTTGAGAATTTTTTTATTTAAAAAAGTGCTTTATATTGACTTTCCTGTTTTTGAAAAATATTTTGCGAAACAGTAAATTTCACACCATTCTATAAAATACATTATATTATGATATATGGTTGCTATAAAACATATATAAAAAAATTGTTTGGTATTAAAAACTCTAGTTTTATAAAAATATTAATTAATTTCATCTTCGCTAAGTTCAAAACAAAGAGGAAGCAAAAAAGCTTTATTTAAAATATAACATTGATCACATTCAAAAGGAGCAATACCCTTGTAATCTTCAGAGCATATTGGAAATAAATTCCATAGAGGAATAGCAGAGAAATATACTAAAACTTCATCTTCTCCTAATTTTGAAGAGGGGTTTTGATTTATCTCTGAGAATTTATTTTCACTTTGTTTTTTTTTAGTTGTAAATTCATCAGTTGTAAATTTATCAGTTGATGGATCTAAAATTACTCCAATTTGACCAGCATGGATTTTTACTATATATTCATATTTTGTTTCTACCATAAAATCAGTTATTATGGTAACCAACTTTCCTGGTTTTAAATTATTTTTATAGGGGCTGGGCAAATTTTTATTTACGTATTTTAATTCTTCCTTTAAAATAATTTTGATCTGAGTTTCAGATAAAGATATTTCTTTTTTTAAATCTTTATTCACATCAAATTTCAATAATTGAACTTCTTCATCTTCAAAAGATGCATTATTATCAAGTACCAAAAGTTCATTTCTTGAAACACTGATTAAAACAACTCTTTCGTCAGGTTCATCCATATAATCTTCAATTTCCATCAGTTCGTCACTAATTGACGGATGATTACTAAAACTTATAAAATATCCTGTTTTTAAAGCGCCAACCACACGTCCAACTTGACCAGCAGGTATTTTTTTTTCTTTCCAAGAATCTTCGCAGTCGCAAAATGGTGTTTCAACTAAAAGAACTACGTCTGTATAGGGATAGGGAGGAATATCTTTTTTTTGGCGGTTTTGCCATTGAGTAAGTAATTTATTATTTGGTTTATCACTAAATATATCATTTTTTGTTATTTCCTCAATTTTTGATACTTTCTCTATGACATTAACCTTTTCAATTTCTTTAGTTTTTTCAATGAATTCCACTATTTTGTCTTCAGTAGGAGTTCCTTTTACATCGTCTAATTCTTTTAACACATCCGGCTCTTTGGCAGAGTCGTCCATTAGTCGCTTTTTCATTAATTTTTTAATTAGTATCAGAAAATAAATCTAAGAAATCAGTTTTGTTGTTCATAGAACATTTATAAATATTTGTATTTCCAAATAGTGTAGTTAAAATCTCTTTTTCAAGATTTTCTTCTTCTTGTAGCAATTTTTGTGTATTACTAACATCAATACTACCTTTTTTAATAAGTATTTTTCGAATAATTCCTTTGTCGCCCGACAATGGGTAATGTAATTTTATAGCGTCGAAAAATTGAAGAAATTTTTCTAAAGCATCGGTTTTTGTTGCAAAATTCTCATTGCCACCTTCGATCTCAGTTCTATTTGGCGGTGCACTCAATTCTTCCTTTGTAAGTGCAAAGTAAGCGGTAACCAAAACTATAGGGTGAGCTTTATCTAACACGCACGGTCCCATCTCAAAAACGAAAGTAAGCGTGGTTTGAATTATTTTGTCCAAAATCACTTCAAATGGAGCCTCGACAGCAACTCGAAGCATATTAAGGGTAAAAGGTTTATGGCCTGGTATACCGTTTTCCTTTTGTAATTTCAAGATAAGATCCTTACTTGCTTCCCCCGAACGCTGTGATTTGTAATTACCAATCTTAAACTCACCCTCTATCAGATTATGAACTACTATAATTGCTAAGTGGAAACAAAGAAGAGTAATAAGTAACTTAGTACTTGGAAAAGCTACGTAAACTAGGTGTGTAATGTTTTTTGTACCGTCTTTAGACGGTATAATTTTTATAATTCTTCCAAATTGTGGCGAATAAAGATTTGGTAATCCAAAAATTTTCACAAATCCAAATGAATGTTTCGCCCGGCTAGGATAATCAAAACAATGATCTTCTATTCGCTCTGTAAACTCAATCAGATCGACGTCAAAAAAATAGTTAGAAGATATCTTCAAATCTTCTTTAGTAAGTTTATCTAAAGACAATTGATTTTTTAACTCTTCAATTAATTCTTTTTTTTTATTTGTTTCTGATTCCTGTTCATTTTGTTCACTAAATTTTTCAGAAAAAACAGGGCAGCTAGCATCATAAGCCGTGTTGCTCAAGTCTATACTAGTGTTTAAACTTTCTGGTGAAAGTTCACTTATTTTTTCTTCCTTTAATTTAGGCAAATTCTCTCGCATATTTGCTGTTATTTTTTGCCCTAAAAAAGATCTCTGAGGTTTTCGTTGCTGTGCAGCAAGTTGCCTTAATTGCGACCTAGCAGCGCTAGTAAGTTGACATGATATAGGTGTTAATTTTGAAAATTTTGCAGCAATTTCCATATATTTTCTTATGTAAATTTTTACATCTTATTTTTATTATTTCGTAAATTTATTCTTCGTACAATAATTTTTGATCTTATATAAAATTCAATTTTATATAAGATCAAAAATTTGGTGAAAAGTAATGACGTTTTTTAATATAATGAGTTTTAGTTTTTTTTTACGTAATGTAAGCTTATTTGTGAAAAAATTACAAGTAGCCGTAAGATATCAAATAAGCTTTATTATTAATAAAATTGCTATTTTTTATTCCAATTAAATTTTGCTCATACTATTTCCTATATGTTTTATAGTATATAAAACTTATATAAAATGCAACTAGTATTAATAATACTCCATTTTATAGGCATTCTATTTCCTATATACTATATATTATATATAAAAATTTTTTTTTAATCAAGCGTTTTTAGTAATTATAAATTTTATAGACATTGTATTTTTTATATACTATATATGTACACTATAAGTATACACAAAATTTTTTTTTTAATCAAGCATTTTTAATAATTTTTAAACTCTCTCTATATTATTAAAAATAATAAAGTTTTTTTGTTGCTACAGAAAAAGATGTTTCTCCGCTACTTGCTTTAGCACCAAAAACACTTTATTATTTTCGTAAATTTATGTTCTTATTGCAAAGCTAAGCCATAAAAATTCGGTACTTCTTTTGTCTCTTTACGAAGAAAGAGCTTTAAATGCATCACCTAAAATTGATGTTGTCATGTTGGTGATGGTTTCACTGATGTATGATCCTCGTTCAATTTGTTGAAAATTCGTAAATTGTTTACGAACATTAATTCGCTCTAGACCCTGTAATTCTTGCGGATTACTATTTTTAATATCAATTGTTAATTGACATTCTTATACATGAAAAGCGAGTAGTAAAGGACCAAGAGTGTGTTGATCTAAACAATACTCAACACATTTTTTTCTAAAAAAAAAGGAAAATAAAAATGGAAAAGGTTTAACAAAGCTGCACTATTTTTCGAAGGTGTTTTTAAATCACGACTTACAACAACGGTTCCTAGGCTAAAAAAATAATTTACTGCAGAAATTGCTTGTATTTTTAAAAAAAAGACAAGACGAGTTTTTTTTAAAAGAATACATATTTTTTCACTGACCCCATTGTCACTATTTGCTCATAACCCAAAAATTAAAAAAACCGCAGTTTCTGTATCATTGCATCTTATTTTTCTTAATGCTTTTGTAGGCCAGGACATTATGGTAACACATACTTCCCCAAAGTGTCATTTATTTGCTGGCTTTAAAAGAAAAATCATTTCACTTGATAAAACTTTTTTTGCTTGAATTGAATTAGAACTAAACCAGATTCGCTGTAGTATCCAAGAAGAATTAAAATTAAAAAAAATTCCTACTATTTCTGTTCCAATGTCGTTATAAAGATAGTACCCAAATTAATTAATACTAAGGTTTAATTTATATGATGTTTCTAGCGGCAGTACAACGAAAAATTCTGTTAATAAAAGCCCTTGAATTTCAGCTATGCTGAAATTCAAGGGCAGAAAAAAATACCAACCCGATAATCTCTAATTTGAACCTTCCCCCGAAAATAGTTCAGGTTAGACCTGAACCACATTTCAAAGGTGCTGATTATGGAGTTCAGAACGCCGCATGGATGTTTCATTCTTATGGTCGATTTGGTAAAGACAATAGGGCAAATACCCAGATAGACCGCACTGAAATTTTACCCGCAAGTTCAGTTCGCCCTTAGAAAGAATATCGCATCAAAAAGCATGCGATATTTACGAAGAATATATTAAAGGAGAAGGTGTTTATAGCAAAGATAATCAAATGTATTCTGTTCCGGATATGAAAAATATTGATGCCTTCACAACTACTCAAAAAATACGAACGTTTTTAACCTGGAACATAGAGTACCCTGAGCTTTCCAAAAACCAAAATGCAGAAAAAGCGTGGGTTACGCCGAGCAATTCTTTTTTTTTCAGTTTTTAGGCATTTCAAGCTTACATGCTGTGAATTTATATGTATTTATTATAAATAATTCTTGCGCACAAAAATTACGTGACGTTCGTTTCTCGGATGGCATGTTTAGGTCCAAATATATAATTCCTATTCCATAAGAACCTAATAAAAATAGCTTACAAGTTCAAAGCACCCTAAACAAATTTCAGAAAGAATTTTATTCACTTTTTGTTTCTGTACAAGAAGAGACATCAGAAATATGTCCATTTTCCAAAGCTAGATTTTCTGACCGAGAAAGAGAGCGATTACGGTTTGTAGATATTCATCATTCTGGATCCAAACAAAAAACCGTTTATTTGAAAGTAATTTGGCAGCAAGACTACGATAGTACCACAAACAAGTCATCTTTTTTTGGGCATCTTATTACCGCTATTATCCTTCCAGATTTAAGAAATAATGCTGACAAAGAATGGATGAATCAAAGAAAAAATAACATAGTTACTATTGTAGCGGGAAACATTCAATAAATTTGATACTTATAATATGCGAAATTTTTTTAATAAAAAAAAAAAAAAAAACAAGAATACATTAGATGTAGAAGTTGATACTAGAAAATCTGTTTCTTCAAGTTTACCTCCACCCAAATTCTCACAAAATGATTTAGTAGTGCTTAAAGAATCAATACAAACTCCAGAGTTCGAAATAACTGCTGGTTCACCATGTATAGTTAATTCTATGTACTACAATACTAAAAATGAAGAAACTATATAGGATGTATATTATGAATTAAGTGAGGCGGAAGTTGAAGAATATGAAAAATAGAAAGTAAAAAAGACTGATCCAGGGCACATTTCGGATGATATTATACTATTTATGGTTGCTGAAAATCAATGGAAATAATTTTAAATTTTTAGGAAGCACTATTTTAAACCACAAAACTAGTATATTTTTTTAATAAAAAAAATACTAATAGCACAAGAAAAATAAAGCACATAAATTACCCTTAGGGAGGGTAGAGTATTCTCGAAAGCTCTTTGTGAAGAATTTTATGAAAACGAAACTAGTATTTTAAAATGAATTGGTACTGGAAGACAAAACATAAAAAAAATTAATAAAATATTTATATATTATTAAATTTAAATTGAAGGCTAAAAGCTAAGCTTTCAGTTTTACTTATACGTGAGCCTACATGAAACGACATTGCTGCTTAAGTTTATGTTAACTTACATTTTTATTTTTATGGAAAGCTTAAACAAATTCATATATAAACGTAATAGAAAAAGATTCCATTTATACAAATGGAGTGTTTTTAGTTGGTATTACTTAAAACGCTTTTAAAACAGCAAATAAAAAAAATGTAGATCACTGAATATGCAAATAGAACTAAATACATATTTTTTATATAGGTTTCTTTATGTATTTTCTATATATAATTAGCTATGAATTTCTCTTGTATGGCCATATATGTTTCTTTCTATATGATTCCATATATATAATTATGAATAGAATTCTCTTATATGATTCAATATATATTTTTCTATTATGATTACATATGTATTTTTCTATGTAATTAGATATTCTGCTTTTGATAAAATTTTACATATTCTATTAAACGATCATAGGTGATTATCTATTCTAGTAATTTTATTAAAAATTATATTGTCGCAATCAATAAATTTGCTCGTAGACAACGTTAATGGGGTATTTATTTCAAGAAATAATTTAATTGCATTTTCTTTAACTATTTGTTGACTATTGGGTCAACAGATAGTATCTTTAGTATAAGTTTTTCTTGTTTCTGGTTGTACAGCAGATTGGGCTTTATTTAAACAGTTTTTCTAGAACAACATAGAGTCTAAGTTTAGAAATAAGGTAAGACTGTATTATATATTAGAAAGTATAGTGATGGTAAAGTATTTGAAAATGTCCTTCCCCCATCTTTATATTACAAATAGTGAGTTTGTAAATATTCAATACTATTTTTTAAATCAAACTATGTAGAATCGTGCTTTACCAAACTCGTAGCCGTAGGCTTGTCGATTCCAATATATACTACTATATTTATTGTACGAGTTTCTGAATTTACCGGTTTTATTGAACCTTCTAGTGTTTTAATTAAACCTAACACGATTTGTTGTTTGTTTGTTTTCATAAAATTTTCTTTATTAAGCAGATTTCGTAAAATTTCATGAAATTTTTCATTCAATAAATAGTTAAAAACTTCTCTCCATTGTATATAGTAATACTATTATCTTGTATGTCAGAAAGTAATTTCGCATGAACTACGCCAGAAATGAGAATGGCAAAATCTATATTTTCAAGTATATACACCTCATCACCGATCATATAATAGAATACATTATTAATTGTGATAAAATAATCATAAAAATAAAAAATGTAATTCTTTTTTCATTATTTTTTTCAATAGAACCAGATAAAAACTGGTGTAAAGAAGAATAGTGGAAAGCAGAATGAAAAAAAGCTTCCGTAAAACTTTTAGTAAAAATCCAATCATAAATAATTTCCTTTTTACTAAAAGTTTGAATAATTTTATTACGTAATAGAAAATGCTTAATATAGGTAATCAACAATAGTTTTAAAAATAATTAGAATTTTAACATACATTCTATGTTATGATTAATTATTCTTTATCAAAAGCAGTTAATTTTTTATTACTTGATGGATTAGTAAGTAATTTTTCTTTTACAAGTTTGTCAAGTTCGTTTCATGTTTTAATTACTTCTCCATTAGTTATTGATAATGAACCATTATGAACTAATACAGTATTACCTGATAAAGTATCAGGCAATAACGTTGTTGTGTCGTCAAATACTGCAACTAAATCAACTAAATACGTTGGTTGTGGACCAAGTAAGCTAAGGTCATTATTAAGCATTTGAGTAATAAAAGATCCAGTTGTTTCGGGATTTTATTGAAAATCTTTAATTTGATTCTGTAGTGCAGAGAAACTCCTGCTAAGTTCCAATAGAAGATCTATTTCTCTGTTTGTAGCAGTTGTGTTTATTAAGGCGAGAATAGTATTTTTGTGATATACAACATCTTTTGCCATTTTTAAAAAATGTTGAGAGTCTGTTAGACTTAGACTACTTTGTCTATTTACATATGAAGATAATTTTTGACTAAAATTTTTAATATGGCTTATTACATCAACTAATGGCATACCTAGTTTTTTATTAATATTTGATGTTGATGACCAGCATTTGGTAATAATATCTGAAGCTATTATGTCAGCCATAAAAAATACATCAATAATTTCTTTTCATTGGTCTTGTGTTAAATTAGGAGTTTTAGTAACCACAAAATATAAAAATTTAGGATTTCTAATCCCACGCTCATAAATTAGAATCAAGATTTCCTGGTAATCGGCAACTTAATACATCAAAAATTATATCTCGAAAGATTGTCATCATGATATGATCGATTTGCATTTCAAAAGATTTACAAATTTGATAATTTTGAGTTAGTCGTTCGAAATATAGTTGATAATTTGGGTTTTGAGTTAGACTTGCTTTGTTTTCTCTTTTAATTTTTTTTCTGCTATTTCTAATGTTTTTTTAAAGTCAGTATTTGTAAAAACATTTTTAATGTCTTCTAAACGTCCATATGATTGGAACATAGAAAAGATAGAAGGAAACTGTATAGTAGGAGTCAATGTTTGAATTGTCTTTAAATTCTTTTGAATTTCTTCACTTAACTTAAGTATAACGTCATTTCTTTTTTTTGAAATTAATTTTGAAAGTCCCACACATTTTGTTCTTCGTCAATTTAACTTACAACGAGAGATGAATTTAGAATCTTCATACTATGAATCCTACACTCATAGAATTGGCAAATCGAGCAACAAAGATGGGAACATCGGGTGCACAAGATACTAAAGAAGAGATTGATTATTATCAGGACCCTAATAATTCGTCATTCGATCTATTTGCAGAGTACAAAAAGAATCAAACGAATATTCCTGATAAGTCAGATGACAATATAGTATTCCAACAAGAGTCCTCGACTAATTTTTCATTTTTAGAATCTACTAGATTGTTCGAATACAAAGCTCGTGCATTTCGTGCAAATCTTACTCAATTTGATTTTGTTCCCGCGGAATTAGAAGAGTACGATACTTATAAAATCCCTAATACAGCTACTGATGATCAAAATATTACTTTTACATATGCTGAATCTACAATTTTCGAATTTCAAAAAATAGGAAATTGCAAATTTGGTATATTAAGTCCAAACAGATTTGGATGCTTGTGAGCAAGGATATAAGCTAAAAGACGAAATCATACGTTTAAATATTGAAGCAGAACTTTGGCAAAAACTTAAAACAGTTTAAAAATTAGGTAGAATTCAAGCAAACCTTCTTGGCTTAAGTAGTTCAGTGGCTGAAAGTCGTTGCGCACTTGAATAAACTAGACAAGATATATATACCACCCAGATTTAAACTTTTAATACTATACTTCAACTAAGACTGCATAATCATGACAAAAAGACTCTACTTCCTACACTTGCAGACGTCAAAGAAAAAGCAAAGACTGAGATTTTTGAAAAATTCCCTTCATATGAAATTAATACTAAACAAAGTTTGTACGACGCAGTTACTGAGGCGGAAGATATAATTCGAACATATGGTCTTGATAGAAATAAACAGGATCCAAAAATGGCAATAAAATCAACGTCTGAACATCTCAGTCGTCATTTGAAATCAATACCATCATTTCAGCAAGCACAAATAAATAAAGAATCAATTTGCTTGACTCCTTTTTTTACCCACCCTAAGACTTAGTTTCTAAAGTTTAAAAGGAAATTTCATTACAGTTAGTTTTTTATTTATAAAAACTAACTGTAATAAATTTAATAAAAATAAAAACTATTTTTTAAAAAATAGTTTTTATAATTTTTACTAAATATAAAAAAATATGTGCATATTTTATATCGAAATATTTTGAAATGGAACAAAAAAAATTTAAAATTTTAGTATAAACAAATATAATATATTAATTTTTTTTCTATAATTTACATTATAAGCTAATAAATAATTATATGGGATTTCACTTTATAAAACTTTCATCACTGTATTTTGACATGTTTTTAACTAAATTTCAAGAAAATCAATCTTATTATTGGCCCTCTACACTTGGAAATGCAAGAGATATTTTTTATTTTAGATTAGAATCAGATTTAGATTTTTTAAATCAAGAAGCAATTGATATAGTTTTGGAGTCAGAATCTATTCACGAGTCTAAGATAGTATCAAATTATATATCAGAAAAAAGTAAAAATGAAATACCTACAAAATTTAAAAAACATCGAATTTCGCATTGGGATTTAAGCACTATTTTATTCTCTTGTGGTGTTGGTTGTTGTGTATATGAACTTAAATCTATCCAGGAACCCTCACCACATTTTTTTTGGGGGTATATAATTTTTTATTGAACAATGAATTTGCACTTCAATTTTAAAACATAAAGAAGGAGCTGTATATGCATTAATTCACCATCTAACTCATTTGAGCTTTTCACCAACCATAAATATACCTCATTTTTTAGAAAATCTTATATTAATTTGGGATTTATTAGATTATTCCGAAGACGAATTTTTACAATTTCAAATAAAAACAAAGAAACCAAATGAAATTGTAGCTTTTTCATTCGCTTTACATCATCATATTTCAAAGACAAGAGAATAATTTCGTATTTATTCTTTTAATGTAGACGTTTTTTCAGTTTCTTTGGGTTTTAGGTTTCAAAACTATGGAAGTTTTTTTTTATACACAATTTAATGTTTCTCTAGTTATGCGCAAAAACGTAGTAGATAAACTTATTTACTATAAGAAATGAATATTTTTGGTTTATACTAATTTCTTCACATAAGGTAGTAGTTTTACTATGAAAATCTTTGAAAACATCAGTAGTTGGTTTCATTATACAAAGTATAATGAAACTTACAACCAAAAGGTAGTTGGTTTAATTTTACTGAGTACAATTAAATTTATAACCTAAGATTTCAAGCAAAGCTTTTTGGGGGGAGCGACGCTCCCCCCTTACCAAGGTTTCAGTAAAACTGAAACCCTGTGGTTTTTTTTATTTGCGAAAATTGAAAACCTACTTAAGTAAAAAATTCTTTTATTTAAAAAAGCTATGTTCGACAAGTTTGTACTAGTGGACTTATATTGGAAGAGTTTGCTGGAACAGCAATCTTGCTGAAAAAGATTATAGCAAAATTGGATGAAATAGAAGAACAATAACGAAAAAGAGAAATTAGTGGGTAAAAACAATATTTCGAAGTATTAACAACTGGAAATAAATAAAGGAAATAAAAAGACAGCGTATAATAAGTAATCTGGTAATAAAAAATTTTAAATAAAATAAGTACGCTCAGTAACGAAGTAATTAGCTTTGCAAGGTTTTTAAATTTAATAAGAAAAATAATGCAGAATGAAAAAATTTGGGTAATATTAATAATAATAAAAGAAAGTCAAAAAAGCCTACACCTACATACATTTACACTAAAATGATGTAAATGTATGTAGGTGTAGGCTTTTTCAAGTTTGTAGAAGAATTTCTTTTCTTCTCTTAAACAATTAAATAACATTGAAGGCGCTTATAGAAATTAGGGATATTTATGTTTCTACTTTGTAGTCAAAGTCTGAACAGAAATATTTTCGATCAAGGTTTAATAGTAAAAAGTTCTATATAAACGAAGGAGTTTAAAAACACAATTATGGCAAACGGCTACACAAGATTATATGCAATGAAAAATACTACAGCCTATGTAGGAGGTAATAAACCTGACATGAGGCCAGCACCGGCGGTTAACCCACCAGTTCCACCAAGATTAGGCAGTCAAGATTTTGAAGATGAAAATAACTTTTTTCCAGAACAAGACGATAATGAAAACACTGCAGATAGAGGTAGCTCGAATAGGACAGTTTTTGCTAATGAAACGAAGGATGGTTGGGTAGCATATGGAATAACAGCACAGAGATGTTTGTATGCTGATTTTGACTTATTGACAGTCATTCGTATGTATCCAATATCATTTGTAAACACGCAATATCCGGGTTGTACTTCTACAGCTTTAAATAATTTGCGGGATGGGCTTGCTTTACAGGCTTATAAAATAGCAAATCTTACTTTGGTGGCCAAAGACCCTAATGTTGTTTATCCTTTATACGGAAAAACTCATACAACTTCAATGGTTATCTCAGCTTTGGCTGTGCCTTCTGAAATGGCAGAATATTTTGGGACAAAAGAAATAAAAATTGGTCCAGATCTAATAAAGTACAAGGTTTTACCAGGTAGTTTTAAATTAAAAGCTATAAAAACACCGACAACTGAGATTGCTTAGTAAGTAAATCTTATTATTAGTTTTTATAGAAGGAACAGCCCATATTTAGGGCTGTTCACATAAGTTTATTAGATTAAGGAGATATAAACATGGACCCTATTGCACTTGAAAACATACAACGTTTAGTCGGATGGGCAAACAACTATGCTACTGTTTTAAGACCTCGTTTCCTGAGGCCTCTACAACGTCATCTAGAAAGTCAACCGGTAATAAGACAGGATCTGGAAGCATTAGGTGGTTTTAATAGCATTATTAACGATGTTGCATTAACACCCGAAGCGGCTCAATCTTTAGAACGTCTTTTTACTATACAAGAAGGTATTCAAATAAGCGATCGTTTCGGTAATGAAGCAGGATTGGTACCAACAATACAGGAAAACGCCAATGATCTGGGTAATATAATCGATATTACGACAAAAATCGGACAACACTTGGATCTCTGTTGTGAAGACCTAAAATTGAAGTTAAATGAAATACATGATTTCCTTAAAATATTTAAGTCAGATATAAAAAATCTTATAATTAAAACAGGGACTGATCTTAAAACTTTTATATCAAAAGAAATATTTGATGTGAAAACAGATTTAATCAACTTCATAAACTTGAAATTTGATGATCTAGTTGACTTATACAATAATGAAAGGGTAAAACTTATTAACTATTTACCAGACCTTAAACAAGAAATAAAAAACTTAATAAGAGAAATTATTCGTGATGAACTATCCGCAATAAAAACACAATTAAATACAATAGAACGAGATATTAGCAGTATAAATGGTCGAATAGCCCATGTAGAAAGATTAATCGTAGCATCTACGGAAGCACTTACAACTGAAGTTGTGGCTGTTGGAGCAGCAGTAGGAAAAGCCTCACTTGCTAATTTGGCTGCCACAGCTGCTGTAGAAACTAGCGTTGGAGGCGTTGCAGCTGAGATTAAAGCTAAATATATTTTAGATGAAAGAAGTTTTAAAGCTAGAACTAGACTAATAGCCAGAAATATAAGTCACAACGTTGACGAAAAGTTTAGAGGACTTGACGGGTTTTTGAAGGATTCAAACGAGGGACTTCCCTACATAATACAAACTGAAGTTTGTAGCTATATAGTGGGTGAAAGTTATTCGAAATGGGACTCAATAAGCATGTATTTCCCAACAGTCACTTTTGTATTTGGCGAAATAACTAATAGCAACAAGCCACGAAGATCTCAAATAAAAATTAGATTTAATAAAACTTCACAAGAAATAACCAATAGTGATGTTTTAGCCATAGCTGCAAAAGTGAAATCCTTTGGTAAATTAGGTTATAATTATGGAAAAACAAGAGGCAATTACGTATCAAAAGATAAAAGGTTTAAAACCACAGTATATGCTGAAGATCAGTCAAACATATGTTTTGTACTAGAGAAGATTATGGATATAATCCCTGATAAATTTGATAAAGAATTATTATCCGTTACAACTATAGGCAATAAAAGACCAAGTATATCAAAAAGACAGAATGATTTATATAATACAGGAATAAATACAATTAATTACAATGATGTTTTTCCACTTGAATTAAAGTCTGTAAATATAATGGTGAATGGTATAAGTAAGATAATTAAATTATACTAAATTAATATACTTAAACTATAGCAATATGCACTATAGTGCAGACTGCTATAATTAATATCAATTAAGAATTTCTTATTCAAATTAGAAATATTATTAGCTATTTCTTTCTTGATTAAATTTAGAAATTAAAATACAATAAGCTAATAACTAACTAAATTAAAAACTAGAGCAATATGCACATGTACACTTATTTTATGTAAATGTATGTAGGTGTATGCTTTTACAAGTTTATAGAAGAAAAAATCCTTCTAAAAACTTGTATAAACACCAATTTACCATTTATGATTACAATCATAATTTAATATTTAATTAGCTTGTCCTAAGGTTTCGTTTATTTTGTTTAGTTGATAATAAGCTGCTGATGCATGCTCACGAATTCACTTACTGTGTCCTTTTTTTGTTCCATCTTTACCTAGTTTTAACAACTTTTCTTTAATTAATCCTTTTCCTTTAAGTTTCTTGTTTATAAATGATTCTTACTTACCATCAAAATTATATGTCATTTATTATCTTTTCATTTAAATAAAGATTATACCCTTCCAGTGATTATTAATTTAATTTAAAATAAAAGAAAGTCAAATAAGCCTACACCTACATACATTCACAATAAAATGATGTAAATGTATGTAGGTGTAGGCTTTTCCAAGTTTATAGAAGGATTTCTCTTATAACTATCTTGCCTTTTGCTTTTTTTCTTTTTTGTTTAATTAAGTTAATCTTCGTAATTTATCTTTAATTGGATAGGCTTCAACTTACCTTTACACTAATGTTATAATTAATTAGTATAACTTATTTCTTACCTTTTAAGTAAATTAAATGAATAAATTTGATATATCTAAATTTTAGGTACTGTGTAATAAAAAATAAAATAAAAAAAAGAAAAGGTGTGATTAATTTAAAATTACTTTTAAATCAAAACCTTTTTTATTCATTATTTAAAATGGTAAGGTCCAGTTTTAACTGGACCTTATTTATGTATTAATTTATAACTAATGTATACTTATTTATTAGTGTTTTTATGATATATAGTTATTTATCTACTATTTCACATTAAACTTTAACTATTTGAAATCATCTAAACCGTTTTTTGAAGGATAAATATTTTGAAGTTCAATTCTTTGCGGAAACTTCAATTTTAGCAATCCACCTGTTTCTAAAACCTTGGCCATTAAATAATCTAAAAAAGCCTCTTTCTCTGATTCTTTTATTGCTATTACACATCCATCATGAAAAGAATATAGTAATTCTGATTTAGCAAATTCTTTTAAAGCACATATTACGGGGTATTGTAGTAAGGCACCTTCGAATTCTTGCAAGTAAATAGGAAGACTATTACGGAAATCTGCCTTAGTAATTTTCATCCTAAAACCCATAGGACCAAATAAGAAACCATTCTCGTTTTCCCTAACAATGCTTTGGGAGCAATCCCGGAACTGTTGTACAACTTCAAGCTCATTCATGATGTTAGCAATTAATTTTGCTTCAAATTGTGTGTTTTGAAATTCATCAGTTTTTTCGTATTGCTTCAGGACCATACCAAATGCTTTTCTTTGTTGATCGATTATCCCATCGACCATAGCCTTTGATCCTCCACCAAAAATCACCGAATAAAAACAAATTTTGACATATTGTTTATTGAATTTATCCTTTACACCTTTTCTTTCAAACTCCTTTTCTATAAAACGCCAAATACCGATTGTCTCAACAGCTTTTTTTACCAATGGCAGTTTGTGCGGATACAACCCACATAAAACACTGGTATAGCAAGAAATTAAGTCTAAATCTAAGATTACCATGCCATAATTTTCTTTTAAAAATAAACCCATATGTTCGAAAAGATAGTTTCTAAACACCTTGTTAAATGAGTATAAAGTCTTACCAGGTCTGCCAGGTTGAATACGAGGTGAATTTCCCAATGACTTATACTCATAGACAGTAACACCATTATGCTTTACAATTTCTATCGCTCTTGTAAAATGATCGGTCTTATTTTTTAAAAATTCTTCGCTTGGATTTTTTGCACCTACGTTTTTGCAATATTTTGTTATTAATTCATCAACCAAATTTAATCCAACGGGCAACTTTTTTATAAAATTATTTAAATCTCTACGAAGTGAGTTTTTTTTCGTTAGATAATTAACATATTGTTCCATCAAATCAATTGGTAACTCTTTAGTTACAGGATGACTTATAATATGTTTAGTAGTTTCAGAAACAGGCGCTTTATTCCATTCATCTTCTGGTTTATTAGCATTAGAATTTCGTGTCGTGTCATCAGTAGAATGATCAAAAGAACCACCTGCGATATATTCAATATCAGAGACTTTAGAATCTACTTTTACTCCATAAATATACATACCATTTTTATCACGGCCTTTATTCACTTCCCAACCCATTGATTTACATGCATCTATAACCATGTCAGAAAATTTAGTGTGAGAAACAGCCTTTATTCCACGTGCTTTGCAGTAATCATTATAAGTAGGACTTAGGAAACTGAAATTTGTTACTGAGCTAATACCTTTAGTTTGCCCCACATAACCAACTGGTGTACGCACAGCCGAAGGAATTAGTTGCTCTTTAGACCATTCAAAAACTGAGTTTAAATTTCCCCTTGTTTTACTAAATGAACCTTGCATACTGGGCACATTTTCCTCGAAACGGAGCATAAAAGCATCAACCAGTTTAGGACTTAAACTTACAACTTTATTGAAAATGGCTGGAAGTTCAGGAGCAAGAGGCCCTGACCATTCGGTATCCTCTATGAACAGTAAAGGTTCACGACTTTCACTTCTTATCTCAGTTTCAAAAGTGCGTAAACGTCTAGTAAAACCATTATTAAAGTCGGGGCGATCTAAAGTTAAAGATTCATTACCTACAATAACAATTATGCCCTCCGGCGCAATGTTCGTAGTAGTACCTACGTGCATCGACCTACCTCGCAGGTCGTCACCACCAGAATAAGCTTTTATAAGAGAAGAGTCTTTCAACATGCCATTAGTATCTGCGATTACAACTAGCTTTTTTCCAGGAAGGTTAGATGCCTCGAAATGATCACCAGACATAGCACCAAGTGTTGTAGCCATGACAGAAGCATGGCCAACTAAAGCTTTTAAAAGCATAACCCATGCTGACTTCCCAGATGCAGCTGGCCCATGAATGAAAATGACAATCTGATAATTTAATTTAGAAGTAACGACTACATGCATTAAACTTAATAAATATTGACGACGGTCAACATGACCAGAACTAAGGTCATTAATGAACTGGTCGAATTTTGGGCTATCAACCGCGTTAGGATCATAGTCAAAAGATAGAGAATGTGTTGTGAATAAATCGGGGGAATGAACAATGGCTTTGCCAGTTTTCAAATCATAAGTTTTATTTCTAAAGACAATATATCTAGAATCTATTTTAGGTATTCCGACTACAAAACCGCACTGAGATAGAAATTCTAAATGTACGATTTATAATTTTTTCGAAGTTTTTCTAATAAATTTATTAATAAATTCATCAAAACACATAGATTTTATTTTTTATTGAAAATATATGAGTAGAAGTAACCAAATTCCAATTTCAAATTCCTCAACAATGAAAACAGAAAAAATAAAATTAGATCTTCCTAATTTAGCTTATGAGATGAATTTAGCAAAACTTTATGCGCTTATTTGCTGGATTCAAACTCATATTAAACCAAACCCAGGTAGTTTTATTGCAACGGTTGATCTTTATAGTAATTATAAATCGGATTTACAACCTGTAAATTCTATAGCTAGTATCTCGGAATTATCTTTTTATAAAGAAATTCACCAAGTATTATTAGCAAATGAAATTATTTTTGGTAAAACTTGGCAAAATAAAAAAAGAGGATTTACTGGAATAGCATAGTACGGTAATTAGTGTAAAAGTCAATAAAAAAAACATAATATAAAATATTTTTAAGAGCTCATTTACAAGAAATTAATTGTTTATAACAAAATTCTTCGTAAATTGCGAGTCGGTTTTGACCAATGCCATTTATGTAAACTATTAAAATTAATACTAATTAATTAATACATTGGACTGACAAATAAAGTAAAAAAAACGGAGTCAATACAAATATTTTTATTCATTTTTCTAAAATAATTTTTTATTGTTTTTAGTATGTTTTTAGAGAGACAGACTGTGTTGACACATATAGTAAAAAAATGGTATTTTATAACATAAAATAAAGACAACACGGCATCACGGCATTACTAGTTTAAGGTTAAAGGAAAGCACCTTAATTTTCAACTTCTACGTTTTAGTTTTAAATTTTTAAACCGGAGTAATGAAAATGCTAAAATACTAGCATGGAATGCTAGTATTTTTGACACTAGTATTTAAGTTTTAAATACTATCAAAATATAATAATAAATAGTATAAATATGAAAGCAAACCCATTACTAAGCGTCAATAAAATAATTGAAGAAAGAAAAATTTCATGGGCATTTGGTATAGAAAATGCAAGATTCGTAATTCGTTGTGGGATTCTTTATCACTCTATTTCTGAAATGGTATTCTGTGAAGATTCACTTTTAATCGGAGAATTAGAACCACAATTTGACTCTAATGAAATTGAGTTTTTAAAGCAATTAAAAATTGAAAATTGGACATATACTGATTTTATTCTTTCTGCACTTCTTTTTTCTATTCAAGACGAAATAACTCGTGGTTCTCCTGGGTTTTTTACTTTATCTAAGGACATCATGCTTTTATTATTAGATGATACTCAACTTGGTGAATCCGTGTTTCATGTTTTGTATAAAATAAATCTTTTTTATTTCTTTCCAACAGGTGCTTTATATGGAATAAATTCTTTTTTTGCAGAATCGTTAGAATCACTTGGACCGAATTATAAATCCAATGTTCGTATTGTACCACGTTTTTTACAACTTTTTAATTTCTATTTTCCTTCTTTATTTAGAACTCAATGTCACGAAGATTGTATGAAGCAAAAAAGTATTGGGCCTTTAATTTTAGCTTTACATGTATTTGAATTAAGAATGGAATTGGGCCCCCAGAATAATCTAGGGTTTGAAATAGTTCCCTTCGTGTCTCGTTTTAATAAATTTAAACAACGGTTGATTAAAAATAAATTTTTAAATCAAGAATTTTTCTTAAAGTTATTTTTAAAAAAAAAAAAAATAAAGTATTTTTATGGATCAAATATTAAATTACAAATAAAGCAGTCAGTCTCAATTTCGGTAGCAGTTTTCTCTTTTGTTTTGCTCGGTACGTTCTCACTTTATCCCGTTTATGTTTCACAAACTGGACAGCAAACGGAAACCGGTTTTTCACGAAATCTTCCAGAATTACAAATTCTACAAGTAAAACCCCGATTTACACCCTCTATCCGAGAATCAACAAACCATGTGAATAGGTCGCGGATAATAATTACCCCACAAGCTATAAAAAATAACAATAGTGAATTTTAAAGAAAAAATTCTTTCGCGCCTCTTGGCTCTATTTTAGCAGGCGCATCAAATGATGCTCAGATTACACAGCATTCTGTTTTTGTTCCTAATCGAAAATATACATATCAATACTCAATTGTTAGATATGAAGGAATATATTATTTTTCTCCATTTGGTATATACGGGCATTACGGAAACCTCCAATATGATTTAGCAAAATATATTATTCCGGATGCCAAAAGAGTTTTTGCCGAACTTCAGGCTCCTTTTATTTTCTTAGGAGGATACAACTACGAATTAGATCATGTTCTGAAAAAACCTTTTCGAGATGGTTTTGGGTTAAACGATAAAAACTCGTACGTTGTTGTGGTACCGGCATTTCTAAATGGTCCGCGAACAAATAGTAGACCACCTTATGACTTTTCTTTGTTTGATTTTCGGATACAAGGACCTTGGATAGAAAAAAAAATGCCATCCTTGTTTCAAGTACTTGAAACAAGATTGTGGGAATCTATCCTTTGGACGCGTCAAAGAATACTTGCGGGGAATGAAAAACCTGAAGTCTTATTAAAACTGGTTTTAGACTCTATTGAAGATGGCTATAACCGGGCTATTACAGAAGAAATGCGCTCTATCCAAAACATTTTTTTAAATCCTTTAAATTTTGGATCTCCTAAACTTATTACGAACGCCGATTCTTGTTTTGCATTTTTAAATCAAATGCTTCTTCAAGGGAGAGAAAATGATTTACTCGCTGTAAAAAATCACAAACTAGAATATACCAAGCTATATAATAAAAGAATTATTAGTAAAAATTTTTTTATTCGTCAAGCTGTAACAGGTGCAATTATACAAATTGAAGTATCTCAGGCATTTGCTGATTTAATAAAATCACCAACCTATAAAAACCACTTTATAAAGCGTCATGCTCATTTGACAGAGGAGTTAAAATACGAACTTCAACAGTTTGTTGAATCTTACAAAACTAATTCAAATTTTGATGTAAAACAGGCTGAAGAGTTTTTAAAAAAACTCACTGAAGCAGAAAAACAAGCTGATTGGGAATATTTAACTACACCGTCTTCAAAAAATGGATCATATGCCAGATTAGAAAACATATGTAACGAGGTATTAAGATTAGGGGATTCGTACGGAAATAACGGTCAAATTTTAGATTTAACGATTGGATCCGCTGAAACATTGGCAACGAGAGCAAATAAGCCTAAAAATTTTAACATTGAAGAATCTTTGATTTCAAAAGAAAAGAATTTGTTTCCAACCCTTTCTAATCTATCTCCAACTGAATATCGAAAATTAATTAAGCAACAAACTAGCCCATATGCAAAAAAGCTACTTACTCAGTCGTTTCCAAAAAATGTGACTCAAAACCAATATAATAGTGAAAAGAGAGATTTTAATAGAAATTTTGAAAATGAAGATTCCATTACTTTTGATTTTTATGAGCCAAACGACTCAAAAAAAACTCTAGTTCAGAAACCATTACAGAAAAACACAATTACACAAAATAAAATTGAAGAAAAAGTCAACACTGATGAGTGGCCAATTGAAGAAGAAGTCAACACTGATGAGTGGCCAAAGGTTCCCGCTAGAAAAACATCAGATGACGAGAGGCTAAAACGACTTACTACTACATTCCCGAATGTACCAGAGCGAAAAACGTCAGACGAAGAAAGACTGGAACGTCTTCAAGCCAAAAAGAAAGATGGAACTGAAAGTGATACATTCAAGTAAAAAATACTAAGTAGAAAAATAATACTTGACTGTGATGAAATGAAAAAATGGCAAAACAACAACTATTTCTCATGAAGTCAAAAATCCGGTATTAAAATAATTTTTAGATTTCTTTTACAAAAAAAACTAATTCGTTTTTTTCGTAAAAGAAATACTTGTTTTGGTAACTCAACAAATTCAAAATTGAAGTAGTATATTTGCTAAAGAAAAGTAGAGTATCTACGAATGGTATTCGTAGATTTCTAAAAATAATTTAAAAAAATTACTTTATCAAAAATTTTATTAAAACACAAAGGTTTTTATCTTATATATAAAAATATACTAATATGACAAACCAAATTTATGCTTTAAGCTTGCAAAAAATAGAAGCAGAAAAAACAAAATTAGATCTTCCTGATTTAGCTTATGATATGCATATAGCAAAACTCTATGCACTTATTTGCTGGGTTAAAAATCATATTAAGGCAACCCCTAGTGCCTTTATTGCAACGGTTGATCTTTATAGTCATTATAAATCGGATTTAGAAATTGTAAATTCTATAGCTACTATCTCGGAATTATCTTTTTATAAAGAAATTCAACAAGCATTGTTAGCAAACAACATTATTTGTGGTAAAGCTCGAGAAGAAGGGAAAAGAGGATTTACAGGAATAATATATTACGACAATTAATTTGAAAGGTAATAATAAAAAATATCGCGTACGATAATTTTTAAGAACCTAGTTAAGCAAATTAATTGCTTATGAAAAAAGAAAATTGGTATTACTGCGTAAATTGACTTTTATTGGGGTGATTTATTTAAAATTTCAAATTACTAAATAGTGAATTTAAAATACATTTCAAGCTATTTGAGAAATATATTGTAAGCTACGTTAGAATATTGAAAAACTCTCTTTGTATGATTGAAAAGATATATTACTAAAATTATAAAAACGAACCTCCAGAATTTTATTTATTGCATTCAATTGACTTCGAAGATGGTTCAATTTCCTTTTTAGCTAATCCTAAAGACTTTTATCGTAGAAAATTTGAGAGCTATGACGGTTTACTAAAAAGAGAATCTATATTTAAAACTTAGACTCTTTGAACCTAAATTCATTTGAAACAAATTTTTAGTTGCTTCCGGTAAATTTAGGTTTCAATTTTAATACAATCTCTATTTGCTATAGAGAATAAAAATTGCAAAAAAGCCCGTTTTTTGTGTGAAAATTTAAGATCAGCATATCGAATCACTTGGGATGATCGGTTATGCTGGTGTCTCCTAAATAATAGAAACGGGATTGAAAAACATATAAGTAATCAATTAGCTTGAGATTGTATGTTGGTTTCATTATACTTTGTATAATGAAACTTATAACCTAAGATTTCAAGCTTTGCTTTTTGGGGGGAGCGACGCTCCCCCCTTACCAAGGTTTCAGTTTTACTGAAACCCTTTATTAAAAATTTGTATAAGGACAAACTTGTCGAGTTATGCTTTTTTAATTAGTTAGATTACTACCAAAAAGGCTTATTTCTAAGATTGTGGCGTAGCCACAATCCAAGGTTTCGGAACGAAACCCAAGCATACAACAAAGTTGTATGCCCTAAAATTTCAGCATAGCTGAAATCCAATGTTTCGGAACGAAACCCTTTGGCCTTAGCTTATGAAATAAGCTACAGGCTTATTTGATTTTATTAGCAAAGCTTAGGAGTTGGTTTAATTAGACTTTGTAGCAGAGCTACAAAGTCTAATTAAACTTACAAGCCCTAAAATTTCAGCTATGCTGAAATTCAAGGTTTCGTTCCGAAACCCTTTGGTAGGCACGAAGTGCCAACCTGCAAGGTTACTTCGCTACTCCAGTTTAATTTTAAGATTTGAGCTACACTAAAATTAGCAGTAGATCATAGTATAGCTATTGTATTGTATAAGCGTGCCAACGCAAGCCGTACTGCTCGGGATGCCATGACGCGAAAAGATCTTTTGATTAAAAATGCCGGTTTGTATCATCACTCTGTTCAAATGATGCAATCATCATTGCAACATGATGGTTTTGTAGCCATAGTTGCTCGTTATCATAAAGGACAAGCAGAACAGATTTTACAATCCTATATTTATGCAACATATGTTCTTTGTGACTTTGAGATAAAAAATTGGACCAAGGCATATGGAATTCCTGACAACATTAGTATGCTAGTATTTGATCTAATTTTTCATATTAGACATGTAGTGTATCTTATTGAAGTGTCGGCTAAATTACCTACGGAAAACAATACACGTTTATCGGTTTATACAAGCAATTTTGTTTCATATTATGACAGACGACTCATCTTGTTGATGAAACAAAAAAATACGCTTGATGAATGGGTCAGGGTATTAAAATCTCCGGAAGATTATGCAAAATATAAAAGGTATATTGATCATGAAATGTCTCAGTTAGAAAACCTATTAAATAATCTGAACAGAGATCCAAATCCACTGGTTATAAACTTTCAAATAAGCTGTAGCCAGTATATTAATCAAGGAAACATTTTTGCTGATTTTATATGTATTTTAGATACACATAAAGATCTTCTTAACGATTTTCAATCGTCTGATTTTCAACTTTTGACTTCAGCAAGAAAGTCCCAACTATTAAAGGCATTCGATGAACTTGCTGATGAATATCAGCTAAACATTTTGAGTAACCCAAAAAAAAATTAAAACTGCTTAAATTAGGATTGAAATTATGAAACCCGAACATTTGAAAGACTATAATGTAAAAACTATATCTGTAGACAATTTATTAATTGATTGGCCTTTTGAGAATCTATTCACACGGTTTCTTTTTCATCATGGCAGAAAAGTACGTTCTTTAAAAAAATTTGTAATCGAACACAAAGAGCTTTTCTACGATAAATTTTTGATTGTTGAAGATGACATATACTATTTTAAAAATGGAGAATTCCTAAACTTAACCGCTGTTCCATATCCTAATCTTATTGCTAGTGCTATATATAATATTTTAGTAGAAGCTGAAAAAAATAATCGCCTTGAACTCTATGCTATTTGTTGGACAACTATATTAGATAATCTACTGTGTCCCTTAGTTCATAATGAAGTATTGTATGTGTTAAAACAAGGTGAATTTTTTGAAAAAATTCCACTTCAAATTATCAAGTACTCTATATACCATATAAAACTATTAATAGATAGTACAAACAATAGGTATTTTTATTTTTACCCAGAATTAAAAAATTCTATTTTTTTTTATAATATTTTAACGTATATTGGTATTTCAAATAAAGAAGCTTTAGCTTTAGCAGAAAATTGCATTGCTAATAATGATTTAAATGAAATGAAATCATATCTCCAAAATTTATATGAAAAAAAAAAAAACATTTTGTAGAAAACAATCCTAAAAACAAGAAAGCTTCATTTTATTGGAATTTGTATAATTCCAAATAAAATGAAGCTTTCTTGTTTTTGAGAAGCTGGCCACTTCCAAATAATAATTTTGTATTAGAAACGAAAAAATAAAATGAGATGTTTCTAATTTAGCTCATAAGATGCATATCGTAAAATGCATCACCAATCATATTGGTGATTTTATTGCACCACCATACCATATATATGATTAAACTCATATAGAGTTTAAAAACTAATTTTAGTTTGTGTTTCTAGAGAGACAGACTGTGTTGACACATATAGTAGAAATAAAGTATTATATAAAACGTAAAACTTATGTGTTATATAAATTTTACGTTATTTTATCAAAAAAATTGATTAAAAATTTTTCATGGAGAGTTTGATCCTGGCTCAGGATGAACGCTGGCGGCATGCTTAACACATGCAAGTCGAACGAAAAAGAAAGAAATAAGTAATTATTTCTTTCTTTTTAGTGGCGGACGGGTGAGTAACGCGTAAGAATCTACCTTTAGGAGGGGGACAACAACTGGAAACGGTTGCTAATACCCCATATGCTGAGGAGTGAAATAAATTTTGCCTAGAGATGAGCTTGCGTCTGATTAGTTAGTTGGTAAGGTAATTGCTTACCAAGACTATGATCAGTAGCTGGTCTGAGAGGATGATCAGCCACACTGGGACTGAGACACGGCCCAGACTCCTACGGGAGGCAGCAGTGAGGAATTTTCCGCAATGGGCGAAAGCCTGACGGAGCAATGCCGCGTGGAGGACGAAAGCCTATGGGTTGTAAACTCCTTTTCTCAGAGAAGAAGTTTTGACGGTATCTGAGGAATAAGCATCGGCTAAATATATTGGCCCCTACACAAAGTGATTTTGTAGGTAAACTTGGCTCATAACGGTGAAACCCTAACGATAATGCGGTAATTTCTTTATTTCTTTTTAATAAAGAAGTTAATTTTTTCTACTGTGTAGAAAAAATTTAGGCGAGGGCAATACCGTGGGAAGTCTATTTAGTGAAAACGCAAAAAGAAAAAGGATTCATTTATGTCACCTTTCCGAGGGCGTTAGCTGTTTGGTATTTAGATGATGGTACGAAACGATCTGATACAGAATCATGTCGAATTGCAACTCAATCATTTTCAGAAAATGAAAACAAATTAGTACAAGAAGCTCTTGCAACTAATTTTGGTGTTTCTGCGAAAATAGAAGATTGGGGGCGAACAAAAAAAGGTAATACTCCTTATTCACTTGCAATTCTAAGGAAAGATTATATATCTTTCGTGATATAATGTATCCTATCGTAAAAGCCGAAATACCAAGTATGCTTTATAAACTATAATGACCCCGTAACGACTGAGGAAATGTTCTTTAACAAAGTACGAGATATTTTCTTTTTTCTATATTCAATATATTTCAATCTACTGAATAATACAAAATATTATTCATACGACAAAAAGAAAGTATAATACGCCGAGCTCTTGATTTCATTCATCAAGATGATGGTATAGTCTATGCTCTAGGAAACTAGGGATTATCATGAACTCCGTGCCAGCAGCCGCGGTAAGACGGGGGATGCAAGTGTTATCCGGAATAATTGGGCGTAAAGCGTCTGTAGGTGGTTTACCAAGTCTGTTGTTAAAAATCAGGGCTTAACCCTGATCCGGCAACAGAAACTAGTAGGCTGGAGTACGGTAGGGGCAGAGGGAATTCTCGGTGTAGTGGTGAAATACGTAGATATCGAGAAGAACACCAATAGCGAAAGCACTCTGCTGGGCCGAAACTGACATTGAGAGACGAAAGCTAGGGGAGCGAAAGGGATTAGATAAATCTGACCCGCTCTAAGCTTCAGTAACTACGAAGCTTGGTTTTAATTATATATAATTAAAATTTTAAATATAGGTCGAAGGTGTCCCCTTAAATTGTGAAATTTAAGTGCGCATCCAGCTATATCGGGGAACCTTTTATACTTAGTCTAAGTATAAAACAATCCCGAGGGAAGTTTTTTAACCCCGTAGAGACTATGAATACTCAAGAGATAGTAGGTATGAAGAATTCTTTAAAAAATGTGAATTTGACAAAAAAAATTCTTAAAAACATACCTTTGTCGGATTCTTGTGTAAGCATTATTTTAGGTTCAATTTTAGGTGATGGTTCATTAAAAATTCATAAAAAGTATAAAAACGCTCGGTTTAAGTTTCGTCATAGTATTACTCAAAAAGATTATTTTGAATGGAAAGTTTCTATGCTTAAACAGATTTCATCTGAAAACTCAGTGATTATTCAAAAGCCCGATGGTTTTTCTACTAATCAAAAGCTTTTATACCAGAGCAGGGCTTTAGAAAGTTTAACTACTATATATAGTAGAACATATTCTCATAATACAATTGAGATTAAAAGAAGTTGGCTTAATCATTTAACACCCTTATCTCTTGCTATTTGGTGGTTAGACGATGGTTCACTCATTTCTAATAAAAGAAAAGGCGTTCTTTGTACTGATGGTTTTTCGAAAGATTTTGTAGAGATTTTATCTAAGTATTTGTTTGTGGTTTGGGGTATAACTGCTCGTGTAGCTAGTGTTTCTGGGAAAAACAGGAAACTTTCAAAACAAACTGAATATTATAGGCTTTGGTTTTCTACAACTGAATTAAAAAAATTTTTAAGAATAATTTTACCTTATATTCCAACTCAAAGTTGTTTATCAAAAGTAATGATTACGTATAAAGATCTTGAACTTCAACAACGCTGGATCTCTGAAGTGAAAACTGCATTACCTTTATTTTTTTAAAAAAGCTTTTTCAGAGAATGATATAGTCCGTATGTTTTTGGCAATATATTTATTCGCAAAAATACATGACCCCTGTAGTCCTAGCCGTAAACGATGGATACTAAGTGCTGTGCGACTCAAAACGTCCAGTGCTGTAGCTAACGCGTGAAGTATCCCGCCTGGGGAGTATGCTCGCAAGAGTGAAACTCAAAGGAATTGACGGGGGCCCGCACAAGCGGTGGAGCATGTGGTTTAATCTGATGCAACGCGAAGAACCTTACCAGGGCTTGACATCCCATCTGATTTTTTGAAAAAAAAATCTTTATTATCAGGTACTTTGTATCTTCGATAAAGATGGTGACAGGTGGTGCATGGCTGTCGTCAGCTCGTGTCGTGAACAAATTTATCTCGCGACCTTAAGAAGCGATTCTTATGTTAAATCTAGCTCATAACGGTGAAGCCTAACGCAATGACAAATGCTATGGTAATACCGTGGGAAGTTCATAAAAGTTTGTCTAACACTATCAATTATGTTTAAGAAAAATGAAATCTACAAATTTACAATTTTCTGTTTCAAATACATCCGATTCTTTACATAGTTTCCTTATGGGGACCATTCTAGGAGATGGCTATATTACGAAACGAGGTGCTTTGCAAGTTGAGCATAAAGATTATGCGTATACGAAATGGAAATTCGACTTTTTGCGTGAAAAAGGTGTACTAAATCCTTCTACTACAATATCAAAAGTTAAACGAATTCATCCAAAAACTCAACAAGAATCTATATCATATAGATTTTATACCATTCCAGTTTTTAAACATTGGAGAACTCTTTTTTATTTGGAAGCAACAATACCAGATCAAAAAGCAACGAAACGAGTACCTAAAAACATAGAAAATTTATTAGTAGAGCCATTAAGCATAGCTGTCTGGTTTATGGATGATGGTGGCAAAGGAGGTAACACGCCAAGTGGCGCTATTATTTCAGTGTTTAAATTTTCTGATATGGAAATTATAGCTTTACAAAATTGTATATTCAAAAATTTTGATATTTGCACTAATTTTCATGCTCCAAAAAGTTCTAGACAATTATATATTCCAAAAAAAGAATATGAAAAATGGTGCAATTTAGTTTCTTCTTTCATTATACCTACTCAAAGGTATAAACTTTTTATAACCCCGTAACGACTGAGGAAATGTTTTCATTTAAAAACAGAGTACGAGATACTTGATAGTAAATTTATTTTTTAATGAAATAAATACTAAAAAGTATAACACGCTAGCTCTTATTTGCTACAAATAAGATGAAGGTATAGTCTATGCTCATAAGAAATTATGGGATTGATTGTAAACATATATTATAAAAAGTTTTATTTTTTATAGAACTGCTGTTTATAATTGGAGATGTTGGGTTAAGTCCCGCAACGAGCGCAACCCTTGTCTATTATTGCTAATTTTATTAGGAAATTATAGAGACTGCCGGTGATAAGCCGGAGGAAGGTGAGGATGACGTCAAGTCGGCATGCCCCTTATGTCCTGGGCGACACACGTGCTACAATGGCCGAGACAATGAGATGCTACCTCGCGAGAATACGCTAACCTCAAAAACTCGGTCTTAATTCGGATTGCAGGCTGCAACTCGCCTGCATGAAGCTGGAATCGCTAGTAATCGCCGGTCAGCCATACGGCGGTGAATACGTTCCCGGGCCTTGTACACACCGCCCGTCACACTATCGGAGTTGGCTTGGCCCAAAGTCGTGACTTTAACCTGGAAGGGAAAAGAGCGCCTAAGGCAGGGCCGGTGACGAGAGTGAAGTCGTAACAAGGTAGCCGTACTGGAAGGTGCGGCTGGATCACCTCCTTATTGGTTGCAACACCATAATATATAATATAATATATTATAAAAAACCCTGCTTTAGTTTTGGTAATAATATCAATAAAAGCGTAGAATTCAAATTGATAAGGCGTTGCGGCACCGTGACGTTTTGCTATTTATATAAACAAAAATAAAATGATTTTGAATTATATGAGAAATCCTCAAGTATTGTTGTTAAAAAACCCTACTGGTTTTTTAAACCAAATAAATAATTATCAATTTGATAATGGAATACTAAAATGGCCTTTTGGCCTTGAAAATGCAGAACTTGTTTTAAAAAATTCTTTTCGGTTCAATACTATTTTTTCAATGCTAAACTCAATTAATTTTTGCGATGAACTTTCATTACATTTAGATACTGTCCAAATTGAAGAAAACCCTTTATTGTTGGAGACTGTTGATCTCGAGGATTTTCCTTTTTACGACTCAAATTTATCGGCACAAGATTATTTTAATACAAACATTAATCCTTTATTTGAAAACTATTTGAGTTTTGTTCGCTCTTCATTCTTCTATTTGCTAACAGATGTATTCATTGAGAATAAAAGATATAGGTTGATAAAATTTATGCGCATATGTTGTATTTTTTTGAAGACACCTACCTCAGTAGATACTATTTTAATTGATGATCTAAAAAAAAATAATATTGTTCAAAATTTTACTTTAGAGTTGTTGGAGAGTTTACACTCCTACTTCGATGAAGAAACAATACTTCGGATTTCTAAACATAGATCATTTCGTAATCTTGAAGAAGCATATGTATTCTCTCCTTTTTTAACTCTTTTTGATTTTTATTTTTCAAAGAAATTTGTTTTTACGTGTATACGAGACTGTTACGAGAATAATAATATTGTGCCGTTAGTAGTAGCACTTCGGGTTTATGAAGTGAAATTAGCAGTTCAATATGAACCAAGTTTAGAAAATTATTTTTATGAAAAATTTAAAATTTTTAAAAAATTTTTAGTTAGTAATAGATTAATAAAAAAAAGATTTCTGATTATTTTATTAAAAAAAAATAATTATATTGAGATTGATTCTGAAATTAAATTGAACACAATTGGGCTTTTGTTGTGCGGCACATTTGCTGCTTTTAGCTTGCACCAGTCTTTTAGCTTAGATAAAACGATTTCTAATCCACCCTCATTTTCAGGATTACAACAACGAGCTACAGTTCAAGCTCAGACCCGATTACTAAATACTCCAGGTTTTACTCAAACAGCTAACTCGAAACCTGGTTTTATATCAAAAACTATTAGTAAAATAACTAGAGGTAGGTTCTCTTTATCTCCCCCTGCTGCCACTGTCTCTGACATTCTATTCGAAGATCAGCCTATTTTTGGTAATCATGAATTTCATTATAAAAGAACAAAATATATTTTTCAAACATTTGAAATTAAGGGCATACAATATTGGTCTCCTTACGGGATAAACGGGCGTTTCGAAACCTTGGAAAAACTTTTAAAAAAATTAAATACACATATAAAAAGAAATTTCCCTAATCACATTCTTTTTGGTGGTCAAGCTGTTCCAGATCACATACAGACTGTACAAGCACGTGAAGGTTTGAATATCACACGAGAAGAAGCAATCGCAGTTATAGTCCCTGCAGATCTAAATCCCATTCGAACAAATAATCAAGACTTAACTGATAAGTTTACTAATTTTGATTATCGCATTCCTTCAACTGCTTTAAAATCGCAACTAAACCTTAAATACTTGTTTTATAATCGCCAACTCCATGCGATTGCTCGTACTAAGCTTATAATGAGTAAAAACGGGCCAAAAGTTCAAGGGCAAAAAAAGAAGTTTAATTTTAATCAATATTGGCTAATTTCTCCACAAGTTGAATTGGGGTATCGAGAAGCAGCTGATAAAGAATATAACAACATAATTGAAAAATTTTGTCGCGAACATAAAATAAACCCTGAAGAAACAGAAAGCTATTTGGCTTTCAATGATTGCATGCTTTTAAACAGCCGCACAAAAGATCTGCATGATGCAACAACTTATTATTCAAAATATAAAACGGTTATTAGTGAATCTATGCTTACGCCTAATTATTTGATAGAGCAAATTATTAAAGGGGCCCTTATACAAGCAAATCTTGGACAAGATTTTCGATCTCTTATTCAAATCCCTCACTATTGTAAGGATTCTTTAAAAAAGCACAAAAATTTAGATAGAGAAGTCATCTCTTTACTCAATAAAATTGTTGACAACAGTAAAACTATTGATGACTTTAATAAGGTAGAAGCAACAGTTGCTATAGCTAATTTTAAAACTCAGTTAAAGAAAGTGCTTTCACAAAATAAGGTAGTTTCGTTGCAAAAAGTTCAAGAGTTTATTAATGGCAATAATAATTATAATCTTGAACTAGGGAATTTTTATTCAAAAACAAAAAAGCGGCAGAGTATTTGATCGTACTTTTGAAACTGCCTTCAACTTAATGAAGGACGATGGTATACAACGAATTATTGTAATAAATAACCCAGATCAAATTTCAACTACTTCTCAAGAATTAGCAGAAAATGAATTAGCAGGAAATGATCCATATTTAACCAAAATGGCAAAAAACTTGCTTGATACGGCGATAGATCAAACCAGCTTGAGGCAAACAATTAAAGATTTAAATGAACAAGCAGACCCTTTTTCTGAGGCCGACTCTTTTTCTGGGTTTAATCTTTTTTCACTTAAAAATGAAAAGGAAGAAAGTGAGGGTAAAGATAACCAAAATGATGGTGGCCCAGGTGGTGGTGGCCCAAGTGAAGGTGGCTCAAGTGGTTATGAAGGCATGGATGGAGGCTCGGGTGGTGATGAAGACCCAGATGGAGGTCCGGGTGGTGATGGCGGCTTAGACAAAAATTTAGAAGGAGATCCTGGCGAAGGGCCAAGTGGAGGTCTCGGTGGAAGTAGAGACGACCAGATCGGAAAGGATAGAGGTAGAAAACCAAGTGGTGGTAATAGTTCAGATAGAAAACCAAGGAGCAATGAGGAATCAAACAAGCCAGTGGATAAAAAACGATATGGTCCTCCAACTACTCCCGCTCAATCATTCAAAATACCTGCTTATAGAAAGTAAAGGCAAATTACAAACTTGGTATACTTGTATAAGGTGTATTGATAAAGTAAAAATATATTTTTATTTTTTATTATATTCAATCTGGTATAATTAAATCTATTGGCTTTTCAACTACGATTATTATCATTTCCTATTAGTTTTTTTATTTTAGTTTATGGAATCAAATTAATTAATTCAGTATTATTATTATTGAATCAAATTAATTAAGTCAGTATTATTGATTATTGAATCAAATTAATTAAGTCAGTATTATTATTATTTACTCTATCTAATAGAGCCATTTCATTCTAATTATATAATTGGATAATTAAATAATGCTTTAAAAGTTAAAGACTGTACTATTTTTAATAAAGTAAAAACAGTTTCCTAATTTATATGATAAAACTTTAATTTGTATAGTGAGTGGTATAAAAATTTAAAAAATTTTTAACTTAAATTCAACACAATCTATAAAACTTGATTATAAATAAATATAAAGCTATACTAAACTTGTTTAAGAATAAATTATATTCATTACCATTTATTCTATTTTATTTATAAAATAAAATAGAATTTCATACTAATTAAAATATTTCATGGTGTTTTTTGATAAAAAATCTTAGAAACGGTGATATTAAAATAAACTAGAAACATTAAACAATAAAATTAAATTAAGTTATGACATTGCCAATACCGAACAAACCTAATTGGAGCAGCCGTGTAGGATTAGGAACAGCTATTGCAGGAGGAGTTAGCCTTTTCATTGAGCGAACAAGTACCTCGCATGTAAAACTTCAGCAAATAAAAATACAAAACAATCAACTGAAATTTGATCGAGAAAAATTTTTACATCAAAAACGGCAAAATAAAATCCAAAACCGATTGCAACAAACTGAGCAAATATCAGAAATCTATAAGGCCGAAAAACGAAAAGAAATTTCGTCTGATCAAAGTAAATTTTTAATTGAAGCTATACAAACACCAATTCCTGTGTATCCGGCTCCAAAAATTAGAGATGAACGCCAATCTTCGTTTGACCCCAAAAAACCAGGTTTAGGCCCAATTACGCTTTCGAATGGCAAAAAAAAATTTGTCACAGAAAAAAATTTAAATGAAGACACTAGCTTTCAAGAAATTGATGACCTATCGTTCAATTTGCTGATACTGCCAACAGTTTTAGGAGCGTTTACTGGATTACTGTGTTACATTTTAATGTATAGATTATGGGTTTGGAGAAATGTTATTTTACATAAAATAAAAAATTTATTTATGTAGTATTTTTTTGCTGATTTATTTAAATTATCGACTTTTCTTAAAACAAGGAACCGCTAAAAAAAAAACGCGTAAAGCTAATTGGTTTAATTTTATGCTTGTAGGGTTTCGCCCCGAAACCTTGCATTTTAGCCAAGCGAAAATAGTAGAAGCATAAAATTAAACCAATTAGCTTTTTTCATTCACATCAGACAAGAATTTAATATTCTCAAAATCAAAACATATGTACGAATTGCAAGGTTTGACATGTAAATATGAATTTACTATTTATCACAAACGTAAAATATTTTTAATATTGTTCCTAAAGCTACGCTCTAATTTTCCAAATATTTTTGTTGCAATTCTGTTTTTAAGAGTGTGGATCCAAGAATTGAATCGTCTTTATTTGAACATTCTCTTAATGGTTCTTGGTGAATGGAATGCTTTGAAATTAGTATAAGCTTACGAGCGATGTTTTTATAAATACTATAAATAATATAAATATACATAATATACCTTATTAAATTTAAGGTAGATAAAATCAAAATAAAAATTAGTAAAAACTTTGTTAAAAAACTTCACTTAGATAATTCAATTTTTCTAACGTAATTCTAATAGTATTTCAATAAAAGTGAATTATAGTAAATTTTGACTAAAACTCTTTTTTAACTACATAGCAGACTATGTAGTTAAAAATTTAACTCTCATCGATATTAGTACCGTTACCGTATTGTAATTAAAAGACAATTAAATTCAAATTTTACAAAAAATCAGTATCTCATAATACAAATTATGAGTTTCATATCCATTATAATGGATAATGGATACTATATAGTTTTCATTTTTTTTTATTTTTGCTTAATATTCTAAATAATTATTTAATTTCAATCTTCAATTTTCGTAATAAGTTTTAAATAATATCATTCTAGTACGGTCATTTCAATAGGATCGTCTATCTCTGAAGTTTGAAAAGATAGTATACATTGAAGTACTTTCCCACCTGAAGATTGAATAAGGTCTTCAACGACACATACGTAACCCTCATAAAGATTTTTTTCAGGAAAATTTTTTTTTAAAGCAACTCCATCATTTAATTGAATCCTTTGTATAAAAGATAAATTAGATGGTTTACAAGTATTTGACATATTTGAATTTGATATAATGGAAGTTTTAAATATTAAATAAATTTTTAAAACTTCCATTATTTATTAAAAGTAATATACCATTTATTTTGTCTAGAGTAAATTCTTAAAGTTAGAATTCTTCAATTATCCCGTTTCTCTAATCTGCCATTCCGAGATCTGCCATTCCGCATCCAAGTTCGTATTGCTAAGATTGCTCCCAGAGTAATTCCAGCTAAAAAAAGAGCACCAGCCAAGCCTGGCTTAGACGAAGTATCTGATGTTTGTATTCCATAATTGGGAGTCGCTACTCCTACAATTCGCTGTAGCGTTTCAGGCTGTCTAAAAGAAGAACGGATATCTGCAGTTTCTGCACTGTTTGAAAAAGTTTCACAACGGTCATCATTCAACCAACGGATGTCTGCAGTTTCTGCACTGTTTGAAAAAGTTTCACAACGGTCATCATTCAACCAAGAGTCATCGTGCTGGAAAGACGGGTTGTCAACACTTATAGTTGTAAATCGGCAATTTGAGCTTTCATTACCAGGTTGATGAGAAAGTAGAGTTTGGTTGTTTAAAGTTTCAGTTAAATCTGTCTTTTTTTTAGAAAAATTAACAAAATTAAGTGGAAAACTATTTAAAAATGGAAAAAATTCAAAAGATATCGTTGGTTGAAAGGTGCTATAAAATCGATTTTTAGAAGTGACTATATTTGGCATATTTCTACACTCCAATTGAAAACTTACATTTTGTTTTTGAAATTGAGTACTTATAAATGGTAGGTTCGTCGAAACAACTATTTCTTTTTTGTTTACTATCACAATGTGGCCCAAAGACAAAGTAAATTCGGAATTGTTATGTGTACGGTAGACTTTACCAAGTGTATTGAAGCTTCTCACACTTAATAGACGCGATTTGTCATATGTGGGGTTCTTCAAATTACATCCATTAAAACTTAAATTGCAATTCATTCCAATAAAAAATTTGGTACTACCATTTATATTCTGTAGATATTGGAGTTGAAACTCAGGTTCTAGAGTAAGCCAACTAGGTAAAGAAACACCTGATTGTAAATTGTAAATTTTATTTATTCTCAATGGTATACTAATTTGGCAAATAATGTTTCTATTTGAGAAATAATCAGTATTTAGAGCCACAGAACTAGAGAGATCTTCTTTTGCTTCTGCTAGAAGAAGCTCTGCTATTGTGCTACTTCCTACTGCTTCTCCAGTTTCGGCTTGAGAAAGGTTTACTATCGTGTTACTTCCTTCTGCTTCTCCAGTTTCTGATTGAGAAACATTTACTATCGTACTACTTCCTACTATTTCTCCAGTTTCGGCTTGAGAAAGGTTTACTATCGTACTACTTCCTTCTGCTTCTCCAGTTTCTGATTGAGAAACATCTGCTGTCGTGGTACTTCCTGCTGTTTGGAAATGGTATTCTACAAAATTGCTAACTTCATTATATAAGTTTTCGGCATACTGCTTTATTCCATTAAAGGTTGGAGTTAAAGTAGCAATTCGTTCTTCAAGCGGATTAGTTGCAATACTGGCATTAACAATTCTATAATCTTTGTGAGCTCGAGTTAGCTCCCGCAACCTTTCTCTAAAAAAATTTGTACTAGATCGAACTTCATCCGGTAAAAACTCAGCCGTTTCAAGGCTTCTTAGTGTGTGATGAATTTTGTAGCCAATCCGACCAATTTCTTCTATTCCGACTCTTGATAATATTTCTAGTTGATAAAGTTGGTATCGTGTATCCATAGTATGATTTAATAATAATTTATGTTTAATAATGTTTAATAAATATAAAATCTTGTGGTAGATTTTAAAAATACCATCTAAATACAGAATATTTTTGATATTTCGTGGAAATTGAAGACTACCAAAATATTGATTTTATAATATATAACACGAAAAAAATTATACATGCAAGTTTATTTTTTACTAAAAAAAACTAATAAGTATAAGTAAAGAATATATCTTTTTTTATATATTCGACATTGATAAGTAGATTTCAATTTTTTTAAACTTTAAAATCTTTTAATCTATTTTTCTACTTTTTTTCTAGCTTGCGTTCTGTACAAATTTTATTTCAAAAAATTACTTTTTATTTTAATTAAGCTTGAGCTAATACAAAATTAGCTACCAAAGGAATATTTGATAAACAAGAGCTTTGTGCTTATAAAGCGTAAGAAACCATTTATTTAGAAGCAATCGGCGGTTTTTTAAAGTGGATAAAAACGTAAAATCCGCTGCCCATACAGTATTCTTTTTACAATTTAGGTTTCTATTTTCCAAAACGTTAGGAAAAGTGTAAATACTATCTTGTTTTTTGCTGTTACGTTTGTTAATCCTGTCCGATCTATTCATTCGATTTGATTCAGATATCGAACCTTCGATATTTCCCTCAAAACTAGGTCGTTGTTGTCCGTCTGGCTTCATTATTACTTTTTCCATCTCAATTAGTGGCGGTTTAGCATTTTCTTTCATTTGAGCTTTTAAAATATATATTTTTTTGTAAAGAACTCCGGAAATTTCAGGTAAGCTTTCACTGCCAACAGTTAAAGTTACAAAAAAACTGTTGGCAGTGAAAGCTAGATTTAATTATCTTTACAAGAAAAAGATATTTTTTTGTAAAGGACCCTGGAAATTTCACGTATATTGAACCAAAAGGGGGTTTATGAAAAATCGAAAAAAAAAGAGAAGAAAAAATGGGTTTAATGCCTCAACGACTTCAGGGGGGTTCTACCTATTTTTTGTACTATCTATTAGTCTATTTATTCGGTCCAAAAAATTTTTAATAATTTGAAGTGAAATTTTTTCAAAAAATGTATCTCATCAATAAAATGGACTTTATTATTTATTTCCTGGTGCAGCTTCAACTGAAGCTAGATCAAATGGGAAGTTGTGAGCGTTACGCTCGTGCATTACTTTTATACCTAAGTTAGCACAGTGGATGATGATTAAAGTTTTGTAATCGTAAAAATTCATTTTCGAGCGCCAATACACAAATAGATTCATATACAAATGGATTTATCATGATTATGGGGATCCAACTCATGTATAGTAAGTAAGAAGACCTGTACAATATATATTTTTTCAATAGTATTCATGAGTGCAGACACTCTTTTATCAGTAGTGTGGATGACTAACCCGTAATTCTCAAAATACTCGTGTAGCAAAATGTTTTTGACGTCGTCAATGGTGACTGATTTTTTTCCACAAATTAAACTCCCTACTTGGCCGTGGACCATATTGAATTCAGGCATGGCTTTCAAAAAAGTGACTTCTTGCTTTTTGCGATAAACCCAAGTACAACTTTTACGATCTTTATGTACTATATCTATGTCAAAATGTATTTTTTCTCCATTGGAATCTAATTCGTTATTTGAATACCCAATTGCTTTAAAAGCAGCCATAATTTTTGAACTTTTTTAGTAAAAATGTACTATGATAAAAATACTATTTCATCCATATATTTACTTTATTTACTAGATGTCTTTCTAAAACGTATTAAGCTGGTGGGAAATGTATTCTACTGATTTTCCTCAAAATTGATTAGTTCGATTCCTTTAATAAAGACGCGAGATCTTATATAGAACTCTATTTTTTCGTTTCCGTTTCTTTTTTCAAATATGCTTTTAAAGCTATCGAAAAACTTTTTTTTGTGAAAGGGACAATTTTACAAACTTGGTTCATGTACTCACTATAATGTGTATGGAGTTGGTGTAAACTTACAGTAGATAAAAAATCGAATTTAAGATAGTTTTTGACCCAGCTTTCCAATTCTATTTGTTGAATAACTCGTGGCCTAGCTTGAGTTTTTAATTCTTTATCTGACAGTATTTCTCGTTGATACTGGGTTAAGGTATTCGTCATCTTTGTATTTTCACTTCATTTAAATTGATTTCAAATAGAATATACTGTTTCTATTTTGTTTGAATTAAAATTTTGTGACTAATTTTATTCGTCACAAAATGAATTCTGATGGTATTCTATGGTATAGAACTTTAAACATTCTAAGCTCTATACCTTTAATTATACGCCATTTACCAAATGAACTAAAAAAAATGTCATATACTATATAGAGAGGGTTTGAAAGACTTAAAAGCTAAGCTTCAAAAGTTTTGATATTTGTTTTTTACGAATTTGAAGAATTCGTAAAATACTGTTTTTTTGCCGGATGGAAATATTTCCATTATACTTGCAATTAAGTAAAGAATAACGCCTTACTATTAGAGATCAAAGTCAGTTTGAGAATCTTTTATGTCTCTAACCCTTGTTTCTGGAGAGAGCAATCTAGTAAAAGAAAATTTTTAAAAGAATTTTTAAAGATATATATTTCTAATCATTTATGGCTGTAATTACAGCCATAAATAAACTATTTATATAATGTAAATCAGTAAAAATTTACCTTTTACTAATAAAGGTCAAAGTCAGTTTCAAGGGTCTCTACTTCTACATTAACAGAAATTTCGCTGATTTCTTCTGCACCATCTTCTTTCTTTCCAAGCAATTCTTGCGCACTAATTTCACTTTCTTTAGTTAGATCTGCTAGTATACCCAGATTTTCGGTAAATACTGCAGCAGGTTCACTTTCTATTGCTAGTATTCCTAATTTTGATATTTTAGTTGATAGTATTTCTAATTCTAATGGTGTACTTGATCCTCCAGAAGAGTTTTGCTCATTAGAAAGAGGTTGAAGTGTGATACCGTTTACTTGAGTAAAAATAAAATCATCGTTGTCTTCAAAACGGAAAAAAGGGTGTTTTTTAGTTGAATTAAACTTACCAATATAAAAAGCCTCAAACGTCATATTTTCGTAAATTTCATTCCTGCCACATCTGGTACCAATTTTTGACTGATTGCGTGGATCTGTTTCAGACCAAATAAAACACTCTAAGTTGGTAATGTCTTCACTTGATAAACGAGGTAATTCAAAGCGATCCATATAAGTTTTATATTCTTCCAAAGCATGATTTGCTTCAAGCCCTAATTTACCATAAGCATAATTGAGTTTCCCCTTAACATGTGATAAAAATAAATGATCGGGGGATAATTTCAACTCACTTGTCAAAGAATTAATTCCGCCTGATAAGGAATTTAAACACTCAAACGTTTTAAGAATAAGGTAGTCAATATAAAATTTTTTGCCAGTCTCTGTGTAATTTGTTAAATTTTTAAATTGGTCGGATAATTCTAAAGCAATATTGAGCATATGATTTATATAATAGATAGCTATAATAGCTTGCTCATTGTCTGGGAAATTAAACGTGTTAGCAAATGTTCCCATTTCTTGAACACCCCAAATAAGATTTTCTGAATATGATTGCTTAAGAGGCTTTAAAACACCAAAGTCATCCAGTATACCGAGATGACTAGGATCGTTCGTATCAATCCATTCCCACATTCCATCTAAAGCTCGTTGAAGCATGATAGTTGTAATTTCGGAGAGTGTGATACCCGTAAGATCACACTCTCCGAAATTACAAGGCATTTCTTGACCTTTTCTGGCGTACTCTTTCGCAGTATTTAACCGCTTTGAAGTTATAATACACCGAGCTTTATCGCGATTATAGTTAACTAAACGATGAAGAGAGGCAGCCACTAAATGATCATTATCAGTCACACAAAGTTCTTCGGATTTTGGATGATTTCTTTTCATATGAATGACACTTTGTTTTTTGTCTTTGCCTAAAATTTTATAACTCCCGCTTCGGCCTATCTGGGTATGCTGATTTTTTTTTCGTCTCATAGGCAATCAAACACGGCCTAGATGCCAAATCACTAGCAGTCTCAAACTTGAAGTTTGGATTAGATCCGAAAGATTTTTGCCACTTTTGATCAGAATCCATCTTTGCTTTTTGGAGATTTTCTCTTGCTCCTAAATTTTTTTGATCTTTTTTTTGTTTTTTTTCAAGTGAAGTTTTTTTTAATAGCGGCTTAATTGGTTTAGATGATGAAAGATTTGGGGTAGAAGGTAACCCGGTAGGCAAATTTTTTCCTAAATTTGGTGGAATTCCGGCCATCACATTCACATTTGTATAGCTCCCAGTAATTAGGACTAGGAACAGCGGGAACCATACGCTATTATCGTTTAAAAACTTCCCTAAAGTATTGAAAAATGAATTTTTTGATGAATTAGTATTTAATTCATTATGTAAATGACTAGTTAAATAATAGTCAGCATATTCTTTTTCAAGCTCGTCTAATTTGGAAGAGAAAGGGACTTCATATTTTTCTAAAATATAATAAAGTACATGAACCGATTTCGTAAGATAGCAATATTTAGAAACTGGGTGTATTACTGATAAAGGTATAAAACTAGCAAAAGCTTGTAAATAAAATGAAATATAAGAAAAATTGACTGGAAAACGTCTACTTGTATTTTGAAAAAAAAGTAATCGATCTTGCTGCTCATACGATTTTATCATATAATCTGAACCATGATAATGTAAAATGGCTCTAAATCCATGAAGCCAGCAATCTGGATATATGACAAAAAGATTTGTCTTTTGGAGGGTAGTAAAAAGCTGCTTCCCATATATGCTATTAAGCAAGAAAAGCCCGACATGACTGCTAAAAAGTTTTAATTCAGAAAATGATTTGTTTTTAGCAGTGTTTTTTCTTTTTAAATACGTCTGACATAATTGTTCTATATGAATGTAGATTGCTGAAATAACAAAATCTTCATATTTCCAGCCTGAAATTTCTAAACTCTCAAAATAGGCTTGTTGACTTAAATTTGACTTCGCGAATTTCGAGTTTTCTAAAAAATACTCATCATACTCTTGGTCTTCGTATTTGGATTCTACCTCTTCAATTTCTAAACTTTCTAGAGAGGAATGGATGTTTAATTCATCTTCAGTAAAATAATGCTTTAAAAGGAAATCATAAGAATTCGTATAATATTGGCAAGATTCTATTACTACTAAAGCACTCTCCAAACTATATGGAAAACGATATTTCTGCCCAGTAGAGTACTTAGAATTTGCAAAATTCTCTACTGGGGTTTCATTTCCTTTTTTTTGAATTTCGTGCTTAATCGTATTATACGCCAGATCAGTTTCAAGCAAGTTTTCAATTTGGTTTGCTCTTTTTGCTCTACATTTAGTACGGAGAGATTCAGTTGTCATAGTTTTATTATATATGAGTAATGGCTAATTATTTATTTTTTTTCACAAAGCTTAAGTATTTATCAAGGTGATAAATTAGTTTTAAGTTGAACGTCTACTTAAAATTAGAGTTATCATTATGTGTACATAATAAGGACCTACGTTGCGAATAAGCCACCAATATCTGGATCTTACATGATCAACATCAGACATTGCAGCATCTTTAACTATCTTTGTAGCTACCTTTTTTTTCTCGGCAATTTCAAGTTCTGACTGTGCTAGTGCTTGAAAAACCTTATTCGTTTGTTCAGGAAAACATCTTATAATCTGAGCTTCTATTAAAGGAAAGAAACGTCTGCATAAACTATAAATGCCAAACACACAGAGTATACCTCCGATATAAATACTTTTTTTTCTAATAAAGATAATTATTTTTATAATTATGGAATAAATTGTACTAGGTAGTTTTTTAATAATTGGATATTTAATTATGATAAAAGTTAATACTATTTCAACACGCTTTACGGTTTTTTTGCACTTAAAAAATAATTTACTTAGAGCTAAACGAATAGAATTTTTTATATTTTTTTTTCTTCTTCCTTTCCAATTATCATATGATAAAATCTTGTTCATATTAAGTTAATAAATAAAAAATTATTTATTAATTCTCGAGTTTATTTTGAGTTTAGAAAGTTCACTCAAAACTTTCTATTTTTAAATTAGAAATATGTGAGATGGAATACTTTATTCCATTTAATACGCTATAATATGATTATAGCGTATTATGCTGTTGTATACTTTGTAATAGAGTATTATAAAAAATTATAATATTACTAAAAAAATAAAAAAAGTTTTTTATAATTATAAAATATAAATTTCAACCAATCTACGATCGCAGATTGGTTGAAATTTGTATTACATGATTACATGACTAATATAGAGTTTCAAATAATTTGTTTTCCAAAGGAAAACCTAGCATACAACAATATTGTATGCTTGGAAACGTACTTTATTATCCATTTACTGATGGAGCTTCAACTGAAGCTAAATCAAGTGGGAAGTTGTGAGCGTTACGCTCGTGCATTACTTCCATACCTAAGTTAGCACGGTTGATAATATCAGCCCAAGTGTTAATTACACGACCTTGAGAATCTACAACTGATTGGTTGAAGTTGAATCCGTTTAAGTTAAATGCCATAGTTGAGATACCTAAAGCAGTAAACCAAATTCCAACTACTGGCCATGCAGCTAAGAAGAAGTGTAAAGAACGAGAGTTGTTGAAAGAAGCGTATTGGAAGATTAAACGACCAAAGTAACCGTGTGCAGCTACGATGTTGTAAGTTTCTTCTTCTTGACCGAACTTGTACCCAGCGTTAGCTGATTCATTTTCAGTAGTTTCACGGATTAAGGATGAAGTTACTAAAGAACCATGCATAGCTGAAAATAAAGATCCACCAAATACACCAGCAACACCTAACATGTGGAATGGGTGCATTAAAATGTTCATATTGTTACACAAAAGCTTTTTATCTTTTGTTCTCCAAATTTCTTTGGAGTGTCGGACTATATCATAAAAAATACCTTTGCTGTATTTTTTCTAGGCGCTCGTGGAGTTTCATAACCCGTTCTGGGTCGTATACTCTAGTCTCTGAACCTTCTCGACATTCCTGACGAGCTTGGCTGCTGATTGGCATGGTAGAAAGTGATAATAAATCTTTTAAAAACAGTAAAAATTGATCTAAAGTAGTATTTGTATATCCAAAACTATTGTGAAATAAAACATGAATAGGTTCATGAAGTAAAATTCCATTTTGGCAATCATATCGCAATAGTGTTTGATACGGAAAAGAATGAGTTTTACTAAAAGAATAAAAGTGATGACATCGTAAATTAGTTTTTACACCTGGTACAGCACATTCATTATTCCAATAATGCTTTATTTTCTTTTCTCAGTCTCTATATTGTGGTGTTCGACGCCAATATTTTGGATGTTTTTTAGATATTGCACCTTTATTTGGTCGAGTTTTTGCAGACTGTCTCATACGTTGAATAGTACACGCTGAAAAAACTCTTTGTTTTAATTTTTTAGATTTTTTTTCATTACCACAACAAGGTAAACCGTTTCTGGATCGAAGATAATTTTCAAAAGTCGTTTTATGCAAAACATTATGTGTATTACAAAAAATACATAAACTCGATTTTTTAGTTATATAATTTCCGTTTTGAAAAATATGATTATTACTAAAAGTTTTTTCCAAAACTCTTTGCATTTTTTGTTGCTTAAATTCATCACTATTTTTAAATGTCATACTTTCTAATTTAGCTTTCCAGCAATTCACTTAGTTTTATGAGCACAACATTGCTTTATGCTCAGCTTGGAATACAATCCATCTGTTATATAATGGCTTTTTATCCACTACTCTCCGCGTTTCCACGGAGTGTCGGACTATCTCATCAACCTTGTCTCCAAGGTTGTTGGGCGCTCGTGGGAGGGTTATTGATTGAGTTTCTCACCTCCTAGTCTCTGAACCTTCTCCCCTACATGTAATACTCTTCGGGGAGCTTGGCTGATGATTACCATATTGTCATATTGTCTTTTCATTAAAGTTTAGATAAATCTTTTTTAATGAAAACCAATCAATAGTATACTGCAAACCACAAAAGTTTTGAAATTGTGCTTGAGTATTATTACCAAACTTATAAGCAATATGAAACTTTGAATGTACTTCTCTTGTAACAACGACCCCGTTTGTTACATCAAACCTTTGATTGGGGTAAGCATTCCAGCCATTTAAATGATGGCATACAAGATTTCGAGTAGATCCAGTTAAAGCACATTTATAGTTATACACTTTTAGAACATCTTTTTTCCATATGTATTCTTGAGTACTGGGAGTACTAAAACTCCTTCCATAGCCACCCTTCCAAGCCGGGTGATTTTTACCAGTTACGTTTAATAATGTTCCAACTCTTTGAGAAGCTTTTAAACCTATAAGTTTTCTTGTTTTAACAGTAGGTATTTTATTTTTATGCGTTATGGAAGTTATAAGTTTTTTACATTCTGGACAACCTGTTCTTTTTGCGTTTCTATATGAATGTGCTGTTGTTTCAAGATGGACTCACAAACATAACAAAAAAATGTAATTTTACTATGAATATTTTTATAATTATTCATACTTATTACACAATGAGTACGCTCAGATGTCATTATTGCGAAATCTTTAAGAGTTAATTTTTTGCTCATTTTAGTTTAGTAAAAAATAAAAAAACTACTGACAACGTAGGCTTCCGTCAATTCACCCAATTTTCGACAAGCATTACTACTTGAAGTCACGTTTATCTCATGAAGTTGAATGTACCTGAAATCATATATGTTCAGTAAAAATCGCGACTTTTTACCCGGGACACTACCCAGCTTTATATCACTATAAAGATCAGACTATATCATTACCTTTTTTTTTTAAATCTTCAAAAAGGTACTCGCCATTTCGGGAAACGCATTTTCCCTACTCCCATTGGGATAGTCGTTAGGCATTTAAGAATCAGGTATTCTTTTCCACTCTAAAAAATTTGAAGAATCAACACGTGTCCGTATAAGCTTGCGGGAATGACCTAAACTTCGAGAAGCCTGTGCAATACTGGGAAAAACTTTTCCATCAATACTGACTTTTGCACCAAGAGCATCATTAGGAATACCTTTTTTGATAGTACTCATAAATGCTTTTGTTTTCTCAGAGTGTCTTTTTTGATAAAAAGGATTTAATTCACCTGTTCGAAGCTCATAGGACTCAAAAACGTTGTAGCATCTATCACTATTTTGTGTGATAAGTTGTGACTCTAACGTTAAGCGTGATGCTCTTAACCTCCAATCTTCACCAATGTAGAGTACACCAAAATTAAAAAATTTTTCACCATAAAGATTCCAATCTTTTTGAAGTTTTTCGTTAGGGTGAATTTGTCGTCGTAGCATTGATTTATGAGAAGCAATTCTACTTGATAAATTGGATGTTTCACCATAGTATCTATAATCATTTGATGAACACAATATCATGTAGAGTCCAAATAATTTGCGTGGAAAAAGACTTTCTGAATTATTTAGCACGGAGTTGTTCATAATGAAGATCCTCCGTTTAGACGAGTTATCATTTTTGGTTTGCACCAAAAAGGGGCATTTTTATTCACCCAGAGGCATACCATCAGAGAAAGAACCTTGACCGATTGGGTAGATAATGAATACAGCAGTAGCAGCTGCAACTGGTGCAGAGTAAGCTACAGCGATCCATGGACGCATACCTAACTTCTTAATAGAGAGTTTCCTCTCATTCTAAAAGTACTACTAGTACTCTTAAAATTAGTAAGATGGACTATATCATAATCTCATTTCTTGCGTTTTACAAGTAATTACTCAACACTGTTAAGCTAGTACTATGAGATCTCGGGCGCTAATGTGATAGTATTGTTGGGACTCAATCACTAGTCTCTGAACGTTCCAGGAACACAATAAAAAATTATTCAATTTTTTAAAGCCCATTCTATATTTTTACATTTGGTACTATAAAAATAAAGCTTATTACAAGCCTGGCTTCGCTGCTGATTGTCATAATTTTATGATAAATGGATTACCATATTCAATATAATAATCAATAAAATCAGAAGAAAGTTTTTCATATGGAACTCGAACTCCACGTATTCCTATTCCCCATCTTACTAAATTTCCTTTTCTTTGAATACGATTTTCTTGGTCAAACATTCCAGTTTTATTTAATCTATGTTTCTTTATTACAGCTTTTCCACCAAGTTTCCCAGCTTTTTTTCGGAGTTCTGGAGTTTGCTTGGTTATTCTATCGTTTAATTTTGCTAAAGAACCACTTTCTAGATTTCGCTTTCCAGTATTTTTGTCACCAAATTCTTTTTGCCATTCAACGCTGTAGAAAAAAGCTTTATTAACTTTATTCTTTTTGTTTGTCACCTTGCCTCCAATTTGCCCAGCATAAGAAGCCATAAGCAACCTGCCTTCATCGGTTTGGTTACACATAAAAGTATAACCAATTAAGTCACCTTTTTGCTTGAAGCTCAAATATCTATAAAAATGAGCTAAAGTATGCTGTTTAAAAGTACAAAGTACAACGTTAGACTCAGTATAGGTTCCATTTTTATGTCTTGGAGTAATACGATGTTTTTCTAGTTTTTCTTGTGGATCATGCTTTATTGAACGCAAATAAGCAATATATTGATCATAGATATATAATTCTTGGTTTTTTACTTGATTTTCCATTTTATCATAAAACGGTAGAGTTCCAGCAATTCACCCGATTTTCTATAATTTTCACAAATTATAGCCGCCTAAGTTAACGGAAAGAAAGTTCCCATTCACGACCCATGTAGCAGCAAATACCTAAGAAGAAATGACAAACAACAAGTTGGTAAGGACCACCGTTGTATAACCATTCGTCTAAAGAAGCAGCTTCCCAAATTGGGTAAAACACCATATCCATATGTTTCCATATGGGGTGGACTATCTCATCAACCTGATTATAAAAATAAAGTAGGTTGCTGGGCGCTAATGTACGATTATTGTTGGGACTCACGTACTAGTCTCTGAACGTTCCGAGAACACAATAAAAAATATAAATTTTTTAAAGCCCATTTTCGGCTTCGCTGCGGATTGCCATGCTTTTACGTATTTGATATAGTATATTTCCATCCATACATTTGGTTTCGTTTCCCATGTAAAACTTTATAAAAAGCTAAAGGTTTCAGGATCGAACCAGGTTTGAAATTTTGTAATTCTTTAATAATTTCAATAGCACTCTCTTTACTTTCAATTACAATAATTGAGTTATCTTTATAAGTCTACGTTGTCGAATATTTTAAGATAATTTGTAAATTAAGTGATTGATTAGATACTCCAACTTTTTTTCCATATAATTTTCCAATTTGAGAGCGAGAAAGTTGTTGTTTTAAAGAATTACTTAAACCACCCTTTTTTCCACCTTTTTTTCCTTGCAAAGATTGCCAGGTGTGATCCCAAAAAAGATTTTTTTTAGATTTATTAGCAGCAATACTTAATTGCGAACGAATTTTTGCAGAATTTGCGTTGTCATTTATCCGCATTTCATAGGCTACTTTATCACCAATTTCATTATATGCCAAAAATCGATAAAAATGAAGTGCAATATGATCTTGAATTGAGACACGTATAATGTTTTCAATTTTATCTGTACCTCCAGCATGTTTGGGTACGACATGATGTTTTTCTAGGTACGTAAATTTATCATATTGTTTTTCTCTGATTTTTTCTAAAAATTGTATATAAAATGAAATTTTATCTTGATCTGTAATATATCGTATCCAAAAAGGTATAACGATTAAAGAATTTTTCATATCAAATAGAAAAGTTTAGGTTTCCCGCAATTCACCCAGTTTACATACAGTATTACTACTATATGGCACTTTATTACAAATGCAGACCAATTGCGTTAGAAGTTGGAACTACAGCACCAGAAATGATGTTGTTTCCGTATAAAAGAGAACCTGATACAGGCTCACGAATACCATCGATGTCTACTGGCGGTGCAGCGATAAATGCAATGATAAATACAGAAGTTGCAGTTAATAAAGTTGGGATCATTAAAACGCCGAACCAGCCGATATATAAACGGTTTTCAGTGCTAGTAATCCACTCACAAAAGCGAGCCCAAAGGCTAGCGTTTTCACGTCGTTGTAAAATAGCAGTCATAATAAATTGTAAGTCTAAAAAAGATTTTTATTTCCCAAAATTAAATAAATATAAAAAATATTTTAATTTGTTATTGGTTAGTATACTATATTTTTTATTTGAATACAAGTAATTTTTTTTCTAGTTAGTTATTAAGTTAAATAGTTTATATAAATAATTTAATAAAATTGTGTAATTAACTCTTTGTTGTTAAAAAAATTAAAAATGGAAAAAAATTTAATTTTTTTCTAGGTATTATTTTTTTATTTGTATTGATTGAATTAAATAGACAGGTTCAATTTAGTGAAACATTATTTGTTTGATTTCACCAAGTTGAATGTCTACATGATACTCAACTTAAATCTACTTAAGGATAAACGTAATATTTACATAATAAACTCAGTATCATTTTGATGACAAACGTCAAATACAAAAATTTGCAAAACTATTTTTAATAAAATTAATATGCAAACGTATTAACTACCTTATAAACATTTTTAGTTTTTATTGATTTTACATAAGATCGCTAAAGTCTGCATCTGGATTTTACTCTGGATCACTCGAAGTGACTGAAGTTGCATCTAAAGAAGTTTGAGCGATCTTCAGTAAGCTCATTACTAGATTTACTTTGATCCACATTTTGATTAGCAAACTAGAAATCAGAACTCAGACCCAATTCAACTTGAAGAGTTGTCGGTTCAACCTTTAATTCGGCTAAAGGTAATTTTCCAAAACCAACTTCACTTTCTTCATCTAAAATTTCGATTTCACCCGAAACAGACGCCCCAAATGCCAATAACCCGCTTTCACTTGATACTGAAGAATTTGGTTGTTCGCGAAAAGCATCAGTTTGGTTTAAGAGCACAGGATTATTTTGTTTATTAAATTTAGATAAACATGTGGGATCCAACTCTTGAATAAAACAATTTTTTTTCGTTATTTGCGAAAAGAAAAAATGGGTGTTTTTTTGTTGAATTCAAAATACTAATATCAAATGGTTTAAAATCCGGAGCATATAAAACATCTGTGTTAGTGTAAAAAATAATCACGGCTTTTTGTGGATTACTGTTTTGTATAATACGCGTTTCTAAATTCGTAATTTCTGTATCTATTAAAAAAGGCATTTTGAATTTAACCATACTTGATTTATATCTTGCTAAAGCAGCTTTTAATTCAAGGCCCAGTTTGACCATAAATATAGTTTAATTCAGTAGCGAAGCAACCTTTTGGTAGCTTGCTACCAAAAGGTAGTTGGTTTAATTCTACTTAGTAGAATTAAACTTACAACCTAAGATTTCAGGCTTTGCTTTTTGGGGGGAGCGACGCTCCCCCCTTACCAAGGTTTCAGTTTTACTGAAACCCTTTATTAAAAAAGCTATGCTCGACAAGTTTGTACCTGTACAAATTTTTAATTAGGTTGGCACTTCGTGCCTACCAAAGGGTTTCGGGACGAAACCTTAAATTTCAGCTATGCTGAAATTTTAGTCGTTTGACATAATTTTCAAAAGGGTGATCTGTACGCAATCCTAAATTACGTGTCAAAGAAAGAGCTGAATCATGAAGCAATTCTAAGCACACGAAGTATTTGTTGATAAGATACTCAATATAAAATTTTTTCCCAGTTGCCGAATAATCTGGTACCTTTTTAAGCATTGCAGGTAATTTCATAGCAAGGTTTACTATATGATTACCATAATAGGTTCCTATTATTCCGATTTTATTATATGGCAATTCATATTGGTTAGCAAATACGAGCATTTCATTTAGCCATAAATAATAGTGTTATTATATGATTGTTTAAGGCATTCTAAATTACCAAAATCGTCAAGCATTTGTAAATGCTGAAGGTCATTATTTCAGCCCATTCCCACATCCCATCTCCAGATTGTGTAAGCATGATTGTGGTGATCTCAGAGAGGTCGATGTCAGTAAGTTCATCAAATGCAACAGGCATGTTTTGACCTTTTCCAGCATACTCTTTAGCAGTATTTAATCTTTTAGAGTTTGGTACACACCAAGCTGTATTGCGATTCCGATTGATCAACTGATGAAAAGTTTTTGTGAGAAGATGATCTTGGTCCGAACTCCAAAGCTCTTTCCACTTTGGGTTTGTTTTTTTTATATAGGAATCAGCCTGTTTTTTATCCTGAACAAGATCTTTAAACCGTCCGCTCCGGCCAAGTTGAGTGTATTGCTTAAACTTTGAATCACAAGTAATCAGGCAAGATGGTGTTGCTAAAAGTGTGGCATTTTCAAATTTAAGGTATTGACGCGCGACGTAAGATTTTTGCCATTTTGCATCAGACTGAGTTGGTATGTTTTCAGCTATTTCTCTATCTTTCAAGTGTTGCAACTGTTGTTGCTGCTCTAAGTCATTACAACCAATTTGCAGGTTTTAAATTTGGTTGTAATGACTTAGTAGCGAAGCAACCTTTTGGTAGTTTGCTACCAAAAGGTAGTTGGTTTCATTATACAAAATATAATGAAACCCTTTTATTTAAAAAGCTATGCTCGACAAGTTTGTACTTGTACAAATTTTAAATTAGGTTGGCACTTCGTGCCTACCAAAGGGTTTCGGGACGAAACCTTGAATTTCAGCTATGCTGAAATTTTAGGAGCTTGGCGGATTTTTGGTTGACTCGGAGGGTTTATTTGGGCCACGATTCGACAAGTCTATTCCCATCAGATTGACATTCGTATAGTTACTCTCAATTAAAGGTACCAAAAATAGTAACCACATGCTATTATTTTTTAAAAACTTCTATAAAGTGTTGAAAAAAGCGGTTTTAATAAAATTATATTCAATTCATTTTTTAAATGTGTAGTAAAAAGATAGATACTCTTTTTTGTGACCACTTAAAATGGAAAATGATAGATTTTTTCCTTGGAATATTTAGAATTAGAAAAATCAACTATTCGAGTTAAATTATGATGTTTTTCAGTTTGTTGTTTAATCGCATTATACGAAATATCAGTTTTTAACAAATTTTGAATTTAATTTGCTCGTCTAATTGCGCATTTTTGACGTTTTGCATTTTTGTCTTTCATAATATGTTTATTTCGATAAATATAATAAACCGCGATCTCACTTTAAAAAATCGCGGTTTGAAGCCTTTTTTACCTTTTCTAATAAAAAAAGCTTTGGCTTTTTTTATAAGACCGTCTAATTATAGAAATAAGGCCGTGTATAATAACGGCTTAGGGATAAGGCCATTTTGTGTTAAATGCAATATATTTATCGGGAACAAGCTCAAAAGGCTTAGAAGTAATGATAGCCTGTTTTTTTTTAAGTGCAATTGCTGCTTTTGTTTGGTCAAGTAATAAAAAAGCTTTGAAGTTTGTTTAAGGAATAGTTTTATAAGTTGTAATTGAATTAAAGGTGAAAGAAAATGATATATACTATATAGAGCAATATATAACATTATAGTAATTATTCGTTCTATAATAAGGTTTTTAAAACTAATCGATCTAAAACAGCGTTCGCATCAATGTATCATTATCTTTCTGTTGCTCGAGTTATAGCTTTATTTAATTTGGTTTATTTTTATAGCAAAATTATCAATTAATTTCTATATTTTTAATGAAAAATATTTTAACGGGAGAAGAATAGATCCATAAACGTGAAAAAAAATTACTTCCATTTAAAAATAATTTATGATGGTACAAAATATATCATTGCAACCTGCACTGGTAGGTCTTGCTGTTCCAAAACGCATAGATGCATCGAATGATCTAAGAAGGTGTCAACAAAATTTTCATAAAGGATCTGGTCTTTTACGGACACTAAATCGTGGAATAAGTTATTCAGCAAAGGTTGTTCAAAATGGTGCTCTAGTCGTTCATGCTCGAGCTTGTAGAAAGTCTTTTACTGTAAAAAAAATTATAGAAGATTTCCACGAATACTTAAAACCAAATGATGTTGAATTTTTTAGTAGTCAAGCAGAAAATGGAGACTTAATTACAGAAAATCTTCTTGGCCAACTTCAATTGAATTTAAACCCACAACAAATAAGTCGTAATAACTGCCAAACAATAAAACAAGCTTTAATATCGAATACCATTGAGTTAGATATACAATCTGTGATTGAAATCTGGCTTGGAAAAATAGTAAGTATTGAGTATTATCATTTACCTAAAATTGTTCTTGGCTTAGCATGTATTGATTTTAGTAATTATAAAGATATTAGTTATCCAACTCCATTTGGATCTAAGGCTCCAGCTCTAAGTGAAGAAATGGCACTTATTAGGAAGCAATATGGTTTGGTATATTTAGGTTATGCTTTAGGGACGTTATTTATTACACAACCCACTAAGGTTCTAAAAAAACCTTATGCCGTTCAAAAAGCAATTCTTGATAGAAATATTCGAATATTAAATCAAAACGATTTTTCATATCATTTAGTATTCGACCGTCCATTACAATTTGTCTTTGATAACCAAAGTCATACCGTTGATATGCGAATAATTTTTCATATCTTTAGATATCAATTTCAAGAGAATGATGAAATTGGTAGTAAAACTTATATCAATTTAGATTCTTTTTACCCGGTTGGAAGCTTAAGCAAAATTACGTTTAGGAAATGGCAAAATGATCTAAAATCAAAAAATCTTAAAGACCATCAAATTAAATTCGACTTTGCAAAACAGCTTTTCCAAAACGAATCGATTTTTGATAAACTGCGGGAACTAAATTGGACTGAGGATGAAATTAAACAAAGGCTAGACCTACCTTCTTTAATTTTTGATAAAGCTTTTACTAGGCCGATTATTTAAAAAAAAATTTCTTAAAAATAAAAATAGAGTATTTTGTTCGCATAAATTCTTTTTTAATTAAAAAATAATCAATTTAATTGATTTGAATTTAGATAAAATTTATAAAAAATTAAAAATAGTATATGGAAAATTCAAATTTAAGAGGCGGTAAAGACGACACTGCGAATCAAGATTTATCAGCAAACAAGCACCAATTACTGTTTCGAAATCAATTATTTAATACTATTGTAAATGAAAAAAATTTTTGGTACGCTGCTTTACTTATTGATGATGAAAAAAATAAATTATTTTGTGGGCAAGTTTGTGAAATTATAAATTCTTTTCAAAAAAACGGTATAGAATATTTTTTAGTTGTATTTACCGATTTTTTAAATGAGGAAGAAATTTTAGAATGTTTGATAGAAAAAGAGCACTTTTTACCTTTATTTTATTTTGATCCTCCATTTTACGAAAAAGAAACCCAAGAAGCTCGAAATAAATGGGAAGAATTTAAAGTCCACCATATTTCAACTTTGCTTCTTAAACCACATAAAAAAAGCAAAATTCGATTTCAAATAACTCAGCTTGTAACTCTTCAACTTGATTTTGAACAAAAACACGAGGATAATAAAAGTTTTTTTATACAAGCTGGGCAAGTCGGAGTGATTTCAAAAATTTTAGATGATGCCAATGTGGAAGTTACTTTTAGGTCCATTCCTTTGGGAATATTAGCAGTTGAAAAACAAATGTCAGTATATACTGACGTTGAAAACTTGAGCATTACAAATTGGAAAAAAAAATTTATATTTGTAAAGACTTTCTTCTACCACTATATTGTGAAGCTTTAAAATAGTTAACTAAATTTCACTTAACTTACTTGTATTGGATTCCATATAGTTGTAGATTGAATTACTTAATATTTTGTTAAATATATCATTATATATTTAACCAAATATAGATTCAGTAAAAACGTTTATTTTTTTTCTATAATTTCAATAATTAGCACTCCTAAGGTTGAATTCTACTTTGTAGAATTCAACCCAAGGTTTCAGCTTTGCTGAAACCCTCGTTGTAAGCATTTTTAACAAGATTTGTTGTATCTAGCTTTTTAAAACGAATTGGAATATCAATAGAAAAACCGACTAACGCATGATCAGGACCGTTTAGCTTTTCAACAATCAAGCCTATCTCACCAAGATTAATATGAATTAAACTAGAATTAGTTTTATTGTGTTGTCGAAATATAACGTATTGACCTTTTTTAAATGGACAGTGTAAATAAAGAGGTCAAACTTTTTTTTTATTATATTCATTACCGGAAAACCCTATATGCGGATATTGGTTTGAAGGAGTATTTGTAGTGACACAACCAAGTGCGCGAGTTGTTGAAGGTGGAGTTATAATATCGTTTACTATTAAATATAGTAAAAGACCAAATAGAGTGTATGTTCCAAAAATTTTGATCACTCCATTGTGGGGAATACCAGTTGAAGCAAGAACGGGAATAATAATTTCTTTAGGTTTACCCCATTTTTTCTCCCTGGGAATTACGAGTTCAGATTAAAAAAACTATCTTTTCCCACTGTATTTTGAAAATTGAAGTGAAAAAAAATTCCTATTTTCAAGATTCTTATAAAGAAACTTGAGAAAAAATAGAGAAAAATGAGCTTGATCAAATTGATTTCATTGAATTCACAAATGAGTCTTTTGAAAAAGATGCCTCTGATTCTGAAAGTGAAAATGAAGAGTAGGGGTTTGAGTAGCAAAGCCACTTTTTAGAGATCTTGAATGTTTCTGTTTCCCCTGCAAAATTCACCATCTTTCAAAAACAGAGCTGGAATAATTTTTATGATTAATAAAATACAAATAAAGCCATTTCCATGTTTTATTTTCTATCTTAATGGGAAGCTTTTATTTTTGAATACTCTATAAATATTTGCCTAGCAAATTAAAACAGGTCTTTTTTCTATATTTCAAACATGCATAAAAAAATCAAGGATTTTTAAATCAGTTTTTAACAAAAACTAAAGTTTCAAAAAATAAAAGTTTGAAAAAAATAATTTTTAGTGATATACTATCATATGATAATTCTATATTATCAATCATATTATACGTATTATATTCCCAACTTCAAGAATAGCTTATGTATATGTTTCATTTTTGAAACAAATTATATTGAATTTAGTATTATATTACTATATAATATACTTTAAAAAGTTATAAGTTAAAAAAAATTCGTTAGGAATTTTAAAAAATACAAAAAAATAGATTTCTAGAGTGTGAAAAATACAACAAGCTAGCTGTTGATAAAATTAAACTTAGTTTAATTTTATTTACTTGTAAGTTTAATTAGACTTTGGAGTAAATAAAATTAAACTAAGTTTAATTTTATCAACTCCAAAGTCTAATTAAACCAACTTTGTTGCTTTGCCAATAAAATAAAACAAGCTTTAACTTTTTTTATTTAGGGAAACAACGAAGCCCAGCAAGCACATAAAATTTAACTATGTTTAATTTCAAAACACAGCGAGCTTGGTGTGTCAAAATTCAAAATAATTCAAAAAAATTAAAACTAAAGAAAAAAAAAATATGAAGGAATTTTTAGCGTCTCACGATATAAAATTAAAAGATCTAACAAGTAGTATGGCGGGGGTTGCTGTAATCACTGTTGCTACAGCAAGCTTACGAGAGCAACAACTTAGCAGAAAAGAATTAGCTGCACAAAGTTTAGCGCAGAAAAATCGAGACAACCTAGGATTGGTTAGCCATGTTAGAAGAAATGTGAAAGATGGTCTTATGAGTCAAGATGAGGCTTTAGCTTATTGCAAAAGAGACGATATTCACACTCACAAAGAGTGTTTAGGGTCTGCAGATTCACAATCTTCGAATAAAAATCTACGTGGAGGAGGAAGAAAAATAAATAGCCACAAAAAGATCAGTAAAGACAATCAAATTAACCCTCTGTTTGACCGTGAAACTGAAAAGTGGTTAGCTGATGATTTGCCTTCTGAAGGCCTGATGGTAGACACAAGTGAATTGAATTATACAAGGCCAAAAAGTGAAATGGCAGGGGTTGCAGTTTCGGCTTCTCCCCCCGTAAGTTCTGAATTTAAAAACAATGAAGTATGGGTGTTACCTGCTTTAGCACCTTTCATTGCTGGTGTGACATATATGGTTTTATATGGTTGTTTTATTCTGATTAAAAATAAAAACCCAAGAATAAAAAACTTTTTTGCAACGGATACAGAGAAGATCCTTGAAAACCAAGACAAAATACAGGAAAAACTTAATGAGATTTATTCAGAGCAAAGGGAAATAAAAAAAAAATTAAGAAATTAAAATGATTGTGCTTCCTGACTGACCAAACTGCACGTTTTGCATCATCAGCTTTCAAAAAGTGTTCGCTGTGAATCAAGGTTCGCATTGAAAAAACTTTCTGCCATTTTGCCGAGACTTTTGGATACTATGTTTAAAGTAGTATCTGCTACCGCCGAGCTCTAAGATGAATCTACCAGCCTGTTGTGTAAATCGTAGAGCAGCTTGAAATGAAAATAGATTGTAATACTATATACCTAAAAAAGGGAATTTTTACTTTTTTATAAGTAAAAATTTCCTTTTTAAAAACTGCATAACTCTAGATATATGTTTTTTTTTGCTAAAAAAGAAGTAGTTTTATAAAGTTTGTACATTTTTTACTTATGTTTTAATAAAATAAAACATAAGCAAAGCAACAAATAAAATTAAAAACTTATTAAACAAATATACATTTTTTAAAAATGTATTTTTTTAGGAAAATGAGTTAAAAGTTTTTGTTTCATGGGAGTATGGATTCTATTTGACTTAAGCCTTATCTCGGAAAACATTAAGCAATTATATAGTCAAGCTAATACAAAAACTATATGGCACGATTCAAACTCGCAGTTCTCACGTTATAAGCACGCTGTAATAATTACTTTGCTATAGGTGCAAAAATACATACTAACATGAGAATTTATATCTAGATGTGAATTCATTTTACTGAAATTAAGATAACTTTAACTTAACCTTAACTAAATGTCTTTTTTGCTTATTTTATAATATATAAAAAATATTGTATACCATATATGTAATTTATATATTCTATTATATATTCTATATATAATAGAATGTATACAACTACCTTATTTAATATAAATGCAATACTAGATTAACATTTTTTTTACAAAACCTAAAATAAATATATATTATTTATTTCTGCTGATTTTTATTCTTAATGTTTACATTATCCATTATTTTTAAAAAAGTTTTATTACTTTTTGGTATTTTTATTTGGAAAAAAGAAATTGAGTTTCACATATTATTTTTTATCTTTCTTCAAAGCGATAAAAATGAATTAAAATTATTGCTTTAAAATATTACCTTATGTTTAAAAACCGTGACAGATAGAAAAAATCCTATGCTCTTATATTTTAAAAGGGAAATAAATGACGAAGAAAAATATAAAAAATTTTAGGGTAAACTATGTCTTCTTTTTGATAAACTTAAAGACAGTATAAAAAAGAAAAAAGCTCACCTTAAATTTTTAGAAAATTTAGAACAAAAACGAAACCAATATGATTTAAAATCTGAAATTTGGAAAGCAAATATAGACTAAAATAATAAATCTACAATCATTCAAGATGAAAGTACAGGAATTGTTTTTTTATCAAAAAAATAATTTTCGCTGTAGAAAGTAATAAAATATTTACTGTTACAGTGCTAGGTAGTCTAGTAGATGTATTAATTTTAACGTTTATTTACCATTGAAGTATCATACAACTTGATAGCAAGATTAGAGGATTTATAAGTAAAAGCTAATGTTTAACTTTTTGGTTTAATAAAAAATTTTTTAATACAAATTACTTCTATATGTGTATTACCATATATTCAGCAATAATTTTTTACTAAACTAAGAATAAAACTATAGCAACTATTTCATAATTTAAATCGACCTCCATAGAAAAAATTTCATTTTTTTTTCAAAAGCTAATTTTAATCAAATCAATTATCAACTTAAGTAATTGAATTTGATTAAGTTTTTACGAAGATTTTTAAATCGAGAGATATAACTCCATATTTGTGTTGAAGTTTGCTTTTGACTGTCAACTGGTATGCTTAACTTAAACGCATACAAAGTTAAAAGTAAAAAAACCTTTATTAAAAATTTGTACTTGTACCTAATTTTTAATTAGGTTACTTCGCTACCAATTTTTTTTCGTCTAAACGATGGTCAAAACATTTTTTTCTAAATGAACTAGAAAAATAAAATCTAAAAACTTCTAGAAATTGCGGAACAACACAAATATTTGCTTTTTAGTTCTGGTCTAAAGATTCTAATGGTTCTAAAAAAAATGAATTTATTCCATATAAAATACGCTTTATAGTAGATGTTCCAGTCAATACAATGAAAAATATAATATTAACTGCCTCTACTTTAATTCCCTTAAAAAGTAATAATGCAATCTAAATTAAAAATAAATTATTAACTATTTTTAGTATGGTTGTTGTTCATTTTATAAACGAACGAACTGCGCCCTTCGCAAGCTTTAAGTTTGCAACTGGTAAATCTGTTTGAGGCAGTATTTCGGCTGTATTTTCATTTTGTATTTCTGAAAAAAGCGTTGTATCCGATGGTGCTAATTCGGTAGATATTGGAATCATATTTTATGTATAAATTCAATTATTTCATTAATTTTCTTTTACGAGTTTTTTTAAAAAACGATTAATATAGAAGGATCAGTGAAAACAGAAATATATTTTTTTGTTATTAATTTAGCTTGATTTGAATCAACTTCTAAAAAATTTAATATATTTAGAATAGTATTTTTACTATATTTTTCGTTTGAAAAGGAAGAGGTTCTTTCTAAATTGCCTATGAGTCCATAAATAATGGACTTTTTTTGATCTTCTACGCTTTTTTCTTCTTTAAGGTGAAAAATAAGTTTTTGTTGAAAAAAACTAGAACTTTGTAAAAGAAATGAACTTATAAACAACCAAGGAGCTACCTCCTTATTTAGAATATCTTGAGAGACTAGATATTTGATTGAAGAAATTACAACATCTTCATATTGCAATTGACTCAAATCGAAATAGATATCTGATTTGAGTATATAATAATATAGATTGCCATTATTTATTAAAAATCTAGCACTCCTACAAGGTAGATATATAAAAGTTTGACCAGAAAATCCCTCATCCGTACCCGTAGAATAATACATCAAAAGTTCAATTAATGAATTGCTAATTGACGTGTAGTTTGGGCTTAGTGTTACATACTGTGCGAATTCATAAGTAAAAGGATAAGATGTATAAAGGTCTTTTGAATACAAAATATGTATTTTTCATTTTTTAAATTAATCATAAAACTAGATTTGAAAAAAATATTTTATTTTTAGGGAAAAAATAAGTTTTTTCCCTAAGTTTTTTTTATATATGAAAATATTGTATTAGTTGTAATTAAAGCAACTTGAGTAATATTATGAATAAAGAATTGATTTATTGGTGCATATATTTTATAGAAAAATATATACACCAAAGCCAGGTAAATACCAAGTAAAAAAATTATTTCATATTATAAGATATATGTACAAAGAATTTTTTATAATCAAATTTAAGACACTACCTTATTTTATCTTTATAAGAAAGATGATTCCTAATTAATGATTCAAATTGAGAAACTCAAAAACTTTTAAAAAGTTATATTAATAAAAATCTTAATTTTCATACCTAAAATAATTTTAATTTTTAAGATTTCACGTATTAGGCTAAAGATACAAAAGTAAAACTTCGATGCTTAAAATTAATTGGAAGCCCTTAACGAAAATTTTTAGAAGATAGTAAAAAACTATATTGTCAAGAAAATTTTCTATTTCCATATCTAAAATTCTCGACAATATTAAGGAATATAGAAAAATTTCAATTTTTTATAGAAATATAATACATGTGGTATATATAAAAAATATAAGAAATTAAATAAAAATAAAAACTTCTGTGTTTTTTATTTGGTGTTTTATAGTCTTTTTTATTTTCAAAACGAGTATTTTTTTTAATTTGTTAACTAACTAAAAAAAAATTATTTGGTTTAATAACAAAACGAGGTCATACGTTACTACGTAACAAGTGATTTGTTACGTAGCTAATTAATAAAATAAAAATATAATTGAGTAACGAACTTTTATTTTTGTGCTTAAAAGGAAAAGACTAATGGATCAGGAAAAAATCGATTAATTTCAATTAATAATCCTGCTGTAAAAGTAAACCAAATTACAGCTATAACCGGAGCAGTAGAAAGATATGTAGTAAAATATTTCATGAAAAAATGTCCTTTTTTTAAAATTATTAAAATTTGCCTTTTAGTAAGAAAAAACCCTTTATTAAAAATTTTTACTTGTACAAATTTTTAATTAGGTTACTTCGCTACCAAGTTTTTTTCTTTTTTTTTCTGGCCAAGCAAGCCCTAAAATTTCAGCATAGCTGAAATTCAAGGTGTCGTCCCGAAACCTAAGGTTTAATTCTACAAAGTAGAATTAAACCCAAGGTTTCAGCAAAGCTGAAACCCTTTGGTTGGCACTTCGTGCCCACCCGCCTAAGATTTCAGCTATGCTGAAATCAAAGGTTTCGGGACGACACCTTGTATTTTAGCTTCGCTAAAATAGTAGGGGGTTGTAAGTTTAATTCTACCAAGTAGAATTAAACCAACTACTACTATTTTTTAGGTGAGCAAATTATTTCAGCAATCAATTATTTTAATTAAATTTTTTTTTAACTTTTTTAAATTATAAAAATTAATTAAAAATATATTTAGTATAATTAATGTAATTATTTGATAAAGAATTTTTAATAAAGTAGCAATTTATAAAAAATTGCTAATTTGATTAGTTTTAGTAGGAAAATAATCAACAAGTAAGTTATAAGTATAACTTAAACAACGTTTAATTTTATCCACTACCTACTTTGTAAGTGCAATTTAGCATTTTTTATTAGTTTTTAAATACGCCACTAACTTAGTTCAATGATTAGATTAAGCTCTAGTAAATTTTTTTAATAATAGAATACCTTTTATAGGTAAGTAAAATCGTTTAAATACTACATATTTACATTAATTATATATCCAATTATACCATTAAAAAAGCAGTACAAGCTATTTTTTTCTATAAAAAATACTTGCAAAAACAAACATAAAAGTATATATTTTTATACATAAAATCTTTCTATTTTAAAGATAATATGTATGTCGTAAAAATATAAATGTATTAGGTAAAATGTTTCTTTTTAGAAGCCAATTTAAATAAATAAATACCTATATATTATAGCACTTGTTTGATTAACTAAATATAAACTAGATAATAAAAAAGCTTTTGGCTATGAACAAGAATATTATAAATATATTTTATTTATAATAGAAACCCCCACTTTTTATTATTGAAACAATACGGTTACTTGTTTGAAAGTAAAACTGTACTACTACTAAGTTAGTAATTCAGCTTTACTTTGTATATTTTTGCTACTTCAATTTTTTATCTACAGACATATCTTATTATAAATAGAATAAAAAAATTATTTTTATAAGTTAAAGCAAAATTTTAACGGTTTTAACAAAAATTTAAATTTGGATAAAATTCGAACTTTAAAAGCTTTCTACAAAACTTTAGTTTAATTTATTAACAACTTACTAAATAAGTTTTATTTGTAATAATTCAATTTTGAATTATAAAGTTAAAAACTTTATTCGCGTAGAATGAATAATTTAGTTACTTTTTTACTTAGATTAAACAATAAAAAAATCGGGATGTAGCGCAGTTTGGTAGCGCTCCTGTTTTGGGAACAGGAGGTCGCAGGTTCGAATCCTGTCATCCCGACTCATTTTGTAGATTAAAAGAACGTCTTTAGTTCAGTTGGTAGAACGTAGGTTTCCAAAACCTAATGCCGTGGGTTCAAGTCCTACAAGACGTGTAGTCAATATGAAAATCAAATAATTTTAGTTAAAGCCAAATAAAACATTTAGCTTTAACTACTGCATTATTTAACTTTACTATTATATTTTATATAATAATTTTTATTTATAACGATGGTTGGCTTTTTTTAATAAATGGAAGCAATCCTATCATTCGAGCATTTTTTATAGCTTTTGCTATATTCCTTTGCTGTTTAGCTGTTAATCCGCTAATTCGACGTGGAAGAATTTTTCCTTCCACAGTAATAAATTTTCGTAATAAAACAATATTTTTATAATCAATTGTTCTTTGAACTAATACTGGTTTTGCTTGTGATGTACGTTGAACAATAGGTATTATACGTTCCTTTTTAGTTGCATGTATTTTTGTTCTTTTATTTGAAAAAGTCATAATATATTACTATTTAAAATACTTTTTAACAATAAATATTCCTATACAAAAAAAATTAGAAATGTTGACAACATTTCTAATTTTTGCTATTTATCATTTTAAATTTTTTAGCTAAACTAAAATCGTTTCACTTTCAGTAAGTAAAACGAGGTTGTTAAAATTTATATCGGTTGATAACAAAAACCCTTTATTAAAAATTTGTACAAGTACAAATTTTTAATTAGGTTACTTCGCTACAGAGTTTTTTTACTGATATTTATACTTTGTATGAAACCAACTACCTTTTGGCCTTTGCTTATGTTTTCGAAGAAAACATCAGTAGGCACGAAGTGCCAACGCTTATTTGCGTCTTTTGATTTCACTTCTGAAATCAAAAGCAGATTTTTAGTCAAAAAACTCAGTTGTTTGACTGGAAACATAAGTGAGTGAAGGTCAGTATGAGTAAATATTTTAAATTACTATAATAATTAATTAAATGATTGAATCAATTGGCAAACTGCTTCCTGATCTCTGATCACTAATTGAGCAAGAGTTTTACGATTTAAAAACATGTTTGATTTTTTTAAACCATGTAAAAATTCACTGTAATTTAATCCATATAATCGTACAGTTGCATTTATTCTAGTAATCCAAATATTTCGAAATTCACGTTTTCTTTGATTTCGATCTCGATAAGAATATTTTAAAGATTTTATTTTTTGTTGATTTGCTGGCCGAAAAAGAACTGAAGGCGAACCTCTAAATCCTTCTGTTAATTTTAATATTTTTTTGCGTCTTTTACGGGCTACATTACCACGTTTTACTCTAGTCATTTTGAATACTCTTCTTATAAAAAATAATTAAATAAAATAAATTTTAAATTTATTTTAATTTAATTGGAATATAAATTATTAATTTTTAATGAATTCTATGTATCACTAAATATGATATATTTTAAACAAATTGGAAGTATACAAAATTAAACTACGTTTAATTTTGTATACAACTCACCTCGCTAGAAATTTAGAGCTAGTAAATCTAGCTAAATTTTTTTTATTTTTTAAATTTGGAGTAAATTTTATATTCAATAGAATATATAAGATATACAATATCTTACTCTCAAATGAAAATACTATTTTTTATATAGTATTAAAAAAAAAATGGTCCTTTTTAAATAATATGTAAATATAAGCTGGCTGTCAACTTATAATTAAAGTTTTCTTATAAAAAAAATTTTTTATGTGGAAAAATTTAGTTTAAACTAATTTGATTTTGAAAAAAATTTTTGTAATAACTGTATCTGAGTGATGAATATTAAACAACTATATTATTTTCAATATTTTTTAAATACCCCCAGGGGAAGTCGAATCCCCGTTTTTTCCGTGAAAAGGAGATGTCCTGGGCCTCTAGACGATGGGGGCTTTTTATTTATATACTAATTTATTTTGAGTACTATGTCAACTATTTATGGATGATAACTATTTTTTTAAAATACTAGCGGGAGCAGGATTCGAACCTGCGACCTCAAGATTATGAGCCTTGCGAGCTACCAGACTGCTCTATCCCGCATTTTTATTATTAATAATAACACAAAATGTTTTTTATACAAAAAAATTTTTATATTCATAATCTAAAGTTCACAATGCAAGTAAAGCCAAAATTTAGCTTAGCTTTACTTCCATTTATATAAAAATTTACCAACTTGATTTAGTAATTCCTGGTAAAAAACCTTGATGGGCCATTTCTCTTAATACATGCCGAGATAACCCAAAATCTTTAAAATAACCTCGTGCTCGACCCGTAATCATGCACCGGTTATGAAGTCGTACTGGACTACTATTACGGGGAAGCTGTTGTAATTTTCTTTGAATATCTAATTTTTCTTCTAAAAAGCTAGTTTGTTTCATTTGAAGCTTTAAAGTATGTCGTTTTTTAAGATATTTAATTACTAATTTTTGCCGTTTTTTTTCGCGCTGGATTACACTTTTTTTAGCCATAAATAAAATTTAGTTTTACATTGTTTAGGTTATAAAGAAAAATTGTACATTATTTTATAAAAAAATAATTTTTTTATTAAAAAAATAGATCATTTAAGATAATGTATCTTAAATTGCTTTTGAAATCAAGTGCTAAAAATTTTTTTTTAAAAATAAAAAATACTTAAATGCATAATTTATGTAAAGGTAAATTAGGTTTAGTTTAATTTCATCTAAGTTGCGAAATTTAGAAAATTTCTAAAATACAAATTTTTATTAAAAAATTAAGTATAGCTTAGCGGATCAAGGCTAGAAAAAAAGAGCGTTTTTTTTTTTTTTACTGATAAAACAAGCTTTAGCTTTTTTTATTTTATTAGTAGTAAAACAACCTTGCAGGTAGTTTTACTACTGATATTTTCTTCGAAAACATAAGCAAAGGCCTACCAAAGGGTTTCGGGACGAAACCTTGAATTTCAGCTATGCTGAAATTTTAGGGCTTCTAAGTTTAATTAGACTTTGTAGTAAATAAAATTAAACTAAGTTTAATTTTATCAACTGTAAAGTCTAATTAAACCAACTCCTAAGCTTTGCTTATAAAAAAAGCTTTAGCTTTTTTTATTAGTAGTAAAACAACCTTGCAAGTAGTTTTACTACTGATGTTTTCGAAGAAAACATAAGCAAAGGCCAAAAGGCAAAGGGTTTCGTTCCGAAACCCTTGATTTCAGCATAGCTGAAATCTTAGGCCTTTGTAATATTTTTCACACTTAAGTGTGAAAAACACAAAAGCTAGCTTCAGTAGCGAAGCAACCTTTTGGTAGGCACTTCGTGCCTACCAAAAGGTAGTTGGTTTAATTCTACTTAGTAGAATTAAACTTACAACCTCCTAATATTTTAGCGAAGCTAAAATACAAGATTTCGTTCCGAAACCCTTGCTTTGCTTATAAAAAAAGCTAAAGCTTTTTTTATTAGCAAAGGGCAGGTTGGCACTTCGTGCCTACCAAAAGGTAGTTGGTTTAATTCTACTTAGTAGAATTAAACTTACAACCCTCCTTGCTTTGCAAGGCAAAGGGTTTCGAAACGAAACCTTTGATTTCAGCATAGCTGAAATCTTAGGCGGGTAGGCACAAAGTGCCAACCAAAGGGTTTCGGGACGAAACCTTGAATTTCAGCTATGCTGAAATTTTAGGGCTTGTAAGTTTAATTAGACTTTGTAGCTGCGCTACAAAGTCTAATTAAACCAACTCCTAAGCTTTGCTTATAAAAAAAGCTTTAGCTTTTTTTATTAGTAGTAAAACAACCTTGCAGGTAGTTTTACTACCAAAAGGCAAAGGGTTTCGGAACGAAACCTTTGATTTCAGCATAGCTGAAATCTTAGGCCTTTGCTAGCAAGCTAGCTGCAGTAGTTGGTTTAATTCTACTTGGTAGAATTAAACTTACAACCCTGCGGGTAGCTTGCTAGCAAAGGGGCTTGCTTCGCTCCGTTGCTTTGCAACGCAAAGGGAAAAAACTATGTTTTTTCCTACCAAAGAGCCTAAGATTTTTAGCAAAGCTTAAAATCTTAGGAGGTTGTAAGTTTAATTCTACCAAGTAGAATTAAACTTCCTACCAAAGAGCCTAAGATTTTTAGCAAAGCTTAAAATCTTAGGAGGTTGTAAGTTTAATTCTACCAAGTAGAATTAAACCAACTACAGGTTTTCAAAGAAAACCTCAGTAGGAAAAAACTTTGGAACAAAGCAACCCTGTGGGTTTTTTTTATTGCCAATAAAACATGTCAGTTTTAAACTCTCTAAACACACATATCTACTTATCTTTTGGGAAATAACAAACACTTTGGGCTATGCTGAACTCGAATCAGCGACCTCACCCTTATCAGGGGTGCGCTCTAACCAACTGAGCTAATAGCCCTTTTATTAAAAGAGTACTTAATATTTAAAAAATATTACTATAAAGAAAGTAGTAGTGTCAAGGAAATAATTTAATGAAATAGGTAAATGACTTAGTATCTAAAATGTAGAATCTCATTTTTTTTTGTGATTGCGGAAGTTCGTCTTAAAATAATAAAATTTGTGATTAGAAAACTTTAGTACATCATAAATTTCCCCCAATTTTTTTATTTCTAAGTACAAATTTTATATCGTAGTTCTTATTTATTGCCTATAAAAATATTGATAATTTTTATTTTGTAAAACAAAAACAAATATGTGGTATTATTTTTTTTTTAACCAAAAAAAATGAAAAGGTAAACATAAAAAAGTGAGCTTACAATGTGAATAGCTTATATATAAATTCAAGCTAGATGGCATACAAGTTTGGCTTCAATACAAACTAAATTGCATAAAGTCATAACTTGTAAAACAAGGAATCCCTTGTTTTACAAGTTATGGCATGCAAAGCAGGTAATTTTTTTAAGGCAAAAAATTGATTCTCGCGAAGAAGTCTTAGAACCGTCAAATGGGATAATTATTTTTCATAAAGAAGCAATGACTTGCAAAGTCACTAATTAGTAAAAATGTATTTGTTTTACTTTAATTTTGGTACAAATTTCAAGTTTGTATTAATAAAAATTATTATTCAACTTTTACTGTAGCACCTGCTTGCTCTAATTGTTGTTGTGCAGTATCTGCTTCTTCTTTTGAAACAGATTCTTTTACTACTTTTGGTAATGATGTTGTAAACTCTTTAGCTTCTTTTAATCCCAATGATGTTAAATTTCGGATGGCCTTTAATACGGCAACACGCTTGTCGGTAGGAACCTCTTGCAAAACTACATTAAAAGAAGTTTTTTCTTCAGCGGCTTCTTGATTACCAGTACCACCTTCTCCAGCAACTTGAGCAAAACCTCCTCCAACAGATGCTGATGCATCTACTCCAAAAGTTTGTTCAATTTCTGATACTAATTCTGCTGCTTGTAATAAAGTAATAGATTTTAATTTTTCAATTATTTCATCAATTGTAGTAGACATATTTTCTCCAATTTTATTGTATTTTAAATAAAAAATATTTAAGTAATTATCGTTTTGAAAATTGTGGGGCTTTACGTGCTTTTTTTAAGCCATATTTTTTACGTTCTTTGCAGCGGGCATCTCTTGTGAGATAACCTTTAGTTTTTAATACGTTTCTATAAGAAATTTCGATAGTGCAAACGGCCTTTGCAATAGCTAGTTTGATTGCTTGGGATTGCCCGTTTAGCCCACCTCCTTGAACGATTACAACAACATTATATTTTTTTTGTAATTGTAATACATCTAAAGGCGCTTGAATGGCTAACAAACAAGATGAATCTTGTTGCATATATGAAAACCCATTTTTTCCATTAATGATAAAATCACCATTACCTTCTAGTATTTGTATTTGAGCTACTGCTGATTTTCGACGTCCGACTCCTTTCGCTATAATTTGACTTTGGTTAGACAATTTTTTCCCTCCTATTGTTAAGTTGTAAATAATCAATTAAAAATTTTTATAATCTTGATATTACTAGCTTAATAGCACTAAAAAATAAATTTTTTAATAGCAAAGCAACTTACTGTGTTAGTAGTAACGCAATCTAGGATTTTAAGCTTTATTTTAAATCCAAGGTTTCAGTAATAAAACTACTGATGTTTTCTTCAAAACCTGTAGTTGGTTTCATTATACAAAGTATACTGAAACCAACTACCTTTTGGTAGGCACGAAGTACCAACCTGCAACGTTGTAAGTTTAATTCTACTTAATAGAATTAAACCAACTACCTTTTGGTAGCAAGCTACCAAAAGGTTGTAAGTTTCATTATACAAAGTATAATGAAACCAACTACTGCAGCTTATGAACTAAGCTGAGGTCAAAGGGTAATTTCGTACATTTTCAATTAGTAAGAATCGTAAATTTATACCAAAAATACGTTTAATCTATTAAATTATTATAAGTGTAATTTAATATAGTTTAAATTACAATAAAATTTTATTACATTAAAAACAATCTAAAAGTAGACATTTTTAATCGATTACCCTAGCGAAGCTAAGCCTTTGCTCATATTTTTTTCAAAAACCTGGCATACAACTTCGTTATATGCTTGGGTTTCGTTCCGAAACCTTGGATTGTGGCGTAGCCACAATCTTAGAAATAAGCCGACAGCTTATTTCATCAATAAGAAATAGACTCTCTTTTTTTTCTTACAAAGCTGATTTTGTTTGAAAATCATCGAAAATATCTTCAAAATAAATTCCTTATCTGGTTAGTATAGGCATTAGTAGCGAAACAACCTAAGATTTTAAGTTTTGCTTGAAATTCTTAGGTTTCAGTAGTGACGCTACCAAAAGGTTGCTTCGCTACTGGAGCTTATTTCATAAGCAAAGACCAAAGGGTTTCGTTCCGAAACCTTGAATTTCAGCTGTGCTGAAATTTTAGGGCATACAACAAAGTTGTATGCTTGGAAAGAAGCCCAAAGATTTCAGCTACGCTTTTTGGTAGTTTCACTACTGAAATCTAAGGTTTCGCCTGGAAACCCTTTGGTAGGAAAAAACATAGTTTTTTCCCTTTGCTAATAAAAAAAGCTAAAGCTTTTTTTATAAGCAAAGCAACGGAGCGAAGCAAGCCCCTTTGGTAGCAAGCTACCCGCAGGGTTGTAAGTTTAATTCTACCAAGTAGAATTAAACCAACTACTGCAGCTAGCTTGCTACCAAAGGCCTAAGATTTCAGCTATGCTGAAATCAAAGGTTTCGTTCCGAAACCCTTTGCCTTTTGGTAGTAAAACTACCTGCAAGGTTGTTTTACTACTAATAAAAAAAGCTAAAGCTTTTTTTATAAGCAAAGCTTAGGAGTTGGTTTAATTAGACTTTGTAGCGTAGCGACAAAGTCTAATTAAACTTACAAGCCCTAAAATTTCAGCATAGCTGAAATTCAAGGTTTCGTCCCGAAACCCTTTGGTAGCAAGGGTTTCGGAACGAAACCTTGTATTTTAGCTTCGCTAAAATAGTAGGGGGTTATAAGTTTCATTATACTTTGTATAATGAAACCAACTACTTTTTGGTAGGCACGAAGTGCCAACCTACAAGGTTGTAAGTTTCATTATACTCTGTATAATGAAACCAACTACCTTTTGGTAGCAAGCTACCAAAAGGTTGTAAGTTTAATTCTACTAAGTAGAATTAAACAACTACTGCAGCTAGCTTGTCGTATTTTTCACACTTAAGTGTGAAAAATATTACAAAGGCCTAAGATTTCAGCTATGCTGAAATCAAAGGTTTCGTCCCAAAACCCACCTTACTTTGGTAGGCCCTTGCTTATGTTTTCTTCGAAAACCTGGCATACAACAAAGTTGTATGCTTGGAAAGAAGCAAGGGCCAAAACTTCATTACACAATTTTAGTGCGTAGTTTAAAATTAGCTTTTGCTAAAGCCTTTTCTATTTGTTTTACTGATTTTTCCCCCAAGTTTTTTACTAGTAATAATTCATTAGGTGAATATAATAAAAGACTTTTTATTGTATTAATATTTGCTCTTTTTAAACAAATATATGATTTAGTTGATAAATTTAAATATGCTACGTCAAGAGATTTTAATCGATGCTTAATTGGTACAAAATTTATATTGTCAGGAGATCGGCTCAATTCAATTTTTTTGCCAGCATACATTAAACTATTATATTCGATATTTTTTTTTTGTTTTGTAAACAAGTGATATTCTAAATTTTTAACTTTAGTGGAAGTCTCCCAAGGTCTATAAACTTTATTCAATATAGGTGTAAAAATTGAATTTTTCTTTTTTTTAGTTCTAAATGGTGTTTTTAAATAATTTACAGAACGTTTGCTGTTACTAAAAGTGAAATAATTTGTAAATTTGTTGTTTTTAATTTTTTTTGGTGAATGAAATAATGCTTTGTTTAAAACTGTTGGTTTTACAGTAAGTTTTGTTTTTTTATATAAATATGTTTTTTGAAATGGAACTAAAATATCAATAATTTTATGTGCGGCTTGATTAATTGCATGTTGTGGATGAATACTTCCATTGGTCCAAACTTCTAAAATAATTTTTTCTTGTGAATAGTTTTTTTCAAATTTATCTAGTAGATTAGAATTTTTAACTCTAGAATAATCATTAATATTTTGTATTGAAAAATTTACTTTTTTAATGGGCATAAAGACTGCATCAATGAAAAGAACGTTGGTAAATGTTTTTTTTTTCAAATCGTGCTTGGCACATAAATTACGGACTGGTTGTAACGCTGCAATTTTTGGCTTATAAAAAATTAAATTTTTTTCAAATTTCTGGAAATCCGTTTGGTTTTGTGAAAAATGTGTTTTTGTACTCCCATTGTTATTATTTTCAAGTCTTTTTGGTAGCAGAGCTACCTGTCCTTTATCAATAAAACCAGCTTCAGCTGATTTTATAGGCAAAGTAAAAGGGGGAGCTCCGCTATTGGTAGCATCAAGATTTTCTTCCGATTGCTTTTTTTGGCTATTATTTAAAAATTGTGGAGCAAGATTACTTTGCGAAAATAATTTGTCTTGACTTTGGTTTTTGTTATGAAAATGTGATTGAAAATGTTTTTGAATTGACTTAAATGATGTTTCAACTAAAAAGTTTTTTCCTTCACAAATCATGAATTTCATTTCTAATACACCATTATCTGATAATGTTGCAATATATTGGTCAGGATCAACACATTGTACAAATATAGGGAGTTTTAAGTCACCAGCTTTTATAATTGCTGGTCCTTGTATTTTTAAAAAACCAATTTCAGGTTGGTTAAATTTTTCATCACTAATAAAAACAATCTGTTTCAAATTTAATAAAACGTCTAAAACAGATTCTCTAACACCTTTTAAGTTTGAATATTCATGACTTACCCCTTGAATTTCAACACACAGGATGGCTAATCCACTCAATTCAGACAATAGCGTTCGCCTCATTGCATTTGCAATAGTAAGGCCTTGGCCTCTATCAAAAGGTCCTAGTTGAAAACGGCCATACAAACAACGATTATTTTCTATTCTAGATTCAATAGAGGACAATAATAAATGTTCCATATTTGTTTTTTTAATAAAAAAAGATACGAAGTATTGTTAAAATTTTTTATTTTATTGTGATAAAGTTGTTTTCAGTTTCTTGGTAAGAAAAAACCCTTTATTAAAAATTTGTACTTGTACAAATTTTTAATTAGGTTACTTCGCTACAGAATTTTTTTCTACCCAAGGGCCTAAGATTTCAGCTATGCTGAAATCAAAGGTTTCGTTCCGAAACCCTTTGTTAATAAAAAAAGCTAAAGCTTTTTTTATTTTATTAGTAGTAAAACAACCTTGCAGGTAGTTTTACTACCAAAAGGCAAAGCAAGGGTTTGAGCTTTGCTAAAACCTTGGGTTTAATTCTACAAAGTAGAATTAAACCTTAGGTTTCGGAACGAAACCTTGTATTTTAGCTTCGCTGAAATAGTAGGGAGTTGTTCCGCTACAGATTTTTTTTGAAAACAGAAACAAAGGCCTAACAAAGTAAGGTGGGCCTTTGCTAGCAAGCTAGCTGCAGTAGTTGGTTTAATTCTACTTGGTAGAATTAAACTTACAACCCCCTAATATTTTAGCGAAGCTAAAATACAAGGTTTCGTTCCGAAACCCTTGCTTTGCAAGGCAAAGGGCGGGTGGGCACAAAGTGCCAACCAAAGGGGCTTGTAAGTTTAATTAGACTTTGTAGCTGTGCTACAAAGTCTAATTAAACCAACTCCTAAGCTTTGCTTATAAAAAAAGCTTTAGCTTTTTTTATTAGCAAAGGGCCTTTGCTAGCAAGCTAGCTGCAGGCTTGCTTCGCTAGAAAAAACTATGTTTTTTCCTACCAAAAGGTAATATAGAATACTATTACAAAACCTATTAATTTTTTAATTAATAAAAAATTTAGATACAAAAAACTATTTTTAAATTCGTCTTTTCTTAGGTGGTCGACAACCATTATGTGGAATTGATGTAATATCTCGAATTAAAATAATGCTAAGTCCAGCCTGTTGTAAGCCTCGAATGGCTGTTTCTCTGCCTGCACCAGGTCCTTTTACTAAAACTTTTGCTTGTTTCATTCCTTGATCTAGTGAAGATTTTGCTGCTGCTTCCGCAGCTGTTTTTGCTGCAAAAGGTGTAGACTTCCGCGCTCCTTTAAACCCACAAGCTCCCGCTGAAGACCATGAAATAACTTCACCTTTCAAATTAGTTATAGTAATAATAGTATTATTAAAACTTGCTTGTATATGTACAATACCTTTTGGTGTTTTTCGTTTTATTTTTTTTGAAAGGGATTTTTTTATTTGTCTTACCATAATGATAATTTTTTAAACTTAATTTTTATATTTTATAATTTTATTTATTGATTTACTTTTTAATTAAATTTCAGTAGTTGACAAAATTAAACTTTGTTTAATTTTGTTCGCAACTTACTTCATGAGACAATGTTACGAACTAGAAAAAAAAAAGATAGATTTTAAAAAATCTAAACCAACTAAATTTTTCAAAAACGTTTAAAGTAAACTGTATTTCTACAGAAAAATTTTTGCTTCTTTTAACCTTGCCGTTGTTTATGTTTTGGGTTTGAACAAATAACCATTATTTTACGTTTTCTACGTATTAATCTACAATTTTCACAAATCTTTCGAACAGAAGCACGAACTTTCATATAAATTTATTTTTAAAATTTTTTTTAAATCTTATAAAATGGAACCTAAGTGTAATAAATATTTTGTGTCAGCTAAACTCATATAGCTAGCTCGAAAGTGAAGCAAAACTTTACTTAAGTTTGGAAATAAAGCAACTCAAAGGATTAGTTTGCTGCCAAACCAACACCAAAGGCATTAAAACCACATTGATTTAAGCTATACCTCAAAATTAAAAACAAAGATTTCAAGCCTAACGTTTTCGAAGATTTTTAAAAAAACCCTGCTTACAGGAATAAAAACCATAGTTTTTTTTTTCCATAAATTGGGTTTCGATATGAAACCTTGGATTTTAGTAGCAAAGCTACTAAAATCTCAGAAAACCTGGTGAGAAAAAATTTTTTTTCTATTTATCAGATTGATTTATCAACAAATTTTATTGTTTTGGAACAATACTTTGAATTTTAGTCGAACAGCAACCTAAGATTTAAAGTAAAGCTAAAAATCTTAGGTTTCACTAGCAAAATGTCTTACTGAAACCTTACTAATAAAATAACCTCAAGCTTACTTTATAAGCTAAGTAATAGAACCTAACTCTGGTAGGCCAATATCTACATTTATTTTTGTGAGTTACTTTGTCGTAATCTATAAACAATTCGTCCTCTTGTTAAATCATAAGGACTTAATTCTACTGTAATTCTATCCCCTAATAATATACGGATAGAATTTCGTCGTATTTTCCCGGAAACATGTGCAAGCACTTGAAATCCATTTTTTAATTTTACTTTAAACATTGCGTTTGAAAGACACTGGGTCACGACACCTTGCATTTCAATAAGATTAGATTTCTCGGTATTCAATTCTTTTATAAACGTTAAACAATATATTTTTTTTTGACAGTAGTTTAGTGGCGAAACTATCAAAGCGCCTTTGCTTCTGTTTTCGAAACGGAAATAAACAACTATGGGTCTTATTTCCACAAGTTGAGTTTCGATATGAAACCTTGGATTTTAGTAGCAAAGCTACTAAAATCTTAGAAAACTTAGCAAGAAAAAACCCTTTATTAAAAATTTGTACAAGTACAAATTTTTAATTAGGTTACTTCGCTATAAAATTTTTTCTAGCGAAGCAAGCCCTAAAATTCCAGCATAGCTGAAATTCAAGGTTTCGTCCCGAAACCCTTTGGTAGGCACGAAGTGCCAACCCGCCTAAGATTTCAGCTATGCTGAAATCAAAGGTTTCGTCCCGAAACCTTGTATTTTAGCTTCGCTAAAATAGTAGGGGGTTGTAAGTTTAATTCTACTAAGTAGAATTAAACCAACTACCTTTTGGTAGCAAGCTACCAAAAGGTTGCTTCGCTACCAAAAGGTTGCTTCGCTACCAAAAGGTTGCTTCGCTACCAAAAGGTTGCTTCGCTACCAAAAGGTTGCTTCGCTACCAAAAGGTTGCTTCGCTACCAAAAGGTTGCTTCGCTACCAAAAGGTTGCTTCGCTACTGCAGCTAGCTTGTTGTATTTTTCACACTTAAGTGTGAAAAATATTACAGAGGCCTAAGATCTCAGCTATGCTGAAATCAAAAATTTCGTCCCGAAACCCACCTTACTTTGGTAGGCCTTTACTTATTTCATCAGTAGTAAAGCTACCTAATTAAAAACTTGTACAAGTACAAACTTGTCGAGCATAGCTTTTTTAATAAAACGTTGTTTTACTACTAATAAAAAAAGCTTTAGCTTTTTTTATTAGTAGCAAAGCAAGGGTTTCAGCAAAGCTGAAATCCTTTTTTTATTAGTAGCAAAGCAAAGGTTTCAGCAAAGCTGGAATCTTGGGTTTAATTCTACTTTGTAGAATTAAACTTTAGATTTCGTTTTGAAACCTTGTATTTTACCTTCGCTAAAATAGTAGGAGGTTACTCCTACTACTACTAAAATAAGCTTTAGCTTTTTTTATAAGCTAAGCTTAGGCACCTTACTTCAGTAGGCATACAACTTTGTTGTATGCTTGGGCTTCGAAATAAAATCTTGAATTGTAGTAGTTGGTTTAATTCTACTTGGTAGAATTAAACTTACAGCTTAAGATTTCAGTTATACTAAAGTTTACGGTTTTATCTCAAAACTTAAATAAAAATTGGGTTATTAAATTAAGTCCCAAACGAATAGCTGAAATCTTAAGACATTCAATCATCTTTGATAATTAAACTATTACCAAATTGAACATAAAATTTCTCCTCCTACTCCGTGAAAACGAGCTTCTCGATCAGTCATAATACCTTTAGACGTTGAGAGAATTGCAATGCCCATTCCGCCTAAAACTTTAGGAATTTCTTTATGATTTGCGTAAATTCGAAGACCTGGTTTACTAATTCGTTTCAAATTTGTAATACATGATTTTTTTTCACGACCTTGGTATTTTAAGTATATTGTAATACCACTTGAAGAAATATGTGGTTTACTTTTGTTATTTTCTTCTACGTGTTGTTTGTTGCTTTGTTTAGTTTCTTGTATAGCACGAGAAACAATTGGCGATTGAAATATTTGAAATGATTCTATAAAACCTTGTTTTTCTAAAATTTCAACAATTTGTTTACTAATACGTGTTAAAGGGATAGATACGGCTTGACTTTTTATTAAATTTGCGTTTCGGATGCGAGTCAAGATATCGCTAATAGTATCGTTGACCATTTTTTTTTCCTTAAAAATATTTCAATTTAAAATTGGTAAGAAAAAACATAGTTTTTTCTAGCGAAGCAAGCCTGCAGCTAGCTTGCTAGCAAAGGCCCTTTGCGTTGCAAAGCAACGGAGTTGGTTTAATTAGACTTTATAGCTGCGCTACAAAGTCTAATTAAACTTACAAACCCCTTTGGTAGCTTGCTACCCGCCCTTTGCCTTGCAAAGCAAGGGGGGTTGTAAGTTTAATTCTACTAAGTAGAATTAAACCAACTACCTTTTGGTAGGCACGAAGTGCCAACCTGCCCTTTGCTAATAAAAAAAGCTTTAGCTTTTTTTATAAGCTAAGCAAGGGTTTCGGGACGAAACCTTGTATTTTAGCTTCGCTAAAATAGTAGGAGGTTGTAAGTTTAATTCTACTAAGTAGAATTAAACCAACTACCTTTTGGTAGCAAGCTACCAAAAGGTTGCTTCGCTACTGCAGCTAGCTTGTTGTATTTTTCACACTTAAGTGTGAAAAATATTAGAAAGGCCTAAGATTTCAGCTATGCTGAAATCAAAGGTTTCGTCCCGAAACCCACCTTACTTCGTTAGTCTTTTGCTTATGTTTTCGAAGGTTTTTTAAAAAACCCTGCTTACGGAAATAAAAAACATAGTTTTTTAATTTCACAAGCAGGGTTTCGATGCGAAACCTTGGATTTTAGTAGCAAAGCTACTAAAATTTTAGAAAATCTAGTAAAAAAAAAACCCTTTATTAAAAATTTGTACAAATACAAATTTTTAATTAAGTTACTCCGCTACAAAATTTTTTTTCACTTTACTTCTAAGATTGTGGCGTAGCCACAATCTTAGAAATAAGCTTCAGTCGCGAAGTAACCTAATTAAACTAAGCTTAATTAAATTGTAAATTTAATTACACGATTTATAATTAAGCAAACTTTAGGCTTGTTCTATTAAGAGTAATCTTAAATAAATATATTGAAAATTAATTATTTAATATTTAAATTTAAGAGTAAATTAAATTTAATAAGATTAAATTCACTATGATCTTAGACTTTTGGCTTTACCAAAACTCTTATTTTTAACTTTTCTGAATTATATTGATATAAAAAATTAAATAAAATAACTAATACACAACTAAAAAAGATAAAATAAGTGTTTTAGATAAATATAAATAAAAGAAATTATTTTTTTTTAAATGGCATACCAAATCCTTTTAAAAGAGCTAATCCTTCTGGATCGCTTTTTGAGCTTGTAACAATAGAAATATCCATACCTCTGATTTGATCAATTTTATCATAATCAATTTCGGGAAACATTAATTGCTCTTCTAAACCTAAACTATAATTTCCATGGCCATCAAAACTTTTTAAACTAATTCCTTGAAAATCACGAATCCGTGGTAATGCTAAATTTATTAATCTATCTAAAAAACCATACATACGGTCACCTCTAAGAGTAACAGAAACACCAACTGGCATATTTGGTCGAAGTTTAAATCCAGCAATAGCTTTTTTAGAGCGCGTAATTACTCCTTTTTGCCCAGCGATAATAGAAAGTTCTTTTAAACAAGAATCTAAAACTTTTGCGTTTTGTGAAGCAACACCTAAACCACGATTTATTACAATTTTTTCAACTCGGGGTGCTTGAAATTTATTTTTATACTGAAATTGTTCTAATAGTTCAGGAACAACATTTTGAAAATAAAATTTTTTTAATCTTTGTGCCATACTATTTATATATTTATTTATATGTACTGTTTTGAGAATAAAGCAAAAATAAAAGCATGAATAGAAAATATATTTTAAATTAAAGAACTTCTGGTGCTAACGAAATTATTTTTGTAAAATTGCGATCTCTAAGTTCACGTGCTACAGGGCCGAAAACCCTTGTCCCACGAGGATTGTTTTCTTTATTTATTATTACAGCTGCATTGTCATCAAAACGAATCGTCATACCATTAGTGCGCCGTAATCCTTTACAAGTTCGTACAATTACAGCTCTAACAATATCTGATTTTTTTAAAGCCATATTTGGGACAGCATCTTTAACAACTGCAATAATAATGTCACCAATATTAGCTGATTGTTTTTGACTTCCACCTAAAACTCGAATACACATTAATTTGCGTGCACCACTATTGTCAGCGACGTTAAGAAATGATTGAGGTTGAATCATAATTCGTCTTGTGTAATCTATTTTTTTGTATATGAACCAAATGCTTCATATATTGTACAGATTTATTTTGAATATGTAATTTATTTTTAATATGTAAAAAATTAGTAACGAAGCAACTAACAAGTAAATAACAACCAACTTACTTTGTTGGCATCAAAGTAACTTTGGATTTAAAGCTAAGCTTAAAATCCAAGGTTTCACTACTGATGTTTTCTTCAAAACCTGGCATACAACAAAGTCGTATGTTTGGGTTTCGTCCTTAAACCTTGGATTGTGGCTACGCCACAATCTTAGAAATAAGCCCCTTTGGTAGCTTGCTACCAAAGGGGCTTATTTCGCTCCGTTACTTTGTAACGCAAAGGGTGTCGGGACGAAACCTTTGATTTCAGCATAGCTGAAATCTTAGGCCTTTCTAATATTTTTCACACTTAAGTGTGAAAAATACAAAAGCTAGCTGCAGTAGCGAAGCAACCTTTTGGTAGCTTGCTACCAAAAGGTAGTTGGTTTAATTCTACTTAGTAGAATTAAACTTACAACCTCCTACTATTTTAGCGAAGCTAAAATACAAGGTTTCGTTCCGAAACCCTTGCTTTGCTTATAAAAAAAGCTAAAGCTTTTTTTATTAGCAAAGGGCAGGTTGGCACTTCGTGCCTACCAAAAGGTAGTTGGTTTCATTATACTTTGTATAATGAAACCAACTCCTAAGCTTTGCTTATAAAAAAAGCTTTAGCTTTTTTTATTAGTAGTAAAACAACCTTGCAGGTAGTTTTACTACCAAAACGCAAAGGGTTTCGGAACGAAACCTTTGATTTCAGCATAGCTGAAATCTTAGGCCTTTGTAATATTTTTCACACTTAAGTGTGAAAAATACGACAAGCTAGCTGCAGCAGCGAAGCAACCTTTTGGTAGCAAGCTACCTGCAAGGTTGCTTCGCTACTGCAAGCTTATGTTATAAGCTAAAGCCAAGCTCAAGTTTTAAATTTTCAGAAAAATTTAAGCTCTATTTTCATGACTTTAACTTTCTTTAATTTGATTTTGCTTAGTTTAAGAATAAGAGTAATTGCTGCTAAGCTCTAATTAAAATTATTTAAATTTAAATTAAATAAGCTGAAAATTTTATATATAAAATTTTTAATTTTTTTCTTTTAAAATAAATTGAGTTGAGATTGGCATTTTATATGAAGCAATACGCATTGCTGCTCGTGCTACATTTTCAGAAACCCCCTTGAGTTCATATAAAATTTTTCCGGGTTTAACTACTGCAACCCAATATTCTGGTGATCCTTTTCCTGATCCCATTCGAGTTTCTGCAGGACGCATTGTAACTGGTTTATCAGGAAAAATGCGAATCCAAAGTTTTCCACCTCGACGTGCATAACGAGTCATTGCACGGCGACCTGCTTCAATTTGTCTAGATGTAATCCAACACGGTTCAAGAGCTTGTAAAGCAAAATCACCAAATGCAATAGTGTTGCCACGGCTAGCAGTTCCGCGCATTCTACCTCGGTGTTGTTTACGATATTTTGTTCTTTTAGGACTTAGCATAATAAAATGACCTCTTTTTGATTATAAAAACTTTCTAATTAAAAATTTGTACAAGTACAAACTTGTCGAGCTATGCTTCTTTATATGAAAATTTAGTAAAAGAAAAGCTTTAGAAAGCTAAAAAAAATCTTATTTTTTTCAACAACTGACTTCTTTCTTTTTTTATCGTATTAGGGTTGTTTAACTAGAAACATAAGGAAAGTCCTAGCAGAACTAGGTTTTACTGCTTTGTTTATAAAAAAAGCTAAAGCTTTTTTTATAAACAAAGGGCTTTTGTTAGCAAACTAAATGTTGATAAAATTAAACTAAGTTTAATTTTATTTCCTTGTAAGTTTAATTAGACTTTGTAGCTGCGCTACAAAGTCTAATTAAACCAACTCCGCTGCTTTACTTAGAAAAAAAAAAAGCTTTAGCTTTTTTTATTTGATTAGTAGTAAAACAACCTTGCAGGTAGTTTTACTACCAAAAAGTAAAGCAAGGTTTCGTTTCGAAGCCTTGTATTTTACCTTCGCTAAAATAGTAGGAGGTTGTAAGTTTAATTCTACTTGGTAGAATTAAACCAACTACCTTTTGGTAGGCACGAAGTGCCAACCTGCCCTTTGCCTTGCAAAGCAAGGGAGGTTGTAAGTTTAATTCTACCAAGTAGAATTAAACCAACTACTGTAAGCTTATTTCAGAAGCAAAGGCCAAAGGTAAAAGAAGAAACAGAGTTTTTTTCTAAAATTTAAGTTATACTGCTGGGGTAGCGAAGCCACTTTCAACGAAGTGGTAGTCACAAGCTTAAATTATCTTAAAGCTTGTTGGACAACAGGTGGCTAAAACTTGTTTCGTTGCTTATTGAAAATATAATGCGTTCTAAATTAATTATACATTTATCTCACCATTGAAAATCCAAATTTTTATTCCTAATATACCATAAATAGTTTTTGCCGTTTTATAGGAATAGTCAATATCTGCCCTTAAAGTTTGTAAAGGAACACGACCTTCACGAACCCATTCAGTTCTTGCAATTTCCGCGCCATTTAAACGCCCTGCAATTTGAATTTTTAATCCTTTTACACCTGCTCTTTGACAGCGCCGAACAGCTTGTCGAATTGCTAATCTGAAGCTCCCTCTCTTTTCTAATTGTTCAACTAAAAAATCAGCCACAAAATTTGCTTTAGTATCTGGGTTAGGTAGCTTTATTACATGAATCGCAATTTTAGCAGAATTTATATTTATCGGAAGCTGTAGTTGTTGATTTGAGTTGAAATTTTCAGTTTTAAATGTGGTAGAAGTTTGTAAAAGAAACTGTGAATGCGAATCAAAGACATGTTTAGAGCAAGCAAGTTTACTTTGTAATTGAGATTTTGAAAAAGTCGATATATTTACAACATTAAAATTTTTTAAGCGATATGCTTTTAATTTTTGTTCAAGCAATTTTCGTATTTGCTCCAAATTTTTTCTATCACGACCAATTAAAATACCTGTGCGCGCTGCGCGAATTTCAATTTTTATTTGATCTAATTTTCTTTGAATTTCAATACTTTCTATTCCGGCATCAGGAAATTTTTCGATAAGTATTTTTCGTAAAAAATGATCTTCTACTACTAATTGCGGGTATTTATTTGTTTTAGCAAACCATTGAGATTTGTGTTTTTTTGTAATACCAAGACGAAACCCAAGAGGGTGAATTTTTTGTCCCATAAGGTTATAAAGTTTTTTTTAATAAAATTTTTTTGTAAAACACACTATTTGTCACTTTTAAAAACTATATAAGAAACTGGTTTGAAAAACTACCAAATTTTCATGAAATTTAACATATTTGTATATTTAACTATATAATATATAATTAATAAATATACATATAGATTCATATAGCTACCAGCCACTTTTTTATTTATCGTCTTAACTTTTTGTCTTTTTTAATATGACCACGAAAAGTTCGAGTTGGTGAAAATTCTCCTAATTTGTGACCAACCATTTGATCTGTAACAAAAATTGGAATATGTTCACGACCATTATAGACTGCAATAGTATGGCTAATCATAATTGGAACAATAGTGGAAGCTCGCGACCAGGTTAATATAACTTTTTTTTCTCCTAACTTATTTAATTTTTCAATTTTTTTTAAAAGATGGTCTGCAACGAAAGGACCTTTTTTTAGCGAACGGGACATGAAGAATTTTCCTTTTTAAAACACTATACAAAAAATAATAAATAAATATATAAGTTCACTTAAACTCGATAAATCTATTATTCACCTCTACGATTTTAACCGTGCTCGAAAAGTAAAGCTTCGCTCTCAAAGTACAAGCTATGCTTTAAAAGTAAAGTCTGGTTATAAAATTTGAGCTAGACCTTTTGATAGTGAAGCTACCTACCTTGCTTTGCTAATAAAAAAAGCTAAAGCTTTTTTTATTAGCAAAGCAAGGTAGGTAGCTTCACTACTCAAATAAAAAAATTCCAAAGATATTTTTGCTTAGCTTACTTTAGTAGTAAAACAACCTTGCAAGGTAGTTTTACTACTGAAACCTTGGATTGAAAGCAAACCTTCAAATCTTAGATTGCTTCGCTACAAAGGTCTAATAAAGTAAGGTTTGTATTGGAACCTTGGTTTCAATACAAACCTTACTTTATTAAGCAAAGGGCTTCAGCTCAGCTGAAATCTTAGAAAAAAAAACTCTGTAGCGAAGTAACCCGAGAGGGTTTTTACCAAACTACTAAATATTGAATATTTAGTAAATTTAAGGCAGCCTAAAACTTCAAGTTGCATAGTTTTACCACTTGCAAATAATAAATTTATACATATTTATGATCCTTTATCATTATCAAGTAGCTTTTTATACACCAAAATTTTTTTTAATATTTATTTGCGTTTTCGCAAAATCAATGAATTACTATATTTTTTAGATTTTCGCGTTCGTTGGCCTAGTGCTGGACGACCCCAAGGTGTCACCGGATGTGATCGTCCAATTGGAGCGCGGCCTTCTCCACCACCATGTGGATGATCTACAGGATTCATCACAACGCCACGCACGGTTGGTCGTTTACCTAACCATCGTGTTCGTCCTGCTTTTCCTAATGTTAAATTAATAAAATCTATATTCCCTACTTGTCCAATGCTAGCCCAACAATTTTTCGATACAAGACGTATTTCTCCTGAAGGTAATCGAAGAGTAACAAATTTACCTTGTTTTGCTACTAGTTGTGCAACAGCGCCAGCAGCTCGGGCTAATTGACCACCTGACCCAGGATAAAGTTCAATATTATGAACTTGAACCCCTAACGGCATATTCGAAAGAGGTAACGAATTTCCTACTATTATTGGAGCTGCAACATCAGCAATAAGAATTTCTCCTAATTTTAATCCATGTGGGCAAAGAATATATTTTTTATCACCATCTTCATAATGAAGTAGAGCAATTCGAGAATTTCTATTTGGATCGTATTCAATTGTCACCACTTTCCCGGCTATTCCAATTTTATTTCTTTTAAAATCTATTTCCCGATATAATTTTTTGTGGCCCCCACCTCGATGTCGACTTGTAATAATACCTCTATTATTCCGACCTTTTGGTTGATGAATCCAAGAGGTTAATGATTTCTCAGGTCTTGTTTTTGAAAGCTCATTAAAATTAGATACCGAGCGATTTCGTGTACCTGGGGTGTAAGCTTGATAATTACGAATACTCATAATAATTTACTAAAATTAAAAAATATATGCAGTGTTTTTTTAAGGTTTTATCTACAAAAATAAAATTTTAATAATACTGGTATTATTAGGTTTTAGCCCTATAGAAATTGTTTACTAACTGCTAAAAAATTGGTACTTGATACGAGACCTTAGTCTATTAAACTTTTAATTTATTCAAAACTAAAAGTTTAAAATATAAAAAATCTTGTTTTGGTAAGTAAACTGTCTCGAGATCTCTTACCTAATAAAATTTTAGACCAAGTGGTATCAAGTCTCGCTTGCAGGGCGTTCCATTTTGGTAACCAGGCTACCTGTAGTTAATTTAACTTTATAGTGTTATATAAAACACTTGATATATAGAATACTAAGCTTCAGGGAATAAAGGAATCGAGTCCCCGGATTTTAATGTAATAATAACTCGTTTGTAACGAGAACGATATCCTTTTGATGATCCTAGAGCTTTTTTTTTTCGTGGTGGTCGGTGAGTATTAACAGCAAGAACATTTACTTGAAATAAATCTTGAATTAATTTTTTTATCTGTAACTTATTTAATTTCAAATCTACATCAAACGTATACTGCGTATTTTGAATTAATCGAACAGATTTTTCTGTTAAAACAGGGTATTTAACTAAATCAATTATCATAAATTACATTTTTATAAAAAGATTAAATTTTATTTTTTATTATTTTACTTAGTCTGCGGATTAAAAGCCAGAAAATAAAAACATTAACTGTAAAAATTTGTACAATTGAAAATTGTACATCTATAAAAATTATTAATTAAATAGTAGTTTAATTAAAATAAAACACACATATATAGTTCTAGTTTTATTTTTAAAAGTTTAATTTGCTAATTGAATTAGTATTTCCTGTTTTAACTATAAATTTAAATATGAATTTATATACATACCATATATAGGTATATGTGAGGTAATATATAGTATATATTATTTATTTAGATAAATAAATAATATATACTATATAGTCTAAAAGCTAGACTATTAAAATAAATAGTTGATAAAATTAAACATAGTTTAATTTTATCAACTATCTTTTGGCTTTTGCTTATGTTTTCTTCGAAAACCTGGCATACAACTTTGTTGTATGCTTGGGTTTCGTTCCGAAACCTTGGATTGTGGCGTAGCCACAATCTTAGAAATAAGCTGCAGTAGTTGTTTAATTCTACTTAGTAGAATTAAACTTACAACCTTGCAGGTAGCAAGCTACTCATGTTTTCTTCGAAAACATCAGTAACAAGCTACCTATAAGGATGGTTTGCTATTAATTTTTAAAAAACCTTATGTTAGCACTCAAAATTTTATATGGCAAAAAAAGCAGTTGAGCAAACCGGATTAATTCCACGATCGATTATTCGAACTTTTGACCGATTTAGAAAACAATTATTTCCAGAAACCGAAAAATTAATTATTCAAGAATTTCGAATTTCAAGATATCAATTTTTAGTTTCTATAAAATGTTTAGCAAATTTAATATTCATACCATTGATAGTAAATTTTTTATTAAAAAATTTTTTATTAATCCCAGTAACGGAAAATTTATGGAATACTCAACAGTCTGAGATTTTTTTAAACTCGTATCAACAAGATCGTGCTTTTCATGAATTAAAAAAATTTCAAGAAAAACTTTATTTTGAATACTTGTTAAGTGATGTAGAGTTTTCTACTGAAAATAGCTTACAAAACAATGTAATTAATGAATACTGTGATACTTCTCACAAATTTATAGAAACCTTGGATCATAAAAATTTTTTATGCACATCATACTTGAATGAGTTACGTAATAAGTTAATTGCAAACAAATTAGATCCAAAAGAAATTATTCAACAGCAACTTCAATATAAAACGTTAGAGTTAGCCATTTATTACAATTACCAAAGCATTTTAGCACTAACTAATTTAGTGGGTGACTTTATTACATTTATCGTAATTAGTTTATTGCTTGTTTATATGAAACCACAAATTATAATTTTAAAATCTTTTCTGACTGAATCAATCTATAGTCTTAATGATACTAAAAAATCGTTTCTTTTAATTTTAGGAACCGATTTGCTTGTCGGCTTTCATTCACCTCGGGGTTGGGAGATTTGTTTAGAATTACTGCTTCGACATTTTGGGTTTCCAGAAAACAAAGATTTCGTGTTTTTGTTTGTAGCTAGCTTTCCTGTCTTATTAGACACGGTATTTAAATATTGGATTTTTAGATACCTTAATAAAATATCTCCTTCTACAGTCGCAACTTATCATAGTATGATTGAGTAAAAATTTTATATTTTTTTAGTTTTAAAAACTATCCTTTGACCTTCGCTTATGTTTTCGAAGAAAACCTGGCATACAACGTTGTTGTATGCTTGGAAGTAATTTGCAGTAGTTGTTTAATTCTACTTAGTAGAATTAAACTTACAACCTTGCAGGTAGCTTGCTACCAAAAGGTAGTTGGTTTAATCCTACTTAGTAGAATTAAACTTACAACCCTTGCGGGTGGGCACAAAGTGCCAACCAAAGGGTTTCAGGACGAAACCTTGAATTTCAGTTATGCTGAAATTTTAGGGCTTGCTTCACTCCGTTGCTTTGCTTATAAAAAAAGCTTTAGCTTTTTTTATTAGTAGTAAAACAATCTTGCAGGTAGTTTTACTACTGATGTTTTCTTCGAAAACATAAGCAAAGGCCTACCAAAGTCAGGTGGGCCTTTGCTAGCAAGCTAGCTGCAGGCTGGCTTCGCTAGAAAAAACTATGTTTTTTTCTACCAAAAGGCAAAGGGTTTCCGAACGAAACCTTTGATTTCAGTATAGCTGAAATCTTAGGCCTTTGTAATATTTTTCACACTTAAGTGTGAAAAATACAAAAGCTAGCTGCAGTAGTTGTTTAATTCTACTTAGTAGAATTAAACTTACAACCTTGCAGGTAGCTTGCTACCAAAAGGTAGTTGGTTTCATTATACAAAGTATAATTAAACCAACTCCTAAGCTTTGCTTATAAAAAAAGCTTTAGCTTTTTTTATTAGTAGTAAAACAACCTTGCAGGTAGTTTTACTACCAAAAGGCAAAGGGTTTCGGAACGAAACCTTTGATTTCAGCATAGCTGAAATCTTAGGCCTTTGTAATATTTTTCACACTTAAGTGTGAAAAATACGACAAGCTAGCTGCAGTAGCGAAGCAACCTTTTGGTAGCTTGCTACCAAAAGGTAGTTGGTTTAATTCTACTTAGTAGAATTAAACTTACAACCCCCCTTGCTTTGCAAGGCAAAGGGCGGGTTGGCACTTCGTGCCTACCAAAGGGTTTCGGGACGAAACCTTGAATTTCAGCTATGCTGAAATTTTAGGGCTTGCTTCACTAGAAAAAACAAAGTTTTTTTTTGCGTTGTAAACTACCTACAAGGTTGCTGAAGTACAAAGAGCCACATTTGTAATTATAAGTTTTTTTAAGCCTAGTTTTACGAGGCTTATAAATTTAAATACGATGTTATAAAAAAATAAATAAATAAATGCGTATTAGGTGTAAATGAAAACTCTTCTTAAAGCATTCTTTTATATATTGTTTAAATTAATTATATTAATTTCCTAAAAAAAAATTTTGTACTTTTTTAAATACACCTTTATAAGGTGTATTTAAATCAATAAAATAATCTTGCTTTCCAATTAATCGCCGAGCTGCGTTCTCAAAAGCAATGCCTGATAGAGTTAATTTTTTTTTTAAAACTAATGGTTCACCTCGATTAGTTGAAATAATTACATGATTATCTTCAGGAATTGCGCCAAGCAAAGGAATTCCTAACATTTCTTGAACATCACGAACTGACATCATATTATTTTTTTGAATCATATCAGGTCTAACTCGATTTACTAGTAGTTTGACGTTATATATGCCATTTGCTTCTAAAAGTCCTGCTACTCGATCTGCATCTCGGATTGCAGTAATTTCAGGAGTAGTAATAATTAAGGATTCATCAGCAGGAGAAATTGCATTAATAAAGCCTATATCAATTCCAGCAGGACAATCAATTAAAATAAAATGATAGCCTAATGAACTAATAGATTTTATAAAATTTTCCATATTTTTACGAGTAATATTATATTTTTGTCGATTTTTTGATATACTTAGTAGAGCTAAATTTTTTTGCCGTTTATCTCTAATTAAGGCTTGATCTAATCGGCATTCTCCTTGTAAAACATCCATCGCGGTATATAAAACCCTGTTTTCTAGACCTAAAAGAAGATCTAAATTTCTTAAACCAATATCGGCATCAATCAAAGTTACTTTATAACCTAGACGCGCAATTGACATGCCTAAATTTGCTGTAGCAGTAGTTTTTCCCACTCCTCCTTTTCCAGATGTAATAACGATAACTCTAGATGGTGTTGAATTTAAAGAAGTATCTAAATTCAAATTTTTAATTGAAAGTGAAGAATTCATATGAGTATACTAAATTTTTAGTAAGTAAATTTACATAATTTTTTTTTATTTTTAAACAAACTTTACTGCATCTACTCACCAATAAGATTTTTTGCCTTTGAGAATAGGGCTTATTTTGATAGTATAGTAAACTTATTGACTAAAAAAGTTGTTTCACTACATATAAAATGAAACGAATTGACAAGTTAGTTTATTTCTAACGGAACAAAAATAAGTTTAATTTATAGATTAAATCAATAATAAAGTAACTTGTATGAAAAAACTACTTTTTTCTTTACAAATAATATATATTATAAATAAAATATATATTTAATACGAATATACTTATATATAAATCTATGTATATTCGTATTAAATATATATTTGGTATTTAAAGAATAGTAAATACTGCCTTTTTAGCTATAAATGCCAATCTTTTAAAAACAAAAATTTGCTGAAAGCAAAGGATTCACTTGCTAAAAAAATATTGAAAAAAACATTGTCGCTAATTGAGTTTTAATTAATTGAAAAACATGTTTTAGCGTGTTTATTAAATATAACTTAAACAAGTTAAATTATATATTTTTAATTAGTAGCCAAGCTACTAATTAGCCAGACATAAACAAAATTACACTTTGTTTAATTTTAGAAACTACTTACTTTGTTAAGTAGCGAAGCAACCTAAGATTTCAATTTTCCTGAAACTTTTTATTAAAAATTTGTAGAAGTACAAACTTGTCGAGCACAGCTTTTTTAATTAAATAGCTTTCTACTGATGTTTTCTTCGAAAACCTGGAGTTGGTTTAATTCTACTTGGTAGAATTAAACGGTACAAAGTGCCAACCAAAGGGTTTCGGGACGAAACCTTGAATTCCAGCTATGCTGAAATTTTGGGGCTTGTAAGTTTAATTAGACTTTGTAGCTGCGCTACAAAGTCTAATTAAACTAACTCCTAAGCTTTGCTTATAAAAAAAGCTTTAGCTTTTTTTATTAGTACTAAAACAACCTTGCAGGTAGTTTTACTACTGATGTTTTCTTCGAAAACATAAGCAAAGGCCTACCAAAGTAAGGTGGGCCTTTGCTAGCAAGCTAGCTGCAGTAGTTGGTTTAATTCTACTTGGTAGAATTAAACTTACAACCCTGCGGGTAGCTTGCTACCAAAGGGGCTGGCTTCGCTCCGTTGCTTTGCTTATAAAAAAAGCTTTAGCTTTTTTTATTAGCAAAGGGAAAAAACTATGTTTTTTCCTACCAAAAGGCAAAGGGTTTCGGGACGAAACCTTTGATTTCAGCATAGCTGAAATCTTAGGCCTTTGTAATATTTTTCACACTTAAGTGTGAAAAATATTACAAGCTAGCTGCAGTAGCGAAGCAACCTTTTGGTAGCTTGCTACCAAAAGGTAGTTGGTTTAATTCTACTTAGTAGAATTAAACTTACAACCTTGTAGGTAGCTTGCTACCAAAAGGTAGTTGGTTTAATTAGACTTTGTAGCTGTGCTACAAAGTCTAATTAAACCAACTCCGTTGCTTTACAACGCAAAGGGCCTTTGCTAGCAAGCTAGCTGCAAGCTTGCTTCGCTAGAAAAAACATAGTTTTTTCCTACCAAAGAGGCATACAACAAAGTTATATGCTTGGGTTTCGAAGCGAAACCCTGAATTTTGGTAGTGAAACTACCTTGCAGGTAGTTTCACTACCAAAAGACGTAGCTAAAATCTTAGAAGTAAGATGCCTAAGCTTTACTTATAAAAGAAGCTTTGGTTTTGTTTATTGACAACGGACGTTTGCAATATTTTTCACACTTAAGTGTGAAAAATACAACAAGCTCGCTGTTAATAAAATTTAACTTATTCTAATTTTCTTTACTAGCGAAGCTAGTAAAGAAAAAAAAGGAAAAAAAAAAAACTGCGTTTTTTCTTATTGATAAAAGAAGCCCTAAAATTTCAGCATAGCTGAAATTCAAGGTTTCGTTCCGAAGGGGTGATTCTATATTATTAGAATCGTTAGGTTTAGTTGAGCGAGGAGGGATTCGAACCCCCGACACCGTGGTTCGTAGCCACGTGCTCTATTCCACTGAGCTACACACCCTTTCTTATTATCTAATATAATAATATATAAACATAAAAAAATTACTTTCAACTAAAGTTTAGTTATACTAATATTTTTAATATTTTGCAACTAATTTTATTTATAAATTTTTTTTTAGTGAAATTTTCTTGTCAGAGTGGCTTAGTCACAAAGAGTTACTTTGTGACTAAACCACATTAATTATTACTTTTAATTTGGAGTCTTATATATTCTAATATATATAGAATATAAATTAGACGTGACTCAATTGGTAAAGTATTATTTTTGTAAATCGAAAGTTATCGGTTCGATTCCACTGATAAGCTTAAACTCTACTGATTAAAGACTTAAAAATCTTAATTTTAACTAGTAATCTAAGTTTCAATTAAGTTTCTTGTAATGAAACTTGTAAAAATTTTGCTAACTCAGCAGCTTGTTTTTCTATTTCTTGTAGAGTAAGAGGTTGTCCAATACGAGTTAATGGTATATCACGTCTATTTTTAATACAGAGAGAAATAGTACGTCTTGGGTTAAAACCTTGTTTAAATTCAACCTTAATAGCATCTACATCTTTGATAAGATAAAACAAATCAATACGTCTATTTTTTCCAGGAAAACCCCATCTAAAAATTCGTATAATCCCATCTTTTTTGTTAAATTCATTAAAACCACCTCCTACACTCCAAAATAAATTAAACCCTAAAAAAAGACTAAAAATAAGCCCAAAAATACCATAAAAACACATAACTAACCCTTGTGGAAAAAATTGAATGTTTCTAGATGTAATAAAAGGAAAAATGTCGAATTCTAAAAGACTGGAAATTCCAGTTAATAAAAAACCTAATGCTCCCAAAAAAATACTAATTGTCCACCAATAATTACTAAATCTTCGAGAACCTATTATAGTATATCTGCGAATTAAATCAGATTGTTGAGTTTGGTAAGAATTTAACATATATCATATATTTGACTAAAAATTAAAATTAAAGCTCCCTAATATTTTAGCGAAGCTAAAATACAAGGTTTCGTCCCGAAACCCTTTGGTAAGAAAAAAACATAGTTTTTTCCCTTTGCTAATAAAAAAAGCTAAAGCTTTTTTTATAAGCAAAGCAACGGAGCGAAGCAAGCCCCTTTGGTAGCAAGCTACCCGCAGGGTTGCTTCGCTACTGCAGCTAGCTTGCTACCAAAGGTTCTTTGCGTTGTAAAGCAACGGAGTTGGTTTTAATTCTACTTAGTAGAATTAAACCAACTCCCTTTTGGTAGCAAGCTACCTACAAGGTTGTAAGTTTAATTCTACTAAGTAGAATTAAACCAACTACCTTTTGGTAGCAAGCTACCAAAAGGTTGCTTCGCTACTGCAGCTAGCTTACTACCAAAGGCCTAAGATTTCAGCTATGCTGAAATCAAAGGTTTCGTTCCGAAACCCTTTGCCTTTTGGTAGGAAAAAACATAGTTTTTTCCCTTTGCTAATAAAAAAAGCTAAAGCTTTTTTTATAAGCAAAGCAACGGAGCGAAGCCAGCCCCTTTGGTAGCAAGCTACCCGCAGGGTTGTAAGTTTAATTCTACCAAGTAGAATTAAACCAACTACTGCAGCTAGCTTGCTAGCAAAGGCCCACCTTACTTTGGTAGGCCTTTGCTTATGTTTTCGAAGAAAATATCAATAGGCACGAAGTGCCAACCTAATTAAAAAGCATAGCTTTTTTAATAAAGGGTTTCAGTAAAACTGAAACCTTGGATTTCAAGCAAAGCTTGAAATCTTAGGTTGTAAGTTTCATTATACAAAGTATAATGAAACCAACCACTAAAATTTGAGTCATATTAAAATTCAAAATATTAAAAATACTTTAATTGTTGAAAAAAAATGATGTTTTTTTTAACTCTCCTTTAACTAAAAATATTGGTAAGTGAGGATTTTAATAAAAAATTTTATTTTCTTTAACTCGTAATATTTTACGAGAAAAATATAAATTGAAAAAGTAAAAAATTTTAATTAAAACGTTCTTTAAGTCGTGTACTTTTTCCTATACGAGATCGTAAATAATATAATTTTGCCTTTCGAACTTTTGCGCGACGTACAATTTCAATATTTTGTATTAAAGGGGAATGTATAGCAAAAACTCTTTCAACTCCCACATTTTGAAAAATGCGTCTTATAGTAATAGTTGTACTAATACCAGCTCGATGTTGAGCTATTATTGTTCCTTCATACGGCTGAATTCGTTGTTTATTACCTTCTTGAATTATTAAACCTATTTTAACAGTATCACCAATACAAATTGCTGGAAGCTCAGTTTTAAACTGTTCTTTTTCAATGTTGTGTACAAGCTCTTGTAATTTCATAATTTGCTTTTAATTATATGTTTTAACTTTTACTTTTAAAATTGCTTTGGTAAAAAACCAAAGCTTGATTACCAAACTTAAATGAAAGTTTACCTCATCTTAAAATAACCTTTTAAAATTTGGATTAATTTGTAGCGAAGCTACCTTGCAGGTAGCTTCGCTACCGAAATGACCTTTGCTTATGTTTTCGAAGAAAACCTGGCATACAACAAAGTTGTATGCTTGGGTTTCGTTCCGAAACCTTGGATTGTGGCGTAGCCACAATCTTAGAACTAAGCCTGCAGTAGCGAAGCAACCTTTTGGTAGCTTGCTACCAAAAGGTAGTTGGTTTCATTCTACAAAGTATAATGAAACTTACAACCTTGCAGGTGGGCACTTCGTGCCTACCAAAAGGTAGTTGGTTTCATTATACAAAGTCTAATGAAACTTACAACCTCCTAATATTTTAGCGAAGCTAAAATACAAGGTTTCGGAACGAAACCTAAGGGTTAATTCTACTTTGTAGAATTCAACCCAAGGTTTCAGCAAAGCTGAAACCCTTGCTTTGCTTATAAAAAAAGCTAAAGCTTTTTTTATTAGTAGTAAAACAACCTTGCAGGTAGTTTTACTACCAAAAGGCAAAGGGTTTCGAAACGAAACCTTTGATTTCAGCATAGCTGAAATCTTAGGCAGGTAGCTTCGCTACCTGATGTTTTCTTCAAAACATAAGCAAAGGCCAAAAGGTACTTGGTTTAATTCTATCAAGTAGAATTAAACCAACTGCAGGTAGCCCCCTATCAAAGAGGCAAACAACTTTGCTGTTTGGTTAGGTTTCGAAACGATACCTTGGATTGGAGCTACGCTTTAATCTGAGAAAGAAACCCTAAGATTTTAAGCAAAACTTTAAAGTTTCAGAAAGACTGAAACCTTTTGTTAAAAATTTGTAGAAGTACAAACTTGTCGAGCATAGCTTTTTTTAATTGAGTAGCTTGCGAAAAAAAAAGTTTTGTTTAACGTAAATCCAGTCTTGGATTTAAGCATAATTAAAACCGAAGATTTCGTTCCGAAACGTAGCTAAACAAGAAATTTCTTTAGTAACGAAGCTACCAAAAGGTGAATCTATTTATTTGTATAAATATTAGTAATCAAGCACAGCTTGATTACCAGACGTAACTGAAATTTAGTATCACCCTAAAAAACTGTACGTAAGATTTGAGTTAAGATAAAATTTTAAGCAGAGTTTTTTACTAATGTTTTACAGACTAGGGTCACTGTAAAAACATTAATAATGAGAATTATTTTTTTATTCAAAATTAGTTGAGCTACCGGGAATAAAATTATTTAAGAATAGTAGAAACTACACCAGCCCCAACTGTTTTTCCTCCTTCACGAATAGCAAATCTCATTCCTTTTTCAATTGCAATTGGTTGAATAAGTTCTACTATCATTTTAATTCTGTCGCCAGGCATTACCATTTGTACTGTTCGAGTATCGTTGCTATCATCAGCTTGAAAAGAGTCAATTTTTCCTGTCACATCAGTTGTCCGAACATAAAATTGAGGGCGATACCCCGATAAAAATGGCGTATGTCTGCCACCTTCTTCTTTAGTAAGGACATAAACTTGTGATTCAAATTTAGTATGTGGAGTGATAGTACCTGGTTTTGCTAATACCATTCCTCTTTCAATGTCTATTTTTTGAATACCACGAAGTAAAACACCTACATTATCTCCAGCAACACTTTCATCTAAAGTTTTTTGAAACATTTCTAAACCTGTAACAGTTGTAGTTTTAGTATCTCTTAAACCAACAAGCTCAATAGTTTCACCAACTTTAATACTTCCTCTTTCAACCCGTCCTGTTGCCACAGTTCCACGCCCAGTAATAGAAAATACGTCTTCAACTGCCATTAAAAAAGCTTTGTCTGTATCTCTTTCTGGTGTGGGAATATATTTGTCAACCTGATCCATAAGATCATAGATCTTATCTACCCATTTGTTATCACCACGTTTAATTTGTGGGTTTTCGCTTAGTGCTTCTAATGCTAATAAGGCAGACCCTGAAACAATGGGAATATCATCACCTGGAAATTCGTAATTATCTAAAGTTTCGCGTACTTCTAATTCTACTAATTCTAAAAGCTCTTCATCATCTACTTGATCTTCTTTATTTAAAAAAACAACGATATTAGGTACACCAACTTGCTTCGCCAATAAAACATGTTCCTTCGTTTGTGGCATTGGACCATCGGCACCAGATACTACTAGAATAGCTCCATCCATTTGCGCTGCACCCGTAATCATATTTTTCACATAATCAGCATGGCCTGGACAGTCTACGTGTGCATAATGTCGTGTTTCAGTTTCATATTCAACATGAGCAGTATTAATTGTAATACCTCTTGCTTTTTCTTCAGGTGCAGAATCAATATCAGCATATTTCCTACCTTTTCCACCCCAAGATGTTAATGCCATTGTAATTGCTGCTGTCAATGTAGTTTTACCATGATCAACATGTCCAATTGTACCAATATTTATGTGCGGTTTTTTACGTTCAAATTTTTCACGTGCCATATTTTGATAAATCCTTAAATGTTTTAAAATATATTGTTATTTTGTTTAAAATGAATTAAATTAAGTGAAATTCACTTAATTTAATTCATTTTAAACAAACTTTATTTTACTTACTACTTTGTCTTTATTCAACTTTTTTTTCTGTGGTTTATTTTTTTACGAAGTAAAAAAAAACAAATAATCTAAAAAATTGAAATTAGCAAAATAAAGAGCTCATAAAATTAATATTTGTATGAATTTGTAGTTGGTTTAATTCTACTTAGTAGAATGAAACTTACAACCTTGCAGGTAGCTTCGTTACCTAAAGGGCCTTTGCTTATGAAATAAGCAAAGGCCAAAGAGTTTCAGAACGAAACCTGGGTAAGGCTAGCTTCGCTAGCCCAACAGTTACGCTGAAATCTTAGGGCTTATTTCTAAGATTGTGGCTACGCCACAATCCAAGGTTTCGGAACGAAACCCAAGCATACAACTTTGTTGTATGCCAGGTTTTCGAAGAAAACATCAGTAAGAAAAAACTCTGTAGCGAAGTAACCCGAGAGGGTTTTTTTTTCTAATATTTGAGTAGTGAAACTACCTTGCAGGTAGTTTCACTATTTAAAACATGTTTCCAGTTAAATAATTAAGTTATTTGACTACAAGCATATGCTTTTAATCCATAGTGGTTTTCCAAAGGCTACAATAATTTGGACCGAACGGTACTCGCTTTAAACGTTTTTGATTTTAGCTATGTTTAAATCCTAAATGTTTTTTTTATCTGTAACAGAATTAAGATTAAATCTTTTAAAAAACTAAAATTTTATCCACTTTAAATTTATTAATTATGCAAATTTTTTTATTACAAATAAAATATATTCGCTTAAACATATTGTATATTTTTTATATACAATAAAATTTTTATAAACTCAATTTTTTTTAGTATTTTACAATATTGATTATCATTTTACAATGGTAATTAATATAATTCGTTGTATCTTTTTTTTTTTAAATTGGCACATTTCAAATCTAAGCTAAACTTATATCCAATGTTTAGATATATAGCTTTTAGCACAAAAAAAATCTAAATCTGTTGCGTTAAACCTTTTTAGCAAATAAATTTGTGACATGTTAAAAATTGTTTGCTTAATTAGTAGTCAATTTTTGCTTGGTAAGACAAAATTATGTTTTTTCTAGCGAAGCAAGCCCCTTTGGTAGCAAGCTACCCGCAGGGTTGCTTCGCTACTGCAGCGAAGCTTGTCGTATTTTTCACACTTAAGTGTGAAAAATATTACAAAGGCCTAAGATTTCAGCTATGCTGAAATCAAAGGTTTCGTTCCGAAACCCTTTGCCTTTTGGTAGTAAAACTACCTGCAAGGTTGTTTTACTACTAATAAAAAAAGCTAAAGCTTTTTTTATAAGCAAAGCTTAGGAGTTGGTTTAATTAGACTTTGTAGCACAGCTACAAAGTCTAATTAAACTTACAAGCCCTAAAATTTCAGCATAGCTGAAATTCAAGGTTTCGTCCCGAAACCCTTTGGTAGGCACGAAGTGCCAACCCGCCTAAGATTTCAGCTATGCTGAAATCAAAGGTTTCGTCCCGAAACCCTTTGTCAATAAAATCAGTTGAAGCTGATTTTATAGGCAAAGCAAGGGTTTCAGCAAAGCTGAAACCTTGGGTTTCATTCTACTTTGTAGAATTAAACCTTAGGTTTCGGAACGAAACCTTGTATTTTAGCTTCGCTAAAATAATAGGGGGTTGTAAGTTTAATTCTACTAAGTATAATGAAACCAACTACCTTTTGGTAGGCATGAAGTTGCCAACCTGCAAGGTTGTAAGTTTAATTCTACTAAGTAGAATTAAACCAACTACTGAAGCTAGCTTGTTGTATTTTTCACACTTAAGTGTGAAAAATATTACAAAGGCCTAAGATTTCAGCTATGCTGAAATCAAAGGTTTCAGCTATGCTGAAATCAAAGGTTTCGTTCCGAAACCCTTTGCCTTTTGGCCTTTGCTTATGTTTTCGAAGAAAACATCAGTAGTAAAACTACCTGCAAGGTTATTTTACTACTAATAAAAAAAGCTAAAGCTTTTTTTATAAGCTTTAGTTTAGAAGTTGGTTTAATTAGACTTTGTAGCTGCGCTACAAAGTCTAATTAAACTTAGAAGCCCTAAAATTTCAGCATAGCTGAAATTCAAGGTTTCGTCCCGAAACCCTTTGGTAGGCACGAAGTGCCAACCCGCCCTTTGCCTTGCAAAGCAAGGGGGGTTGTAAGTTTAATTCTACCAAGTAGAATTAAACCAACTACTGCAGCTAGCTTGTTGTATTTTTCACACTTAAGTATGAAAAATATTACAAAGGCCCCATTTAATATACATACGAAAAGGAAAATCAATTCATTTTCCTTTTTTCTGTACAAAATTATTTACGAATTAGATTAATTTTTTATTAGAAACGATGTTTTGCAAAAGCTTTATTTGCATCAGCCATTTTATGAACTTCATTACGTTTTCGAATTGCATTGCCCATATTTTTTGAAGCATCTAAAAACTCATTACTTAACTTTGAAATCATATTTCTACCAGAGCGGCTTCGACAAGAAGATAAAATCCAGCGAATTGCAAGTGCTGTTCCACGTTCTGGGGTAACGTCTAATGGAACTTGGTAAGTTGATCCACCAACCCGTCTAGCTTTAATTTCTACTAGAGGGGTTGCATTTCGTATAGCTTGTTCGATAGTTTTAACTGGATCTTGTTGTGTAATTTCTTTAATTTGGTTCATAGACTGATAGAACATTTTGTAAGCTAATGATTTTTTTCCTTTTTTCATTAGTTGATTTACAATAATATGAATTAGATGACTATCATAAACAGGGTCTGGAGATAGAAACCGTTTTTTAGGGGTATATCGACGAGACATAAAATATAAGCTCCATTATTTACATCATTTTAATACTTTAAATGTAATAGTATTTAGTTTAGTTATGTTTGTATTGACAGTACTCAACCAAAAAAAGCCGAGCTACTAAGCTATAAGATTTAGATTTATGACTAGATTTTTAGTTTTTACTACAAAAATTGATTAAATTTTTTATAAACGACTCAAATTTAAAACTGGAGTCTTTATTAAAAAAGCTTAGCTCGACAAGTTTGTACTTGTACAAATTTTTAATAAAGATTTTCAGTCAGATCGAAATCTTGGATTGAAAGCAAAGCTTTCAATATTGGGTATCTTCGCGATTGAATTTTCGATTTATTAAAGGAATTCTTTACTTTGGTCGTTTTACACCATATTTTGACCGACCTTGAACACGGTTTTTTACCCCTACGGTATCTAGAGTTCCTCTAACTATATGATATCGAACACCAGGTAAATCTTTGACCCTTCCTCCACGAATTAGTACTACAGAATGTTCTTGAAGGTTATGCCCAATACCTGGAATATAAGCTGTTACTTCAAATTTAGACGTGAGTTTAACTCGTGCAACTTTTCTTAAAGCAGAATTAGGTTTTTTTGGAGTAATAGTATACACTTTTGTACAAACGCCTCGTTTTTGAGGACATGACTTTAAAGCTGGTGATTTAGTTTTTTTAGAAATAGCTTTTCTTGCAGATCTAATTAATTGTGGAATAGTAGGCATAATATAAAAGATATATTTTATTTTATTATTTTTTATAATACCAACTATAAATAAATATAGCTAATAAAAATGTGAAGCTAATGAATTGAAAAAAAAATTTAGTAACGAAGCAACCTAGGATTTTAAGCAAATCTTTAAATCCCAGGTTTCAGTCAAATCGAAACCCTGTAGAGAGCTTTTTGCTACTAATGTTTTCGAAGAAAACATAAGCAAAGGCCTACCAAAGTAAGGTGGGTTTTGGGGCGAAACCTTTGATTTCAGCATAGCTGAAATCTTAGGCGGGTGGGCACGAAGTGCCAACCAAAGGGTTTCGGGACGAAACCTTGAATTTCAGCTATGCTGAAATTTTAGGGCTGGTAAGTTTAATTAGACTTTGCAGTTGATAAAATTAAACTAAGTTTAATTTTATCAACTGCAAAGTCTAATTAAACCAACTCCTAAGCTTTGCTAGCAAGCTAGCTGCAGTAGTTGGTTTAATTCTACTTGGTAGAATTAAACTTACAACCCCCCTTGCTTTGCAAGGCAAAGGGCGGGTTGGCACTTCGTGCCTACCAAAGGGTTTCGGGACGAAACCTTGAATTTCAGCTATGCTGAAATTTTAGGGCTTGCTTCGCTCCGTTGCTTTGCAACGCAAAGGGCCTTTGCTAGCAAGCTAGCTGCAGGCTTGCTTCGCTAGAAAAAACTATGTTTTTTCCTACCAGGTTCCCTAACTTGTTTTCAAAAGCAGGATTGTTTTAAAAACCTTTGAAAAAAGGGTAGGCGGATAAATAAAAAAAAATAGAAAATTTTATTTTTTAAAGCTAAATTTTTCAATTCATATAATGATACAATAATTATTATTGTTTTTCAATAACCAATACTAGTTAGATAGTATCTAAAAATGTATATAGATCTATCTCCCCAGGTAGGACTTGAACCTACGACAGATCGGTTAACAGCCGATCGCTCTACCACTGAGCTACTGAGGAAAATATATATTTATGTATTATATATATATTTATATATAAAGCAATTTATAGAATTTGTTTTAATAAATGTAATTAAAAAACTAAATTTATTAAAACAAATTCTTAATATCATATAATAAGCAAATATCTTAAATAAACTTTCTTATTTATTTAGTAGATTTTTTTACAACTTGATATCTTGCTCGCGCTCGTTTAAAAATAAAATTTGCTTCTACTTTTTGTTTTTGGCCGTCAGCTTGATCAAGCTGAGTTTTTGCATCATTAAATGCACTTTCTGCTTGTTCGGTTTCAATAGTTTCGCTAGATTCAGCTTCGTTTACTAAAACTGTAATTTGGTTTTGTTTAACTAAAGCAAAACCACCCATTAATGCCAGTGAAACCCACTCTTTTTTTGTTCTAATTAGCATTACTCCAATATCTAATGCAGTAATTAGTGGAGCATGATTTGCTAATACACCCATTTGACCTGTATTGGTCGGTAAAATAATTTCTTCTGCTTGATCATTCCAAAAAATTCGATCAGGCGTCATAATACAAAGTTGTAAACTCATTGTTTTAATTTATAAATTAATTAAGAATATAATTCAATAAAACATCCGCTTTTAGTATTGGTTTTGCCTTAGCGCATGTTTCTAGTTAAGCAAGGCCTAGCGAATCAAGGTTTCGTTTCGAAACCTGGATTCGCTAGGCCTTGCTTGACTGGATGTCGAAACGAAATCCTTATATTTTAATTTTACTAGTGAAGCTGTTTTTCAGGGAGCTTCACTATAAATTTTAAATAGAATTAAATATGAAATTTATTCTATAGTAAAACTTGTTTTAATTAAGATTTTTCTATATTAATAGTATTCTTAATATTAATTTTCTTTTTGCAATGATTCAGCTTTTTCAATTGCTTCATCAACTGTTCCAACTAGGTAAAAAGCTTGTTCTGGTAATGAGTCTAATTCACCTGAAAGGATATAAGTAAAACCTTGAATCGTTTCAGCTAAACTTACATATTTCCCTGGGGAACCAGTAAAAACTTCAGCTACAAAAAAAGGTTGTGATAAAAAACGTTCGATCTTACGAGCTCTCGCAACTACTAATCGGTCATCTTCAGATAATTCATCTAGTCCTAAGATAGCAATAATATCTTGTAATTCTTTATAGCGTTGTAATGTTTCTTTTACATTTTGCGCACAATCATAATGTTCTTCGCCAACAATCCACGGTTGGAGCATTGTAGAAGTAGAATCTAGTGGATCTACTGCTGGATAAATTCCTTTTGACGCCAATCCTCGAGATAATACTGTAGTCGCATCTAAATGAGCAAATGTAGTGGCTGGTGCCGGATCTGTTAAATCATCAGCAGGTACATAAACAGCTTGAATAGAAGTAATGGAGCCATCTTTTGTAGATGTGATTCTTTCTTGTAATTTACCCATTTCACTTGCTAAAGTAGGTTGGTAGCCTACTGCTGACGGCATACGTCCTAATAAAGCAGAAACTTCAGAACCAGCTTGAACGAATCTAAAAATATTATCAATAAATAAAAGAACATCTTGTTTATTGATATCTCTAAAATATTCTGCCATAGTTAAAGCTGTTAAGCCTACACGCATACGAGCTCCTGGAGGTTCATTCATTTGCCCATATACTAAAGCAACTTTAGATTCTGAAATGTTATCTTGATCAATTACTTTAGATTCTTTCATCTCCATATAAAGATCGTTTCCTTCTCGTGTACGCTCACCTACTCCGCCAAAAACAGAAACCCCCCCGTGAGCTTTAGCAATATTATTAATTAATTCCATAATTAATACAGTTTTTCCTACTCCAGCTCCACCAAAAAGTCCAATTTTGCCTCCACGTCTATATGGTGCTAGTAAATCTACTACTTTAATTCCAGTTTCAAAAATTGCCAATTTCGTATCTAAATCCACAAACGCGGGAGCAGATCGGTGAATTGGTAAACCTTCTTTATTCTCTACTGGGCCTAAGTTATCAACCGGCTCACCAAGCACGTTAAAAATTCGCCCTAAAGTAGCTGGGCCAACTGGAACTGTTAATGCATCACCTGTATCAATAACATCCATTCCTCTCATCAAACCATCCGTTGCATTCATTGAAACTGCTCGAACACAATGATCTCCTAAAAGTTGTTGAACCTCACAAGTCACAGAAACTTCATCACCAGCTTCATTTTTTCCAGTAACCAGGATAGCATTATAAATATTTGGCATTTTCCCAGCTGGAAATGCTACATCTAAAACTGGACCAATAATTTGTGTAATTCTACCTACATTTTTTGAATTATTTTTTACTTTTTCTTTTGTTGTTTTTGCAGAAGCATTCATAATTTAAAAATTTTATTTATTTAGAAATGATAGTAAATTTGCTTTTTCAAGTTTTAAAAAGTTTATTAGTTTTAAGTAATAAAGTTTAGATATTGTTTTGCTACTAGACTTTATTTTCAAATATACAAAACTTCTATGCGCTAAGATTTCAGCATAGTTGAAACCAAAGGTTTTGTTTCGAAACCTTTTGCCCTTTGCTTATGTTTTGAGGAAAACATAAGCCAGAAAAAAACAAATTTTTTTCATATATTATTACTTAATATCTAATTAAGTAAAATACTTAATATATAATATTGTAATTATTTTAATTGTGTTTTAGTATATACGGAATAAAATATTTGGTAAACATCAATTTAACAAAAATATATTACGGCCAATTATAATCAAAATAAAAAATATAAAGAAAAACCTTTTTTTACAAAATATTTTATTTTTTATGTTGACCCGTACCAAATTAAGTTTATCACAAACTTAAAATATATTCAAATGAAGTACTTGTATTTCATAACTGGTAAATAATGATTAAGTCTTAATTTTGTACAGATTAATTTTTAACAAAATTAATTTATTTCATTTTCTTTTGAAGAATAATGGACACAATACACACATCTTTTTCAGTAGATGATAGTAAGAATGATGTTGCTTTAGCTCATCAAAAAAATATGGTATATAGATTATCGGATCCGCATTATACTTCTCGAGCTCAAAAAAAAAAAGAAGAATAGGGCGCTATATCACGAATACATATACCTTAGAGTTAAATAAAAGTAATGCTATTGCAAGTGATGAATGGTTACATTAATTTCAATTTGTTTCAAAAATACAACTGGGTCGTAATTACTCACGATTATGTCACTGAAAGTAACAAGATTGGTATACCTACAGGCTCAATAAAACAGATCTTAAGTAATCATAAGGCTAGTATAAATAAATTAAGAAGCAATCCTGCATTAATGCAAAAAAAAAGTGTAGAAGTGCAGTTTACGTTTGCATTTAGTAAAAATTGGTAGGAAAAAACTATGCTTTTTTTCACCTTTCTTCTAAGATTGTGGCTACGCCACAATCCAAGGTTTCGGAACGAAACCCAAGCATACAACTTTGTTGTATGCCCTAAAATTTCAGCATAGCTGAAATCTTAGGTTGTACGTTTAATTCTACCAAGTAGAATTAAACCAACTCCAGGTTTTCTTCGAAAACCTTAGGCTTTTTCATAACAAAAATATAAAAGAAATACTTAAAGAAAACAGCTTTGTATTAACAAAGCTGATTGAGATAGAATACATTTTACTTTGTAAATCATATGGAAAAACAAAGATAGAAATAAAAATAAAAATTTTATAGATTCACATAACGCAGATCCTGCAACTAAATCTAAGCCGATTAAATTACATTCAAATCCAAATGACTGACTAAAAGAGATTACTCAGATGGGAGAATTCCTAAAAAATGCTAAAGAAATTAAAACTAAGATACTAGCTAATAATCGCGACAATAAAAAAGTTGTATCTTATGTTAAACACAGGACGGCATAAGTTAAAAACCTATTTAAGCACGGCAAATTTTTTCCCTCATTTGACGAGATTAATAAAAACCCTCTTGAAAGCACAACTAAATTAGTGAGTATATTAGAGAATTGGGCAGAACACGGTCAACGTCTTTTTCTTGTTTTTGGAGTTCAAAATACGTTCACTTTTAATAGAAAAGTGAGAAGTTGGTTTAAGTTGGCATCAATGTCAAAGCCACCCCTTGATATAACGAAAAAAATAAGCATAAAAAAAAATTTTTTATCCGCGGTAGAAAAAGAAATAGATGAGAATCCGGGATTATCTACAAAAAAAAAATATATAAAATATAATCTGCTCGCTATTTCTCGAACTAGGAGTGCATTTCTGAGATGAAATATTCAGATAGATCATACACATTTAGAATGTGTGAGAGCTGTATTCCAGCCAGACAAAATTAGTATTTATAGTCGAAAAAATGAAGATACAGATATACAACTTTTTTGGTAACGGGATCAGCCAATGTTCCAAGAACATCAGGCCCTGGAGCTGTTTTAGAAGGAGAATATACTGATTCTATTCCACTGATTGACGCCTTGATCAAGGCAAATTGCGACGCAATTTGTAAACCCAGTTTTATTGCGACAGTTTGGTTTGAGCTTAAACCTTATATTCTTATTGATGAAATGAATATTCTTATACAAAATATATTATATATCTATGCCGCCGAGACAATTACATCTGCGAATGAATGGGTTGAAATAAATAAAATTCCTCAAGGCTTAGATCAAATTTGCTTTGATATGATGCAGCGAATTGAAATATTTAATTTAGGAAAAATAAGAAAGATTATAAATAATCTTTCAGATATACCAGCTGAACAGCTAACTATTGAAGTACCAAACTTGCGGAAATATTTCTGTACAGTAATTAAATTGATCAAAAAAAAAAAATAAATCTGCTCCGATCATAGATGCTCTTCATAAGTGTTTGAGAATAAACATTGGGAACCCCTTAAACAGCAAGAACATCAAAAAGGCATCGCTTTTCGAACACAAGCAAAACCAATACAAAATTCTTTTACAAATTATAAAAAATACTTCAATCCACCTACAAGGTAGGTTAATGACACTATTGACACACAGAAAGCAAAAGAAGTTATGCAAATAATTCGTAAACAGCATGGATTACATTGGTTAGCCCATAGTTCAATTTACGAAAGCTCATAGACGAGTATGGAGCATATTGGTTGATCAATAAGTTGGTTTATGGGACTACCAGCAGAGGAGAAAGCTTCCCTTCATAATTATATTTATTTAATAAATATAGAATTTGGTCACCTTAATACATATAAATTACAATTTTTATTTCGCATATTAAAATAATGAGCGTAACCTCTAATAAACCTATTAACGTCAAAGAATTTCCGATTGATGATTTTGTCCAACATTGTTTTTTCAGTTTCTTTTTCGCAGAACAGATTTTTTATCTTAATCAAACACAACAGTATTTTTCATTACTCGATTTTCTTGTTTTAACTGGACATTAAAGTGATGAAGAAAATAATGAAGAAAGTAATGAAGAAAATAATGAAGAAAGTAATAAAGAAAGTAACGAAGAAAGTAATGAAAAAAGTAATGAAGAAAGTGATGAAGAAAGGTATGAAAGATTTACTAAAAAGCAAGAACAACGTGGCTGGCGTCATGTAACTGAAGAAAAACTATATATTGAAAACAATAGAGTCTATTTTCAAAAACCCATAGATGAAATCTATACATTGGACAGCATTCCTTATGATAGTTTTGTTTGTACGGCGGTAAAATTTTATTTGTGTGAAAAAAAAAGTTTCATCCGCATTATGGAGTTATACGTTTTTTTATTTCTTAAATACCGCCTTTTCAATAAAAGAAATGGTAGAAAAAGAAAACTTTATGGAAAAGTACAAATCGAAAATTCTTTTAGGAATTCTTACTCCATTTCAAGAATGAAATCAAAAAGCAAAAATTATAAAGAATCATAGAATTTCGTGTCGTGAAAGCGGGATTTCTGATTTACTCGTTTATGCTGAGATCTCAAAATCTAAAGCAGAAAAACTTGCTTCTAATGTACTTCGAACGCAAAGTTGGAGTGAAATCATATCATATTTTGAAAAATTTATATCTGAAAATACTATTAAATAATCTTGATTTAAATAGCTATTAGCTAATTACGACAATTTAGATACATTGTTTTTGATGGGCATTTTTGCTTTTGTTTTGCCTCGTTTAATGCACTTTATTTTCAGCGTTGGCTATATCACGGCTTTAGTGTCATTAAAATCAAATTCCATTTTTAATGTATAAAATATAAAGTTTTGAAAATCCATTACTTTTTTCTGGGTGAAAACTAAATGTACAAAAAAGTAATGTATTTTCTATTAAAAAATTATACAGGTTAAACTTAATTTATAACTATGACCAAAAATAGTGACAAAAAAATGAAACTTCTTTTAGACAATTCTTTTTGAAAGATTGAAAAAAAAGGCGTACTTCAAGAAAAACTAGTTTTGCGTAATGCTAGAATTAAAGAACTCGATGAAAAAATTTCTTTGGTCAACGCACAAAATTTAAATAAAGAATTGACTGCTTTAGAAACGGCTATCATCAACAAAAACATTACACTCCCATTGACTCATTTCAAAAAATTAAAAATACTTCTATTAAATAATAAATTCAATAGTGCTCTAATTTTTGGTGTAGGTGTAACTATTGCAGCTTTTTATACGAAAGAATATATTATTCCTTCTATGCTTCGTGTACATTTTTGGCTGTTTGGGACTGACCCAATAAAACAAAAAGCTGCTGAAATGGCTTTTCAACACCATTTAAACAAATAGAATCATTCTAAATGTAGTTTTTTAGGCAAAATTGGTGGTAAACTCTATAATTTTATTGTACCAAGCGGGGCATATGTATTCACTATTATTAAACAAATTAATTCAATATGCAAAACCTATCAGTTAATTATAACAGTGTTTGCACCATTTGGTGGTCTATATTTGCCGTATTTTATTGCTTTTCCTATACCTAATTTTGTAGGTATTACAAAAAGCATATCTCAATTTTTTGTATCAATATATTTGATTTCACCATTTTCATTATTTCCTCAGTGGTTGAGAACAAATACAAGGATACTATCAATTTCTACCCATGGATTAAAGTTTATCAAAAAAATTAAATGGGGAATAAAAAATTGGAAATGGTCTTTTGCTCGAAATCTAAGAATTTTAATAAGTAAAAAGCATTTAATGGACGCTGTTGCAAATTATAAAGAGTCCGTATCTTTGGATCTTACATAAAAATTAATTTAAAATAATTAAAGATACTAGTTTAATAAAAAAATCATATTCGTAAATTAGTATTTATTTCAATAAACTTTTCTTTTAGAGAATTGGTAAATTTTAGTAAATTTACTAAAACTAGTCCACAACTAGTCCACAGAGTCGGCTAATTGCAAATTGCCGAAATAGTTACTTACAAATTACGCCACTACTATTATAGATGAAACATATATTTATACACGATCCTGTAATCCGTTATGTATTCTATTCGGCGGCAAAAAAAGTGATTATTGAGCCGACAATTATCATTTTTTTTAGCCATGTTTTTTACAAAGCCTGGAAAGGTTTTAAAATACCTACTCCTTTTTTACCTCCACCAGAAAAAGCAGTAGTATTATCAAGGGTTGAAAAATGGGTGGTAGCTGTAAAAAATATGTCATATCCAGTTATTGCGTATATTAGAAATATAATAAAACAAAAGGTTTTTATAAAAAGATGTCTTGTAATGGTAATTATTTTAGTAATACTAAGAATATGGTCTCATACTAAAGAAACTAAGCAAAAAAGCGGTTTGGTTGATTAAAATTCAATTATATTAGAAAAAAAATTTTTAAAACTTATTTGCAGGAAATAAAAATTTTTCCTAAAAAAGCATATATGCTTTTTTAGGCAGATATGTTTAATGAAGTAAATATATTTAATGATCCGTCTAAGTGTAATGTAATAAATTTTTTTTCTGTTTTGATTTGCTTTCGTTTTGGAAACGAGGTTAAATTTCATTTGACTTTTTTTTCGACCTAGATAAGAGTTGTAGGATTTATCATCCTACAATTCACACAACTATAATGGAGATATAATGTATATTATGTACCGTTTTGAGCATTTTTATTAGTCTCTATGCAATAACAAAGTCGAGCTCAAAATAGCCACGTACTCCATATTAAAATGAAATACGTAGTATTTCAAATGGTATTTTAAATAGAGAATATAGGTGTTATGTATGATAAAAAATGCTGTACTGAACGTTCAAAAAAATCTTGTGAAAAACTAGTTAGACACAGAAATTCGATTTAATCCAATCGCAGAGATTAGTTTACAGAAATTATATGACAATTATAAAAGGTATATCGGCAACAAAGGATATGTTGCTTTAACGAAAACAGTTTTTTCGCGAACCTTAAAAGAAAAACTTCATGAAAAAATTAACAATACACAACTAGTGTTTTTTAGTAAATCCTCCATAGTCATTGCAGGAATACGATGTATTAGCGATACCTATTCCCATGTAGAGCAACTAGAACAAAGTTTAGAACCATATTATTCGATAAACACGGTAGTTCCAAAATAATTAATAGTGTCACGTTGCCTTTGTCTTTGCTAATACAAAGGCTTGATGCACTGGTGAATAAATTGAACTTTGTTAAACTTATCTAATTTCTCTATGGCTAGTCAAAGCCGGGTTTTCTTTGAAACCAGTAAAAGGTAACTGGCTTTTCATTTATTCCAAAAAAGCAGAATACATTTCTTCTCCATACAAAAGCTAAAAAAAATATAGCTCACGCCATGTGTTCATAGATGTATATATTCATCTAGATTAGAGTATTTTTTTAGAAAATTTTATTTTTGTAAAAGAATCTAACTCTATGGTATATTTTAGACATTTTATTTGTGGCGATGTGTTTATTTTTTTTTAAGAAAACTAAATAATTTAAGGTTCAGAAGGTTCAGGTTGATTTTCCATTATACTTTTTTTTAAAGGTATAAGATACCGTGTTATGGTATTGAAAATAATTAGAAGAAATTTTCTATAAAAATTTATTAATTTGTGATAGAATTGTGGGTAATATTAAAAACAAGTTCTAAATTTATATTTTTTGGTAAAAAAAAGTTTTTTTTCATTTATGGTATAATTTTGGTGATTATACCATAAATTATTCAAATCTATTGACAAAAAACATAGTATTTGCTATTACGGCATAATATTAATACGATATCTGCTATCGGACTAAGTTAGAAACAAAATTAAACATAGTTTCATTTTGTCCATTACCTACCTAAAATTTAATTCTACTTTGTAGAATTAAACCTTAGGTTTCGGAACGAAACCTTGTATTTTAGTAAGTTTAATTCTACAAACTAGAATTAAACCAACTAAAATAGTAGGAGGTTGTAAGTTTCATTGTACATTGTATAATGAAACCAACTATTAAATATATTTATATTTAAAATAAATACTCTCATTTTAATCGGAGTATTGTTTTACTGAGAAAAAGCAGAGTTTTTTTTTCTAATGAACTCTTTACCAAGTTCTATTTGAAACGGGTAGATTATATGATCGTGACAATTTTTGACAATTTTGTAAAATAAATGGCTCCACAAACTGAAACTAAAGCCGGTGCTGGCTTTAAAGCAGGTGTAAAAGATTACCGATTAACTTACTATACTCCAGATTATCAAGTAAAAGAAACTGATATTCTTGCAGCTTTTCGTATGACTCCTCAATCTGGTGTTCCAGCAGAGGAATGTGGTGCAGCAGTTGCAGCTGAATCTTCAACTGGTACTTGGACTACTGTATGGACTGATGGGTTAACTAGTTTAGACAAATATAAAGGACGTTGTTATGATATCGAACCAGTTGCAGGTGAAGATAATCAATATATCGCATATGTTGCATATCCTTTAGACTTATTCGAAGAAGGATCTGTAACAAATTTATTTACGTCTATCGTAGGAAACGTCTTTGGTTTTAAAGCTCTTCGTGCATTACGTCTTGAAGATTTACGTATTCCACCAGCATACGTAAAAACTTTCCAAGGACCTCCTCATGGAATCCAAGTAGAGCGCGACAAATTAAACAAATACGGACGTGGTCTTTTAGGTTGTACTATTAAACCTAAATTAGGTCTTTCGGCTAAAAATTACGGTCGAGCAGTTTACGAATGTTTACGTGGTGGTTTAGATTTTACAAAAGATGACGAAAACGTAAACTCACAACCATTTATGCGTTGGAGAGACCGTTTCTTATTCGTAGCAGAAGCTATTTACAAATCTCAAGCAGAAACGGGTGAAATTAAAGGTCACTATTTAAACGCTACTGCTGGAACTTGTGAAGAAATGATGAAACGTGCATCTTTTGCTAAAGATCTTGGTATGCCAATTGTTATGCACGATTATATTACTGGTGGTTTTACTGCAAACACGAGTTTAGCTCATTATTGTCGTGATAATGGGTTATTACTTCATATTCACAGAGCAATGCATGCTGTAATTGATCGCCAAAGAAATCATGGTATGCACTTCCGTGTTTTAGCAAAAGCTCTTCGTTTATCTGGTGGAGATCACCTTCATTCTGGAACTGTTGTAGGAAAACTAGAAGGTGAGCGAGAAGTAACTTTAGGTTTTGTAGATTTAATGCGCGATGATTATATTGAAAAAGATCGTAGCCGTGGTGTTTACTTTACTCAAGATTGGGTATCTCTTCCTGGTGTAATGCCAGTAGCTTCTGGTGGTATTCACGTATGGCATATGCCAGCTTTAGTAGAGATTTTTGGTGATGACGCTTGTTTACAATTTGGTGGTGGTACTCTAGGTCACCCTTGGGGTAATGCACCAGGTGCAGCTGCAAACCGTGTAGCATTAGAAGCTTGTACACAAGCTCGTAATGAAGGACGTGATCTTGCTCGTGAAGGTGGAGATGTTATTCGTGCAGCTTGTAAATGGAGTCCTGAATTAGCTGCCGCATGTGAAGTTTGGAAAGAAATTAAGTTTGAATTCGATACTATTGACAAACTATAATATTTATAAAAAATATAAATACGCTAGAACACCTTAAAATTATTTTTTTTACAATTTATTTTCACTTTTTTTAAGTTATTGGTAATACCAATTATTTCATAAAAATAAAATAAAAATCTAGTACTAAGTAAAGGTGAGATAGACTAACGAAGCAATTTGCTTCGTTAGTCTTAGGCTGTCTGATTTTAATCACACAAATAAAGTTTATTAAATGTAAAGAATAAAAAAAAATTTATTTGGAAAGCAGTAAAAAAAAAACCGTTTATTTAAAATTTGTACAACTACAAACTTGTCGAACATTTTTTTTAAAATTAGGGTTTTGGGAAAATAACTTGACGCTAGGATAGTATATCCTAAATAATTACCCAAAAAGCAGATCATACCACCATGTAGTCATGCAAAAATTTATTGCAAAGTTAAAAAATTCCTATTTTTTTTTAACATTACTATGGAAATTTTTAAAAATTGAAATAAAAAATGGATACAAAAAATAAATTTCTTTCAAAATTAAAGAATTATGCTTTCGAAAACCAAATTCCTATTTGGACATATGGGTCTGAAAACGCATATTTAATTGTATATGTTGGTATTTTATATACTGATATATTTAGCTTTTTAACTTCTTGTATATTCGAAGGTGATTTATGTTTACATAAATCAATCGAGGAATTAGATGATGAGTTTAATGTTCTAAATTTGCGCGATTATCAATTAGAAGGTTTTAAATTTTTTAATTCTGGTTTGAATCAAAAAGAGTATTATATACAATATATTCCCATTTACTCGACTTATGGAAGATTTCTTGAATCGGCGGTACTTTATTATTTAAAATTTACAATTCAAAACGACAAATTACCTCGTTTCATTGATTTATTTTCAGGAATATTGACTGTAAACAACACTTGGACATCACTTTTATATAAAGATATGGTAAAATTAAACATATTTTCGGTTTTTCCTTTAGAATGTTTAAAAGGCTTTTTTTCGTATTCCGGGGATTTCCAAATAATTTCATGTTTGGTTTTTAAAAACCCGAATGATCTATTCCTAGTGGAAAAACGTTGTCGTAAATTTCGTGTCATAAATGCTTTTTCGTTTTATTTTTCACCAAAATTTCGTTCGACTTGTTTCAAAGATTGTGTCGAAACAAAAAGTTATATTCCTATGTTTTTAGCATTAAAAATTTATCAAATAAAATTGGGAAATCCGGACCTCACTTTAAATGAACTAAAAAAAGTAAACCTTCTTTCTAATTTTAAAGAATACCTGATAACCCATAATTCTATGTCTGAAAAAAGTATTGATAAATTAATTGAAAAAAATTGGAGTTATAATTATTATGAGTAAATTTACGAACCTCCCTAGTATGCCTCCACCACCACCACCACCCCGATTAAATAAAAAATACAGTTTTAAACAAAACTTTTTTTATTTAATCTGGGGGCCATTGCCATTATGTGGGCTTGTGTTATCAGGTACTTTGTTTTTTGGAATTCCTTGGTTTTCTCCATATAAAGTGAACCCTTTAGATTATGCCTCACCTAGTCAAATTTTGAATACCGCTAACGAACGAAATCGTTTAAAAAAAACATATAAGCTACTAGCTCAACGTCGAACCTCGTCTCCTAACTATTTACCAAACAACCCGTTTGGGGGCACAAATATGTTTGGCTTTCAAGTTATACCTGAACCTATTTTCACAACACCTCAAGCTTCAGCTTTAGTCGATGACCTAATTCCATCTTTGGAAGTTCAAACTGAAACTCATGAAGCTAAAATTGGTGGAAGAAATTACAATTTTTATTTATTTGAATTTAATGGTAAAAAATATTGGCATCCCTATGGAAACATAGTTAACTACCGTTTTGGCAAATCGGATCGTGCCAAAATATACCAATATGCTGAAAAAAATTTTCCTGATCGTGAGTTACCAGAGGGGTTTGGTATTGAATTAGACCATGTCATTCCTGATACTTTTGGTACTGCAATGAGTATTCCAAGAAATGAAAGAGTAACTGTTTTTGTTCCTCAATTTGCCAATGCAGTTCGAACGAATAATCGAGAATTAGTTGATGAATTTACAAACTTTGATTGGCGTCTCAGTATTGATCAGATAATGCTCGGTGGAAAAGGTGGTTTAAATACATTAGTAAAAAATAGATTGAATGAATCTATAGTTAGAAATCTGTCTCTATATTGCTTTAATACACAATACGTTACAAAACTTAAAAAAAGCAATTCAAACATAAACTTAGATATATATAAAGCTATCTATCCACAAATAGCTAGTGGGTATGATAAAGGATATACCCATGATATGCAATACTATCACGTAGCCTTTTGTAAGAAATTTAACATAGCACCAGACGACGAATCAAGTATTTTTGCTTTTTATAACGAACTTTTACTTGAAGGTGGAGAACGAGATTTGGAAAAAGCAAAAACTGAAAGTATGGACTATTTTCAAGATTTAGGTAAAGATGAGACCAAAATTATACCTGAATTTTTCATTTCTCAAATTTCTGAGGCTCATCTCCATCAATATAGGCTAAGTGAGCAAATCCAATCGTTTATTCCCAGTAAAGAATATAAAAAATATAGCCAAAAAATTTTAGATTTACAATTCCGCTCTTACGAGGATATAATTAAGAAGATTCTTAAAAATTTTCAACAAAGCTCGAAATACACCATCAATACGGAAATTGCCAAAGAACTACTCGCAGACCTTCAAATAGGTCGAAAGGCGGAAGTAGGTAATATTTCTAAACAAGATCTGTTTATAAAAATTTTTACAGATAAAAAGAACGTAATATTAGGTAATTTCTATGAAAAAAATTCAGGTACTGATCAACTTTTAAATTTAACTACTATGAACGCAAAGATACAAGATGCAATTGTACCTGATAAAAGTAATATTTTTACTTTAAAACGAGATTCAAATCCAAAGGCGCCTGTACAAATAGGTCAAACTCCTTACGAAAAAAAAATGCTTGAGAAATTGGAAAGATTGGATATCATAGTATCACCGTATAACGAACAATATGATGGATTAAATTCGGAATCAGATGACGAGGTTGGGCATTTATATTTTGATGATTGGAATGATAATAACAATGCTAGGCCTGTCGTGGATGGCCCAAGTGAAGGTGGCTCAAGTGATGATGAAGGGCCAGATGGGGGGCCCAAGTGGTGATGAAAGCCCAGATAAAGGCCCAAGTGGTGATGAAAGCTTAGATAAAGATTTAGAAGGAGATCCTGGCGAAGGGCCAAGTAAAGATCTCGATGGAAGTAGAGACGACCAGATCGAAAAGGATAGAGATAGAAAACCAAGTGGCGGTACTAGTTCAGATAGAAAACCAAGGAGCAATGAGGAATCAAACAAGCCAGTGGATAAAAAACGATATGGTCCTCCAACTACTCCCGCTCAATCATTCAAAATACCTGCTTATAGAAAGTAAAGGCAAATTACAAACTTGGTATACTTGTATAAGGTGTATTGATAAAGTAAAAATATATTTTTATTTTTTATTATATTCAATCTGGTATAATTAAATCTATTGGCTTTTCAACTAGTAGAGGTAAATTATATAGAACTAAAAACTCTAAAAAACGAATAAATAAGCATGACTCTTTAAACCCAATAAGGGAAATAGAGTCTGCTTTCCCAAAAAAATTAATAAAAAAGAAGTTTCAAATTATCAATCTCAATTGCTTTTTTAGCAAAAACACCGCATAAGTTTTTTAAAAAAACAAGATAGAAATAAAACCATTTATTTAAATTAATCATTATGTATTATTCATTTAAAGTACTAATCAATTTCCAGATTATATTTATAATGAAATTTTTTCGATAGAATTTTATTAATCAAGTATGACAGCTACTCTTTCTCCTACCAAACCCAATTTAAGTTTAGCTTATGACGTCCACAAAGCAAAAATATATTTCCTTCTTTTATGGGTTCATGAACACATTGAAGAAAATCCGGGAGATTTTATTTCTACTTCTGAACTTTATTTTTATTACAAAGCAGATAAAGAGAAAATAAATCCTATTTTCATACTTCCTGAACTCTCATTTTACAGAGAAATCCAACAAGCGTTGGTAGCAAATAAAATTATTTTACCAAAAACCCGTGAAAAAGGAGGAAGAGGATTCAACGGAATAAAATACAAAAGCATCTAAGTAGGAAGCCCACCTCAAGATGAGTATTCTCATTAAGGTCACGGTAAGACTCCCCGTTTCATTGGTATCAAGTGAAAGATTAGTGATGGTTGCTTTAAAAAAGACTGGTTGATTAAACGTAATGGTTGCTTTAAAAAAGACTGGTTGATTAAACGTAATGGTTGCTTTAAAAAAGACTGGTTGATTAAACACACAGTGTTTTAATTAACTTAGAAGCTGAAATATACTAATAGACCGTACGATTTTGATCACACACAAAAACTTAGTTAAAGTTTTTTTATAAGCTTTAACTAGGTATGTTTTTAAGATACAACATAAGTTTAAGTAAATTTAAGCTTATGTTGTATTTATTTTTTATTACATACGTAAACTCCGTCTGGAGTGTATACATTATATTCTAGTGTCATTATTTCTATAGAACCACTCCAATCCATCTCGAACTTGGTTGTGAAACGTATAAAGAGTGAAAATACTTAAATCGTTTTTTTAAAAAATTATGTTCGACAAGTTTGTACTTGTACAAATTTCAAAATTAGGGTTTTGAAAAAATAACTTGGTGCTAGGATACATATTTATCAAATGTGTTTACAGTTTCTTGACAAAAAAAAATTATAAACTATCATGTATCTTACTATACTATATAGTAACGTAGTATCATATATAGTATAGTATACTATATAGCAACGGAATATCATATATAGTAGAGTAGACTAAAGTAGTTAAAAACTATAATACGTGCTTTTTTTCATGTTCTTTTCATGCATCCAATAGTTAATTTATATTCTATATAAGTATTTTATATACTTATATATCCAATAGTTAATTTATATTCTATATATAAGTATTTTATATACTTATATATAGAATATAAGTCAATACATAAATTTATCTTTATTTTAACGCAATATTCATAATTAAATATAACTAAATTTTTTAAATTTAGTTTATACAAAAAAATTCATTATTGAGAAAAAACCCTTAAACAAAAAAAAATATGGATAATTTTATAAAAAAGGATGAAACGTTTACCAAAAACACAGTACAAAGAAATGAACTGTCTACCGAAAATTTTATAAAACTTTTAAATCAGGTAAGTTAAAAAGAAAAGATTTTAATGATGTTAAAGTAATTAAAAAATTGCTTTGTATTGGTGAAGATATTTATGTAAGATTATAGGACTAAACCACCCGAAGAACCTTATCTGTTGCATCAAGTTGAGATGTAAGACGATTCAATTGGATTTTTAGTTAAACCTCAAAATTTTGACCGGATAAAATTTAAAAATTATCTTTTGGCCCTTGCTTATGAAATAAGCTACAGGCTTATTTCATAAGCAAGGGCCAAAAGGCAAAGCTAAAACCCAAAGTTTTGTTCCATAACCAATATTAGGGCTATTTATAAACTCGAAAGTTAAAAAGCTTGGCTTTTCTAATTCTAAATTTTTTATCAAAGAAAAATTATTTGTGTATTATATAGTTTAATATATAAACTATATAATATAGTATATAGTATAATAAATATAAGTTTGATTAAACAAACTTATTTTGTGGTATTTAATTTAAACAAATAAAAATAGCATGTTGTTGTTAATACTATATAACATAGTAATTTATTGTTTTGTAGCAAACTACCTAATTCAAAAAAAAATAGCTTTCTTGAATAAAAAGTTTCAGACTAGCTGAAATCTTGGATTTCAAGCAAAGCTTTTTGGGGGGAGCGACGCTCCCCCCTTACCAAGGTTTCAGTTTTACTGAAACCCTTTATTACAAAAAAGCTGTGCTCGACAAGTTTGTACTTGTACAAATTTTTAATTAGGTTGGCACTTCGTCCCTACCAAAGGATTTCGGACGAAACCTTGAATTTCAGCTATGCTGAAATTTTAGAAGTTCTAAGTTTAATTAGACTTTGTAGCTGAGCTACAAAGTCTAATTAAACCAACTCCTAAGCTTTGCTTATAAAAAAAGCTAAAGCTTTTTTTATAAGCAAAGGCCTAACAAAGTCAGGCGGGTTTCAGAACGAAACCTTTGATTTCAGCATAGCTGAAATCAAAGGCCTTTGTAATATTTTTCACACTTAAGTGTGAAAAATACAACAAGCTAGCTGCAGTAGTTGGTTTAATTCTACTTAGTAGAATTAAACTTACAACCTTTTGGTAGCTTGCTACCAAAAGGTAGTTGGTTTAATTCTACTTGGTAGAATTAAACTTACAACCCCCTACTATTTTAGCTATGCTAAAATCAAAGGTTTCGGAACGAAACCCTTGCTTTGCCTATAAAATCAGCGGAAGCTGATTTTATTGACAAAGGGTTTCGAAACGAAACCTTTGATTTCAGCATAGCTGAAATCTTAGGCGGGTTGGCACTCCGTGCCTACCAAAGGGTTTCGGGACGAAACCTTGAATTTCAGCTATGCTGAAATTTTAGGGCTTGTAAGTTTAATTAGACTTTGTAGCTGCGCTACAAAGTCTAATTAAACCAACTCCTAAGCTTTGCTTATAAAAAAAGCTTTAGCCTTTTTTTATTAGCAAAGGGCCTTTGCTAGCAAGCTAGCTGCAGTAGCGAAGCAACCCTGCGGGTAGCTTGCTACCAAAGGGGCTTGCTTCGCTAGAAAAAACTATGTTTTTTCCTACCAAAAAGTAAAGGGTTTCGGGACGAAACCTTTGATTTCAGCATAGCTGAAACCTTTGATTTCAGCATAGCTGAAATCTTAGGCGGGTTGGCACAAAATGCCAACCAAAGGGTTTCGGGACGAAACCTTGAATTTCAGCTATGCTGAAATTTTAGGGCTTGCTTTGCTAGGAAAAAACTATGTTTTTTCCTATCAAAAGATAAAAAGAAAAATTTAAGATTTCTAACAAAATAAGTAGCTATTAAATTATATTAAGAATATTTTTACTATGTAGTTGTATATTTATCATTTTTAGGAGATTACATATTGTGTCTATTTTAGCCTGGATAGAAGATCAAAGAAAATTAAAACTGCTGAACGCTCCAAAATATAATCATCCTGCATCTGACGGGAGTAAAGGGTTGTGGACACGATGTGATCATTGTGGAGTAATTCTGTATATTAAACATTTGAAAGAAAATCGTCGTGTTTGCTTTGGCTGTGGATACCATCTTCAAATGAATAGTACAGAAAGAATTGATCATCTTATTGATGCCGGGACATGGCGACCACTTGATGAAACACTTTCTCCTTGTGATCCATTAGAATTTTGGGATCAAAAAGCGTATATTGACCGATTAAAAGAATCACAGCAACGAACTGGTCTTCAGGATGCAATTCAAACTGGTACAGGTATGCTTGATGGGATTCCTGTCGCTTTAGGGGTAATGGATTTTTATTTTATGGGTGGAAGTATGGGCTCAGTTGTAGGGGAAAAGATTACTCGTCTAATAGAATATGCCACTCAAGAAGGATTAACACTTATATTAATTTGCGCATCAGGAGGTGCAAGAATGCAAGAAGGCGTTTTAAGTTTGATGCAAATGGCAAAAATTTCTGCAGCATTACAAATTTATCAATCTTGCGCAAATTTACTATATATTTCAGTTGTAACTTCTCCAACAACTGGAGGTGTCACAGCTAGTTTTGCAATGTTAGGTGATCTTATTTTTGCTGAACCAAAAGCGCTAATTGGGTTTGCTGGAAGACGGGTTATTGAACAAACTTTACAAGAGCAATTACCCGATGATTTTCAAACAGCTGAATATTTACTTCATCATGGTCTTGTGGACTTAATTATTCCACGATCTTTTTTTAAACCAGCATTATTTGAAACTATTACTTTATATAAGGATGCTCCCTTAAAACGGCCAGGGAGCATTCCTCATGGAATACAACAAAATTTAAATTTTATTACTGAAGAAAAAATTCGTAGAAAATGTGCGGATTGGAAGCAAGAAACAATCATTCAAACCGGCTCTCATGACGAAGTATCTCGATTGGAAAATAAGTCTGGTAGTGAATTAGAGACAACTTCGCTCCAATTAGACGAATTCAACCTTAATTATAACAAAAACGCTTCAGAATCTTTATATCGAAAGATTTTAACTCGTTTTCAAAGCATGTTTGATTTTTTTGCCTTATCTCCGCAGACTACTACAAGTGTCAATTCAAATCAACAAATTGCAATATTTGCAGATCGAAATATAAAAGAGACTTTTGTTAGCTGGCTTTCAGACCAAGAAAAAAATCAAAAAAGAGAAACAATTGAATGGAGAGTTTTATATAATAGCAAAGATAATAAGTCAAAAACAAGTTTTGTAGAAACTTTTATAAATGGAAAGCATAAAAATTTTTTTTATAAATCTTTAACCTAGATAAAATTTGTTCGTTGTGCTGGCTTTTGCTTATGTTTTCTTCGAAAACCTGGCATACAACTTTGCTGTATGCTTGGGTTTCGTTCCGAAACCTTGGATTGTGGCGTAGCCACAATCTTAGAAATAAGCAAAGGCTTTTTTCATCAGTAAGAAAAAATTCTATTTTTTTTGTGTTCCTAAGATTTCAGCTATGCTGAAATTAAAAGTTTCGTCCCGAAACCCTTTGCTTTGTAAAAAAACAGAACCTAGGAAAGCGCGAAGCTAGGCCGTTTGCTTATTTCTAAGATTGTAACTACGCCTTTTGGTGAGAAAAAACTTTGTTTTTTCTAGCGAAGCAAGCCCTAAAATTTCAGCATAGCTGAAATTCAAGGTTTCGTCCCGAAACCCTTTGGTAGGCACGGAGTGCCAACCCGCCTAAAATTTCAGCTATGCTGAAATCAAAGGTTTCGTTTCGAAACCCTTTGGTAGGCACGGAGTGCCAACCCGCCTAAAATTTCAGCTATGCTGAAATCAAAGATTTCGTTTCGAAACCCTTTGTCAATAAAATCAGCTTCCGCTGATTTTATAGGCAAAGCAAGGGTTTCGGAACGAAACCTTGTATTTTAGCATAGCTAAAATAGTAGGGGGTTGTAAGTTTAATTCTACCAAGTAGAATTAAACCAACTACCTTTTGGTAGCAAGCTACCAAAAGGTTGCTTCACTACTACAGCTAGCTTGTTGTATTTTTCACACTTAAGTGTGAAAAATATTACAAAGGCCTAAGATTTCAGCTATGCTGAAATCAAAGGTTTCGTCCCGAAACCCACCTTACTTTGGTAGGCCTTTGCTTATGTTTTCGAAGAAAACATCAGGTAGTAAAACTACCTGCAAGGTTGTTTTACTACTAATAAAAAAAGCTAAAGCTTTTTTTATAAGCAAAGATTAGGAGTTGGTTTAATTAGACTTTGTAGCACAGCTACAAAGTCTAATTAAACTTACAAGCCCTAAAATTTCAGCATAGCTGAAATTCAAAGTTTCGTCCCGAAACCCTTTGGTTGGCACTTTGTGCCCACCAGCCTAAGATTTCAGCTATGCTGAAATCAAAGGTTTCGTTTCGAAACCCTTTGTCAATAAAATCAGCTGAAGCTGATTTTATAGGCAAAGCAAGGATTTCCGCTTTGCTGAAACCTTGGGTTTAATTCTACAAAGTAGAATTAAACCTTAAATTTCGTCTTGAAACCTTCTATTTTAGCTTTGCTAAAATGTTAGGAGGTTGTAAGTTTAATTCTACTTGGTAGAAGTAAACCAACTACAGGTTTTCTTCGAAAACGTTAGAAAGTACTAAAAAATAATTAATTTATGAGTATTTTAATAGAAAATCTTTCAAAACAATTTGGTAATTTTATAGCACTCGATCATGTCAATCTTGAAATAAAAACTGGATCACTGGTTGCACTTGTGGGTCCATCTGGATCGGGGAAATCTACTTTATTACGAATTATTGCTGGTTTAGATACACCGGATCAAGGCCGAATTTGGCTCACAGGACGAGATTCTACGTTTTTATCTATCCAAGACCGTGAAATTGGTTTTGTATTTCAAAATTATGCCTTGTTTAAACATATGACTGTATATGAAAATATTGCATTTGGTTTAGATGTTCGAAATAACCAACATTTCACTACCAAAACAACTGATAAAGCAACCTTATCATACCCCCTTTGCCTTACAAAGCAAGGGAACTCGAGAGGGTTAAATTCTTCACCAATGAAAATTTCTCAGTGGCTTACTAATCCTTTTGCTCCCCAACGTTATAAACAAGAAGAAATAAAAAATCGTGTATTTCAACTTCTTCAGCTTATTCAACTAGAAAAATTTGCTAATCGATACCCAACCCAACTTTCTGGAGGGCAAAGACAAAGAGTTGCATTAGCGCGAGCACTTGCAATCGAACCGAAAGTTTTATTACTCGATGAACCTTTTGGTGCATTAGATATTAAAGTTCGAAAAGATTTAAGAAATTGGTTAAGACGCTTACATGAACAAGTACCTATTACAACAATGTTTGTAACACATGATCATCAAGAAGCATTAGAAGTAGCTAATGAAATTGTACTATTTCAACAAGGTCGAATTTCACAGCTTGGTAATCCACAAGATGTATATAAACAACTTAATATAAATTTACTATAAATAAATCGCATTAGAATTCACAGATAAACCTTAAGCTTATCATGGCTTGCAAAGCAAGCAATTACTTGTGAAACAGGTCATGACTCCATAAAATAGAGTAATTACCTGATAAAATGAGGTCATGATTTGATAATTGAACAAAGTGAAGTTTAATTCTCAAATTACTGTTCTAATTTATTTTAATAAAATAAAAGTAGAGTTTTTTTTAAAAAAATATTTAATAGCAGTAATATTAACAATAAGAATAGTATTCTACTAAAATTTCTTTTAGCTTTTGCTGATTTTTTTGATGAGATAACTTAGTTGTTTAACTCCAAACCAAAGATATGAAAAAAGCAAAGGCTTTTTTGGTAGCGAAGCTACTTGGAAGGTAGTTGGTTTAATTCTACTTAGTAGAATTAAACTTACAACCCCCTACTATTTTAGCGAAGCTAAAATACAAGGTTTCGTTCCGAAACCTAAGGTTTAATTCTACAAAGTAGAATTAAACCCAAAATTTCAGCAAAGCTGAAACCCTTGCTTTGCTTATAAAAAAAGCTTTAGCTTTTTTTATTAGTAGTAAAACAACCTTGCAGGTAGTTTTCCTACCAAAAGGCAAAGGGTTTCGGGACGAAACCTTTGATTTCAGCATAGCTGAAATCTTAGGCGGGTGGGCACAAAGTGCCAACCAAAGGGTTTCGGGACGAAACCTTGAATTTCAGCTATGCTGAAATTTTAGGGCTTGTAAGTTTAATTAGACTTTGTAGTAAATAAAATTAAACTAAGTTTAATTTTATTTACTACAAAGTCTAATTAAACCAACTCCTAAGCTTTGCTTATAAAAAAAGCTTTAGCTTTTTTTATTAGTAGTAAAACAACCTTGCAGGTAGTTTTCCTACCAAAAGGCAAAGGGTTTCGGAACGAAACCTTTGATTTCAGCTATGCTGAAATCTTAGGCCTTTATAATATTTTTCACACTTAAGTGTGAAAAATACAACAAGCTAGCTGCAGTAGTTGGTTTAATTCTACTTAGTAGAATTAAACTTACAACCTTTTGGTAGCTTGCTACCAAAAGGTAGTTGGTTTAATT
>JAABUW010000126.1_pt1 | contig 157673 bp, 124 predicted proteins | sample 5560081 | NCBI WGS metagenome assembly JAABUW01 (sample SAMN10711882, study PRJNA513363) | rock metagenome | isolation source: Antarctica rocks | place: Antarctica: Victoria Land, Knobhead sud
ATTAATTAATTATTACTAGATATAATATAAAATATAGTAGTAAATATAGTAGTAAATATAATATATCGGTATAATAGTAATTATTATATATATATAAGTTTTTAATTACTAAAGTATTATTCGGGTAATTATATTAATTCTATTTAATAATATTTTTTTATTTTTTTATCCGATCCGAATAAATAAATCTTTATTAGAAAACGCTAAATAAATTTTATAAATTAATTATAGAAAAGTAAAAGTTTCGTTTATTAGAGAAAAAAGAATTTAGGTTAGAAAATTATATAGATTTAAATCCTCTTAAAAGAGAATAAAGATTATCTCTATATAAATTTAATCTAGATTTATTTAGTTATTAATAAAGATCTATATAAATATAGATTTTATATCGGTATAGATTTTATATCGGTATAGATTTTATATCGGTATAGATTTTATATTAATATAGATTTTATATCGGTATAGATTTTATATCGATATAGATTTTATATTAATATAGATTTTATATCGGTATAGATTTTATATTAGTATAGATTTTATATTAATATAGATTTTATATAGGTATAAATTTTATATGGGTATAGATTTTATATAGGTATAAATTTTATATAGGTATAAATTTTATATAGGTATAGATTTTATATAGGTATAGATTTTATATAGGTATAAATTCTATATAAGTATAAATTTTATATAGGTATAAATTCTATATAAGTATAGATTTTATATAAGTATAGATTTTATATAGGTATAAATTCTATATAAATATAGATTTTATATAAATATAGATTTTATATAGATATAAATCTTATATAAATATAGATTTTATATAAATATAGATTTTATATAAGTATTAATCTTCCTACCTTAATTATTAAAGTAGTTTATATTTATATACGATTCTATATTTATATAAATTGATAGTTACTTAATTATTACCCTAATTATATACTAAGAAATGAATTTATATTTATATATATTTTCTTCCTACCCTAATTACGTCGGTAAAATAAAAAGTAGCTCGATCGTAATTTAGGGCGCTCGACGAGCGCCCTAGGAGTCTTAAACGCGATATTTATCTACCGACTCGATAGGCGCCCGAGGTATATAGTTAAAGAGCCTAGGGTTACTCGGGTATATACCGAGCTAGTTTAAAACCACCTTTAACGGGAGCTAAATTAGAGGTATATTACTAATTTTAACCCCCGTTTATAACCCCTATTTATAACCTAGGCTCTATTCTATTTATAGTTATAACCCTATTCTATTTATAGCTATAATGTATTCCACTTATAGTTATAGTATATTCTATTCATAGTTATATTCCTGTCGTTATTATATTTCTATAATTATTACTATCGTACCCCTAAACCCCTAGCGTATATTTTAGCGTATAGCCTACGTATTACCCCCGTAAGGATTTCGCCTAAATCGATCGATTCCGGGTATTAAAATTTACTAGCGTTAAAAGTCGTTCCGGGGGGTCGCTACCGTCGATAGAGGCGATTATAGAATATTAAAATTTTAGGTAGTAAATTACGTGATTTTCTAAAGCTAGGGCCCCTAAAGCTCCGGGTTTAAATTATATTTATTAAGAGCCCGACGTATATTTTATAACGGCCTCGGGCGCCCGTCGAGCGCCCGTCGAGCGATTTAACACTCGAAGGGTACTCGGCGGGCGCTCGACGGGCGTTTAGGGCCGTTCGGGCGCCTTAAGCCTATTTTAGGCGCCCGAGGTAATTTATTTAATAACCCCGAGTTACTAGAGCTGGTTTTCGATTTACCGACGTATTAGGGTAGTTTAAATCCCCTAACCGAATAATACTCCTAACGCGTTAAGAGTAACGGTCTAACTAATTAATATATATAGATTATTAGTTTATATATAAAACTATATATTCGTAAAATTAAATAATCGTAAAGCGACCCTTTTACTAAGATTATTAAATATAACTACGTAAAGTTTACGAATATATATATATATAGTACCCTACCGCTTCGGCCTTACACGAGTATATATATAAAATTTTTATAGTAGTTAACTCGCTTTTAACCCTCCCTATACCCGACGCCGTCCTAAATAACCTCCGATATCTATTATATTCTCGATTTATAGGTCTTATTCGTAGATACGCCGGGTAAAGTCCGCTAGTATATCTTTATCCTCTATTAACCTCTCGATTAAGCTATTTATAACGATATCGCGATATCGATATACGGGTTTCTCGGGTATAGTTTTATATATACCTACTTCGTCCTCCCTTTATCGCTATTTATTATATTATACCTACGGTAAAAAGTACTCCGAATAACTACTAAACCTCTTTATATACCGGGACTCGCGGATCTAATCTTTAAACTTCTAATATATAATATAAATATATACCGCCTCCGGATCGGGGTAATGAAATAAAAAATACTCGATATTCGTAATATAATATTAGATATAGTATATATATTTACCCCGGCGTTATTAAACTAACTTTTATAATTTATCTAACTTTATTACCTCTTATCGAATATACTACGTCGAAGTCCGACGATTATTATCGCGCTACTAGTCTTGGCGTACGATAGCGGCTATATTAAAATATAATAATATTTCTTGGGTAATAGTTAGCGGCGAAGTTAGATAGTTTAATATCGCTCCTCTACGTATACCGTAGGGGGAGTCGGGATAAAGGTAGAATATAATATAAACGGGGGAGCGCGGATATATTTAAACTTTATAGCGATTATATATCTCTTCCTTTAATATATATCGCTATCGTACCTATCTATCCAAGTACTAACTAAGTATAATACGTCGATATAGTAATTCTAGGTACTAGTAGACTAGCTAGACATCGGTATATTTAACGGAATTAAACTATCTATCGTCGCTAGGAGTACTATCGTCGGCTATAATAATAACGGCTTCGCTACGGGCTCTATCCCTCCCTATATACCCACTCTCTTATATATAATCCAATATAGTTCGCGGTATATATACGTGAACGATTAAGCGGATATCGGGGATATCGATACCTAGTCCTAATATACTAGTAGCGGTAATAGCTCGGGTCCGTCCCTATTTAAATTTTTATATTATTATTTCTTTATTCTCGGCGTTATAGAAGTATACTTTATAATTTAATTCCTCGGTCATTTACTATACTTCCTTAATAATATTACTATATATAATAACTTTCCTATCGCGATACTCCTCTAGCTTAATATCGATATATTTATAAATAATCCGTCGTCGTTCTTTATCTTTTATCGTAGCGACTTTATATACGGAATAATAGATATTACGCTATATCGTTTTAACTCGAAATAAATAAACCTTATCGCGATCGAATTATATATAATTATATAATACACCTTCTTTATTAGGCGGTAATATTATTATTAATAATATTATTTATATCCCTACCCCCGTTAACTAGCCCTATTCTTATAAGTATTTACGAAAGTTCTTTTTATTATAAAGTATTAAATAGTACTCGTCGATAATAATATAATCTAGCTTCTTAACTTATTTTAAGCGATTAATATAAATATAAAAATTATTACCGACGGCGGACTCGGGAGTAATTAATACTATAGTAGTACTATTAGGGGGCGACCGACGATTCTATTCTTCGTATAGGATCCCTAGCTACCGATAACGATACTTAATATCTTATTATAGTGCGATTAATAATATTACTATAATAGTAGTACCTCCTTACTCTATTTATATAGGTAGTATAAATAGTAAACTCTTCCTACCTCCCGTATTTATAATAGTAATAATAGGACTCTCGCCCTATAAAATAGTATAGATAGCGGGCTCCTATACCCCTCGGAATTCGGTATTTAACCCGACGATAGTTTCTAACCTAGATTATATATCGGCACGATATAAACGCTTTAATTATTAAATATACGAATTATTTACTTTATCGTCGAATACGACGGCTTTATATTTATCTCTATAGTTAACTTCCTAGTCGACGGTATTAACTAAACCTAGTTATATATACTATACTTCGCTAGATTAACGGAATTTAACTCGCTTCTCAGTTATATACCTAGATAACTCCTCGATTAATTATATATAAATAATACCTATAACGTAGGACGTATAACCGGTTTATTTATTATAAATATTATTATAAACCTTATCGTCTTATACCCGATCTAAATTATCGTCGTCGTATTTAAATACTTCTTTCCGCGGTAAATAACGACGATTAATAACGATAGCGATCTCTCGGTATAATTAGACGTTAATAGAAATACCTATATAACCCTAACTAGCTCGCTCTAAAACTTTTTATATATAATCGCCGGTCCATTCTCGTCCGCTAGTATTATCGGGCTATATATATTAGGAACACTTTATTAACCGATATATAGTAGCCTCTAATTATCTACGAAATAGTAGTACTAGTTATAAATACTATATTATTAACTCGCCTACTTCGCGGGGTAAATATCGATAAATAATTTTAATATCTCTATTTATAATATACCCTTTATAGTAACGGGCGACGAAGATAATAATTTAATCTTCTATAAAAATACTTCGATAATCGCCTTAAATAGTATTATTATAACGGAGATTAAAGAGTTCGGGGGCTCGTACGGGCCCTCTATTAATAATATACACCGTAATTAATAATAATTTAAGAAATTAGGAAATATCGTCTATATATTTCTCTACCCGATAACGATTCTATACGAACTCGGGGCCGGACTAACTAAATTAATAACGTAATAACGAGGATCGATTAATATAATCGAATAACTACTACTCTCTTAACTATATACTAACTCGGTTATTAATATCGCTAATAACGCTAGCCTATATATTATATTTATTATAAAGAAAGTTCTACCCTAGTTATTTCTCGACGGGATTTTTACGAACCTAGGATTATAGAATATATGGGGTATTAGTAATATCGTTAAATATTAATATCTCTACTAGTATTTATTTAGCTTCGCCGATAACCTTATAAACTATAGCGCGGAAATTTATTATACTAAATTATAAATTCTTATAAATTATCTCCTTGTTATTATTAATTTAATTAATATAACTTATCGTAGTAGTATTATAATAGATCTTTATCCTATATATACGTAGGTCTAATATCTACTATATAGGTCTATAACTACTACGTATTATAAATCGATCTATTATATCGGCTATATATACTAAACTTCCCGAATCCGTAATACTATTTATATTATCCTATTATAATTTTTCTAATATTTATTAAACTATTAGAAACTAGTTAATTTTAATTATAGCCGATAAAATTAAAGGATACTAGTCCGCTTTTATCTATCTCTATTTAATAACCCTTAATACCGCTATTATATAAATTAACGGGTAATTATACTCGGTCCGTCGAATCTTTTAGTCTAGTAACGCTATATAAAATAATAAATATATTCGTTAATAAATAATTAATTCTTTAGCCTCCTTTATAAGTATTAGTGAATATTAATTAGATTTAACTACCTTTTTAAGGCGGCGGCCTAGATATTTAAGAGATTTATTAATTAAATCCTTTATCGCCTTCTCTAAGCTAACGGCTCTAGCGGTATAAACGAATCGGGATTATACTTTTTATTATTTAGGATTAAACGAGTACTTCGGGCTTTCCTACTCGTATTCTTTTTAAATATAAATAAAAAATATAATAATTCGCCGTTATAATCTTATATACTTAGTTAATTTAGTAGGGTTTATATATAACTATAGTAGTTAATATTAAATTTAATACTTCTCGGTATAAATCGCCTTTAGACGGATAAATACTTTAATTTAAATAATTACGCTATACTAGTAGAACGAAATTAATTCTCTAATAGTATTTTATATTATAGCCGTAATAGGCTCTACCTTAGTATCGGGCTCGCTAACGGACTTTATTACCTCTTAGGGATTTAAACCTTTTAGATATAAAATTTATTATATTCGCTTTAGTTATAAATTTATTTCCGTAGATTACCCCGCCTCGATAATATTTTCTTTACGTCGTAGGATACCTTTATATATTTAAATAATATTATTTTAAGCCTAGGTCTATACCGGTAGCTCGGAGTCGGATTCGAGGTCGTCGTCGTAGAGTTTTTATATTTTAAAATACTCGGATCTCTTACCTTAAATAAAGAACCGTTAATAATGAATATTCGTTCGTTATAATCGACTAATTAATAAGTTAATTTAATAACGATCCTAGGTTTTAAAACTACGACGCTAGTTATTAATTTAATTATAATTATTTAAATAGTAAGATTTAATACCTTTTATAATTCTAATAATGAATTTATATTAAAATAGGCCACTAGGATTTATTCGGTATTAAATACTATTCGTTAAAAACCGTAAACCTAGAATAAGCGAAGGGATATTCTAGGGAAATAAAAAATACTCTAAATCTTTCTCCGTTCGGATAATACTAGGTTATTTATTAATATACTATTAAATTTCCTTTCGTTTCTTTAATAAATAACTATAATTTTTATTAAAGAGATATCTATTTAAATAGTTAGGTATTAAAATAAATATATATAATCTATAAAGCTAGATAGCGTACTCGGGGATCGGAGTTAAATATTTAATAAAAGTAGATTTATTAACTAGCGGAGGCGAGTCTAAAGATAGAATAATCGAGACTAAAGATTTTTTAGAATTAAACTCGAAACTAAGCGCTAAACTTTCTTATATATTTATAATAAAATATATAAAATTATAGAAGACTATTACGAAAGTAATCTAAAAGATATTATTTCTATTTTATATAAAAAGCGGGCGTCGATTACCTAAATATTATTTAAACGGTCGTACCGATATAAACGGCTTTACGTAACGATAGTATAATAATATCGATTTAGCTTCGTCCTAGAATAGATCCTATTTATATACTATTTATAAATATTATATTTATTTATCCTAATAATTAGGGTAATTTAAATACATTTTTAACCCGATAATTTACTCTACGAGTTATCCCTATACGATTCTATATCTATATAAATTAATAATTACCTAATTATAACCTTAATTATATATTAAGAAATAAATCTATATTTATATATATTTTCTTTTTATTTTAATTATTAAAGTAGTTTAAATTTTTTAACCGAAGATTTAATTTCGCGTAGCCCTAACCTCCCTAATTATTAGGGAGGTTAAGGTTATCGTATTACTAAAATAAAAAAGAAACACGGGATATTAAAACTACCGAAATTAATTATAGAGAGTATTTTTCTATATATAAATAATAATACTTATCTAAAAACCTTAATTAAAATATATATCGAATATATTTATTAAGTTTTATAACTTATAAGGTAAAACCTTCTTATTATATATAACCGTAATTAAATTCTAAATTTATAGATTTACTTTATATTCTTAAGGTTAAAAAGGCGGGCGTCGATTACCCGAGTATTATCCGAATGGTCGTACCGATATTATTTATTTTCTATATATTAATTACTTTTTATTTCCCTATCCGATTCTATTAAACGGAATATTTTTAGAATACGCGAGCTAAGCTCTATAGATCGTATATAGAAAATTAAAAGTTTCGCGTATTAGATTCATCTGGGACGGGCATATGGATTCCGCTCGAGAGGGCATATGGATTCAGGTCCCCCCGGCCCGGAAAAACTATTATTCCCATATGGATCCAGCCTGGATCCATCAGGGCATTTGGGTTAGAGAGGAGCGCGATATGCCACACTGGCAGGTCTGCTGGATGGCTCATATCGGAGCGAACTGAGGCTTTAGCTGAATAGATATACTCCCTCCATCCACCTTCCCTTTATGTTCTGATCCAATTAACCTACGGTACTGTCGTCCTCTTATTCGTTGCACATCATGCCTTCTACCCATACCTATTCGGCATTTTTGCTGTTATGCTCACTATGCAGTACATGTTATGGGCAGGCCAATCCCTTGAAGCGAGTATTAACACTTGATTTGGGGAGCCCGGCTTCCATGACCAAACCATTACCGGTAACTTCCGCCATCAATTTTCTGTGTGCGAGAGCTAAAACATCTCATAGCCAAGCGCCCCTGCACCCACAGGCACAAACCTCGCGATCCACGAAGAATCAAATGGCGACATTGGTCTCTACATGGGCGATGGCCTCACCTCTGACCTCGCCACTCGTATGTCAGCGAGTTGCAGTACCATCAATGACGCCTGTGAGAATGCCGTCCAACAAGGTCTCCTAAATGCCGGATACGACCTTCAGTCTCGCCAGGTCGGACTCATTCTGTTTGCTGGTGGTATTCTCTTGGCTTCTTTTGCCCACTTGGTTATAGAACTCTATAAAATTGACCGGGCAGTCCCGAAATATATTCCTATGCCAGCAATGCAAGCTTCGTCTATCAAAGCCGCAAAGGATGCTACAGACGTCGTTTTACAGACTGCATCGAATGATCCTGGGGATGCGGTTCCTGTTACTCAAATTCCGGCGTCAGCGGCTCCGGGGACGATAACCGGCACGGCAACCACTATCGATCCATCCAAGATCACTGTGACAGCGATCACTGTTCAATCAATCGCTGCTGGTTACGAAGTCGATTTCTTGAGTACGTACTGGCTCACGAGGCTTCGATGATGCTTCTGTATGTGCTGATCTACTCAGGTAATCAAGAACTGAAATGGATCCAAGACCAGGCTACAAAGCCATGCAAATCTGGTTCCAAGCGATCCCTCGGCGGATGCGCCATTTCAGATGCCACGGCAGCGATGAACGCACTCGAGGGACCCTTAGCGAATCTTTTGATAGTTGGAAGACTTCCGAGATTCGCTGCAGGAGGCGATTTGTATAATGCTGTCCAGGCGATATTCAATACTGGCCGCGCTATTGCAGCTTTGGCTGCAGTTTCGGTTCGCGAGAAAACCTTCTACCTTGAACAAACATGGCTAAATGAACGTTTTTAACATTACTCTAGGACGACACCCTATTTGCCTTGGCCGAGATCTTCTTGGTCCTTTTTGACGAATCAGTCAACCATCAAGTCTCGATAGCTAGCAAGAACACACTGCCAGCTACGGACTTTGCGGAGGGTACGGGTGCAACGCAAACCGGCTCCTGTTCAACAGGAGCCGCAATAGTAAGCTTGAAAGCACATCCTAACCTATTCCGGCCAGCTAAAGAAACTGCAGCCGGCATGTCCAGACAGCGACTGCTCCGGAGACCCAGTGCACGCAGCCACATGTACCGTCTCGGGCAAGAAAAGTGGCTGCAAATGTGCGCCTGTAGTCACCCCCTACGTCTACATTGGCGATTCCTCCTGGCTCAACCAACAACAAACTATACTCTCATCCATGATGAGTCGAGGCTCACTACCTCTGAGCCCGTCGGCTGTAAAACCTACTTGTATGTCCGATGGAGCACCATGGTATAAACCTACAGATTGGTGTCGCTGCGGTCCGACCGCAAAGTATCCCACAATATCCGGAGCATCTGGATCGGCCGCCTGTGCTTACACCACTTTGCCTACTCAACAGATTAGCCCTGTCTCCATCCCCGGGGCAGCGCCAACGAATATCCCAGGCCTGAACGGATTGCCGGGCTGCGGTATGGTCCTTCCTGGAGATGGTCAAGCGTGCGGTGACTCAAAATATTGCAACTGTGGCGGCATTGCTGTCAAACTGGTCCAAGCAGTGATCTCTGGCACAACCACCTCGAACTGCGACATCAGTATCCAGCCCACCGCAAATGATTGTCCAACACCCACAACCACAGTCGCGGCGCCGAGACTCAGATGCAATTCCGGTAGCGGTTACCAATCATTCGATCGAACCAAGGCTATAGCCCAAATCACCAAGATCTGCAAAGCTTATCATGATAACAAATTAGTCCTAAGCAAGAAAGGTATCTCGTTACCACCCTCAGAGTACGACGACGTGGAACAGATCGAGGGGGCCGCCGCCAATGGGGCGACTTTGGTCATGAACCCAGTCTACTCGGCGACTGCGTGTGACGATCCGAATAATCCTAAAGATGCGGATTTTGGGGCCTGGACGGTGGATCAGTGTGTGGGCTATTTCACAAAGCCTATTGACAGCTGTGAGTATCACTTGAAGACTCAACGATGGAATACAGCGACTGACAACCCACAATAGGTCCAAACTCTAGTAACACAAATGGGGATCAAGATTGGAAGAGTGGCGGTACTAGCATGGCGGGATGTGTGTCATGTAAGACGACCATTCCAGCTCTAAGGCGTTTGCCATTGGCTAATATGTGTACGATAGGGACCGTTCGTGCAGAGACCGTTCATTGATAATTAGCGACGTTTCGAAGAGCTAAAGGTGGTCAATTTGGTTTGATAAGAATAGGAAACAGCATCAACTATGGGGTGCTTAGGACGTAGTTACCCCTGTCAACACTTGTGGAACGATAGAGAGTGTTCATCGTGTGTTCTGGCAATAGAATTGGGATTCAATAGTCATGAAAATATAATATTTCCCAAAGAAGATCAAGACCCCTGTTGCAGCATTACGAGCGCTGCAACTTCGTTAGAGGAATGTTCTGAGTACCTAGCAAAGGGCCTAAATGGGTATGTTGTATTGTCCTGTAATGTGATGCTCTCATATTTATAGAGAAGATGGAATTCGACAGTAGCTGGTATAATCGCGGAGTTACAACATTGTGCCAGTAGAGAAACGAACATGGCAGCTGCGAGGAGTTCTTTCATGGTAAATACCAACAAAAGATTTGGGGTGGGAATGAGAGACGCAAACAGCAGAAGGAGACCAGGAGTACGAGTGAGGATCTGCGAAAACGCGCGAGAACACTGTGAGTGAGGATCTGAGTGGTAAAGACGTCTGAGTCATTTTATGTGGCGCTGATACAAAACTCATGGCCAGGGAAGTCTAGCAGATCACATCAAAAGGTAATGTGACTATGAGCACCACGGTAATTTCCACATTTGGTGAATGGCTTTTGACATATGGCCTAGTGGGTCTGATGAAATCTTGACGCTAACCCAACCTTTTCCACGCGACGAAGACGAAGAGAGTCCGAAACGTACTGTAGGAGAGAAGAGGTTTTGAGACTTGATCGTTCATGGGGTAGGCGTTCAATAGGTTGGGATTGCTGAGCTTACAAAGGATGGGCATTCTGCTCCTAAATACTTGCCTCAGCTCTCAGACATGTATACGCTAAGCCCCTTCGGGTTATCGGATCGCTGACTAACGAGTTAGGAGCTTAAGTCGCGGAATATCGGCGTTCTCGGCCAGTCTTGGCGCCGGTCTCGGTCGGAAGTGTTAGCTTGGCACCGATGAAGAGACAACTCGCATGGCGCGATTTTTAGGCAGCAGCGAAGGTTACGTTCCAACAAAATGGTTCGCAATGAGGGGGCATCGGGCCGGCTCCAGGGTAGCTCCGGGGCCCTCATTGCGAACCATCTTGTCCGTACCGTGACCAGGGCGCAAATAGTATATAAAGAGTACTTTCTTTTCTTCTTCTACAGCGCTCTGTACTATCTTGGCTCCATCAATCCTTTCAATCTCCTATCTGCAAACATTGTCAATCTCAACTTTCCGCTTATCCTAACCATGAGCCTAAAGTCAATTCTGATTACCGGAACAAGCGCGGGCGGCATGGGTTCCGCTCTGGCATTTGCATTCCAAAGGCAGGGCTACCTCGTCTTCGCCACTGCCCGGAGTCCCTCGAAGATCGACCAAGAGCTCGTCAACCTCTCAAACGTAGAGGTGCTCACCCTGGACGTCACCTCCGCTTCTTCAATCGCTTCCGCCGTGGAAGCAGTCAAAACCCAGACTGGTGGGACTCTCGATGTCCTTCTCAACAACTCTGGAGCAGGCTATCTCATGCCCCTGGTCGACCTCGATCTCGATGCAGCAAAGGCCGTGTTTGAGGTTAATCTGTGGGGCCTCATGGCTACGACCAAAGCTTTCGCTCCGCTACTAGTGAAGTCCAAGGGCACAGTGGTCAATATATCTTCAATAGGAGGCCAAGTTGTTCAGCCGTTCAATGGTAAGAGATACATCTTCCATACTCAAGCACATCCGCATTGACTAGCACAGCTATCTATGTCGCATCAAAGGCCGCTGTGACAATGACCAGCGAGACCTTGCGCCTCGAGCTCCGGCCATTCCAAGTGAAGGTTCTCACCGTCATTGCTGGTGGCGTGAAGACGAAATTCCAAGAGAACGCAGGATCAGCCAAACTTGAGCCCGACTCTTTCTACATCTCCATCGAGAAGGAATACCAGGAAATGCCCTCTGTGAATTCCCCGATGCCGGCCAGCGTTTTTGCCTCGAAGATCGTCGCCGATGTGGAGCATGGCGGCTCGGGTATTGTCTATCGGGGCGCATTATCCTCTGCCCTGAGGTTTTTGACAGGCTGGTTTCCCACGTGGGCCTTGGTATATTTCCCCTTGTCCATCTGTTGGCAAATGCTGATCCGAACTAGGATATGATCAGCTTCCGCAGCTCCGCCCTAAACAAGCTATGAGGAGTACGAAAAGGCTACAGGTTATATTCTTGGAAGTGGTCCAGTCGTAGTAACATGTACAATATCAGTTAGTAAATTAGGACAGCTTGTATAGCAAAACCTCATTCCATCTATCTTGACAGTGGATTTCGGAATAAGAGGCTTCATCGTAGACCAAAGGGTCCTCGGAGAGGGAGGAATAGTTCCCATTTGGTATTTTAAAATTGTAGACGGGAGATAGCTTCGATGGGTTATCCATTTATGCTTTGCAAGTTTCAATTTCGGCGTAGGAGCTGAACTTGTCATAGTTAAAAGCCGTCTCAAGCTAGGACTCCTGGGTATGTCGAAGTCTTTCGTGAGTGGGGACGAGATAACATTCAAAATCAAGATAGGCTCTAAATCAGAAGAGGAGAGCGGAGCCAAAAAAAGACTCCGCTAGTAGAGGGACCAAAAACTGATCCCGATGACAAAGACGCCACTCTGCGCTAAATACCACCTCTGATACACCCGTCAATCACACGCCCAACACCGGTAGCTCACTCTGGAGCTGGTTGGAAAGCGTGTCGCTGCCCTTGTAAAGCCACAGTAGGAGATGCAGTACCGCGGGCAGACAACTCTACTACTCCCACGTAAGTTTCCGTCATGTTGCGCCGTACAATCTGACCCGTAGAAGGCAAAGTGTGTCATGGCCTGTTCTAACTCAAAACCTGCGCCATATGACCTCAACCAACCCACCTCGATTCAAAGTTAGCTCTAGCCTTTCACAGGAGGCGAAAATAGCGTTACAGCTTCGGTGAGGATCATGATATTTTGATCCTAGTGATGCAGGCCGACCTCGCTTTTCCGACACTAGACCTAGATCCACGATGTCAAGAATCATGTTGCTGATACCACCAGCTATGCTGAACTTCCCAAAGTCTCCACAAGAACCGTGAACAGTCTTGTTCCAGTTATACTTAATTGGATGGCAAATAGCGAAAGTTCTTATGATGAAGCCGAGGCAGCAGCATGATACGAGTCCCATGATTGCGTAGACGGTAAGACGGAACAATCGAGTAGGAAAATTACAATGTAGAGACAGAGGATAGACATTTAGACAGCTGTACAGGATGCGACCCACAGCAACTCTGCTGCGACAATAACCTGGAAGAAGTTAGTATGATTCTAAGCCTTTGATAGACGTTTGAAGGTATCAACTTCAATGAGACCTCGATTTCCGACGCCCCCATTAGGAACTTCTACAGTAAGTCAGTACTGACGGGGGTCCAATAGGTCAAATTTCTATTTATGATGTTAACCCAGACAAAGCGGAGACGAAGAACTGGTCATATATCAATTAGACTGAACTTCACGCTCCTGAAAGGTGATATACTAAAGCAGTAAGGATAGCATAATCACTTCCACTCAGAATTATTCTCTTTAACCTCCTCGCCCACGGTCGAAGGGCAACTGCGCAAAAAGATTCGCATTGACAATGATAGAAGTATAGTTGCGTTGTCTATCACGGAGTGGCAGAGAAGCCGTCGTAAATTTCGCCGAAGTGGTAGACAGCAAAAGTTAGATGTCGAGGCTCTTACTATACAGTAATGAGCACAGGGTTTTGGCTGCAACCACGCATTCAGCGGACTTGAGGAAGGGAATAGAGACACTACCAAGCCTGTGACAGTTTTGCAGCTGCCGGCGATATCATCCATTCATCAATTGGAAGTGGGGGGGTGTGGAGCTCGAGCGGGGCTAAGCTGATGAGGCGTGTTGCTTGCGTATCTCGGAAAAGAGATGGACCATAGAAGCAAGTGTTTTGGATGGAAGTGTTCAAGGAGTGAAACAACACGATGGCGCGAATCAGAGGAGAGCCGAAGAAAGGCTGTAATGCATGAAGGATGCCATATGACTAAATCCTCCTGTAGGATCAGTGCATGAAAGAGAGGGCTCACTTAGCCTTGCACCAACAATTCTAGCATAGAAGTGACTTGAACGGAGATCGCCCCATACTACTCATCGTCGTCTTACTGGGTTTGAATTAGAGTGCATTAATCAGACAAGTGTTCGACGCCAGTAAAAAGTCTCATCCCTTCTTACTTTTACTTGGTAGGTCAACCAATCGAGTGTCCTTAAGTATGTCGGCTTTGAACGAAGGGTTTTAGAATCAAGTTCATTAACAAATGATTCTGAACAAGACTCCAACAACTTTGGCTGGTATTGCGACCAGGACAAGGACGGTTGACAGATTCCGGATTCTTTGACCGGTGGAAATTTGACACATAGATACGAAAGGTTTGACAAGTGAATGTTCCATTCGTTTCACTTCCAGCATGCATTGAGATTGTACAGGACTCCAGTATTAGGATCTTCAAGTCTGCTCCTTTTGTGCCCAGAATCAGAAGACACGAACCTTTGACACCACCTCTACTCACATTCAGTCCTCTTTCCTCCCTATCGTAACAACTCTTTGCAGATTGAAAGCCGTGTTTTCTCTGTTCCGCCCCACCTCCTCAACCAAACCTCTCGCCACATCTCCCCTCCCTCCCCCCAACTTATCAAGTACATTTGTACTGATCTCCTGACTCGCCATCATCCACGTATCAAGTAGTAGTGTTGCAACCTCAGGCGCAAATTTCCGGCTGTCGACGACGATAGAAGAAAGACCATTCTCGGCAAAGGTGGTGGGGAGACGGGTTATCCAGCTATGACGATGCACGGTTAGAGCGGCTGCTATTGCTAATACTAACGAGGAATCGGAGGGAAAAGACTGTAAAGGTAGAAGGGGGTCTACTGGGTCAACGAACCCGCTGCTGATGAAGCTAGGACCAGGCTTCGTTTTACCTAGCGTAGATGTCCATTCGCGGAGTCTCTCGAGCTCGTCGTTCGATTGGGAGGGGGCAGATGGAATGCGTATGATTTCCCAAGTGTTAACATCCCACTCGCCCCATTGGATGTAGCCTCCTGGCTCTGAAACAGCGTTATTGATCTCTGATCTTCTTCGCTCATCAAGATCAATGTCTACTCTCGCTCTCATTCCAGTAGACAGGAGAGCAAGAACAATTTGGCCAGAAGAAGCTACTGTAATTCAGCGAGGAAGAACTCACTAAGCATCTGTATCAAATTCAGCAGCATCGGTACTGGATTCCCATCCCTGAGGATCGTAATAAATAACTGTACGTGAATGATGTCGTAGACTTCAAGCAGCGAAGGGGCCGGTTCCGAGAGTACATCGTGCTTGATTAAGGAGATGTTGGCGGGAAGCCATTCTTTGGGCGGACATTGCTCGAAGCTAATGTCTAGCCCATCAAGTTGAGAGGAGGGTGGAAGCGTGCGGGCGAGCTCGATGAGCCATATACTAAAGATTGAGGTAAAATGGGTAAGTTCGTTATTGCGTGATTGAATGTTGGTGATCTGACGAGTACGAGGAGGCGTTGGGGGTAGGACTATTCACCCAGTTCCGACGCCTATTTCGGCAATCTTTATGTTTGGCTTGTTGGTAGGAATGCTGGGATGGAGGAGATAGTTTTGGCCATCTTTGAATAGGTAATGTTGCAGAGTTGTCCTAAGAAATGTATCTGTAAGCTTGCTTCCAAAGGGTAGGCTGAATGAGCTTGATTGAATATAGACCTTCCATTGGCGGAGAAGCCGCGAGACAACATGTAGTCATTAGACTTGCTTCCCATCGTGAATTTTGTGAAGCTGGGAAGTTGTGTCTCGAAAAGGAGAAGCAAAAAAATGCAGATGGTTCAGATAGGTTGAAAACCCTCAAGGAGACGCAAGGAGAGCTGGAGTCATCAGGCTGACTACTCGAAACCCTGTGGGAGTATAGATTCGTTACAATGTGTCAAAGTGGTAAAATACGTATATTACCTCAGGTTGCAGGGCCAGAGAGGTGTGGATGCTCCATACCTATGACGCAGCTTCGCTGCAGTCCACGGACATTGGAGCTCTTTCATTGACGCCGCATAAACCAATTACCGAAATTCCTACTTTCTTCGGCGTGACAGCTCCTTCAAGTTTATCTCGTACTGCAGTCAGACGGCTTTCATCCTGAATTAGGATGGCTCTTGTGCTACAGTCATACGGCTCCCATAGAGACCCTTGTTGCTTAGATAGCTGCAGTAGCGTCTTTGGCGAACAGAAAAAACCTTTAATTTGGTGGGATACTGTGAGGCTAGATCAGCTGCGCATGGGTCGTAGACTTAAGGTACTACTCCAGTAGTGGTGTTGGGAGTGCCGGGGAATAAGGCTTCTGTTGCCCCGTAGGTCAACAGTTCTAGGGGCCGCAGTCTAATCACGGCCCGTGCGCGGCAAGGCTATAAGTCTCCGCGCAACCTTACCTTAATTAGGAAGGTGAAGGATTTACGGCTGACGTTCCTGTTTGTGTACGTGGGAGACTTGGACAACAACCATAGGCTCGCCTTCATGCGCGTCCAACAGGGCGTCACAAGATCAGCCTCAGTCCACTGCAGATCTTACTGCATAGGTACTTTCGGACATTTTCTGTGATGCATCACCTCTTGTAGCGTAATATGGTATGATTACGGCAGAGACCCTAGGACATGCAAACGGTAGCCTACTTCAATCCGCCTAAGTCTAGGGGCTAAGGTGTGGGAGACATCTAAAAAATGTTTGGTCGGTCACGCCGTAGTGGACACCCTCTCCTACTCCCTTAGTATTCACCTGCAGGCGGCGGTAAGATGGCACAATCCTTCTTGGCACAGCCCAGGGAACCAAATTATAAGCAAGTAAGATGTAAGATGCAAGCTAGCTACAAAGACTGAGGGATTGACAGATCCGAAAAGAGTACGATATCCGAGCCGCATACTTTCTTGCATACAGCTAACCTAAAACACTTCACCTGCAGCTCTTCTGAGCACATCAGCTAGCCACTTCGGGCGGCTGATCATGAGGCAATGCCCACCATCACATCTCTCAACGACATCAAAAGCACTCGGTTCCAGTTGCTTGGCTCCGTTGATGATCATCTGAACTACCTGAGGCGTGAGTGTCGTCTTGTCCTGCTCTCCAATCACATAGGTAGAAGGAATATGGCGCCAAGCAGCGTATGTTTGCGTGCTGGAGTAGACTCCAAGGCTCTGGTGAGTGAGCTTCGAAGCCCACTCATCTCCTTCGGGAGAGGAGAGATCATTATAGAAGATCGCTTTCGCATCCTCCGGCCCGACGTTTACTATCCCTTTCTAGATGGATGAAAGATCCGGCGTTACCATAAGTTAACAATAAACCAAGGTGCAGTCGACTTAAAAGAGTCGGTGGAGAGAGAGGGGCAGCTGAGAAATGGAATGAAATCAAACCAACCTCAAGATCTAGCTTCATCCACTCTGGCATCTGGGCCCCACCAGCAGTCGGCTGAAATCCCTCTGGCATCGCAAATGCCATGATGAACACCAGTCTCACGACGCCGCCTTTAAGACTTTTTTCCTGGCGCTCTTTCTTACCAAGACCTTTGGGCGCCTCCGCACCAGGCATGCCAGTGTAGGAGTGTACGACAAGAATGACTTCCTTCTCTTTCGTTTCGACGAGGTTCGTGAGAGAGTCACGGATAGCTTTCACATCTTCGTCGAAGGTCGTGTTGGGAGGCATGGCACCGGCAGAAGGAAGCGGCAGGCTAATTGTAGGATAGCCATGTGCCTGGAGAGTCTTCGTGACACTAGAGTATATGTCTGGTTTGTGCTAGGCACCAGGGACGAGAACAAAAGTGGGGTGGGTCATTTTGAGCAGCTATATATGTTGGTGGTCTGCTTGAAGTACTTGCTGTCTACGAAGCAAGGAGCAAAGCAACAGGGCATCCGAAGTATATGTATCTCAGCTTATCAGCAGCTCACAGCTATTCCGCAAATAAAAGACCCCGCACAAAGCTCTCTGCAGCAGCCTGCAGAAACGCCCGCTTGGCTAGACAGAATATGTTATCTAGGCCACTAACAGGTAGATAGATTGCGGAGCTAGAACACGAGAAAGCACATTACCAATGCTATTCCCCTTGATCGACGCGACTCAGCCTTCCTAACAAGTTTTGAGAAAATTTGAGTTCGATCCATAACGGACATAGGCGGGACTTCCCCTTCGAACAGAAAGGAGCAAAGGGTCCGTGACTGCCTCGGCAATCCTTGTAGGGTGCAAGGGTCGTGATTCACTTTCAACCCTGTACTCTACGACTGAGCCTATGTTGGAACCAAGCAAACAATCGATTTAATGCAATCTCTTCGATTTCTCTGGAATGCCGTATTTGAATCAACTTCAACTTTATGCTAAACACTTTATTACAGAGCAAGACATCTCGGCATCTTAAAAAAGGATAGGCGATCTCTCTAAGACTGAGGAGCTATTTTTGACTCGATTCCTACACTCTGTTTCACCTTGATACCCGTATGATGGTCTAATTCGTCATTCAAAGCTTCCATGTCCGTGTCTGAAGCTGTTCGGTGACCCGGACCGCTGCAATGACTTTGCGAAGCGGTAATATCCGTCAGAGGGTACGGGTCGGTAGGAAGTCGATGGAACCTCCTGGACTTGGGGTAACCATCCGAAGGCTCAAATGGTGTTCCTTGAGTCCTGAGCCAACCGCGAGATGTGCCACCACTCGATTTCCACTTCGACCACGCAACGATTGTGCTGTCGGAGACCTTGGACATGACTGGTTGTAAGACTGGCAAGCAAGCGTCGATGACACCAAACGTCGGCTCAAGACTGCTGCAAATGTCATCGAGAATATTATTATACGTAATGTCCGAGTAATCCACGTTCTTTATTGTAATGACCCGAATGGTCGATGTGATGCAGATGCTGGGATTGAGGGCTGTAATTAGTACAACCAAATTCAATACGTAGGTCCCGTGAGACTCACAGAGCGCCAAGGCTGAAAATTCCTGTCAGTGCTATCTTCCTCGAAGTTTTCATCTGAAGGCCCAATAGCAGTGGCAGAGGTAAAGCGACGATGGCCACATCAATAAGCAGATTCACGATTCCGGTTGACAGATAGTACGCGATCAAGTTTCCACAGTCGCCCTTTATTGTGAGCTTGTTCCAATTGAAAGCAAACGGGCGGCAGATAGAGAACGCCGTCAGCACAGTAGACAGCCAGAGAGCCACTGAGCATGTCCCTATAGCGTACGCAAAGCGGGCTAACGTTCGGGTACTGAAGATCTTGATATAGAAATGTAGGACTGAGATCTTCACAAGCGTATTCGCAGTCGGCCACAAAAACGTATCGGCCAGTATGCCCTGGAGGTGTCAAATCGAAGTTTTGTAAGAGCATAGTACTCGTGCGCAAATACCTTTGAGAACACAGTGAGCTCAGTCAATGTTAGCTGGAGCATATGCTGCCCAAGGCCCCCTTTTATGATGCCTATGAAAGTCAATATTGGATTTTATCTTGTATACCTATTCAATGTACTGATGATTTGATTGACGTTGTATCCCGATGTGAATATCTTGATATGGGTCAGTATTAGCTAGTTGGTAAGAGCATGGGATTAAGTGAGTACCATTGCGGCAATTATCGTATAATCATTGAAGCATAACGGAGTTCTTTTGAGCCTTCTTGCCCAGACTCTAAGTATCACAAACATCGGGGGAAGGATGAGTAAGAATACGAAAGCGCCCAAAATGGCCCTCGCCCGACCTTGGTGGGGGTCGGAGAGTGGTGCCATGCTGGAGTAGGTGGTTGAGTACACGAAGTGTCAGCTGTTGTGCCCAGACTTGGTTCGGATGAAGATGAGCTTCCGATGATATATTCTCTATCTTCAATCAAGGGAACGGCGCTCGAGCCCACCTTTACACTTTTTCATGGGCAAATTTCATGAGACCAACGAGATGGAAATGACTGAAGGATTCCTTATCCGAACTCTACGGCCCATCACCTTCAGGATACAGGATTCCATCCGCTTGAAATCCAAAACGAGCTGAGCGCCTATACTGTACAAAGGGGAAACAATGGAGACGGTCATCGAGCAATGATTGGGCGTCGTTTTATTGTAGTGGTTGCTCCCTTCCTCAGCCGGGATCGTTGCCTATTTCAGAATCCGCCAAGATACCCTGCGTACTCGAAATTCCATCCGTGCAAGGTTACGCGAGGCACATAACCAGTCCGCATACGGTTTACTCCGTAAGTACCTTGAAGATCACCGGTGATTGGGCACCTACTTGTACCCTTTATCCAATTCAAGCGCACGAATCAGAAAGATAATCGGCCGTTGAAAGTTCGCACTTGTTACCAATGTCCTAATGATGAAAAAGTCATAGCCTTGTACACTCCGGCAATGCCATATTCCTTTTGGCATGAAAGCTACAGGCTGCTGCATCCAGTATACTTCATTTAATCAAATGATCTTGATGCCCAGATCTCTTCCTGGCTAATCAACGGCTCCAAAAAGAACAATAGCCTCGAGCAAGACCGCTTTTGGCTAAATGGCGACTCTGTAGCCCTGATCGTCGCAGGCAGGCAAGTACACTCACGAACCTCCCAAGGTACCAAAAGTAACCTGTCCCCGAACAGTGACACTGTTGCCTCGACCATGGTCTACCTCTTCTACCGTCTAGCCCTCGAACCTCAACATGCGAAGACTATTCGCGAGGAACTACAAAGCATCAACTCAGTCTGCGACCCCCAAGCCCTGAAGAAACTCGATCGTTTGAACGGCGCGATAAATGAGATCCTGCGCCTGCACCCTTCGGTCCCAACAGGTGGTTATCGCGAAAGCCCTCCCCAAGGCGTAGAAATTGCAGGCCGCCTCATCCCCAGCAATACCACAATCGTGTCGCCACGATATACTATGGGTCGTCGTACGTCTTTGCCTTCCCTTGATATCCTGCAAACTCTCCAGTACAAATCTATATGAAGACAATACCCTGACTAAGACCCCTTTCCCTACTTCCAATAGTGGAAAAATCCTTCGCCCGTGCTTCAGAATTTATCCCCGAGCGGTGGTATTTTCGCCCCGAAATGGTCGCCGACAAACGCGTCTTCACACCCTTCAGCATCGAACGCTTTGCGTGCGTGGGGAAGAACCTGGCGCTCGCGGAGCTGAGATTTATGACGGCGCTACTGGTGAGCAAGTACGACATCACGTTTGCGCCAGGCGAGGATGGGACCAGGTGTTGGCGGGATATGAAGGATCAAGATACGGCGGCGCCGGGGAAGCTGGAACTTGTGTTCACGCCGAGGCAAGACTGAAACTTTCCCCTGATCCATAATCGTTAGAACCTTCAGAATTTCTTACTGCCGTTTTCGTGTTAGCCTAATTCACTCGTTTAGTAAATTCCATTCTCAACCCTATGTCCCCTTGCAAAGAGTAAACACGTAGCCTCTCATCCCTTAAAGCCGCCAACTTTTTTCCGTTTTCTCTCCATCCACCCTTGTCTCTCCGCTTGTTCCCCTCTCTTCTCTTTCTCCTTCATTGATCAACGTATTAAACAATCACCTCCGGCGACTCCTTCATACCAAAGTGGTAACGGGGATAAAGCTGGATGAGAGCTCACAGGCGTAGTAGAATTGCCCGATCCACCAGAGCGACCTCACGATATCTCCTTTATTTGTTGAATGAGTTGTAGTCAGCGCAGCATGGACGGGGATGGGCGATATCTGGCACTTTCTCATGGGTGACTCGTTCGCTCCGCTTGACTCTACAGATGAATTCATTGCTCTTATGACATTGAGCCTAGGGCTAACGGATCTAGAGAGAGAAGAGACGCTGGCATATCAATTCGCATCTCTTGCGCATTCCTTTACTTCGCTAATTTGTTACTGGTCGCCCGAGGCCTCCCTCACTTTGGGTATTAAAGCAAAAGTCGTGCATAGAGGGGGTTTCAAGTTCTTCAAATCCCAACAGGAAAATACTCTCTTCGTTTACATTTGCGTATATTTTTGTGAATATTAATCAGAGTAACGGATTCTTTCTGTTACTGGATATTTGAAATTCGATAACACTTGTCGAGCTTCGGCAGTATCTTGCTTGTGGCTGTGTTGATGAAGATCGCTACTGCCATGACTCCCCAGTACACGAGAGTCTGAAAAGTTTTGGAGTCAGCATAGCTTTTTTGGAATTAACAACGGGGAAAGATGGAAGGCGAGATTTTGTTTCGAATATGCACTTACTCCTGCCATAGTGCAGGCGTATAGCTAGGGTGATTCAGATTGGCCAATGCTAGTATCATATTGCCACCAAGGTATGCACTCCCAGCAAGGATAGCCTGCCAGCCGCAGATGACGAGCCAGCCTTGATATTATCATGCAACATCAGTATGGTGCCTTTTCTCGCCTTGTAGCCATAGCCCTGACTCGTATGTGGTGCGTACCCATGATATAGCTGACAAACTTTTTACAAAAGGGAGGCGCCAGCATGGAGGCCCAGTGGTATTGTCCGCCTGAGGTTGGAGCCCTGCCATAATCCAATATTAGTATACATGCTAAGTATTCACATTGAAAGGTGGTGAAAAGGGGAAGGGCGAAGATGCGAGGGCATCTCACATCGAAGCCATCTCGCCCATAGTCGTAAACACAGCTATGCTGCCGATAAACGAGAAAAGGTAGCTGTATATCAGGCCCGCAGAACCTCCATTGGTCAAGCCCAAGGTGAAGACACTATTCACTTCGTCGGCAATCTTGCGCTTAGACGGTGGACCTTTCTACGTCATCAACATCGTAACTCACATCAATTCCGCTTCCCAAGTAATCAAAATCGTACACCTGAAGCCAAGGATAGACAGGAAGGTAAAGCGTCGCTACTCATCATCATCATCAGCAATGCTGCTAGCTGCTCTCATTTCGCTTTCATCCTCCATCAAATCCAAAGGTCTGCGGACTGCGTTCATTACCTTGAGAACAGGCTTCTTCCCCAGTCGAGCCAAAGCTTGCGCATCGCGCTCTGCCGCCGTAAGCACTTCTATCTCTGTCGTGTAGGGTGACTTTTCGATGCCATCGGGACCCGTGTTACTATTAGCATTACCGTTGCCATTGACGGAGTGAAGCTCTATTGAGTTTTTACCCATGACTGGCGACGAGATGTATGTTTGGCTGGGAGAGAGAGGTTGCAGGTGCGTGCAGGTGGTTCATGCAGCGAAGGAATAGGTAGAATGGTGGGGAAAGTAGAACAGATCTTGGTCCCTGCAGGAGCTGCAGCTTGCAGGAGCTACAGCTTCCGCTGTGGTCTCGGTTAGGCATGATCCTCAGCTCCTTTTGGGGAAGATCGTAGTTGGGGAGTAGGATGGCCAGCGAGGAGGTTGCAATCGGCATCGTGCAGTATGGAGGCTGACCTAGCTGAACTAAACATCACTAAAATTAGTTGTTGACCTTTGGGATAGCGCAAAGTTTGAAGCCTAGAAAGGGCGCGGGCTGAGATTGTGAACTGCGTTACGAATTAAGGTAATTGAGATTATTGGATTGGTGCCTTACGAATGAATGTACTCGTAGAAGCTATGAAGTGCGTGACTCGGGGGTTCAATTACGAGGGTAGAGGGTGGAGGGTGGAGGTGTGTCGGGAGAAGCAAATAAATTAGCGTATGCAGAAAGCTATGGAATGCTTGGCATTTTTATTTTTCTTCTTTTCCCCACCACAGCTATACTACCCAGTACCAGCTCTATAGATAACTCTTCTAATTAAATAACCTTACATAAGTAGAGAGCTCTATTTAAGGCGATTCTAACGCCCTAGAATTTATATAAATTAAGAAAGCATTCGTTGAGTTATAAGGCTTAAAATATAGGTAGTAGGCTTACTCGGTTTAGTAGGGCTTAAGTAAAGTTCTTAACCCCTAATATCTTTAATTCTATCTATTCGATTAAGCTGATTCCTACGGCGTAAGAATCGCCTTGAATTAAGCTCTCTACTTATAAAAGGTTAGTTAATTAGAAGATTTATTTATAGAGCTAGTACTGGGTAGTATAGTAGTAGTGGGGAAAAGAAAAAAGAAAAAAATGCCAAGCATTCCACACCTTTATACATACGCTAAAACCGCTTCTAAGAGAATCACCGAAGTTTAACCGGCCAGGAAGTTTTCCCTCCCTCTTTTCTATTTCTTTTAACCGGTAGTTAAGATATTTGATTAGCACCGGCGCGTCTGAAAAGCCCAATCTAGCAGATGGAGTCGCATCTAGTATCTGGAGCCGCTGCGCTAGAACAGAGTACGCCGTACCTGCCAGCAGAGATCAAAAGCAATGTGGCTAGATGTCTAATCAAATCGAATCTCAAGACTCTTCGTTGTGTCTCTAAGCAATGGCATGCAGTGTCCACGCCTTTCCTCTTCGACAGACTCTACGTCTCGCCAAGAGATAAGGATTTACGGGTCTTCACGAATCTCACGAGCCATCCCATTATGAGTAGCGCAGTCAAAGAGATAATATACGATGTCTCTTACGTTCCTGATCTGTCGCACGAAGAATACTTTCTGGCTCTATGCAACGAGGTGCGGAAGGTTACTATTTGGTTAACCGATAGCTTCAACTTCACGGATCCCAACCCTCGCCTCAATCAGTTTGTCAATGCTGTCATCGAGAGTGGATACTCCTTTGAGAGATTGTTTTCCGAATATGGGAACGATAGGCTGGTGACAGAAGGGTTTCAATTGTGGCAAACTCTCGTGGCAGAGGAACGTCGCAATTTCGATGACGAATTGCAAGGAGGGCTCTTCTCGACGCTCTGTTCTGGAATACAACGTCTTACGAACCTGCAGACCGTCAAAATGGATGGCGACATGTGGTCAATGAATCGCGAACACATAACTAGCTCGATTTCCCCACTCACGCTCTATCTTGAAACAAGCACCGTTCCTTCTGGATCGCCTCTCGCCCGAAGCTGGAACGTCTGGCATCCGCGTCCAAGGAGACCTGGATACGGCTCTGGAGACGAGGCGCCCGAAAATTTGTCCCTTATGATGCGGGCGCTTTCAGGAGCAGAAACAAGCATCAAACACTTCAGTTACTGGTCTTCCCTACGCAACGGTCTCTCACCAATGGTTTTTGGCAGGTACGATATCACAGCGAGCTTTGCGTTTCAGATGTGCACTGCCCTTTCGCGACTGGAGAGCTTGCAACTACAAATAACGCCTCAGGATGTAGACCAGGGAGAGTCGAACCCTTTGGGCTTTTTACCACACTTGTTGGAGCAAATGAATGGCTTGAAGGGCCTCATGCTTAACCTCATCACTGCTCAACGTGTGGAGAAACGCCGAGTGCTATCAACAACGCCCGTCGAGGACACTCTATACACGTATTCGCAAGTCTTCTCCCAGCGCGGTAGATGGCCGAAGCTTGAGCGTCTACATCTCAGCGGGCTTGCGATAGCCGGACTTGACTTCTGGTTCTTCTTGAACCACCAAGTGCCACAGCTACAGCGTTTATTGCTAAATAACATCGACCTCTTGGAGGCAAATTGGGAGGGTGCAGTTGAGGCCATGCGGTACCGAGGGGCTTGGTTACCATGGAAGATGATTAGCCTTCAACAAAAATTCCGGCACAAGGGTAACGAATGGTGGCCTTGTACACCAAAAAGGGAAGAAAAGGAATGGTTGGCACTTCAAAAATACTCGAGTTACATTGAATATGGCGGTCGTCATCCGAGTCTACCCAAGGATCGCGAAGATTCGCACTCGGTAAGCTACCTCAACGAGATGTATTATGCTGCGAGTAGAGAACGTCTTGAGACTTTCCACTCAGCATCGAGCATGTATTGAAGTAGTACCCATCGCAAACATTTCGTAATCTCCTCCTCTCTGAGTTGTCCCAAATCTGAGCGAGCAATTGCGCCAAATACTTGATCACCGTTGAGTTTCCCTCGAATCAACTCCCATGGTCTTGCCCTTTACAACATGTTACTCTATCACTTCCCGCTGTTTTCCATTACTCCCGCACTAGCGCTCTTCACCAATGTTCTCGTATCTGCACTGCCTAGAGACAAGATCAGCATCAGAAACCGTGATTTTCACTCAGTATGAATTTCTGAGCAATCTAACCTTTCTCGAGCTTCGGCAATCGTCAGATGTTCCGAAAGCTGGGCAAGACAATCCTCCCAATGACTCGAACATCTGCCATCTCACGTCCGTTGTAGCATGTAATTTTTAGCGGTTTACGCTTCGGTATCCTCAACCTGGTCCTACTCGCGGCTGTGCGGCCCACAGGTAAAAAGTGTGGCTTGGGCTTGAGCGATAAATGTGTCGACGCTGCGACATTCTTGACCCGAAAAGACCACTTTCCTCATAAGTTGCGTCTGGCTGCCTGAAGGATTCATCAAGTACGAAGAAGAGCTTCGAAGTCGGAGAATATTTTCAACGGGTACCAGCCTTGGGGACAGCTCACACCTACGACACAGGAGCTTTCCAGCAATAGCTACCTGATGAAGAAGCGGCTTCAGAATCCTACGAAGCTTCACTCTTCTAAGGCGGTATTCCCTGAAGACGCGGATTCAGGAAGTAAGAGACATTTTTGAAAGACGATTTCGGCGTGTCGACAGATATTGTCGACAAAATCTGCAACACACAATAAAGAAGCACCCATCGCCCTGTCTGACCCTCTCGTTGGCTTGGGTCCCCTAGCTGATTCAATTCGCTAGTCCGGAGGCAGAATCTGACAGCCCAAGTCGCATGGCGCGTTGTCTTTGCAGTTCCATTCATCCTAATCACATTTACAGCGTTAGTCATGATCTTGACGTGCCCAGATACGCCTACAGGGACGTGGTCGTCCCGTACGCGCGACGTACAACCGCATCTCGATATGCGCGATACCTTTTTCACTACAGAGGATGACAGCAAAGGCAATGCTCCCAGCATCGACTCCAGCGGCCTGTCAAATGACACCATCAATCTCAACTCGGCGCGAGGACAAGATCACTTTGCAGACTCAGGCGCTAGAGGATGACCTCTTGACCGCGGCAAGCTGGGAACTTGTCGAAAAGCCTACCATTCAAGGATCGACGAGAGTGATTACGTCTTTGTCAACTTGGGCTCTTCTCGTGGCGTACTTCTGTTCGTTTGGTACGGAGCTATCAATCATCGTATGCGGTACTTTAGGTGCCGTTCTTCCGCCCCACCGAAGTGCCAAGCCACTAATGCACTGCAAAATCACGTCATGCCAAGCTCATGGAGAGTTTTCAACGAGGAGATATTGCTCTAAAAGCGTTTTCTACTCATGTTGCTCTGTATTCTTAGAGATCTCTTTGGAACGTAGTCGATGTTACAAAGATGGGTACCGAAAAGGTGGATCCGTACGATTTCGACAACGAGCGAGGATGGCGGAGTTACCGTGTGCTTCGTCCAGGGAGGGGCATGTATCACGACGTAAAGAGGAGACTGCCTTATTACTGGAGCGATATTACAGATGCCTGGACCTACAGGGCCTTTGCCGGTACTGTTCGGATATACTTTGTAAAGTATTCTATTGTATTCCGGCGAAAATCATGCAGCTGCTGACCTTTTAAAAGTCTCCTCCCTGCATTAGCATTCATAATAGACATGAACCGCAGAACAGGCGGTTTCTACGGTGTTAACGAAGCTCTCTTTTCTTCTGCCCTTGCATGCATGGTCTTCAGCACACTTGGCGCACAACCGCTTACCGTAGTTGGGATCACGGGTCTTATTTCTCTGTTCAATTACACCATATATGACATTATAAAACGACATGACACAGCATTGTATCCACAATTTATGACTTGGGTCGCTATATGGGCGGCAATCTTCCATTGGATCTTTGCAGTTTGCAACTTCTGTGACTATATGCGTTATGTGACGGATTTCTCGAGTCAGTCTTTTGGCGCATATGTTGGCATAATCTATTGCAGTATGTTCATATATCCCCTTGGCAGCTGTACATGGCTGATCAAGCCTGTAGTCAAAGGAGTTGAATTGCTTGTTGGGGAATTCGAGAGCGACGGACCGACTGACGGCTTTATGAGCGTCACGATAGCATTAATGTTCTTTTTCACTGTCTATGTCTTAGAGCTTGTCGGTAATGGTGTCTGGTTTCGGCCTTGGGTTCGAAACATCTTGGGGGATTATGCCTATCCGGTATGATGTTCCTTCGACGTTCGTTGAGCAAGCCACTGAGAAAAACAGTTCGCCACAATCTTCTGGACTGGATTCGCTCATTTTCCAGGGCAATTGAGAGCGACGAATGTTTCGAAGCTGCCGCATACGAGAGCATTTTTTCCAACAGTCGACAGAGGATGGCTAATTGACTTCTGGAATCTCGAAATCAAATGGATCTTTGCTGCCTTGCCAATCGGCTTCTTACTCATGCTCCTTTTCTATTATGATCATGTGGGTGGCCGAAGAAATGCATTTTGAAGGCGCAGGATGACTAACGTATCCCCTAATCCCAGAATCAAAGCAGTGTCACTGCTCAAGCGAGGCATTTTCCACTCAGAAAACCGGGGGGCTTTCACTGGGACTTCTTCCTCTTGGGGTGTACTAGCTTCATTGCAGGTATCTTCGATATACCCCTGCCGAACGGACTGGTGCCGCAGGTAAAGCCCCAAAATCTAACAACAAGGCCCAGTTGTTGATTTTCCTAGGCTCCTGTCCATACAGACTCTTTGACAGTATACAAGAGCAAGCTCAAGATCATCAAGACAGTCGATGGGGAGGAAATACATCAGCAGGAACAGGTTGCAGAAAGTGTTGTAGAACAGCGTGTTTCTCACTTTTTCATGGGCTTGGCCATCATTGGGACTATGACTGGGCCCCTGCTCGTCGTTCTCAACTTGATACCGCGAGCGCTTTTTGGAGGTGTATTTTTTGTGGTTGGGGTAAGTAGCAACTTCGCCTAGAACTTTTGGATTGAGTGGTTGCTAACATCCTTTCAGTGGGGTGGTCTTGAAGGCAACGGCATCATGGCTAAAATACTTTACCTCATCCGCGAACCTCGATTCGTTCAGCCGGACGAGCCACTTCTGCAGGTACCGAAAAAGAGGATTCTGTTCTATCTTTTCTGGCAGATCTTCGGCATCACAGCAACCGTAGGCGTGTCCCAGACGATTGCAGCCATAGGTAGGCATTCGCGCTTAGGGAATGTTCTTAAGTGCATACTGATGGCCGGCAGGCTTTCCTGTACTCATCATTGCTCTCATTCCACTCCGCTGGAAGATCCTTCCGAAGATGTTCACCGCCAAAGAGCTCCGTATCATGGATGCGCCAACTGCAGACAACGATGTGGTTCTCGCGAGTCTAGGGGGAAAGCCGCGGATGCCAGAAGACAAGTACGACGAGGACGCGAGGACCGAGAGTCCAGGGACCAACCAGAGTAGTAATGATAGGATTGCTCAAGTGGAAGAGGATAGGTGGTCGGCAGCGGAACGGGGTGTACCTCGTGACGGCTTGAGGGAGCGAGGTGGAGGGTCGAAGGAGGCTTGACACAGGGGGCCATAGTAAACGTAGGCACCTTAGCTGGTCAGCTGAAGCCAGTCCCTGGTTATGACCTGCGTCCACACAAAGGCCAGTAGTACCCAGTCCTTTCTACTGCTGGTCAAAGGTCCAGCTTGCAAGCAACTTTGAAGCGGGCTGTCAGCAGAAGCCGTCAAAAGAGGATTGCCCCCAACCATTCTGTCGATTGACTTGGTCTCGTGATTGTGGAGCTAATTCGATAATCTAGGTTAACGTTGTAAGAGAGCCTTTACCCACATAGAGAGCACTTGTGGGATATCTCTTCCATCACATGCTACGATAAAGCCAGAGACTTCTTGGTCACCCTTTTAGAGATGATCTACCACCCCTCGTCAGCACTAGCTAAGTGGTGAGGAAGAGAGCATTCTAGCGTCGTATGGTAGCCGTTTCTCTGATGTCTTTGAAATTTTTTTGCGAATGGCAAGACAAGAGTTTGTCAGGTTGACGGATTGTTGCCTATACGGTCTTGGCGCCGCGCAAGCAAGCTAGCTTCTTGGCACCCCAACATATCCGTCCGACGCGTTCCTAACTTCATTGCTTGTCAGATACATGATACTCGTCTCGCCATTCAATCCCTCTCTTCCTCCTCGATGCCTACTCGATGAAGACACTACACGCGGTGAGGGTACAACCCACCCCTGCCCTCCCACTCGCCAGCGCTACCTCGGACCACCTTGCACCAATGTCCCCCCCTTGGATCGCCAATCTGTTGCCATCGTGATGGCTCAGCTGGCTATCCATGTGGAGGCTTCTTGATAGCCTTCACCCATGGGCTATACCCGAGCTTACCTCTCACTGCAACACCGGCCGCCAGCGTCATGCTGTGATAGATCTGGGTTATGGAAGAGATTGTCTTTCCCACCGCAATTACGGCACATACTTGCAAGATTGTCTTTCCCACCGCAATTACGGCACATACTTGCAAGATTGCCATGATACCAACTGCGTCTGGCCAAGCTGCCAAATTGGGCTTGACTACCCGGGTGCCCAGCAAGGCAAATATACCATGTTTAGCTCTGCCGTTTCAACTGGTGTACAATCAAGATTGAAAAGAGAACGGTTCGAACACATGGTCCTCGGACAGACCATGGAAGCTCGCTTCATGCATGAACGCAGTCTTGTCTGATGGCATGTCCGAGATTAGCCTTCGCGCTACAGAGTAAGAGTTGTGCGGAGCTTACCAGCGGCGTGATCAAACTCTATTGACAAATGATCCAAGGTTTTCAGATCCTCCAAAGACGCGTTCCCAGTCAGGGATTGTTCTGGATTCCGCTCGTGCGACTGGTGGTTCGCTACCAAAACAGGACTCTGAGACTTCGAATTGCGTCGAATCATGCCAGGCAGGTGCACATCAAGTCTCAGGGTCGTCTTAGACTTCACATCGACAGGGCGAAAGTACTCCACTGCTCGTGTCAGCCTTGCGAAGATCTCTGCCTAGCAACGTGATCATCCAGCTTACTCCTATATTCCTTGTACTTACTGGACGACAAATTTGCTAAGAATATGAGGTATTGATGTCGTCCAGCTTGCCAGAGCCGTAGGTATTGCAGCTCACTTTGTTTCGACGCTTTCTTGTCTTCCCATCTTTTAGAAGTTATCAACTTGATAGGCACTTGCAGCTGAAGCTTCACGCCTTGTCCCATAAGCAATTCTTGAAACTTCTCGTACTCTGGCACACATTCAATCAGTAGTCGCTTTTTTATACTGAGCCCTCGCGCGTACCGTATTTTCCCTCGAACGTGTACTCTTGCTGCCGTGATTCTTCTTTCAATGTGCTATCTCCAGCCGCCAAGATCGGCGAACCAAGACCCTGTAGACTACGGAGACTGGTGGCCGAAGAAGCCACTGTCAGAGGCGTTGACATGATTGGAGAGGAGTACGAAGTGCCCGAGGTTCTTCGTGCAGGCGGAGAGCGGTGGGAGCTCAAAAGATAAGGTTCGAGGAATTTGACTTTGTAGCCATCAGAGGTACCATATGCTTCAGGATGTTCACTGTGCGGTATGACTCGCTCTTGTGGAGGGACTAGCGAAAGGTTTGGCGTCAGAACTGCGCTCACAATATGGTCTGGCTGACGTACATAAGTATAGTTTTATGTCGTGGTTTATAGGTGGTGTGATGACGATGAAGCGGCGCCTGGTATTGCACTCGCGGAAAGATTCAATCTTTGACACCGGGTACGATATCCGACTCTTGGACCTGTAAAACGAACTGGAATGTAATCCGTCAGTCATCGGTCTTAGTCCAGGACAGTACCAATTGAGTAACCCACATCTTGGCTCCACTCAAGTTCTCCATCAATAGTTCAAGCGAGGCACGATCCAGGGAAAGCGACCCTTGCATTGTCTCAAGACCGACGGACTCTGGCAATGAGGATTTTCGAGAGGTTGGAATTGAGAACTTCGAAGGGCTACTGAAGACTTGTGACAGTGGACTTGTGGATACTGATAAGCCATCGAAAATTCCGAGTGCGTCAGGAGCAACAGCCGCTTCAGCACCAGTATCTGGACGGGAGCCCAGGTCCTTCAATGTACCTATAGCATCTAAGTCGGATGAGCTTCGTAGAGGCCTTAATGCATTCGGGCTTGATTTTGGTGACGCAAAGATCTTTTCCTCGTCGTCCGTAGACGACGCGAAGAGGACTTTGATAGGTTTTCCCAGCTTCGACTCCACACCAGGTTCCTCATCTTTGTGCTCAACTTGAAGTCCGAGAAGCTCCGCTGGGGTTTTGGCACGCAGGCTAGCCTCTCCGTCACCCCAGTTGTGTCGAGGAGGCGAGTATGAAGGAAGGCTTGCGTAAGTTTCCATGCGGCGAGGAGCGCTAAGGGATGGCATATTCGGCGATGACCGAGAAACTTGCCGGCTTCGAACTTCTGCACTATTGACCATCAGCTCTGAACAACGGTGGGTCCGAGAGTTGAGTCAAGTGACGCACAAAGTCCTAATGGTGAGCGTCAGTCCTATCCCATTCATCTGACTATCGATATCCTTTCGCAGTCTGTCGACTTTCTTATCTTGCAGTGCCCACCGAGTCGCCTGGCTGGCACCTGCGACGCCCCTCGCTCCACCTTTCGTCAGCTTCTCGAAGCGTTCCGAGAATTCTTCACATCGCTTGACGCAGGCTTGACATTCTTCAAGGGTAATTCTCAGGTGGTCGAGATCCTGAGCCGATGCACGCGAAGCTATATCGTTCCTCAGGGTGTTCTGCAGCTCATTCAGAGAGCGACTGAAGGCATTGATCTTTGCAACGAAGGCCTTGGCCTCTTCGGGCGCACTTTTGAGCGATTCAACGACATGATAAAGTTTCCAGGCGAGGTCGACGGGTTCCGAGACGTTCCATCCCGGGAGCACCATAGTTCATAGTCGACTTTTCGCTGGTAAAGAAAGGTAAGATGTTCAGAGTTGAAGAGCTGGACAATGCAGCATGGCCGACCAAGTCCGCGTCCATTGCCTTGCACGAGGTCCAGGCATATGCATACAATGGCTATTTAACGCAGAATTGGCACATTTCACAATGAGTATGAGGCGGCTTGGGAAAGCAGATGACTTTCGTGAACTGCTACTGCCTAACCTCCAAGCCTTTGAAATATGACGGTATAGCGAATGGTGGTTCGTGCGTCTAACACGTGGTTCGCTGACAGGCGAGTCTATCGTTTCACTCCCGCAATTGCAGCGGGTGTGGCTCAGGCTCAGCCTCTCCACGTTGACAGGACCCCGCGAGTACCCAGAGCTTCCCACGAGCCCCCAAAAAAATTATATACATTAGCCCGCCCAACAGCGTTTTCGTCGTACTTGGATTGCATGTATTCGTCCGCAAAACTCGTCTAGTCAGAACGTCAAAGTATTGGCTCACAAGCCTCGAAAACGAACGATATGAGTCGTCAAGTGAAAATGCATCCCACGTGGCCGCGCTTCTGGGTTGATCATGCGCGTGGCTTTAACTACAATCTGGTGAGAGGCTGCGTGGGAGTGGTTAGAGCTCACACTAATGAAGCTTCAGTCATGGCAAGAACGACGAAATCTGGTTCTTGGGTCTGTGGAAAGGTCTGGCTTTGGGTGGTGGATTGTACTCGTTGCCGGTATTGGGTTTCTGACTGATGCATACGCCGTATGGATGATTCTGTTCTTTGACGACAATTTCAGAGAGTTTTACCAGATGGTGCTTGTAAGTTGAAGGATTACTGACAATCTGTTCTATTAGATCTTTTCAATCAACACCATAGTTCCCATGCTCTCCATCATCTACTGGGAAGGTAACTTCCCTGTCAGATATCAGCTCGGGCTGAACATCGCAACCCTACTTGGATCTATGATTGGACAGGTGGTCTTCGGGCTCCTAGCTGATCGCTACGGCCGAAGAAAAATGTACGGGTTGGAGCTGATTGTCACAATCACCGCCTCCCTTGGACTTGCGACTGCTTCTTCAGGAGTCAACAACTCAATGTCGATCATTGGTCTGCTCATCTTCTGGAGACTAGTCATGGGCGTGGGCATTGGAGCGGTATGTGCTCTCACAATACTTCCGTCCCCCTTCGTACCGTACTCCGTGTCGAAAGGCCTCACACAAATGCATCTCGTAACTCTCTGGATATCCCTGAATTGCACCAATGCTAACTCTCGAATGCTGCAAAGGACTACCCCCTTAGTGCTGTTATTACTGCTGAGTGAGTATGTCTTACCTAGTTCGCAAGCATTGGCTGACATTGCAGATTTGCACCAACCAAATATAGGGCCAGTATGCTGGCTGCGGTATTCTTCTGCCAGCCTTTAGGCCAATTGATCGCCGTTTTGATGGCTTTTGCTGCCACAGCAGGCTTCAAGTCCTACATATCAACAGCTGATAGAGCCTTGCTTTGTTCGGTCAATGCAGATGATCCCGCCGGTATTGAGTGTGCTCGGACCGTGGATAGGGCGTGGCGGCTCGTGGCCGGTCTTGGTGCAGTGCCAGCCGCTATTGCTATACTATTTCGTCTGACAATACCAGAGTCGGTAAGCAGGCTTTATTCGAGTTCTTCGAGTTTTATGCCGAGTCGAGATTAGCTTTTGACGATTCGGTGACAGGTCTACTATAGTCTCGATATCAGAAATGATAGCAACGAAGCGATGAGCGCCAGAGAGTACTTTCCCACAAAAGAGGATGTTGGCGGCGAGAATAGGGACTCCGTGCGGTTAGATGAGTATGCATTTAGGTCGAAAGGGCTCACTAGTGGTCGTGAATCAGGCGCTACGAATACTGGACTGCTGCGAACTGTAGAAGGCATACAGCTGCCTCAATCAATGTTCGCATCTAGTTCGCAGCAACAACACTCGGAGGAGGATGGCGCCTTTCAGACGACGGGCATTGTTGAGGCTTTGGAGGATCCTCACCCCGCCCAAGCCTCGTGGCCCGACTTCGCGAAGTACCTATTCACGGACGGCAACTGGACCGATCTGTTCGCAACGTCCGCCAGTTGGATGCTCCTTGATTTCACATTCTATCTGTTGGGAGTAAATAGCTCGAGCTTTGTACCGACAATGTTCGGCGAGAGAATTGGGTCAGACCAACCGCCTTATCGGATACTTATCAGCAATGAAAGGCATATCATGGAGTCAACGTCAATCGGAGCCTTACTTGGATGTTTGATTGCCATTGGAGTATTGCATTTCTACAGCCGCAAGAAGGCTCAAACCTATGGATTCCTGATTTTAGGGGGCCTTTTCATTATCGTTGGTGCCTTGTACGTCACGCTTCCAATCACCAATGCGCATGCTGCCATGGTCGTTTTCTATGGTGTCTGTCAATTGTTCTTCAATCTTGGTAAGTACAAGATACAGGACTTCTTCTGCTTCAAAAGCATTGGCTGACGTATTGGTGCTTCAGGACCCAATACGACCACGTTCATCGTAAGTATCGGAAGGAGTCACGCAGATCTAACCACGCGGTTGACCTGCGTCTAGATACCAGCCGAAGCATTCCCGACCAGGTATCGCTGCACTTGCTACGGTATCTCAGCCGCCTGTGGCAAGCTTGGCTCTGTCTTTGGCCAGATACTGGTAACGAAGGTCGCAAGCAACAGGAGACTTGGAGTCAGTCTGATCTGGTAGGATGTAGCCCATCATCGAGGAATCTCCTCTAACGTAAATAGCTTCGTGATCGTCATGCTTGCTGGTGCGGCGGTATCGAAATATTTGACACCGGAGACCAGCGATATCCATGGGAAGAGTCGCAGGTTGGAGGATCTAGGCAAGGGAAAAGCGTTCCGGAAAGAAATGGAGGTGACAGAACGCAGGGAACGGCGTTCGCGTTAATCCTTGGTGACTCAAGTTGAGAATAGAAATTGGAACGTTGGCTAGATACAATCTCACAGGGATCTAGACGTGTCATTGTAGGGGATCTAGCAAGGCGTTGGTGGTTCGAATGCTAGGAAGACGGAAATTTAGCTATGACGATTTGGTGTTATACGTTGGCCAATCAATGTTTCTTCTAGAGCGCAATCGAATTTTTATTCCACAGCTGGAAATATCAAAAGCATGTCCTCAAATGTTTTGAGGCTATCGTGAGTTGAGTACTCGCTATATATGAGTTTCAAAGGGCGAGAAGTAGCTATCTTCCTTCGCCTCAGCAGGCAAACCGATAAAACAAGTGGCAGTTGATAGGGTTGACAAAGCCCGAAATTCGCAGCTCATAAATATCAAAGATTAATAAATCCCTCTCTTAATGGGCAAGATGGGTTATATGGCTATTAAGTCTAGGGTAATCTTGAATAATTACTTTCGTTGCTTAGGTCGAAGGCGTTTGTTGCTGGACTTGATTGTACTAGCGTCCAAGACTGCCACTTGTCTTGGCACCAGGCCTGTTAGACACCGCAATTTCAATGATTGCGAAGGAGAATCCTAAAATGTCGGATCCCATTCTTCTTGTACGTGTACTTTACGATTTGAGACTTTTAAGACGTAAACGGGAAGTTACGCGGCGTGGCTCGGAACAGCCAAGTGTTGGTGCTGACTGTTGGCGTTGGTCCGTAAGCTGACGTTGCAGTCGTTCCTATTTCCGAGTGGCGCTAATGAAGCTAGCGATGCGAAAGGTAAAGTACCTTATACAAGGTCGGATGAAAGATAAGCCGAGGTGCAAAGGACTGGCATCTTTACAGTACAATCAAGATACCTCACCATATGCTATACGTTACTGTCACCGTTGTAGCTTGGATCGCCTAGTAATATACTTGTTATAGGAGTAGATAGCGACGTAGATAACGTAGGTAGAGAGTAACTTTTCGTTTGCCATAACGCGCTGAAAGCTCTACCACGACGCGGTATTAAGGATCGAAGATAGCCCGTATACTGTGTCGGGTCTAGTAGCTGACTGCATTAGCGGCGCTTGGATATAAAAGACACCCGAGCGGTCAGTGAGGCCAACAGCCACGGAAGCTACGTTTAGAATGCCGGAAGGATCTAGTGAAAGTTCGAAGGATCCTTCCAATTCCCAGACCGTAATTTCCTCTCGGACCCAAGATGTATATACGTAGCTGCAACAGCCCTCGCGTCCCATTCACAGTCTTCGTTGGGAAAATCCCCCGTCTGTATTAAGCGACCAAATTTCACTTTGAGAAGTAAGGATAGCCCCAATGGAAATACCTCCATTACCACCAATCAACCTCGATGAGTATCGCTGGAAGCAGTCAGAAACCGAGCCTGGGCTCTGGCAGAGACGTGCATGCGGTGCTGAAGCCATTGTCGGAATAGAATCACACAACAAGCGGGGTGAAAACGATCTATTCACCTCAGCAACAGTCCAACTGAGCAATGGCAATCTTACTTTGAAACAGGTTCAGCAGGCTGCGCAAAGAGCTTGGCTAGTCCTCAGGTCTAAGCACCCGCAGATCGCCTGCTCAGTCGCGCATGACGGACAAGTCAAATGTCTTGTACAGTATCGAGCGCCAAAGGACGACAAGGAAGCGCAAGGATGGGCTGAAAGGACTGTCATTGCCAAAGCCAGCAAGCGCGGTCATCTAGATGTTCGAGATGTGTACATCAAGGACCTTCTTGCGAACGGACCAAAGAGCGCTGATGCTACGACCATTCATATTGCTGCTTCCGTACCTGAACTCGAATCGCCTCTACAGGATGCGGAAGTGAGCTTTGTGTTTCATTCCAATCACCTTTACTACGACGGGATTGGTCTGCGTGAGATGATTGGTGCATTCTTTCGAGATCTTGCTATCGAGCTTGGCAGAGATTCTTCTGTGCCAGCAGAGAAGGTCAACTGGGAGAAGAGCGTACAGAATCTCACTCCTGCGTGTGCTGAGCTTCTGGGATCTGGCCAGGAGATATCGGGACCGTCCTTCGACGATGCTCTGAAGGACCAGCTAGGTAGCATTATGCGCGTGATGGTGAGCTCACGACTCCCCTTTTGCGCTCGATCGTCGCACACACTCATGCCTTACAGGGAAGCCACGGGCTTCAAACTCGAGATGATACCGAAGTAGACGAGCAAGGAGTGCCAAAAACGTTGTTCTGGACTTTCACACAGGAGCAGAGTCAGGCCATTGTTGCTAGTGTCAAGAGCAATATTGGAAACAACTGTACCATCACGCACCTCGCAATAGCAGCCGTAATGCTTGCGCTTTTGAAAAGTAACCCACCCAGGGGCGACAATGCACCGAACATCTACGTCACGCCATCCTCTATCAACGGCCGTCAGTGGATGAAGGAACCCTACTCGAGCGGAAAGGTGCCTTACCTTGCCAATGCACAAGCCAATGGGGTAGTGGCATTTGAGAACCTCAAAGACTACGTGCAGGCTCCTGGCCAGGAGAGCGTGGAGAAAACCCGCAAGCTGCTGGCCAGGGCCGCAACAGCAGCCAAGGCGGAGTACGCTAGATGTCTCAATCGACCGAACCAGCTTGCTATTTCCATTCCGACAATGGAGATGTTTGCTGCATTGTTCTTTAGGTACTTGGATTTTGCCCTTACAACCTCGAGAACACGCTGACTCACATGATATCTTAGTCAGGAAAAGTCTGGTGAGCCCACACATAAAGTCACAGGACCGGTAAGTGTCCCAATTTCGATACGCAGTCCCTTCGACTCTAATTAGTGCAAAGAATTTCGGCAGCAACGGCATCAATGACCGCTACATCCCACATGAATGCTACTCTGAATCCAACGTGGCAGTCTTTTCGATCAAAGACGTCTATTTCTGGTTGAATCAGTACCCTCCCTATGCGTATGTACCTAATGAGTCCCGACATGAAAGCGCGCAACTAAAGATTCTTAGATCAATCCGCCTTTCAAGCTGGAGAGGATGCTCGAGGCTGTCTATCGATTACAATACAGCTTACTATACTCAAGATGATATGCAAATGTATTTGGATGATGTCGCAAGACACATGTTGACTTTTGCAAGCTGATTATTCGATACTAAGACAACATGTTGAGGCTTGAGCTGGACAATTGTTTTAGCTGATGAAGGGGAAAGTGACGGAGTGGGGCGATGACTGCTTTTGATTTGCGGTGGAAAGACAATCTGGAGCTCAACTGCCTCTGGTGTTGAACTCATTCGCCCTCACGGTGCTCATACGAAGTATATTATGTCACAATCATGGTTCCGAAGACGTTAAGCGAATTTCCGTTTCCTTGAATGAATTCCCCAACTTCTCAGTGGCCAAAGCTTTGTTTCAACGTAGGGTAGGCTTTGTTGAAGAGAAAATCTCTTCTACCATGCACGTTATCCTTTGAGTGGCGGAAGTGTACGCTTCACGCGAACGTTGGTTTTGTCGCCACAAGCATTGTTCCTGATCGGCAAACAGGATCCCAGGACTCTTTACCTTGCTCGTACTTCAAGTCACGTCCACCACCCTTTTATCCATTCTCGAATTTTTCATCCCCAACAAATTTAATACTTCATCACGATCAGAATGCATCCCTTCACCCCCGCAAGTTTTGCCCTTTACGCCCTGAGCGCCAGCACTCTCACCCTCGCGTCGCCAACAGGCACCATTCCATCCCCCATCACCAAGACTCTCAACGCCCGAGAGATCCTAGTCGGCCAAACGCCCAGCTCAAGCGTGACACTCTGGACATTCACCGACACAGATTGCAAGCAAGGAGAACAAAGCGGAGCTCTGGTATACGACGTACTCGCCTACCCAACATTTCAGTCCTTCATGTTGACTCGCGATCTGTTACCTCTCGAGCAGCTCGATCTCAATACATTCGCACCCGGCACGAGCGATGAAGCGCACGCGTGTGATAAGTATCTCGGTAGTCCTATCGGCCCTATGCCACCTAGTAACAAGCTTAGTATTTGGTCACAGGTGACAGGTTCGGAGACGCCTGCGGAGGGCGGTGCTTGCTATCACCTTCGCTCAGGCACTGGTAATTGTGTCAAGCTATGGCATCATTGAGTAGCGGATTTGAGTGAGTATGGGCCTCGCCCTGGAATCGGCAGGCCATTGTTGTTGTCTTTTTGTTGTTCGTGTCTTGGAGCTTTGCGCTTGTGCTTTGAATCCTAGCTTGAAAGCATACGCTTTACAGATATCCCCATTCTATGTTTAGAAGTCTTCGTTTTCCTTTGTCTGAAGCAAAGCTGAGTAGAAGCACGCTCTACTCGAAATAGCTTGATTGAAAGAAGTTCAGATCAGAGACCTAGCTCGACTTCTGCATGCTCAACTCTGACAATCTCCGTACTTATGATTGCCTTCCTTCTCGTAATGTTTGACCTCTCCTCCATCAAGGGCTTTGTTGGAGCGAAATGAGTGGGAGATGAAGGAAATTATTATCTGCTGGAGCTGGTGATGCTCCCACTATTTACGATGCTTAGATTATTCAAGGCTTTTCCAGAGGTACCAGATTTACCTTCGACCTGCCTCCAGTGCTTTTAAGTTCTCACATTAGAGTAAAGAAAAGATCTATAAGGACTGAGCAAAATCGTATTTGAAGACATCGTTGCGCTAAGGTATGGTTGAATACCCACCTCCAGTACCCAAATCGCTAAGCGTTGACGTCCAAGATTGCCACTTGGTCCAAATCCAAGCCTGCCATGCTCATCAAAGGTGTCTCGTGCTCGTGTCGACGTGGCCAATACATATACTCACTGCACCGGGCAAGTTAATGCTTCACCTTGAAAAATAGATCATGAGATTCCGGATTTCATAATTTAAGCAGGCATGCCAGATCTTGTCGTTTCTGAACATGTACTTCGTAGCGAAGGTCGAAGGCAAATTGGGATCGTTACGCTAATCAGCAAGCTTTTCGAGTAGAGAGCGGGAGTCAGGGTCAGTGATCCACTGAAGACTCGAAAGGAACTTTGAGCGGTGTTTCTTCAGATGTCTTGGTGGTCGGCGATACTTCGGGGAATTGTTGTTGAGGCAAAATCGCATCTCCGAGGCTCTCGTCAACCATTAGAGTCACAAGAAGCCGTCGGCTCTTGGCGAGATATCAGCTCAGACAGCGTTTGGGACGAATGTGAAGGCATGATGAGCCAACTCACAGTACCGCCACGATAGATCCCAAACAGAGCTTCCGGCCTGATTTCCTTCTCCGCCTCTACACTATGGCCGCCCGAAGCCGCTTTTTTCGTCCTCTCCTATACACCACGGCTGCTGCTGCTCTCGGTGGTGGAACCATCTATGTCTCATACAGACCACGAAATATACCTGGATCAGACCCGGCTTTAGTCCCGCCGCCGAAGTATGGGGAGGAAGGGCATCTGGATCCTCCCAGGTTTCCTCTGGTCAAGAGCAGGGACGAGCAGATTGCAGATCTCAAGAGGAGCGGTGGAATAAGCAGTGCATTGGAAAGGACCAAGGGTGTTTTGGGTAGCTTCACTGGAGCTGCTGAGGAGAAGTCAGAAGATGGAGTGGAACCATATGATTTACTAGTCATCGGTGGAGGAGCTACTGGGACTGGGATTGCCCTTGATGCGGCTACAAGGGGCTTGAAGGTTGCCATGGTAGAGAGAGATGATTTTGCCAGCGGTACGAGCAGCAAGAGCACAAAATTGGTCCACGGAGGCGTGAGATATCTCGAGAAAGCTGTTTGGGAGCTGGACTACAACCAGTAAGGGCCCAGCAGCAGAACGATGACGCGAAGGCAAGGCTGAGATCATGCAGATATAAGCTCGTGAAAGAAGCTCTTCGAGAGCGAAAATACTTCCTGGATACAGCTCCCCATCTCTCAAGCTGGCTACCCATCATGATACCCATACAAAAGTGGTGGCAAGCTCCGTACTTCTGGGCCGGAACCAAATTCTACGATCTTCTCGCTGGGTCTGAGGGCATTGAGAGCTCATACTTCTTGACGAAGAGTAGAGCAATGGACGCTTTTCCCATGTTGCGGAAAGACAATCTGTTCGGGGCTTTGGTCTATTACGGTACAGCTGTTATCGATTGCGCGCCGAGAGATCGAATGCTGAATTTTATTAGATGGCGCTCACAATGACTCGCGGATGAACGTATCACTAGCGATGACAGCAGCACTCTACGGTACCACGGTAGTCAACCATATCGAAGTCACCGGCCTGGAAAAGGACGCGAACGGCAAAATAAATGGCGCTCGGGTCAAAGACTTGGTGCAGGAGAAGAACGGAAAGAAAGCCCCAGAGTTCTCCATAAGAGCAAAGGGAGTCATAAATGCCACGGGACCGTTCACCGACGGAATCCGCAAGATGGATGACCAAAGTGTCCAAGAGATAGTTGCACCAAGCTCCGGAGTTCATGTTATCTTACCAGGCTATTACAGCCCATCGAAAATGGGTCTAATTGATCCTTCGACATCTGACGGACGAGTCATCTTTTTCCTACCATGGCAGGGTAATACCATCGCTGGAACTACAGACGCTCCAACCAACATCAGGCAGAACCCGATCGCTGGCGAGGAAGAGATTAATTGGATCCTCTCTGAGATCCGTGGCTACCTGGCTCCTGATATCAACGTACGAAGAGGTGATGTTCTTGCCGCTTGGTCGGGTATCAGGCCCCTTGTAAAAGACCCTAAATCTAAGAACACTGAATCTCTTGTTCGAAACCATCTGATTACCGTTTCTGACTCTGGTTTGTTGACTTGCGCTGGCGGCAAATGGACAACATACAGGCAGATGGCGGAAGAGACAGTGGACGAAGCACTCAAGCTCTACGATATCAAGACTGCCCCTCTCACCCAAGTGCCGCACATCAGTGGAACAGAAATGATGGATGATAGCGCGCCTCTAGATGGAACTTGCCAGACACACCAAGTCCGCTTGATTGGCGCTCATGGCTTCTCGAAGACGCTCTTCATCAACCTCATTCAGCACTTTGGTTTGGAGAGTATCGTGGCGAAGCATTTGTGCGAATCCTATGGAGATCGCGCGTGGACTGTCGCGGCATTGTCATCTCCTACGGAGCAAAGATACCCTGTACGAGGTATCAAGATCTCAGAGCTCTACCCATTCGTCGATGGAGAAGTCCGCTACGCTGTGCGACATGAGTACGCGCAGACTGCTGTCGACGTGCTTGCAAGGCGGACACGTTTGGCATTCCTCAACGCACAAGCAGCCTTAGAAGCATTACCTAAAGTCATTGATTTGATGGCTGAGGAGCTCAGATGGGACAGCAAAAGAAAAGACACGGAATGGAAAGATACTGTGCAGTTCTTGGCCAGCATGGGACTTGCGAAGAGCAAGCTGAGCGTTACGAGGAAGGATGTGGAAAGTGGCAAAGCTGGCGAGTATGATGAACATGAGAGGAAGCTCTACTCGAGACATGGTAAGCCTATCTTTTCCAATGCGCTGTTATGTAGAGTGTAACACTGTTAACAACTCCTACAGATGCACCTGCCGACGTTATTGAAAGCGACTCGCAATTCAGATCTGGGGAGAAGCCGGTACTGAAGACAGAGTCAGCTGTCAACAAATGAAACAGACGAATACACCGAAGCCTGTGTTTCTGTATATACTGAGGGTTTGACGGGTTCGGTTTTCGGAAAACTATAGACAGGTTAAACGGAGTGTATTCATACTTGTTAGAGCTTTTTGTTTAAAATTGCGCGGATTGGACACTCCAAGCATGCATAGCAAACAAATCGTCCCAGCAGGCTCCGGTCATTCCACTAGCAGATGGAAAAGAACTCACCTCCTGAGTTCGCCTCCTCGGCCCCTACCCTCCTGTTCAAAATGTAGCGCAAACGCTCGGGAATTCATTCTCCACACAGTTGTCGCTTTTCCAAAATCAGATTCATTATCAGCAACATTGGCTTGTTAAACTCGCGTCTCAAGGCTGCGGGGAGGAAGTATTGTGTGTGAGAAAAGGAAGGACGCCGTCAATATGGCTGAGCAGTACTATTGAATCTATGTTGAACGAGTTGATTGACCACTGGTAGCTATCAATAGGCCAGCTATGTATAATATCCAGAATACTAAAATGATAATAAATAAATGGCGGAGAAAAGCATGCCGCCCAGGTTCAATTTTTGGAATTTTTGCGCTCCCCGAAACCCAAAAATCACCTATTCCGACTACCACGTCATGACCACTTATCTTCAACTTAATAAGATTTCAGAAAGTGTTATTCATATATAGCCTTAATATGTACTAAGTTTCTAAATAATTAAAATAGGTGGTAATCAAGACATATAAGTACGGTTTCGTTGATTTTATAAGAAATCCCAGGGTAGGTCGGCGGAAATGGGATTTTCCCCGATTTTTTACCGACGTTTCGCCGACCTGCGCCAAGGGTTCGCATTAAATCAACGAAAGCCGATATATAATAACAACTATGGACTCTGATAGTCTAAGAATTGAGATTATTATAGAACTATATCAAAATAATACTTTCTGAGATTTTGATAAGTTTACCGTGGGTGGTTGTGACGTGGTAGTCGGAACAGGTGATTTTTGGATTTTGGTTTTGTTTGCATGCGCAAATATAGAAGGGGTCACCCCCTAACCGTCCAAACCCCCTAACCGTCCACTCGTAGGGCTGAAGCCCGCAGAGCCCCGAAGCCGGGCCCTAGAACCCGCCGTCCAGGGACCAAGCCGGGATCTTCTGGGGATAGGTCCTGTCGCCCAAGCAGCGCCGTCTAGGGCGCCATTTCGGGGTCTGCGGGCTTCAGCCCTACGAGTGGACGGTTAGGGGGTTTGGACGGTTAGGGGGTGACCCCTTCTATCATTAGTTCAATAGGGGTATTGTCGGTTGGAAATGCCGATAATCATGCGCCACACTTGCTCTCCAATGCTTACAACATTCTTCGTAATCCAACAGAGACCTCAAATGCTCTGCAAGTATATGGCAAATTACCTTCCTGGTGTGTAGAAGTTGATCAGCTGCGCATAAGCATTGACCAATTCGTCCGAGTTGAATACGTCTCATACATCCCTCACTCCTACATTGCAAAGGTTCATTGCACCGTTTCAAGAGAAGCTTCTAGTATCTCGTTTCCTTTCTATAAAGCTCTCTTTTTCGTTTCGAGTCCATGAAACTCCTCATCTCATCGTCCATAATCTGTGCAATAGCTATCCTACTCTACTGCGGCTCTTTCTCCTCTATTGTCACTTCATTACTGGAACAGTACCAATTGACGATCTTCCCAACAGCATACAACACCTCCAACTCGACTGCTCAGGGCGTCTTACTCAAGAAATCTACCTCGTTCTTCGGTCTCCCTCTTATCCCAGCCACCTTCTTCGCTTCAGATAGACCAGCCAACATGACCGTCCCACGAGCCATCAAGCAGGCCTTCCTCGCCATTGAGCAGTCAGAAGGCGCAGGTGCGCGGGTCCGCCGCTCCATTGGCACACCAAAGCTACGAAATTTCTCCCCCTTCCTAATGCTCGACCACTTCAGCGTCTCCCCGGGCGCCGGCTTTCCCGACCACCCCCACCGCGGCCAAGAAACCATCACCTACATCCTCAACGGGGCCGTCGACCACCAAGATTTCGCCGGCAACACAGGCACGATTGAGAAGGGGGATTTACAATTCATGACCGCGGGGCGGGGGATAGTGCATGCGGAGATGCCGAGGCAGAACAGTGATGGGAGTGCGAATGTCGGGATGCAGCTTTGGGTTGATTTGCCGGAGAAGTTGAAGATGTGCGAGCCGCGGTATCGAGATTTGCGGGCGAAGGAGATTCCGACTATACAAGTCGATGAGGGAAATGTCACTATCAAGATCATCTCGGGACAGAGTCATGGGACGGATAGTGTGCAGGAATTAGCCTACACGCCCGTATGGATCTTCGACATCACCATCAAACCCGGTGGGAAAGTTACCCAACCCTTGCCAATCGGCTGGAACGCCTTCGCCTACACTCTGAAGGGATCGACTACCTTTGGTGTAGGCAATGATCAGACGACAGTCGGACAATACCACAACGTCGTCTTCGAACAAAAGGGCGACTCTGTCTCAGCGGAAGTAGCGAAGGAAGCAAAGGAAGATGGTCAATTTTTCCTCGTCGCGGGACTACCGCTTGATCAGAAGGTTGTCCAATACGGCCCTTTCGTCCTGAATTCGCAAGAGGAAGTCTATCAAGCTATGCTTGACTACCAAAGCCATCAAAATGGGTTTGAAAGGGCGAAAGGATGGGAGTCTGAGATTGGGAAGAGTATGTTGCACTAGAAGAGATGAGTACGTGGGGGAAAAGCCGTTTGGCCGGCAATGAGACGCATAGCCTGTGCTATAGATTGGTGAAAAGAGCACGGAATTGTATATAGAATCATAGAGTACTCGATGACATGACTAATATTAGATCACATCTGTTTGTTTGCAGTATGATGGTCCGGGTCCGTGACAGAAGCAGCACCCAGCGCATAATTGCACTAATATTGTACTCTTCCTCATCGATGTCCATGCGTCCTTTGCAGCGAAGCTATTGATCATGTCCATACCTAGTCGATGATTGGTCAATTGATTATGTTTCGAGGAAGCTTACGCACACTATCATGGGCATCGAGGGGTAACAAGCCGTGTTGTGTGAGCGGCCACAAAGTGAACATTTTGACTTCATGAAACGAACAGATGCCAATTGATACTCCAATTACTTAGATACGAATGCCATTCAAACGCTTCTGGCTCCCAAAAGGCCAAGTCTTACACTGCTAATGCTGAACACTATTTACAAATGCTTCAATGTCTCTTTCACTTCCATTAGTCCAGATGTGCGGACCCCTCTCATTAGCTATGAATAATGATAATCGATAATGGGGAGGCTGCACTCTCAGAAGCCGAAGGGATTTGAAGGTGCTAGGTTTCATCAGCATGATAGGTCAAAAAACATGGACGAAGTTCTCACTGGCTGCACTCAAATTCGCCCGTCCAGCCCTTTGCGGAACCAACTTATTCGCAGCAGTGCCAAATCTCACAGGGGGCGCTGGACCAGTCTTCTGAGGTATTAGTGGTGCAGCAGCGGGCTGCTGTTGTGGCATTGGCGGCATGGGAGGCATTGGGGGTGGCGGCTGCCCAAAGCCCGGCCTCGAAAAACCGTTAACGCCAGTCTGCTGGGGTTGCAATGCTGGCGGTAAGATGGAGTTGATCCCTGTCTGTTGGGGCTGTAGCGAGGGTTGGAATTGGGGCTGATAGCCTGTGTTCTGCGGTTGCAATTGTTGAAAGCCACCTTGCTGGATTCTTGGGTCTGCGAAGGGGCTCTGCGAGTTTTGCTGGCCGTTGACATATGGGTTCTGCATATTCTGCAGTCCTGTTTGCTGCGGATACTGTTGTCCAAAGCCAGTCTGCTGAGGCTGGATACCGTTGCCAAATTGGTTGAAACCCTGAGGCTGTTGCCCGAACCCCGTCGCCTGAGGTTGAAGCTGCTGCCCAAAGCCAGTCTGCTGAGGCTGCATTTGCTGCTGAACGAACTGGGGCTGACGGACTTGTTGTTGCTGTCCGAATAGTTGCTGTTGCGATCTTCGCTGGTTCAGATCATTGAGGCTTTGACCGGGCGGCGCGATCGGCGGTTGGAGATGGTTTTGTTGTGGCTGATAGCCTGTCAACTGCGGTTGCAATGGCGGCGGACCAAAGTTGCTGTTCTGCTGGGTCTGTGGCGCTGACAAAGGTCTAGCAGGTGGTGGCGGCATTAGCGGACCTGTCTGGGTCTGCTGCGGAGCTTGAGGGCGTTGACGAGGAGGTGCAGTCTGCTGTTGTTGTAGTTGAGGTCGGAAGTCTTGCTGGCCTTGTGGTTGAAGGCTGAGGCCCTGCTGTGGTGGCTGCTGTGATTGCGCGCCTGTTTGCTGCCCGGGAATCTGCGAAAAGAACGATGGGTTCGCGCCAGTGGGTTGCTGCTGCATAAGCTGTTGCTGCTGAGAGGGCTGCTGCGGAGTCTGCTGCGGTTGCTGGAACTGCGTTTGTTGAGGGTGTTGTACCGTTGTGTTCTGTGCTGGCGTAGGCTGCAAAGGTGCTGAGAGCAGGGAAAGATCCAGCAGCGACCCTGTCAAGGTCGGCTGTTGAGGGGGAGCGCTCGCCGCTAGTGGAGGAGACGCTGCTGCTGGTCGCTGCGCAGGCTGTTGCGCAGGCTGTTTAGAGGGCTTGACATCCCACGCATCATCGTCGAAGCCGCGGGTAGTTGAGTCTTTCCTTGGTGGCGGTGGTGCTTGGTCCAGCGGTGTTTGGACCGCATCTGGTCGAGCCTTCGCCTTGGCTACACCCGCGTCCTTTTGCCGTAGAGCAGTAGCATCAACAACATCGTTACTCTGGACTGGAGGAGCTGGGCGACCTTTGCTGGTATTATTTCTCAGAGCGCCGCCAGGTCCAGAGAACAATCCACCAGATGCGCCGTCTGGAGATGTTACGCCGCCTACTTTGAGATTAGCATGGTCGGTACAGAGTCGAGTCTTCACAACAGACCTGTGCGACCAAACTTGGTGTCCAGATACTTCATCACTCGTAGAATGTCTCCCTCCTTGAGACCCAGTGTTCGCAGTACGCCTGGTGTGATATCCGCAAGTACATTCTCGTCCATGGAGTCTTTCTGGAAGTTGAAAGCATATCTCTCACACTGATATGGGCTAACGCCAGCTTTTAGAAAGAAGTCGAACCAATCATATTCAGGTCCTTCAGGCTTAGGTGCCGTTGACTTTTCAATCGTAGCTCCCGACTTCGGCGCCGCAGCCTGTGACTTTCTGCGATCGTTCTCTCTTTGTGTACTTCTACGTTTAATGTCCGATAATGGTTTGTCGTCGTCCAGAGATACTCCGGTAACTTTCTCCACGTATTCGAGGTCCTCCATGGCCATCTTAACGACAGGCACTGCAATCTTGACACCATTGAGTTTATGTAGATGTATCTTACCATCTTTCAACCCAATAAACTGAGCTTCAACCTTGAATGTTCCAGAACGATCGGTCCAAGTTCTAGTCTTTGCCATGTCGGGTTCTTCGGACCTGCGTCAGTATATGCCAGAGGTAATCAGGAAATCGCTATACTTACTCGACTTGGACTTCGACTCAGAGGACGATCTTCCATGCTTGCTTTCTTTCTTGTTTCGCTGCGAGTCTTGGTTATTAAAATTCCCACGTGCTATGCTACTACCCCTAGTGGGGAGCTTTAAGCCAGGGCCTACCTCAGAGCCCTTTGAACCACCACTCTGGCCCTTCGAGCTCTTCGCAGCCTCTTTCGCCAGCCTTTCCTCTTCCAGCCTATTTTGCTCCACGACGGACTTGGCGGCATTCATCCCAGAACTCGACCTTGGAGGAGGCACAATGCCTGTTATCTCTACATAGCTGCTGGGGACAACCCCTTCTTTCCCGTTCTTCAGTCTTCGTACCATCCACCACTCGTCACTCTTTGTATCGTCGATGACGAGGACTTCATCGTCTACAGCAACTGTGACTTCGTCGGCACCCTGTGCCACGAATTCGTAAAGCATCTTTCCCTTCTTTTGCCCGCCGCCTCCTGAGCCAGCCTCAAGCACTTCACGAAGACCTTCCGCTCTAGAAGCTCCTGCAATCTCGCCAAGGCCGGCGACGATTTCGTGCGCAGTGTCTTTGGCCCCAGCATGAAAATCGATACTTTTACTCGGACGCACTAGCTCCATGAAGACGTGTTTGCCTTCGATCGAATAATGTGTCAGCTTCTCCGCTGTCCATTCCTGCTGTGGTCCGTCTCGTGATTTCTCAGGCGCTATCATGATAACGCCTGTGGCAATATTGAGACCTAGTGTAGTGGACAACTTCTTGTTTTTGCCCATGGCGGACACGACTTCACTGATATTGTAGAGATGAAAGCCACCACCGCGGTTCTCCTGTATACGATCCTCATCATAGCTCTGAGATACAGCGCGATTGTAGGGTGGCGAAGCAGCTACTCCTGGAGAATCTGGGGTTCGTGGTGACGCGTACTGTGTGGGAGGTGGAGAGAGCTGTTGGGAAGGAGGCCGTTGTGGCAGTGATGGTGCAGGTGCTTCCTCGTCTGAATCTTCAGGTGTAAACTGCTGTCCTCGAGGTAGAATATTTGGGTGAGCTCCTCGGGAGTCCGTCGAAGGTGACTTGCTATTCATTATTCCAGCAATTGCAGCAGCTGGTCCGGTACGGGCGGGGGCTGCAGGACTCGGAGGCTGTTCAGGCTGTTCAGGCTCTGCATCTTGCTCAGCAGACGTCTGAGGTGATAATGCTGTGGGTGTTCGTTGCTCGTTTTTGCCTGTTATTTCAATGTAATTGGCAGGCGCAAACCCGAATTCACCATCCAGTCCCACTAGGGTCCATTCTGGGTCTGTGGTATCGTACACTTGGAGGCTGGCTTCATCGGAAAAGGAAAGCTCCTCATCGGTCTGTCGGCTGTAGTCATATAGTGCTTTGGCATGGTGGATTGGTTGGGCCTGTGTGCATTACATGTCAGTGTCTCCGTTCAATGCAGTCACTCCTGACCTTGAACTGCGTCGAGTGTCCAGAATTAAGGAAGGCTTTGGCTGCAAGGCAAGTTCGCCAGGCACTGACCTCTTCGACGTAGTTATTTGGGATCAAGCCGACGGGCTCTTCATCATCCTCGCTTGACGCCCTCTTCTTTGCCTTCCACCAGTCATCCTCAGCGCTCTTTTCAAGTACATATACTAGCTCTCCTTCCTGTAGGGCGAGTTCATTGTCGCCCTGGGGGGCATAGTCGTACAGTGCCGTGCAGATCGAGAGGAAGACCATGATGTAGAGGCCGAAGAGCTCCTATTTCGAGGGGCGGCCTATTGTACGAGGTCAGGCTGCTAGCCTTAGTCTACTGCCCTCTGCTTCAGAGCTCGTCTTATATATTCGCAAATCATCCTAGTATAGCCTTGTCGAGCTTACCAGAGATGTGATGGTAAAACATGGCAGCTAAAGGTGAACATTACGGTAGGAATACGGAGGTCTCCGCTGATTGGTCAGCTGTTTTGTGACCCCTGTTCGTCGCGTCAGTAATTTTGCAGCAACATATTCCCACAACCTCAACCCTCTCGCTTAACAATCCTGCGGAGGAAGCTCTGAATACGTGATGTTGACGCGTGCCCTAAATGTTTTCATGACTTCGTAGACTACGGGTCGTACCAGATATATGCCAAGGGAAAGCAGCCACCGTCCTCTACATACCCTTGCCCTCGAGTACGCTCCATCTCAAGAGGCACATTCCCGAGTGACGCAGATCGACGATAGCCATTTCTAATCCTCATTATCGCTTTGATAGCTGGCTTTTGGGGTTCGCTTTACGGGCTACATCTCATTCTCTGATTGGTGCGTGGGAGGTGGAAGCCGCCGACCGTCTCATACGTTCCTAATCTATGCTATAAGCGTAGTGTTTCTTGGGGAGCAAGTCTTTCGTTTCCCCTTATGATCTATATAAGCCGCTACTCTTCTATCGACCTGTCATTGCTGCAACTGCGGGTATGTTTCTACCAACGGGGTTGATCATACTACATGGGGCCGTTATTATTCAATATGTGTATCGGAATCCCTCCTGGTCTTCGTTAGCCCCTAAATGTACTTTAGTCGTCAATTCGGATTCTACTTACAGTCCGTTCGATGATCCTTTTCCCCTTACTCTGGGTCCTGTTGGCTGAGAAGAAGAATGCCGAGAACGCTAGGACAATACCAACGATGAGAACATGGGACCTACATATGTCAGTGCTGGAATTCATTTCAAAGACCGGGAATTCATTACCCGATCGATACCCATACCGCGGTGGGATATCTAGGAGCCTCGTTTCGTCTGACGATGAAACTACCGGCAACGCCCCCGAGTCCATTACATGCTGTCACCGCTGCCGCTGTCACGACTCGCTTCCACTGGCCTGTGATGTTGCTGGCTTGGTAGCTATTGAGAGCTGCCCAATTGGATATGTATGCTCCAGTGGCCAGATATGTACCTATGTATCTGACGGTCACTTGATTCGAAAAGCCGAGCATGCAGAAGCCTGCGATGAGACAGAGCGAGTTGAAAGTGATCACAGGTCCTCGGAGTCGGAATTTGTCACCAATACGTGACGATATCAGTACTGGGATGACTGCGTAGTAGTATGGCGGAGCTGACAGCAATATAGCCTGGTTTGTGCTAAAGCCCATACCATTCTGGAGGATGATGGGCAGGAAGTAAGAGAGAGCGGTGGACACCAGATTGAGAAGAAAGAAGGTAGCAGCAAACGCATATACCTTCGGATCCAGAAAATGCGTCAAGACCTCAGGCCAAGAGAAAGGCGTCGGCTGCACGTCCCCACGATCATCTTGAATCCGTGCCACGGCGATCTTAGTTTCCGCTTCGTCTAAGAAGTAGAAACTTTGCTCGGCGTTCTCAGGAAAGTCTATGATCCACCAGTAGGTGGCTATACCAATGATGCAAGCCATCAGCCCCTGGACCACGTACATCCACTGCCACCCTTTCAGCCCACCTCGACCATTGAGGTTGTTGAGACCGAAATTGACGATACCTCCAGTTGCGAGCACGATGACTTCACCACACTGCAAAAACGCGAACCGAAGCTGGAGCTCTTCTCGTCGATACCAACTCGATATCAACAAGGCCAATCCAGGATAGACACCACTCATGAAAATACCCAGCAACACTCGCATGGCAATCATATCCTTCCAAGTAGTGATGAATGCTGTGCATAGCGTGATTAAGCCAAAGCCAAAAGCGATGGTAGCAAAGAAGATGCGAGGGCCTAGGATTCTCACAGCCAACGTCGCTGGAAGTTGGAAGCAGACACTGGCTACTGTAAATATCAAGATGGAGACCGAGTAGCGATTTCCCTGGTCCAATTGAAGATCTTTCAGCATGCTCGTAACCGATGCACTGGAAATAATCCCACTATCGAGTAGATTGAGACTGCATAGTAAGCCCGCAATGGTGCACAGTCTCAAGTCAACTTTTAGCCGTAGCGCCTTCTCCGCTTCGGCTTTCTGAACCTCATCTTCGAAATTGTTCTCTTTTACTACTGGGCCTCTAGGCCTCCTAGAGACAAGATAGTCGGATTCGGTTGACATTGGGTTGGTCAAGTCAAATTCCCCTCATGAAAAGATGAAGAGAAAGTTGGCGCTCTCCATGGAGAAAAACGAACAGTACGAAGCCTTTGATTAAATTCTGAAGAGAATGAGTATAGAATGAACTCACTACTTTACATAAGTAAGGTATGCACTATCTAGCGGGTGAAAGTCTAGCTCCGGGAAGAGCCGACGATAATAGCGGATCTGCAAGATAATGGTATCTGGACCCGGGTCTCGACATTATTCTGGTTGGTATGGACAGTGGGCAGTATGTGCAGTTGAAGCTGATTCCTAATTATGGAGGGTTTTCTCAAAATCCCCCATGGTATCTGCAGATTGTGTTACTCCGCAAGTGGGAGGCGAGATACACACCCGGGTGAAGGGAATCTAATCGATACGACAGGCGTGAGGCATTCCCAGGGCTAACGGAGACTTTTGGTAACATCTTACTCACTCGTTCTCCATTCAATTACCAAACTAGACCCAATCTGAGAACGGAAACACAAACCAGCTAGCATCATGTACTTCAAGTTGAGGATCCCTTGACCTACTCGCTGGTTGCAAACTTCAACTCATCAGCCTTTCAACACAATGGTCCAATACTTTCCACCCCCAGACTACCGAACTCTCCTCCCACCACTTCTTGCCTGCCTACCTACCGCCTTCGTATCATCACGTCCACCGCCCGCACTACTGCCTCTTTTGAGCCCCATACTCCGCCAACGAGTGCAACTCCTTGCCGCTACTGCAACCTCCTCATCTGACTCCTGGCTGCCTTTACTATGTTGGGAATCAGAACCTGCTCAGAAGCTTGTAGACCTAGTCTCGGAAAGCACTGCTTTCGAATTACACCCAGTGTCAGGCGAAATCGATTTCGGTGATGTGGAAGATGTCAAATACAGGCGGCCAGATGAAGAAAGTCTACAGGCGAGGATGACCGTAACAGATATGGGCCTACTTGTCATATACCTATGGTGTGAGGGTGATCAAGAAGGCGGCGGGAGCGGATGGCGAGTATCTGAAGTCAGAACATTGGAAAGCGTAACCGACGATGCTCCAAACAATTGGGCTCCTACGATCTCCCATGCAGACGAGCAACATCAAGAAAAGATGATGGACAATGCTTTGCGGTATGGGGAGGAAAACTCGATCACGCAGGCATTGATCAACGGAGGCGACGCAGTTGAAGAGGATAAAGACGAAGATGACTACTGGGCCCAATACGACGACACTCCCGGACGGACACCTGCAGCAAAATCGCCTGCTCCAAGCTCGAGATTGAACAGACATACGAGGACCACTTCGGAAGCCGAGTACTATGCACAATATGCCCACGTGCAGCCAGAGATGGACAATGACGACCCTTCAGAGAACCGCGAGGGTTTTAGAGAATCATCACTGAACGGTGACATTATGACCCCTTCCATACTCCAGCCAGCGCCAAATGAGAGATATCTCGCCCAAGATGACTCGGCGTTACCCAATGGCTCTGGTACTGCACCTGCAGACCTCGACATTAGTCACGTAAGGGCTTCGTCTCCGAGAACCAGATCTTCTACCATCTCCCGCTTGGAAGAGTCTGCAGAGTCACAATCAGTGGCTGAGATCGCAGTCAAACAACATATCAGTACAAGTATAAAAAGTTTGTTTAGGCTCTGCAGGAGTACTGGTGTTGAGAGATCGGACTTTGATCGGATAGTTAGGACTGAGCTTGAGACTTTGAGCATGATAACAGAGGATGATTGAGGGCTATACGAGGGTATCTTCGGTCTTGTAGTTGGCTATCGATTTCAATGTTGGAATATACCCTGTTAGATAGTGTAGAGGCACAATGCATGCCCGTCTGTGCTGCCTTTGAATGGTCTACAGATCCCTTTCGAGTACGCCAATTCTGGATTTCTGCTAGATCTCCTCATTGTAGCAGTGAGTGTTCCCCTACACACCATCAGCTGCTGTCGTCAAGTTTTCATCACAATGTTGATTTATGGAAAGGAGAGCGAGATGTGGCACAGCCTAGCCCTATCGTCGAGAAACTTTAGTCTTGGCGAAGGGCCACGAAAATCTTTCACACTGTTCACTGTTTGCAGATGAATTCAATACACCTTGCTTTACTGCCACTATAATTGCTACTGTGTACGTGGTGCAAATCGAATCAGATGAGCTTCCATCCTTGTAAGTGCCTCTTCCCAAGCTGCTCTGAGCTTGAGCCGTGTTCTCAACCTCGAAGCTTGCTCTTACCCGCGATTGATAGAATCGGTCCTTACTACCACCTTTACAATGTCCTCGCCCCAGGTACGGCAGCGAGTCGGGCAGAAGGATAAGAAGGCCGCGGCATCGCCCCCACAGAGCGGAGACGGGGATCTGAATGGCATACGGAAAGACACCAAGCTGCCCAATGCAGTCACCTCAGAATGGGACTACAAAACTGCCCTGGTGATCATTACGGTACTCGCATTCATAACCAGATTCTGGGGCATTGGGCACCCCAACGAGGTTGTGTTCGATGAAGTGCATTTTGGCAAGGTATGAGCATCCTGCCATTCGCTAGCACGAGCCCTAATGCTACGATGGGCGCCCTCGTGCAAGCAGGAAATGAAAGCCATATGCTGATTTGGTGTGTTCGTCAGTTTGCTTCATACTACCTCCAAAGAACATATTTCTTCGATGTCCACCCTCCCTTTGGGAAACTTCTCTTCGCGCTCATGGGCTGGTTCGTCGGTTACGATGGGCACTTCCACTTCGATAACATTGGAGACTCGTACATTACCAACAAAGTCCCTTATGTCGCCTTCCGTGCTCTGCCAGCCCTTCTTGGATCTTTGACTGTGCCTACTGTCTTCTTGATTATGTGGGAATCCGGCTACACCCTACCGGCTGCAATTGTAGCTGCAGGGTTGGTCCTCTTCGACAATGCTCATATTGGCCAGACTCGACTCATCCTCCTGGATGCAACTCTGGTCTATGCCATGTCGATGACCATTCTTTGCTACGTGAGATTCTACAAGATGAGACATGAGCCTTTCTCTCGGAAATGGTGGAAATGGCTGTTGCTTACCGGAGTAGCACTCAGCTGCGTTATATCTACAAAATACGTGGGCGTCTTCAGCTTTTTCACCATAGGTTCTGCTGTTGCTATTGATCTCTGGGATCTCATGGACGTGAATAGAAGAGGAGGAGCTCTAAGTCTTCCGACTTTCGGGAAGCACTTCGCAGCACGTTTGGTTGGGCTGATCGTAGTGCCATTTCTGGTTTATCTTTTCTGGTTCCAAGTCCACTTTGCCATTCTTACTAAGTCTGGACCCGGAGACGACTTCATGAGCCCAGAATTCCAGGAAACCTTGAGCGATAATATGATGACTTCACAGTCCACTGGAGTAGAATACTACGATTTGATCTCGATGAAGCATAAAGAGACAAAGACCTACCTGCACAGCCACGCAGATAAATACCCCCTTCGGTATGATGACGGGCGAGTTTCGAGCCAGGGTCAACAGGTTACGGGATACCCCTTCAACGATACGAACAACTACTGGCAGATCCTCCCTAACAAGGTCCATGACCCTTCGGACCAGGAGCTGGGTCGTCAAGTCATGTCTGGAGACTTTCTCAAGCTCAGGCATTTGGTCACAGACAGCTATCTTCTATCTCACGATGTGGCATCTCCGTACTACCCAACAAATCAGGAGTTCACTACCGTACTCATCGACCAGGCAAATGGAGACCGCTACAATGACACCTTGTTTGAGATAAAAGTCGAGAATGCCAAGGGAAAGCAACAGCTGAAGAGCGTTGCCGGTCACTTCAAGCTGATTCATGCTCCGACTCGAGTCGCTATGTGGACACATACTACCCCGCTGCCTGACTGGGCATATAAGCAGGCTGAAATCAACGGCAACAAAAACCTAGGACAAACTAGCAATATCTGGTTAGTCGACGAGATCCCGTCCATTCCTGCGGACAGCCCACGTTTGATCAAGGAAGAAAAGAAGATCAAGCATGTGCCTTTCTTGAAAAAATACTTTGAGCTTCAAAGAGCGATCTTCTACCACAACAACGCTTTGACTAGTAGCCACCCGTATGCCAGTCAGCCCATCCAGTGGCCTTTCTTGCTTCGTGGCGTCAGTTTCTGGACGCAGAATGATACACGGCAACAGATTTACTTTCTTGGAAACCCAATTGGCTGGTGGCTGGCCAGCAGTCTCCTAGCCGTATTCGCGGGTATCATTGGCGCGGACCAGCTTTCGCAACGACGTGGGATTGATAGCTTGGACGAGAGTAAGTCTTGATGTGCATCACCCTGGAGAACACAACACTGACGTTTTTTTCCCTTCAGGAACACGATCCCGCCTCTATAACAGCACAGGCTTCTTCTTCCTCTGCTGGGCCGCCCACTACCTCCCTTTCTACCTAATGGGCCGCCAGCTCTTCCTCCACCACTACCTCCCCGCGCATCTCGCATCCTCCCTCGTCTGCGGCGCCCTGCTAGAATTTATCTTCAACCTGGACCCTGTCGGCCTCGACGAGAACTTCCTCCAACAAACCAACCAAATCAAGACGCCATCCAAGAACAAAGATCGCACGGGTAAGAGAGTTGTTGTACCGGCGAAGGAGAGATTGAGTCAGCAGGGCATGTTGGCGCTTTGGGGCGCGAGTGGACTTGTGATGGCGGCTGTGCTTGGAGGGTGGTTCTTCTTCCTGCCATTAACGTATGGGAAGCCCGGGTTGAGTGCTGAGCAGGTTAACGCGAGGAAGTGGTTAGGATATGATTTGCATTTCGCCAAGTGAGCTCGCAAAATTCATAAGAAGGCATAAGGAAGCTTGGAGCGTCAAGAGAGCGAAGCAAAAGACCGTACTTATCCCAAAATCAGGGTCAAGGGAGAAGGGAATGATAATTTGAGGGTGGTTGTATGAGTAGAGTCGAATGTTCTTTAGCGGAAGTTGGGGGCCGGTAGGCCGTTCATGTACCATCAATTCAGATCTTTCGAGCATCTGGCGGCTCTGAGCCTGTTCCCGAGCACGTGCAAGTGACGAAGATGTTGTTGGAGTACCTACAAACTTGAAGTAACATTGGACCCAAGAGCAAAGAAGTGCTCTAGCCCAGCTCTCGTGGCTGCGTGTGAGTAACTAAAAATTGTTTCGTAGAATGAAAATTGCCGCGGATAACTGATAGCGGTACAGAGTCGTGCTCTCATCTTGCTGTATCTCTTCAAAGTGATGGTGAAGCTGGAATCCATGGAGCTATGGTTGCAGTAAATCAACTGACCTTCCAGGTTCGCGGCAAATGGCAATACAAGGTCTATGATTGTTGTTACAATTCCCTTCCTATGTACATATCGTCTTGACTTCTTCCTTCCACTGCTTCCAACATCCTAGCAGCGCCATTATATCTCGTTTTGCTTCAGTGTCAGATATGCCTCGAAGTCGAATTTTGGGTCGGATGGGTCCGTGACAACTGTAGAGACGAGATGTTAGCATATTGGTCCACTGTAGTCTCTCTCATCAATCGGCCAGCCCATGCCATGGGATTTCCTCTCCATTCACATCGCTGTTCAGCGAGATTTTTTTTGTCTTCACTCTCTTTTTGTCAAGCCTTCTCTTATACCTGTAGCCAACTCATAGCCGTCCAAATCACACTCTCACTTAACCACCCCAATCCATACAACCTCCACTAGCCCCTTCTCCACTTGCTGTTCCCCCCATAAAACACTCGCTCTACACCACCCACTCCAAGTCCCACCCAAAATCAACAGACAGCTCGAAAATCAACTCACCAGCGCTAGAATCCGTCTTCTCTTTCGGCAGCGTCTTCTTCGCCCACTCCGCTTTCGCCTTCTGTATCAGACTCTGCTGCTTCTCATATTCATTGTCAATATGTCGGACTTTCAATTGCGCTTTTATCGCTGCTTGGTGGTAGACGCCGTAGAAGACACCGGCGGCGAGGGCGGACCAGCGTAGGACCTGTAGATGGCCTCTTAGCATTGAATCGCATTGGGTGGAGAAGGGCCGAGGGTGGAGCGAGGGGCTTCAGAGGTAAAGGTACGCACGTTCACGCCTGAGGAAGCCATTGCGGACGACTGGGAAGGGATTTGGCGGAGTGGGAGATAGCTGAAGGAGGTCAATCGCGGTGGCCAGGAGAAGCGGAGCCGATCGTGGTCGGCTTAGGGGTAATGCGAAGCTCTTGCGGTGGTAAATGGCAGCTCTGAACTGTCTTGGATACTTTTGCGGTCTAGGTACCTGGGGCTTTCTTTTGAGCAGGACACGTCATATCTCTACCAATATGATTTGGACCCTCACATCGCGTCTCCAGAATGCACCTTCTTTGTTAATGCTTGCACCGTACAACGCCATTAACTTGTTCAGTGAAGGGTTGAGCTTGGACATTGACTTCCTTGCTATTGGGAACTTTGTCAGCCATGGCCTCGTGACGACTTCTCAATCTCCTAAAGACTTGTTCAAACACCCTAGACGCGAGGCACGATTTGACTACTTAAGGACTGGAGTAGGCTATCACTGATCTCGCCCGAGCTAATGAGCAAAGATGCAGCGCAAGGATGAGATTTTGGCTAAGAAAGCCAAGCTCGCAGAGCTCAGACGGCAGCGAGAAGAGCGAGAGCAGCGGCAAAGAGAAGGGAAACGAGAGTCACTCCTGGGAGAGCCATCAGAGGTACCTTGTCCGCGTCACAACATCGATGAGGGGTGTATTCTCACGTCTGCTAGGCCAGAGGATCTCCTGCCAGAACCACAGACCGGAAAGAGCTAGACTCCTTTATTGACACTCTAGTAGGCGATAGACCCGGTTCTGGCGCCGCCTCGCCAGCTGGTCGAAAGAGTCGTCCTTCATCCTACATACTTGGGACTGGAGGAGTCGGAACGGAGATTTATGAACGTGCTTCGAGTGGGAGCCGACCTCCCGTGCAGACAGCTTCGATTGGGACCCAGACATTGTCCAATGCGCTGGTTGAGACTTTTCACGAGCAACCGCTGGCTCCGAGCTCGGCCTCCACAAAATTGATGGTCGAAACATATAGCAAAGGCGTTCAGACTTCGGATCCTTGGTCCCCCCAACGGCGGCGGAGGTCATCACCGGGGTTTTCAGAGGCGGATCGCGATCAATCGCCTACACCACGTTCTCCAACTAAGCGACGGAGTCGGAGGGAACGAGAGAGGGAGGAGGAATTGAGACAAAATTTGAGGAGGGAGATAGAAGAAGAGCTTAGAGCCGTGAAGGACCTCAGCTTCGATGGCCAAATACCAACAGCTCCATCTAAATTCCCAGCAAGGAATCTGACGGAAGAAGAGACCAAGGCTGTGACAGCGTCAGAGGACTTTCTTGACTTTGTAGAGAGGTCGAGTAAGGTGATAGAGAAGGCTTTAGACCAGGACTACGATGTGCTGGCGGATTATGCTTTGGACGACGCAGACGGAATTGATGAGGACGAAGACGAGGGCTATGAAAGTTCAAGGGGCCAGAAGGGTAGACGAATAAGACAGGTCGCACAGTTCTACGATGAGCGGTGGAGCAAAAAGCGCATGATCAGTGATATGCACTTCTCGCCAAAGGTAAGAGGCTTCTATCTCATTGTGCAAGGCTGAAGAATCGATCTAACAGCGTCTAGTTTCCAGAGCTACTCCTAGCTTCGTACACCAAGAACCCATCTGCTCCTCAAGACCCCTCGGGCCTTCTTCAGATATGGAACTTGCACCTCCACTCACGTCCCGAATACACCTTTCACAGTACCTCCGATATATTGACTGCAAAGTTCTCTCCCTTCCATCCATCCCTCATCATTGGCGGTTCGTACAGCGGACAAGTCCTACTCTGGGACACTCGCTCGAGAACGCCTTTACCGGTCCAAAAGACACCCCTCACGGGCGCCTCAACAGGCGGCCACACCCATCCAGTCTACTCCATCTCCCTCGTCGGCACCCAAAATGCCAACAACATCATCTCTTGCTCCACCGACGGTGTTGTCTGCGGATGGACCGTAGACATGCTCAGCCTACCTCAAGAGTACCTCGAGCTTACCACACCACCTCCCAGCAAAACCGAAGACCTGAGCCCGACATGCATGTCCTTCCCCTTATCAGACCCAACATCCTTCCTCGTCGGCACGGAAGAAGGTACCATTTACCCCTGCCACCGCTATGACCGCGCAGGCGCAAAAGCAGGCGTGGACACTCGATTGCGGTATAGAGGCCACACTGCTCCAGTCATGAGCCTCGACTTCCACCCGGCTCGTGGACCTGTTGATCTGGGAGATTTAGTCCTCTCTAGCGCTCTCGATTGGACTGTCAAGCTCTGGAAGACTCGCGCAGCTTCCTCTACCTCCGTTGCTACCTCAAATACCTCATCCGTTCTGGGCCCAGCTGCTGGTCACGAACAAATCGTCACTCCTCTCCTCGACATGCCGCGGGAAGATATCGTTTACGATGCTCGCTGGTCACCACACAAACCTGGTGTCTTCGCTTCCGTGGATGGGGCAGGCAATGTCGAGGTCTGGGATTTGACTATTGACACTGAAGTCCCTGTCACCCGCACAACACCGGCGGTTGACAGAAGCATCCAGGGAGGTTATGTGGCTAAGAGTCTGGAGAAGATCACGTGGGAAGAAAAAGAAGGGAAGAGGCTAGGCGTTGGTGGTGCAGCGGGTGTAGTGACCATATTCGAGGTTGGCAGCGAGTTAGCTGGAGAGAGTGTAAGGAACGAAGAATGGAGCAGGATGAAGCGGCTAGTGAGCAGGGTTGAGGCGGGTAGGTAGCTGTTCTCTGGGTGAACACAGCCCATACCGCAAAGAACGGTAGATCTTCAATTCAAGGAATCAGAATAGGATCAGCCTACCAGCTCAACTATCTACAAAACAAAAGACTTCCCAGCTCGGAGTCTGAGCATTTGACCCGTTCCCAGCTCAAGATGGGGCAACATTAACGCGTGCGGGCCTCAAGACGTCTGATTTTCGTAAGCTCTCTGCGCTTGCTACTCAGGGATTTACAACATCGCTCAGACCGTCTAGGATTGGCTAGTTGTCAGCTCAGAGTCTGCTTTAACAATGCGTTTCCCACTCATCTGAATTCAAGCTGGAAGCTCTGACGCTCCGCTAGCTGGCGCTTCGGGCGTTCTCGATACTCTGGAGCTCTAGACACAGGTCTCGATTGTAAGGACTTTCGTCGGGTAATCTTTGAGAAGGCGACCAGCAAGTGCAAGATCTGCTGTGGATCGCTACTGTGTACCCGATGATAAAAACGCCAACACCGAGGATTTACTGTGCCGTTGACAACGCCGCTTGAGATATCGTCAGGACCAAATGATAGCAGAAGAGCTGGCAGGAGATTATCGATGATAGTGGGGAAGCCCTGGAAGATGAGGACGTAGCATGTGCGTATCCCGCTGAGTACTCGCCGAAGTTTCTGCTTTGAGTGAATTGTCTCGATCCTTTCCAAACCGGCATGGCGCCGGGTCCCGATATGTATCAGACGCATAGGATGGTCGGTTTTTTTGAGGTTCTATATAGAAACGAGGGTGTTGCAGCCTTAGCTGTCGCTTGTCGTGCTCTACTATTCGGCTGCTTTGACCTTCACCTTGGATTTCTCCTCCCATTCGGCTCCACACTCGATTTCCTTCGGAACAGCTCCACTTAGCACCACCACTCGGACTTCGATTGCTCAACGTGTCCAATAGGAGCTGATATCTCTGCTGGTCGGCTTGAGATTCTTGGATCCCAGGCAATTAAACGATATCTCCAATCGACGACTCCGTGTCTCGCCTGATAATACGTAAACATTCTTCTAGCCAGTCAATGCTGTCCTTCTTCCTGATCCATTTCCAGTGATCACCTCCGCGACCCTCTTCAACTCTGTTCAATACATGGTGGACGAAGTAGCTCAGGCTTTCCAGCCTTCCACGAGCTATTGAGACCGCAGCGCTAAGTCCCAGGATGGGCTCTGCTGAATTTTCTTGACTCGCATCGATTGTTTGGAGGGTAGCCTCAAAATGTAACACTTCATCTAGCAAATTCGTGATTTCTTCTGGAGCCGCATCCAGTCGGGACAGGCTCTGGTGAAGATTGCGAACGACGGACTTCCCTGCGTAGATAATTGCAGCTGATGAAATGTCCAAACTAATCGGATCCATATTGAAAATCGGAACTGAGGAGCACAATCTCTAAGTAGGAGGGCCAAGGAGCACAGAAAAATCCAAACGTATGAAATTGATCCTGGTTAACGGCGATAAAATGATAAATAGAACAAGTGAGGTCAATTGGAATGAGGAAACAAAGTTTTCGATTGGAATATGAGTCAACAAGGATAAGAGTGTGCGAGACCCGTCATGTTTGTCTGGGAGGGGGAGGAAGACACGCAGCAGCACACCCTCCACCTGGTTTTCAGCCTTGGTATGCAGCTTACGAATGCCCCACTTTCTCCTCTGCCAATCGCTGAACGAGGCTTTTCAACACCCTTTTTTGTCTCGAGCTTGCGCTTCCCTTCGCAGCGCACCTAAACTGCCCGCAATTCTCACTGACCGCTTGATGATGTACCTGTAGCCTAGCGTTCGAGGTGCCATTCACCTCTCAATGTTCAGTAATTTCCAGCAGGTCATCGAGTCCAGCTAGAGAATCCGCCAAGTCACGACTACGAGACTTGCTCCTCTTCGTGGAGATCTTTCCATAGGGGGACCCTCGCGTCAACAGACGTCCTGGGTAGAGGGCGCCGATGACTGCAACAGCGCGGTCTATCACTCATGGTTTCCACAGATCACTTAGCTATCCGTGGACAAGAAAAGATGACCCAGACTTGCAATAGTCTCTTCAATCAGCTAGCCATGACTATCACCCGCGTACTTAATACCCAGAATCGTTCCATTGCCAAAGCCTGGAGCTAGACGATCTGATAACTCCAATAGTGCGGCCTATCATCAACGCTTATCGCAAATACATTAGCAATCAAGGCAAGAATGGAAATCGTCACGTACAGCCTCGCAATTTGTAGCGAAAAAGCTATGCTGGACAGGACCAGGAAGGAGTCACTGAGATTCGTTACAAAGTTCTTCGACCAGCTGGCTCGGATCAGCATCCTACACACAAAGTATCAAGCCTGTCATGAGCGCTGGTCCAGTCGTGGTATACATTTGATTCGATTTGGATATTTGTTAGCTCCTCTAGCTATTGGTGTTGGAATCCTGAATGGGTGCAAGTTGTTCATTCAGAAGGTTCTATGCTGTGGGAGCTATCTAGCGATATGCCAAGGCGCTAGGCCATATGCCAACACTCCCCTTTGGTCCTGCTGCCGCATGCATACTGTCGCTCCCCTTAAAGCAGAGAAACAGGGCCATTCTAGCCCAAACACATGCAGTTCTTCTCTATACTGATTACCGTGACTAGGCTTACCGCACGTGTTCTTCTCCATTCTAGAGATAATCAGTTGCCGTTACCCAAATATCCTCGTTTCTGCCGCGTTTCTGCCTCGTTCCCCTCTAGTTTCTGCCCTTCTGGCCCGCTAGGATCGTTTCTAGCCTTTGTGTCTCTAGCTCGTTTCTGGAGAGGCCGGCACGTTCTATTCTAGAACGCCTTCATCTCCCGGAATTCCTCCGGGTTCAGTCTTATTGATTTCGAGCTGCCTGCGTACCGTTCTGGTACCAGCTTAGGATATAGCTTCCAGTAGTCGTCGCCGTGGCCCGGCTTACCGCACGTGGGACACTCTATGCTACCCTCCCCTTTTCTACGGCCGATTAGCTTCGCCTGCTTCCTAAACCGCTATTCCTTCCTCTTCTTTCCCGCCGTCGCCGTCTCGCCTTCCTTGGCCTCCGGACCGTCGTATAGCTCCTGCGTATATTTCCATAGCTTCTTGCTACGCAGGTGTGCGCGTGTATTGATAAGCCAGTCGGTGAAGTTTTCTTCGGTGAGAGGTGGGGCGTGGGAGGAAATGGCGTTGAATGTGCGCTCTGCCATACTGGCGACTAACGCTATGACTCATCGTAGTCACGAACGGAACAAGCAGCTTGAAAGTGCAGAACCCGGGCTCATAACCTGTTGGAATCCTGAATCGGTGCAAGTTGTTCAGTCAGAAGGTTCTATGCTGTGGGAGCTATCTAGCGATATGCCAAGGCGCTAGGCCATATGCCAACAATTGGTTATTTAGAACGCCTCGTCAATTGAGATAAAATATCAAGGAAAGGCAGCAGCCACAGAAGTGCGACTCAAGGATGTCTTCGGAAGCATTAATCTCCAAGGAACCATTACCCTCCACCCCTGCCCGCTTTTTTCCCCTCCCGAAGAATCTTTTAAAGCGTTGACCGCGCCTTTTGGAAACAACACCAGTCGGAACGTTAGCCCTGTCTTGAGAGGCAATTCTGTGTGTGTTGTAGTTTGCGGCCCAGCGCTTCCGGACATGAATTTGCGAAGATAGGAACAAAATGGGTTCACACAATGTCATTGACCAATGTATCTAGAGCCCTTTGCTTCGACGGCACAGGACCTGTAACCTAGGTCATAACAAAGTTCCAATTCACGCCTTCGTGGCCTTGCCTCTCCCTGATCTCGACCCGTATGTCCTCCGTCGGCGGAAACACATTAGTCGCCATACTTTCTTGTTTCTGTGCAGGAATCTTCCAGACCCCATCGACAGGGGCCACGTCGAATCTGAGGACGAAAGACGCCGTAAGAGCCATAGCTTCCAGAGTCACGAAATGTCGCCCTGGACAGAGCGAGGCTCCACCCCCAAACGGACGGTAGGCAGTCGCATTGGTTTTGAACTCCCTTGCATTATGAAGTGACTTCAAGAATCTTCTTGGTTGAAATTCGTGCACATCGGCACCCCAGGCTGAAGGATCTGAATGCATGACGGCCATAGGCATCTGTACCACCATCCCCTTTTTTAATAGATATTGATCCTGGAGTAAGATGTCTTCGCGGACATAGCGAACGCTGGAGCCTAAAGCATGGCACCGGAGCATCTCTTGGAACGTGGAATACAGTAAGCTGCATTTTTCTCGCATGGTAAGGACTTTAAGGTAATGCGTTTTCTCGTCTGCGTTGTATTGCAATGACGTCCTTTCTATCTCTTCGCGTACATCTCGAAGTAGGATTGGGTCTGATATGACGTGTAGGAGCATGTAGAAAATGGCGGGGATCGTGTTTGCAAGTATGCCGAGCAGCACCCCGACTTCAAGGCGTCCTTGATTCCAGGAGGTCAGACCATAGTGTGTGTTCGTAGAGTATCTTGCCTCGGTCATCGCAGCACTCCTGGCTTGCTTCGGTTCATACTGGTCAAAATACTGCTGAAAAGCGAGGCCAAGTTTTGAGCGAGCATGATTGCCTTTTGGCGCAAGGAGGCCAGGCGCAAGATCAACGATGAGGGTATTGAGATTATGGTCGAAATCCCTAGTATGGGTGTCAGTACTAAGGGTCTGTGAACCTCAAAAGTCAAGCAATCTCAATTACCAAAATGCGGTGACGAGTCTTTCTTCATCCCGTTTGAAAGGATTATTTGGACCATATATTGCACTGGTGCTGCACATAGTCACCATCTGCCTTGTCCAAGCAAAGAGATGGATGACGTCGCCTCGCTTGAGTGGTCGTAGGTAATAAGAAGCCTCTGATAGCATAGTTTTGGTCATGCTTTCGAGACCTACGCCAGGCGCTAGGCTAGAGACCGTTCCATCGTGAATCTCAGTAACGTAGCCTGGACCGTTCTCGCCGTTCAGATTGTGCTGCACTACTCGGCTGGTAGCTTCATCGTGGCCGGTGATGCGTTTTCCAAGCTGAGCGATAAAAGGATTGAAGGCTAGGACTCTCGAGTTACGGTTGATAGCGTTCACTAGATCGCCAGAGGTAACCACGTAGACTTTGCCGTTCAGCATTGGCAGCGTGTAGATCGGAAGCTTGCATTTGGCGCTGGCAACGTAGCATTTCAGCAATCATTCGTTGATGATATTCTGGAAGATACCTTATGAACTCATAATAACGGGAACCATGCTGCCACAGTCCTATGATATGTCCAACATAGGGAATGGAGGAGGAAACCACAGGGGGTTCGTTCGCGTCATGTTTGGGCATCCAATAGTAGTTGAGAAAGCATATGGCAGCAAGCGCAAGGACAACGAGAGGGAGCAGCATCCCCCACTAGCTCTTGACTGACTCGTACGACACCACTGGAATTCCACTCAAGTCTTGTTGATATTGTGAGCTGCCTTGAGAAAAGTCTGAATGCCTTGAGAATTTACCATGGAAAGGACGCAAAACGACCTGAAGGGTTTGGGTTGATTGGGGATATCCACAAGGGTCAATCCGATGCAAGGCGGCGCGGAAAGTCCTGGGGGCGCACACCATGGGGGCGCACAGCACAGTTCGGATATAGCCGTTAGTACCGAGGTACTTGGATTTATATATGATCCTCATACAAATCTAAGTAACCCCGTATTAGCTATGTTACTAACCGCCTTTTAAATGGTATTTATAAGTTTTTTGACTTTTATTACTATCCTTCCCACATACTCCTACTTAACAGTAACCTGCGCCCCCTTAGGTAAAACCACGCCGCCCCCGCAGCAAGAAGGCCCTAATATGGTTATATAAACCCGTCTTTAGTAGCTAAGAAAACCCTCCTGCCTCATCCGCTCCGCTAGTACTCGGGCGGCGACAGCCTAAGCCTACTAAGGCGTGGGAGCAAGCTCAGGGCGAGTCGCAGGACGCTTTTATCCTCCAGCGGCACTATTAAGGGGTGTGCAGTAACTTCCTATATAGCCCCAGGCTAGGCACCTCCCGAAATTAGTACGTGTCGCCCATAATAACAGCCGGAGATACGTTACTATAGAGTATACGCGTCGCTATAAGGTAAATCCGTCATAGGGTAAAAATTTAGTTAAAAGCTAAAAATAAAGTAAAATAGAGGCTTTAGAATATTATTTTCGTTATTTTTTATATATAACTATCGCCTAATCTTAGGCCTAACACTATAATTATTTACTTTACTATCGGTTTACTTTATTATCGGTTTACCTTTATTTATTTATAGTCCCTATTTTTTACTCTTTTATTAGGTTACGTCGTTATTACCTTTAATATCCCGATACTTCTCGTCGTCGGTATTCTTATACTAGGGTAGCTAGTCGGGATAATCTTTAATTAACGGAGGTTATATATAATCTTTTCCCTCCGCTTACTCCCGTTTAACTACGAGATCGTTATAAATATCCTACTTTTATATATAATCCTACTCTTTTATATAGTCGTCCTTTTTTATAGTTACCTAGGAGGTCTCCGCTAAGATTATTATCGTCGTAATTTCCGTTATTGACAAGGGGTCAATATAATAGTATATAGTATAAAAGATATTAATTATTCTATAGAGGATTTGGCCCTAATATATTAGAATCCTAGAGTTACCCTAGTCCCGATAGGGCTAGCGGTAGGGCTCAGCCCGTTATCTTAATAGATATTTATAGTAATACTCCTACTAAAGTCTACCCCGTAATAGATCGCCTAATTTAAAAGAAAGAAGTTAACGCCCTCGTTAATACATTTATATAGGTAATAACGTAAATAGCGTCTATATATAGAAGTAAATAAGTAAATAATATATATTCTAAATTATCGACTGATTACGGGTAGGCTCGTAGAGCCTTAAAGTTTAGCGTAGAGCCGTAAAACTTAGTATTAAAATCGCGATAGCGAGGTAAGGCGATAAGGCGGTATAGAGATAACGTAGGTAACTAACGATAAAAGCTATAATATTAATAAAATAAGGGCGTATACGTATAGCGTTATAAAAGTATTAATATTAAAGGACTAGAGCCCTAAATATATATTAATAAAGTAAGGTTTTAGTATAAATTTAAGCTAGATCTAGACTAGATCTAGGTAAAAGTCGTTTAACGGTACTTTTAGAATTAAAACTATTTTAGCGCGGAGCTAGTCCCGATTCGGTTAAATAATTAAATAATTCTTATATTATCCGAAGTTTTTTCCTATATAAGTATACTACCTAATTAAGAAGTAACGATAACGAGGGGTATATACCTAAGTCTATATAAAGGAGTATATAAATAATACTATATTAGGATATTCGGGCCATATAGCTCTACGTACGACTAGGCGAATAATTTAAAACTATTAAAGAGTAATTTTACTAGTTCTCGGTATAGTACCTCTTTAATATTATCGTAGTACCCGTGCTCTAAATAGAGCTCGATAGGTAGATTTAATATAGCGGTTATTTCCTAATAAGGGTAGGTAAAGAGCGATAATATAAAAGAGAAATATAATTATATTTCTAGAGTTATCGACCCTAGAAGAAGAATTTGGCTTAGTATTTAGTTTATTATTTATATTCCTTAATAAGTTCGCCTATGAAAACGTTTTTAGTATTTATCTAACGGTCTTATATAAATCCCTAGCCTTTCTAGGATAAAAAGTATTCGGTGGCGTAACCCTTCCCCTTTTTAATAACGCGTTTATCGAGGATATACTCTAGTTCTTATTCTAGCTCTAAATCGTCTCGCTCGGTTTCTACTACTTTAGGGTTAGTAGGCCGTAGATATTTAAAAGGGTCTTTACCCGGTAATAAACACTACTCTAACTATATTATTAAAAATACGTTATAAATCTTCTAATTTTCCGGGATATTAAGGCGGTATACGAGTCTACCGATATAGTTAAGAACCTTGAATAGCCTAGTTATTTATTAATTATATTTATAACTAGTAAATTTATTTACCGGAATATTATAATTTTTATATAGGCGTAGTAAGGCCTAGTCCCTTTAACGGAAGTAATAAAAATAATAGGTACGATTATAATACTCTTTATCGTATATTTAAATATAGGTAATTATATCCGAAGTTTAAATATATATTAACTTCTTTAATAAAACGTTATTCTCCTAACTTCTTAAATCTAACGCGTTATTAATAGTAAAACCGAAAGTTATTTTATTTAGGGTATAGTTAATAGGCTAGGAGAACGTATTATTATATTATATAATTATAAAAGGTAGTACTTTTTCCTAGGCTTTAAGATTTTATAAAGTAGCGATCTAGAATCGTAATATAATTTTAATAGTTTGATTTATACGCTCGCTTAATTCATCCGTTTATAAATAATAAGTAGTAGAAAATATTAAATTTACCCTAAACTTATTAAATAAAGTCTTCTATAGAGTATTTATAAACTTCCGGTCGCGGTCGGAAAGAATAATTTTCGGAATACCTTAATCCATTAAATATAGACGACGTAAAAGTATATATATTTATTACTCTACCTTTTATATTAATTTTCCTAGAATCGCGGTTACCTTTCGGGAAAATTTATATATAATAATTATAATATTATCGAATCCTTCCTACGAAAGGGGTAAGGCTAGGATAAAATCGATAGAAATCATATAAAAAGGAGAGGGCGGTGTAAGAATAAATTATAATACTTTATAAAGCTTATACCTAGGAGTACTAAATAACTAGTATTATAAATAGTATCGTAAATACTCCCCTAGCTTCTTATTTAATTTATATATATACTAGTACCTAGTTATTATCTTATAGTATTTATATCTTCCTATATATAAGTTAGAATATACGACGTTAAATATAGTTTTAATATATAAAGAAGGTATATATAGGCGCTCCGGTATATATACGCGATTAATAACTAAATTATCGGTATATTATATTAAACTGTTATCCCCCTTCGAAAAAGGAAGATCTACGGCGTCCTCGCTAGTTTCTACGTTATAGTTAAGTATATGATTTATTTTGGTTTAATAGTCGTTATTCTAGTACCTTTAAAGTAATTCTTATTTAAACTACGCGTTTATTTCTATTAGTATATAGACCTTATATATATATACCTAGAGTATATCTAGCTCGCCTTCTAAAAAGTCCCTAACTACGTCTTTCTACTATAGTCGGGATAGGGTATTTAATACTATATATTTAATACTAGGTTTATAACGGATCTCTATATTTTAAAAACACTAAATATAATCTAAGGCCCGTACGATATATAAATTAGTCTTTACTATAAATAAGATAGTTATATTTATTTATTTAACTATATTAAGCGTAGCTTTATAATTAGTATAAACGACTATCTTAGGGGCTAATTCGACTATATATTTAATTTTAATAAATACTTATACTATTTTTACTAATTCTATTTTAGTAGGTTAATAGTGTATTTTTATATCCTTAAAGAGTCGGCTAAAGAAAAGGATAAACTAAATCTATTTCTAATCGAGATAGGGGCCTTTTAGTTTTTTTATAATATAATAAATTATAACCCCGTAACCGAATTCCTTATTAGTATTAAAGTCGATAAATAGTTCCTTTTTATCGTCGAAGTAGTATAGAAAGGAAGGTTTAGAAAGGGTATTCTAAATAACTTTAAATAAACGGATCTCCTATAAAGAAGGTGATTTAAAACTAGTTTTCTTAATATATTCCTATCGCTAAGCGCTTATAGGGGGTACTTTATTTAATAACGCGGTTTTTTTATTTTATAAAGACCTGGCTAGAGTAGTATAATCTTTAATATAATCTCTTAATTAACTAGTTATTCCTAGGTATATTTTAAATACTACTAGTATTTAAAGAAAAACTAGTTATTTAATAATTATAAACTTTTCTTTAGAAATTAATAGCCCGAACGAGTTAACCTTCTAATTAAATAGTATAATTAACGGATAACCGATAAACGTCTTCTTAGGGTTAACTAAAATATTAAATTTAACGAATAAGGAAAATATTATATATAGGTACTAAATATAATCCTTAAGGGTCTAAGAGAATATTATAATATTATCGATATATACTCGGGCGAATACCTTATAGATACGTAGGATCCGGTCTATTTACCGCTATATATACGTAGGCGAGTTCTTAAATCCTATTATTATAATATTAAAAATCTTTTAGTCGTAATATAATACGACGGTGAGCTTATATCTATCTTTAAAGTATATACACTATTAATAGAAGAAACTAGCCGCGTCGATAATAGTAATTTAATAATAACCCTTAACGGCGCTAATTATATTATTCTATAGAGGTAAATAATAGACGTCTACTATAACTATAGTATTTAAACCTCGAATATTAATAATAATACGGCCCTTTTTAATACCGTCTAATTTTATAGTCCAAATAACGAAGACTAGGAAATTAAATAGAGTAGTTTATATCGTCTATTTAAACCGTCCCTAAATATATAGTTTATTAAAGATTTCGTTAATAATCTTCTAACTCTCGTTATTTATAGGATAAATATATACCGTTTTAGGTACTTTATCTTCCTAGTCGGCGCGTAGTAGTATATATATTTATTCGTTTTCTAGAATATTAATAAAGCCTCCTTCTACCTAAAGTATAAAGAATTAATTAATAATCTTTACTAACTCCGGTTATTTACTATAAATAGTAATACTATTTAAGAGGATACTATTCTTTACCGAAATAATTACTTCTATTAATAGAATAAAAGGCCGGGAATTAATTAGGTTCTTTATATCTTTACCCCCTAAAGATTATTTAAGAAGTAATAAACTAGAGTTAACGGTAACTATATTATTAAAAGCGTTTTTAATAAAAGTTTCTTTATACTCTTAAAGAGGCCTTTGTATAGCGAGCTCGCGAATATTATTATCGCCTATAGTAATACTATAATAGTTATTAAATTAAACCTCGACTACTTAGCCTAGCTTTATATTCCTAGGGATTTTAACGTATTTATCCGTTTTATTCTTTATAAGTATTAATTTTATTCTATCGTTAACGATTCCGGTAAAGAGGTATAGGTTAGTATCTACTAGTTTAAAAAATTAGTCTCGTACTAGTAGATCAAGTTTATAGACTTCGATAATTACCGTAGTTTATAGGGGGATAACTTTTATTTTCGTAATATATACCGGCCGGTTCATACTTGCACCTCTTTATCGGCAACTTGGGAAACCCCAATTTTTACGCATTTTACACCGAAATTACACAAAATACTGGAAATGCGTATCTGCTTATGTCCCACATTCTAAGCACATTATGCACCGATTAAGCAGCGATATGGCACCGATTTAGCAACTTTTTTTTTTTTTTTTTTTGGACTTTAACTTTTAATAGCATCTAGACTAGGGCCCCTATATAGAAATATAAATATTTACTAAATCTATTTTTAGCCTAGATTCCGAATTTTTAATTAGATTTTTACTAGCCTTACCCTATAGGGCTATAAAGCTACTTTTAGGATTAAGTTTAGCGCTCCCGCGCAGACCTTAACTCTAACTTAAAAATCTTGGCGCTAAGATTTGCCAAGGCTGCAAAATGCGCATTTTGCACCGATTAAGCAGCGATTTTACAGAACTATTTTTCCGGACTTGCCGATATTAAGTAAACGTCGATAGGGTACTCTATATCGTAGCTACCGATACGGGCGACTTGCCGAGACACTAGTATATTAATCCCTTTAGGGGTCATAACGTCTATACTAATAAATATACCTACTTTAAAATTATCTATAATATGGACTTCCTTAGGGGCGGTTTCGGTTATTATTTCATTACCGCTCTTATCTTTCCTAGGGAAGTATAAGGAGGTGACGATATATTTAAAAATAATATAGCGGTTAGTACTAATACCGGTAACTTAGAGTAGGGTTACTATAGTACGGATTCTAATTTTTAGAAGGAAGTATACTATAAATTTATAATTAGCGATAATTACTCTATAGCTAGTATCTTTATAGCCCTTTTCTATTTTAATTCTAGGGTTTAAGCCGACCCGAATACCGGTATATTAGTATTTCCTAAACACTTATCCTATTCCCGTATTTTTAGAAGAGTTATAGTTTAATTTAATAATAGGTTTCTATTTTAGTAATTCGTTATTCGTTTTAACCTAGTAATAGGTTTCTATATTCTCGTTTATTATTAAAGGTTATTTATTTTTCTAAATAATATTTATAACTAAACGTTTAGGGTAGGAGGCTTTAATAGGGTTCCTACCTAAACCTTAACTTCTAAAGTATATATATAGTACGTTTTTAAAAAAAAATAACTCTTTATAAATACGGTACTTGATTTATTCAAGCGAATCGATAATAATTATCTAGTAGCCGGCTATTTCGTTTTATTTATTATAATAATTCTTTTACTACTAATCCTGGCTCTATTTATTAGCGTAATTAATATTAGGTGTGGATTATTCTTCTATTTATAACTTTATAATACCGTCTTCTTGAGAGCGGTTCTTTTATACCTCGGTTTTATAGTAAGTAATTATATATTTAAAGGGTATTTACTATTGCCCGAAATAATTAAGATTATAACTACCGGTTATAGGCCCGCGGTTTTCTTGGCGCGGTTAATAATTAGGACGATTTTTATTTCTAAGAGCGAAAGATGCGTTTCTAGTACTACTATTAATAATCTATAACTAAGTAGGTAGTAGTTGAATTTAACGAGGCTACTACTACGTTTAAGAGATACTTAGTATATTCTAATAGACCGGATTAATGAATTAATAAAAAGTAGCCTAAGGTGACTAGTTCTACTATAGGCGGAACCGGTTAGGTTATTAATAATTCTACTAGTTTTACCGTAAACCCTTTAGTTTAGGAGGCGGTAGAGGTTTAGTTATTTTATTACTTCGTATTATTCCTAGCTAGGCTTCTTCCTTAGTATTAAATAAATTAAGGAATTTATCTAGTAGGACACTAGGTTTAGGCGGATTAATAAAAGACTTAAAATTAGAGTTAATATAGTCGTAGATTATAGATATTTATTAATATATACTAGGAATGTCGGCGGCCCTAGTTAGGTTAAATATTTTATTTATATATTATTTAGGCGTCTTACTAGTACGTATTTAAATAAATTTATATTTATTAAAACGAAGTTTATATATAACTTCTAGTGTCTTTATTTTAAATCGTTTAATAAAACGACCTATTTATTTAGGGCTAGCGAAGGTATATATTAGCGCCTTAATATTAATATTTAGTTTATTCGAGAACTACTTAAGGGTTACTTTTTTAAGATATAAAGATAAAAGCTTTCATACCTCCTCTTCGCCGTATTATTTAATTATATCGTTAACGCGATCCTTAAAGTCGAAAACGTTCTTATATATAATATACCTTTTTAAGGTGAATAGGTCATCCTTTTTATTACCTTTAAAATCGAAGAATTTAATCTTTTCGAGTTTTAATTTATTCTAGGCGTTTACTCTAGTACTAATATTATTTTAATTAATTAAATTATTTACTTTTAATAAGCCTTAAGGTCCTATTGGGTTTTCCTTTATCCTAGTTACTAGCCTAATAATAAGGGCCTGAATTTCTAGCGATTCTATGAATTATATTATTTATTCGGAATTTATAGTAGGTTACTCGGGCTCGGGAGGAGTTATAGTTTCTTCGTTTTTAAATTCGTCCTCTAAAGATTACTCCTTTTATAGGTATTAACGTAGCTCTTTAATATCCCTTCGGAAGATACCGATAAACGGTATTACGGATATTTTATTTATAATTTAGGGTAGCTATATAGTAGGCTATTTAAACTTAATATACTCCGAAAGGTCGTTATTAGACTACTTCGCTTTCCGGCCCCTTTTTAATAAATACTAAAGAGATACTTTAGTAGGAGGATAAGGAGACTATATAATTATCTAGGTAATTACTCGTCTAACGTTAAAAGTAACTTTTACCTATTTTAGGATATATTTACTTAATAGTAGGAATTCTTATAAATAGAAAGTAAAATTAATTATAATAAAACTTCACTGAGTTTCTTCTAGGGTAATAACTAGGGTAATAATTAATAATAAATATTAAAAGTAGTAATACTAGGCGAATAATAAGGAGTAGTATTAAAAGACTAGTATTCTAGTATTCTTTTTTCTATAGCGGAAGCGTAAAAGATATAGTTAGTAATATATTTATTAGGCTAGACGTTTACCTAATAAATAATTTATTAAAATAAATAACTATATTAATAAAAGAGAAATAAATAAAGGGACGTTTTAAATACTTAATTTAATATTTACTATAAATACCCTAAATGAAAAGGGTACTAAATAGGCTACTTTAATAACTTAATAAAAAACTTAGAAATACTTATTTAAGGTAGTAGGGTACGGTGCGGAAGCGCTAAATAAATATAATATAAATAAGACTCGCTATCGATACGGAGTAAACTATTTTGAATATAGTAGTTAATAGGGAGTATATTAGCCGTTTTAGAGGTTATTTTACTATTTATAACTAGTATAATCGTTCTTATTAATATAGAAGAGGTATGGTTCTACGTTAATATAACCGTTACTACCATTTAACAAGGGGTCAATATAATAGTATATAATATAAAAGATATTAATTATTCTATAGAGGATTTGGCCCTAATATATTAGAATCCTAGAGTTACCCTAGTCCCGATAGAGCTAGCGGTAGGGCTTAGCCCGCTATTTTAGTAGATATCTATAATAATACTCCTACTAAAGTCTACCCCGTGATAGTTATTAACTCCGATATAACTACGTTAACGGCTTTTTATCTACTCGATTAACTCGGTAGTAGGGACGAAAAAACGCTATCGTTAAACGGCGATATAATTAAGTACCTAGAGGATAATAAATAAAGGTTTTTTATTTTAACGGGGGCGTTTTACTAGCTAGGCGTAATCCGCGGCGATAGTAACGGGGGCGATAACGACGTTATTAAATTTAAAAGGGGACTCTATAGCGGTCGTAATATAAATAATAACGACGTTAATAAAAAGGGAGGGAGGGAGGGAGGGAGAGAAAAAGGGGTAAAACTAGCGATAACGATATATATAAGTATATAGGAACGCGACGGTCGTAATATTTTATTTTTAATTGAATTTAATAGATTAGTTTATTTATTTACTCCTCGCGTCTCTAATTCTTACTACTACAGAACAGTACTAGGGTATAGAGATAAGCGGAAGGGCTGATCTGGATGACCTAGTACTAGCTACAGTACTAGCTCTAGGAGTGCCGTTGGAGGATAAAAGGTACCGAGTCGCAGCCTCGCCAGGCAAGAGCAAGAGCAAGGGGTCCTATACTAGTGGCGGAGGGTAAGGCTGAGCCTTTTGCCCCTACAATAGCCTCATCGCCGCCATAGATATAGACGAGCGGGAGTTACAGGAGTAGCGGATTATTAACGCGGCGCTCTTGAGTCAATTCAGTCAATAGCATGAGGCGGAATACTGGCGTGGAAGAGTGACAGCGACGTGTGGGAGGCATAAATGGGGTGGATTAGCGACAGCTACATATGTAATAACGATATACTGCGCTGGCATTCAAAGCGGTGACGGCAATATGGCTGATATGGTAGTACTTAGATTTGTATGTAATCCCCATACAAATCTAAGGACCTCGGCATCTACGGCTGTATCCGAACTGTGCTGTGCGCCCCCATGGTGTGCGCCCCCAGGACTTTCCGAAGGCGGCGTTAGCGTGACTGTAAGCACCTCGCCTCGCTGCATCCGAGTACATATTCTTGGAGACAGCTAAGGCGTCGTGCATCATTAGTGCTCCGACTCCTTTTTTTGTGATAGATGCTTGAATCCTGATCCGCATGCCTCCAGAAAAGGCTGTATGAGTAGGGTGAAACAAGTCAGGACGGCTAATCGTCGCTCCAAAAGGGCACGGAGCTGAGTAGGCACATGCTCTTGCCTACGCTGGACACCGTCTCTTCTGAGTAGCCTGCTGAAATGAGCTGACTGCTTTGCATGAACTATCTTACTACTGGTGAGATGGTAACGAGGGCTATAGGCGCGCTAATTCATAGGGATCAGCAGGAGGCAACGTTGTCACTGCTATGCCCGGAACAAATAGTTCAGGATATGAGTATCATTGGGTGCGAGAAGTTATGTATCACTATGTACCTGCCAGCCTGGCCAAAATGAAATTGAAAAGGCTGCTGAACTCGTCATGCTGCCAATGCTGCCAAGATCTTAGGGTGCATAATGTACGCACTGCGCCAGAAGTCGATGCGAGCAGTATTACATCGACTAATTCGTTCACAGCGGCATGTCACTCTTCAGACTAGCAATCCATCGTCCTATCACAATGCCCTCGAAGAAGGCGCAGTCTCAGTCTACAAATGGTACAATGCACGGTTTGTTTCGAACTCAGCAATTGAGCCAATAGCATCGTCTTGAGGGAAAACACCTCACTGATCTATTCAACGTCTTCTCTGTAGCGCAATACGAGTCATTGCTGGTCTCTAGATGCTGCCTTATTTCTCAAACAGTGGCGTCCGCGGCGCATTCCGTGCTATATCAAGCGTGACGTCCTATTGGCAAAGAATTTGATACCAATCGAATCGGGGCGCGAAGGGTTGCAGATGGTGGTGATATGGACTGTAGTGTGTAGCAAAATGGTGAGCAATGCTTCGCTGAATTATACGACTGCCAGTCATTTCGCTGATCCACGCGGCACAATTATACTACCCAACATTCTATACTTGGTTGGTCACGCGTCTCCGTTGAGCGAGTCTTATATGTATTTTCGTCAGCCGCATCTACTCAGACCAAAACTTTTTGAATGCTTTGTCGTGTTCGAGCAAATCAAATAATCTCACCATCCGGATCGTGACGACGCTGTAGAATGTCTTCATCTGCGGACGCCTCGCGCATATCGATCTCTGCCAACCGAGTGGGCTTTGTCATTCCTCTCAAGCCGATGTTCTCATGCTCATGATGCTTCTAGGGAGCTACCGGCGCCTTGTTCGGGCTGGCCATCATCACCTATGTCATTCGCACTTACATTCGTACCCGTGTCCTGAACCAATTTTTCACCGAGGACGCTCTGCTTTCTTTTGCCGTCGTCTGCTTATGCACCACTACTGCGTTAGCGTACACGAACATGCAAAATCAATATGATGCCCTCGCAGCCATTCTTCACAACGCTGGCTTTAATGCGTTGCTCGATCTTCTCGACACAATCCCAAGGATTTTGAAGATGGAGAACGCGGCCTCTATGCTTTGGTGGTGTGTCATATTTCCAGTCAAATTGGCCTTTCTATTCTTCTTTCGCCGCCTGATTATTCGTTGGAGAAAATTATACATATGGTGGTGGTGCGCTATGGCATCCACAGTAATTGCTCTAGCCGTATCAGTAACTGTGGATTGGTTGACTTGCCCATAAATGACTTTGGATGGGGTAATTTGTGAGTAGCACATCATTATCAGTCTGTAGAACTCGCTTATAATTGTCATATTGCAGCGTGCTCTGGACCTTCTAGCAGTCAACGAGTCATACGGGACACTGCCATCACAACCGTGATGGACGTCTTGACGGATTTCATCGTGCTTTCGTTTCCGATTGCCATTCTCTGGCAAATCCATATTGACATAGTTCAAAAGGCCGGGATGGGGCTTTGGCTCTGCCTTTCAATTGTAATGGTCGTTATAGCCATTGTCAGGATTTCAGGCATCAAGCTCGCGGGCGGCAGTGTCGACATTGTATGGCTAGTCTTCTGGCAACAGCAAGAGTCAAGCGTAGCAGTCATCATGGTTTCGATGTCTGCTTTCCGCTCACTTTTTGTGGAAAGTGGAGGAGCCGCTGGACCGCGAAGACACCCCAAATACTCTGCAAACAGATGGAGAAGAAGAAGGCTTGTGCGCAGAGCCCTTGGTTCCGAAGACCAACACGATGACCTAGAGAGAAATATGGGTTTACCGCAGATTCCTCGAGCAACGCTTACTGGCATGTCGGAGACCATACGAGACGCCTGAGTCCTTTTGATACATGCAAGTGGTATTCGAGCCGAGCTCTTAGTATTGAATTGTCTACATTTGTCACGTGCCACTCATTATTCGGTACGCATATCATCGGGCTCCGAACGCCAAGACTGTTTCCTCGGTGAGAATCTTATCAACGTTAGCGACAACGACCTTCCCCAGCTTTGCAGTAGCCACGCTGTCCGTGAACAGTACCCGAATTCTGATTCCGTACTTCTGATTTAGACATAAAAACTTTTGGCGGAAGAACGATTTCACGGCGTCCAGATCCGTTGGGTTACCCATATAATCCGGAAAATAATGTGATAGTGGAGTATCCCGTAATCTAGATGTCAAGACATCAGTACTGCTCAGAAGCAACAAGATTGGCGTCATCGCAAGCCATTTTGTAGAACACATCTGCTGAAATAGTGATAGGTCCTCCTGAACGCAAGACGAGGGTCGATCGTCCAAGGCTGGGAGATTGTATGCTGAAATGTCCACCACGTAGATCAGGGTTGACATCTTGTCAAAAGAGTAGATCCATTTGTGTTCATTAGAGTGTAAACCAATGACATCATAGACTCGGTAGTTGTAGCGTACACCTGCAGATTTTCTCGAAATCAGAGTCTCTTGGATACCGTCATCTCCATTCGTCGAGTCGCGCATCCCTCCGTAGGCGAGCTCCAATGAGGTGAGTATAGTAGACCCGCTATTCTTTGCATTGCCAATCAAGACAAGCCTTTCCTCGTCGCGATTTACTGGATTGGGCGATTCAAGCTCCATATCCAAGGACGTTTGCGAGGATATGGAAGTTCGAGATTTCAGCAAGCTAGGCATACGTAACAGCCGTCTGCTCCCTTGATCCGGTCTCCTTGGACTATGTTCTTCCTTCTCCGAGGCTACAGAACCTTGGCGCGAAAGTATCGACTCTGTAGCCTCAAGAGTATTTGCGTCCCGAAATTCTGGCGCAAACTCGCCATTTGCACGCGCTAAAGGACGAAATGGAATTCCTTCATATTGTTGCGCCTCAAGAGCTGCAGAGTCGAACCGTGTTAAAATACGAAGATCAGTAGTCGCTTCCTGGGACTCATCAGGATCTCCCCTGATCGTCTGCGCATCTTCCTCGCCTTGAAATACGCCCTCACCACCCTCAAAGTTGTGCGAAGAGGAATGCTCTGCCTTGGCTTTGGAATGAGCATCTCTGACGACACGTTTCATATTAGACTTCATTGCAGTCAGATAGGCTCTAGAATTGAATATCTCACGATCGAAGACGAAGGAAGAGTCCAAAAGTTCTGAATTTTCTGTGCAAGTACTTCTTCGAGTGCCATGTGATTCATCGTCCCGCAACCACAGCAACGAAGACGTGTCATCTTGTGCTGTTGTGATGATTTCGCGGTTGGCTGAATTCTGTAGCAATACCGTCTGTTCGGACTGAGATCGACTGTGCAAGAGTCAGAGAGATTCTGACTTGAGAGCATTCTCGGCGTAATCGTACCATTGCATGGCGGTGAGAAGGAGGTGGAGTGCAGCAATGTTGTGGCTTAATAATGATAGAAAATCTGTTCTTTCATTTTCCCCCCAAACAGTCTGAGCCTTTCTCCGCATACTCAATGCTTTATGTTCGTTGTGCTCAAGGCGGCTCAGGCGGTCGTTCAGGGTCTCGATCAAAAGTCTGCAGCCATCGAGAGATGTTGTAAGATCAGAGAGAACGTGTGTGAGAGCATCGTGGACACAACTTTCCACCCACTCGGAAATTTGGCTGAGTGCGGTCCTAAGGGTGGATAGCTGCGTGATGAGAAGTCGGACCGTGAGATCTGCATTTTTGTATCTTTTCTGAAATCGTAGCAATGCATTAAGACCCTCTGTGCACAACTGGGTGATAGTGGTGACCGAGGCCGCGGCTCCTAGGATTGAGACTGGATCCATCTTGGTGGACGATTCTTTGTAGGATCTATGGCCTGTCAAGATTCGCAGTCTATGACGCCTGGAACTTTTCAGTGCATTTTCTTAGGAAGAATCAGCCTACTAGATCAGGCTGAAGGGAATTGCAATAAGTGGTAAGTCGGGAGACTCACTTGCAATGTCCACGCTCTAGTAGGAGGTATCCAGCAAGAGAAGAAAGCCATGACCTTATCTACAAAGTTTCAGGGGTCCTTGAACCCTGTATCGACCTGTCATTATGTTCCTAGGTACCTGGCAGGTAGATTCTCGGTGAAAGGAGCTTACAGCTGTGACAACTCGTGCAGGGAAAGGGTGGGGGAAGACTTGACGTGATTGGAAGGCATGTCCCAGTCCAAGGCATATCCAGGCAGCGATTGAAAAGGGTTCACCCCCCAACCGCGCTGAAACCCCGACCGTTCTTCCCGTAGGGCTGAAGCCTGGAACACCCTTCGGCCCCTAAGGAACACCCTAGAAATTCGTCCTCTGGGCAACAACTCGGGAAGTTCCGGGGATCGTATCTGTGGCCTAAGTAGTTAGCTCTAGGGGGCTCTTTAGGCGGCTTCTAGGTGTCAGCCCTACGGGAAGAACGGTTGGGGGGTGAGCGCTTCTAGGGGTTGGAGATTAGACGTATGCAAACCTCTTTCTCGTTTCCGCACAGTTCCTGAGTCCCACCACCAAACATACCAGGTGGACCCGTCCCATTAAGGTGTCGATCTAGCGGTGGGAAGTGGTTGGAGGGGGGCATTAATCACAGCGGGCAGGGCAATGGTGTCCTACTCTTAATTTGCCGCGTCCCTATAATATTGCCAAGACATCGATTATCCTGCCAAGCAAACTGTCGACAGTACGGAGATTGAACACCAAAAGTCCTGGCTAGCGTGGAAGTTTGCCCTAGCCCTAAGCGCTAGTGGCCCCCTGAAGAGTCTCCATATCTTTGGGGTGGAAGTGCCTCGGACTAGTAATTCGGATGGTCTGCTATAAGGGCCTGCCTAGGTATCTGTCTAGGGTATACCCCCTATCTCTTTAGCGCTCAGACCCTGGAACTCGATTCTTAGGCGTCCCTCAAGTACTCCCCGAGAGGGTTACAGGGGGCGCAGTAAGCCAATCGTCCAGGCAGCCCTTATCGGGGCCAGATATTTGCCAAGCCACTATTATCCTTAGCGCTTGCCAGGACTTTTGGTGTCAATCTCCGTACAAAGACTCTAAACCGTGACACCCCAAAAGTCAACCACCTCCCAGGAGACAGCGAAAATGACCGAACCCCCGGCGAAGCGCGCAAAGCGTACAGATAGCTCTGCCATGTGGGAGCGCAACAGCTCGCCGCGACTAGATGATGATGGCCATTCGCATGCTACAAACGGCACCAGCAACTGGCGAGATAGGCGCGAGGATAGAGACCAGCACCATGGGCGTGATGACTACAGGCATCGATCGAGATCAAGAGACAGGAGGAGAGATCGAAGCCGATCGAGGGAAAGGGTGGACAAGAGGCGGGATAGGAGCTACTCGCCGGAAAGGGATAGTAGAAGGCATAAAGACGGGGCAAGAGACAGAAGATATGAGGAGCGGAGCAGAAGCAAGGACAGGCACCGATCACGGCGAGGTCACTACTTATCATAGGCAATCCTGTCTGAAAGGCCCTCGTTAAATCTAAAAGTAGATGAGCCTCCATCACGGCGCCCAGATCGCCATCATCCAGAGGTACAAGATCACGAAGCCCGCCCCCAAAATCTGCCCCAGATCGAGACCGCGCGGGTGCTCCTCCAACAGGCCCTCGTGGCTTGACCAAACCCCCTCCTTCATCCTCCAAATCACCCATACCGCCCTCAAAGCCTACGAATGGCACGCTAGTCCCCGCAGACGCCAAAGTCCCCACATATGGTATGGACGTTAGTTGGATACTCCATTCCTGTCGTGCTCACGCTGAGACTACCATAATACTAATGGGCAGTTACTAACCAAGCGAGTAAGCCAGTACACAGTCCCGTCACCGCTCCAGCGGCGGTACCAGCTTTCGTTTGGGCTTTCCACGTGATAGCAAATGCGGCAGGGAAGACAGCTTCACCCATTAGTAAACCCATAACTAGGAACAGCCAGCCTAGATCAATACCGATAGCGTTCTAGATACAAGCAAAAAGAGCCATCGTGAAGCCGAAGACACAGATCATGATGTGGGCAACGAAGATAAGCTGTTTGGGGATAGTAGCTGGTCTAAGGTATGTTTTATAGATGTCGAAAGTCAGAATTGAGGATACGGCGATTAATTCCGCTGAGGTACAAGATGTGACGGCTATAAATTATATGATAAGTAGAGCTACCGCTCTACCTAAGCCTAGAAGAGCCGTTGCTGCGAAGGGAGCGGATAGACCTGCGCTGACTTGGGCTTGTGTCGTGGTGTTTGGATAGGTCGAAAGCTTAGACTATGTATAAGAGCCACTACTATAAGTCCTAGTATAGTTGTAAATCCGAATAAGATTATGTACTAAGCCAGTCCTCCTAGTATGTATGCCCTGATAGCGGTTAATGGTCGACTAGTAATAGCTCTTTGCCAGTATACCTAGTCTAGAAAGACAGTGCCACTTCCGGAACATAATTGAATAAAGCCGAATACTAACGCGAAATTACTCTTTATCGCTATGTAGGAGCCATTTTGTATCCCAGCTATTGGGCGTTTTAAAGCTGCTTGTTTGAGAAGTTTATATATAGCTAATAGAGAGTCACTTTGAGTATTCGTTACGTAGGCGGAGAATATGAAGTAAAGAATAATGACTATGTGGAGTAGGGCATAAGAGTGATCACCTATTAAATTATATTAGTACTATCCTCCGAATATATGGAGGTTAAGGAGCGTATGGGGAAAAGCAGCTCTTAATCCCCCTAGAACTACGTAGACGCAGACTCCTAGTGGGGTAAGGAAGATAGTAGTATAGATAGTTATCCCAGTGAGGGAGGTGATAACGGTACTCCTACCCAAGAGAAGCTGACTTCCTAAAAGTACGTTGGTAAGCAGAGCAAAGTATATGAAAACCCAATGGGTCAGTATGCCGTACCGAGTGTAGATTATCTCCAGGTATGTATGGCACCTAGGGGCGTTCTGCTTGACTTTGCAGGCCAAGATCGAGAACATGAGTATCTAGACTGTGGCTCCTGCAGCATACTGCACTGGATCAGCTTAATACTTGAGAATATCAAGAATTCTGCTTGGGAGAAAATGTTTGCTATGTCGCGTCTTAGAGCTGAGTCTTAAGCAGTCGATGCTTATCATTGAGCTGAAAAATTGCTTCTTCTGGGAGAGTCCTCTTTTGGACGGTACAAAACATCTATTCCGGCTTTTCGCATTCCTCCTTCTTCGCTTGATACTGCGGGGAGAATAGGCCAAATCTGCAGCATGATGGGACAAGTTTCCAACCCCAATTTCAATGTTTAAGGCGCTTGCGCTGTATCCAACACCTCGGGTACCTTTTGACGAACGACACAATGGAACATCCTTACCCTATGTTCGTGATAGAGTCCCCAAATCAAAGCTCCGGACTTCCCAAGCATGAAAAGATCCCTCATACAATGTGTCTAGCGAGTGGATGAACGAACTGCCATGCCCTATAATGAATGAGGTATTAGCTCATCTCCGCACCACCAGTCTCAAAGGGGATAGAAGGACGTACGCAAGCATATTATCAGCGAATAATTCAGCAGCAGGCTGCACTGCCGCCGGAAGTCTCGCAACCTCATCTACAGGCAGCGGCTCATTGAGTGCCCCAAGTCCCCCACCAAAGGCCACCAAAGCAAGCCCAAGACCAATAGCAACGATTGTACCACCAGTGGTAGTAGCATCTTGGGGATTCTCTTGCACCCAAGTCACAGCGCTATAAAAACCATCAAGGCCTTCGTTGGCTAGGGTGGCTAACTTTGTGGCTATAGCGTCTACCACGTCCCATCCGATTGGTCCATTGCCTGAGAGTGTGAGTTGGATGGCGCCCATGGCTATATTCAATTTTGCGACTGGGTCGTTCGCTCTCCATTGGTTTCGGGCCATGGCGGCTATTGTGGTGAGCATGTGTATTATGGGTCCGATTGGGTCTTGGGCGTTGTTCCAGGCCATGTATTGGCCGAATATTATGGGGCTGCCGTATAAGGCCTCGGATGATGTGTTTGCGGAAGTGGCGACAGCTTGTCGCGCTAGCAATGGTGTGAATTTTCCCGACTCTGTACGTCAGTGTGTCAGTTTATGGGATGTCAGTATCCATAACTGTTTTGCTGGTCATACCAAAGGTTGAGTAACTCCGCTCCACTTCGGGCGCTGGAGGTGAGGCGCGAGGTAGCCTTATGCCAAGGATTTTGTTCTCCTTTTCAAAACTCATTCGGTCAAGCTCTCTGGTGTCTGGGGTTGGTATCCCATTGCAAATATCATTAAATATCGATGCTGCCATCAACAGTGTCAAATTTAATCTTGCTGGGATACGCATATTGTCTAGATTTTGGTTTAGGACTGTGCCGAAGTTCAAGGCGCAGGACCGGGATTCCTCTCAAGAATCTTGCTATCCTGTCTTTATAGCTCATCATGATTAATCTTGGTCATCCGGATTATACTAGCCATCAAAACACGGCCTGGCGGTTACACATCGAACAGTTGTGCTGCGGACGAAACGGCCCCCTGATAACGTTGCTGGCATACTCCAGTAAGTATTCCATCACGATAAGATACATGATGATTACAAGTGTCGTTTCCAAGTTCTTGGGTGTACGGGCCAAGGACATAGCGGGCTGGCGCATATCGAGGCGCATAAGTTTCGCGTGGCGGTCAAAACAAATCCCACACAATAATCTCCCGTAGCGTGTTTCGGAATACTGTCGTATCGATTTGGGGCCCCTATTTCGCAAATCTTCAAATAGCCTTGGCTATTTTTAGGGACGGAACCATATCTCAGCCTCATCGAAAGTCACGCCAGCGTCACCGTTGTGCCATGTGACACGGGCATCACGAGCAGATGAGGAGTTCTATGTTCTTTGGGAATATCGTGATGAGCGATTATTTCTCGACCAAGATTGGGAAACTTATCAGGAATCTGTGCTTTTGCCTAACCTCAAGCCAGGAGATCAGAAAAACTGGTTTCTTATGCATCGGCCAGGAATGTATCACACTGTAAACCTAGCCCCCCACCAGTTTCCAACCTGATAATTGTCCTATATTGAGCATAGTTTGGACTATGCTCAATCAATCATACCATTCTCGAGGCTTGGCTCAAGATTCTCTCTCCACCCATAAGGACTGATCGATGCCCAGAAGAGGTTCCCCTCCTTCGTGCCATATCCGAAGCAGTCTATCCGGATCAGTCGAGCCTGCATCGCTTCGCGGGTAATCTTGATTCGCCGTGTCCGTCACAGTACGATACGATAGACCTTGAGTGTGGCAAACGGGCGATGCTTACCATCATATGATATAGTTGGTGAAAACTTCTAGCCTCCGCAAACACCACATTCAGAAACTCCTGCCAGTCAATGTGCATATCTCCGATGTTGTCGAAGACAAAATTCGGGATTTTGGCATGCTGCAATAAACTCTGGCTCCATACATCAGGAGCAAGGCCCTCGGGGCCACTCGTAGCGTCCAATCTACATAGGAGCTTAGCTCCATGCTCGCTTTCAGCCCTGAAATGGCCTTCGTGTGGTCCGGAGATGTCCGGTGGAAGGTTGTCAGCACGTCATGGTCACGAAAACTATGTACGGGGGTACCAGAGGTCTCGGTCCTATAGTACCGAGAGGTCATGTGGAAATCGATGAGGATCCGACGTAAATGGGTAGAGAGGAACAGCTCCTCGACTTCGCGCTTGAAGTGCAGGGAGACGTGGCGGCAGTCGGTTCATAAAAGAATGAGATCATTGGGAGAAGAGCTAAAGCTGCGGAGGACGAGGCGCCAGATCTCTGGGGGCAGTGTTAGCCAGGTGGAGGAGCTGGGTAGTACAACTAGGTCTAAAGGATCCATAGTGGAGGAGATCTTTGGTGTACAACGAGTCCGAGGTCGGCGCCCCTGCAGCTAGCGTGTCTGAGACATTGCCAAGCTATCCGAGAAAGTCTTTGCTTCTATCGCCTCCCTAGTTGCGACCAATTCCTTCGGGCCTCACCAATGGATCGCTTGAAGTAGATACCTTCGCCACGCTCTTGGGAACCACAAAATGTAGAAGATGAAGCGGTGATTGGAAGTGACCGGTCTTGGAGCCCGAAGACCACGCAACTCACGTGTTGAAGAGCTACGGAGCGCCTCCAAATTGAATCGTGGTCTACACTTTCGAACCTTTGAAATGACTTTTAGAGCCAATTTTTGCTCTGTGGCCAGTTAAACTACCTTGGCGCCTAAGATTGTCACATATTGGGCTTGCAAGTGCAAGCCATGTGGACCGAGGGTGACGCCGCATGATTGGTACTGCTATCTTCGCTACGTATCCAGAGTCAAAATCCCAGATCGAAACCTATGCAGGAATTCTCTGACCCTTTACTGTGTTGTCGGACCATCACAAGCTAGCAGAAACAACCCCACATTCACTGGCTTCTCCGGCTAGGAACTAAACTGCCATGATCTGGTTCGCAAAAGCCAAGGGTCTTCGGGGTCGGGTATCCGGTGATGAACTATACGTTGGCTAGTATTGGCCGCTCCGCTATTCTATGGTCGAAACCGATTTGGGTTCTATAGTAGTCGTGCAGACTTTTCTACTGCCAATCACTTCATCAACTCTCTCTTATCTTCAACACGCAAGTGCGTCACAAACGTTTTTGTCATAGAATTGTAGCCTCATCGTGGAACCTTTGGATGCTACGGCTTATTCGAACATCGCTCTGACGAGTTCAATCTCAGACTCCGCGCATATAACGACTCGGAAAATGTATTTCTTTACAGAACACTACCCCAGTTGGCGCTGCGTGTGCTCACACTAGGCTTTGACCTCATGCATCTGAAAGCTGAGGATGGGAAAGATAGCAAGGAGTATACGCCACAAGCCCCTTGGCTGAACAAGTTCCTCCGTCTACCGTCGGATCGAATTGACTTAGAATTCACTGACTGGTCATGGGAGGACCCTCATTATGGAGTGATGCCTCCTATTATAGATTTGATCGAAGCTTTGAACCATGTTGATGGTTAATCGAGAATTAGGGCAAAAGAAGCACACGAAGATGAGTGTTACCCGTGCGTTGTTTGTGAAGACACTTCCTTGGGAAAGATTCAGGGCTACGAAAAAGAATTCGGGCACCCAACATGTCCTTACAACGATATCGGTGGTTTAATTTAAGGTGTGTGGTTCACGCACTCGCATGATACTCGGATAGCAACTTGGTATGTCCTGTCGAATATCCCTACACAAGTGGCACTGAGTTCTGTCGAGGTCCTTTAAATTAGCCGTGTCGCTGGCGTCTTACAGAGCCACCTCGCTTGTGGCATTATTGACCTTGAAAGGCTCTCAAGACAAATATGGAGGCCTCGTCTTTTGACGATGAGCTTCTGCTAACAACGCCATGCTTGTTTGCTAGGGAGCTCTAGCGTAAACATGTGCCAGCAAACAACCAAACTGTTCTATCTTCCCCGTCTTTTGATGTGTCGGATGGCCCGCTGAAACCCGGCCTCCCCGCTTAAGATCGAAACGAGTGGCAGCCTCGATTGCCACTGCAGCGACCTTGACCCAGGACGCCTTCGATTGAAGCCGCAAAGCGGGGGTCTTGCCTTATTCTTGAGTGATTGAGTACTTGATCAAGATTCAGGTTGAGCCTAGGTAGGTGTTTTTGTTCCTATACAGTGATCGTTTATTGGGATATTCGGGGAGGTGGCGGTTGCGAGAGCCACCGAGCCAGAACATCTTAAGAGTCAGGTGTAACAGAAGCGAACACTCGAACGTTGAACGCTTAAGCTGGATCTTGGTCAAGTAATTAGTACCTCAATGATAGGTCAGAGAGCCTTCTTCGGTAACTCATCCCACCGCATTTTGTGTGTGCTGGCACTAAAGACTGCCGATTATCCTGCTAATTAGCCTGCTAATAGGATAGGATTGATATCTTAGAGTACGTGTCTCAAGTACTACTTGACGGTACAATGGCGCGGGGGTAGTCTTGCTTTTGGAAAACGGGAGTGCAGGAGGACATCACCATGATGATAACGGTGATATACATGTGCTTGCGGAAAATTCCAATTGACGATAGTAAGAAAAAGGTCTTACGTAGGCAGTGGAGGCCGAGCTGTCGCTTGCGCCAATAATCTCTGTTTCGAGCCTATTGACGTTTGCGAGTATAATTGCATCCAATTTATTTCTCCGACCACTTTGCCATACTCCTAAGAGTCGAAAGATTCTGGCTGATTCCCACGGTCTCATGCAAAAGGAATGGACAATCTCTTGGTCAGTTGACTACACGAGACTGTGCGACAATGGTTTCGTCGTGAGTTTCATACTGGCTTTCGGCTCTCCAATTTATACAACTAATCTTCTCTCAAGCTTCTTCCTCTTAACCCCTTGACATTGCACGAAGTGGCAACTACGTTTTTCGCAACTGCGGTTCCGAATACCCCAATAGCTATGCTGCAAAACTCTAGGCTCTGCTGCCGCAAATATACATCAATTTGCAAGGCGTGATTGCGGATGCTGCACCTGGTACATCTTCAAGGCATGTCTACGCCACTTTCTTCCAGAACAATGATAATAAGACATCTGTACAAAACATTTTTTGCAGTAGAGCGGCCGGCAGCCCCGTTCCGGTCCCACCTGTGGAAGGCCATTCAATAGTCCCACTGGGCTATATAACGATAGTCTGCCTTCAGCCACAATACCCAGAGACTGCTAGTCTGCTGAGAGACTGTCAGGGCAGAATTGGCGGGTACGGCAGCTGGAAGACCCAGTAATCTCATCATTCTTTGCCCGCTATTTTGGCTGCTTCAGGAACAATCATCTATCTACCAATCCCCTCGAGTGAAGCTGAACATTTTAACGCCGAACGATAGCACCCTTGGCGTCAACAAGCAGGGCGTCCTTGTACACGAGCTCGCTTATGTGAATAGTGTGCATACTGGGCTGAAGTAGCAGGATGGATATCAAGAGCAGTATAAGATCTGTAGTGCCTCAAATCTTGCACCAGCTGATGCGCTGTTGAATGCTCCAAACTACGCGATTTACTATTCAGGTGAGTGCTTCAGAGACGCCTCTGCCGACATCCTGGTCTTTTCCGAATGCGTTTCATTACCTCCGCAATCATTTGCCATTCACTCAGCACACCTCAGCTGACCTCCATCTTTTACAGCCAATGTAGCGGATTGCACCTGGTGGCCCAATATGAACATCCCCCACGACAACCTTCGCAACCCTCCTAGAGGTCCCAGCCGACTCGACTTCCACTGCTAAGCCTATCATACCCGACGCAGAGGCCACCGTGGACGTCGTCTTCGACGTACCGTTAGCGACGCCGCTACCTCTAAGCCTTGATCCTGAACTGGGCTTTTGTAACAATGCGTTGACGGCGCCTAATGAGACTGTGTGCTGTGATTTGACGAGAGGGCAAAGGATGCCTCTGCCAGTGCAGAGGGTTCGTAGTGTGGGTTTGAGTCCAGCATACCCAATTGTAACAGGAGCGTCGGGGGCAGCGGGGCCTACCGGAGCCATCAATGCTAGGTGTAGGTATTAATAAGTGCTGTGAGTTGTTACTCGATGTCCGATCTAGGAGTCACGTCATGATCAAGCAAGGAGGGCCCTGGAGCTACCCCGAAGCCGCCCCACGAGATCCCCCTGCCAGCGCCTAAAACCACACTTGGGGGCCCTTTAGGGGCTCGCTTGGTGTCTTGCTTAGGGCCCCCCCCTCATTGACAACGGGGACGGATAGGGATAGACCCCACTTTACTAACGGTAGACCCATTCCATAGAGCCCATAGATATCAACAATAACTACCTCGTCGTCGCCAATACTTGACGCCATCGTCATCGCCGTCATCGGTAACGTATCTGCCGTACTAGGTACCTTTACCGTTACCCTACTCGCCGTCGCTAACCCGATCCCTTGAAGCCTTCTCCGTACCCCGAGTAAACGGTATTTATACTATAAATAATAAAAACTAAAGCCCAGAAAGAGCATAGAATATAGCTATAAAATAAATAGCGATATTATTATCTATTTAGTATAGATTAGGCCTGAATTTAGCCTGCAAGTTCGGGTAAGGTAGAATAAAATAGAATAGGAAAAATCCTCCTATTAAGCCGAGAGCAACTGCTTGGCGACGGCGAGGTAGTACTCGAATATTAATAAAACCACTATATACACGTCCTATAGGCTAATCATATACCATAAGAGTATACTATAGGTAGGACGTCGGTCAATTTGGCTTGTTTATTAATAAATAATATAATGTTAGGGTCGAGAAATTGGAGAAGAAGCATCAAGAGGACTTCAGATCGCTAAGTATAAATTATAGGGCTAGGGCTGAACTAAGCCTATATAGGGAGGGGTCTATGGATAAGGGGGTCTGTCTTTAGTAAAATGGGGTCTATCCCTATCCGTCCCCATTGACAACTATTTTGATCATGACGTGGGAGTGTCGCCTTGGAATTTGTTAGGCGGCCTCGGCCAGGAACACCCGCATTTTAGCCTGAGCGACCCTGCCGCTTTGCTGCCTAGAACCTCGTTTCCACGACTTTGTCCGATGAAATCATAAAAGTCGAGCGTCAACTCTCACTGTACGATGGAGATTATATGTGAAGACGTCAAAATAAAATCATTATACCGTTGACCATAATTGACTACAAACAAGATGTCCGAGACAGTCACGTCTCACATAAACGAAGTACCCGCAGAGATATGGAGGATTGTCATCGAGAATCTCGCAGGGCGTGCGCAACATAGAGATCAGATGTACCTTTGGAATCACTGCCGCCTCGTTTCCAAACACTTCAAATACGCAGTTGAAACCTTTTTCGTCCGCTACTTCCTTCACAACAACAAACTCCGTGTGGAAGCCGTCACTTGCCACGAAACTCCTTCGCATTGGGACTTCCGCGTAGCCAGATGCTTCGAGACAAGATTCAATCGCATCTCAGACGATGGCACTAAAGCAATTTTCCACGCAAAGAACCAGAATGGCGGAGATCTCCTCAAGTCTTACTTTGTTGATGGCCCAAAGCCTGATTGGCAGTATTGTTTTATGCAAATGTGCATGCACACTCAATATGGAAATATCGAGATGCGGGTCAATGATGAAGGCAATGTGGAATTTGATTGGAGAGAGCTTTTCACTGCCAATTTGGCTGAAAGAAGGCTGTGTCATCGTCCTGGCTGTGGATGGGTAGGTACCTTGGTGGTCGTGCCCTTCGGTTGCTTCGCGCGTGCTGACCTTTAAGATTCATATGGACGAATCGGTAAAGGAGTGGTCTGTTTTTAGAGTACAGCAAGTCGAGGACAAAGCGAGTGGAGAATGGATGACCGAGAGTATGGAAGGGGTTGAGAAAGCCATTTTGTTCTCGGACCGACAAAGAGAAGAGGCGAGAAAGAATCGTATACGACGCCATAAGGAAACGCAATGTGAATTTTGAGGGCGCTCTTTTTGATTTTACGACTGGCGAGCTTGCTCTCGTACGTGAGTGGCTCGGCTGGATTAGCCAAAAGTGCAACAATCTCGAGGTTTCTAATACTGAAGGCCTGGGCGAGATAGCCACTAGACGCTCCAGCTGTTGATAGTACTATTTCAAAAGCTGTAAGTCAGATCTCAGACGGTTCGAGTCGCTTCGTCTCTCTAAGTGAGCTTCAGTCTTACTTGGGCTTGTACCACACAAGCTAGCATTTTTTCCCCTGCATGCAACATTTAAAGCTTTGGTTCGGAACAGTTGGAGTCTCTTTTCAAACGAGCTGTAGCAAACTATCAGAATCGCAAACAAATCGTTAGGATCACGGCGCTTCGTCCTAACGAAAAATTTATATACCACGTGGTCTTCTAAGCACTTTGCTTAGGCCGTGGTCAAGCATCTGATGTCTCTCTGTAGGTTTGAAGCCAGACATCCTGCTCTTCTCCTATGTACTTGCATTGGGGAATCATATTCTAGGGCCTAACGTGAGTTTTACGCCCCTGCATTATCATCAGATCGCACCTTCGACCTCTCCTCAGCCGCACCATGTGGGAAGACTACAAACGCTATAACGGGGGCTCGCCCTTTGGTTCTGACCAGCGACAGTCCGAGAACAAGCTCAACATACGCGATGTTGTACTTATGCCGGCGACATTGCAATCGTCGTTAGTTTTTCGTCTTATGATCAGGGCTCGGTATTACCGATGAAAGGGATTAAGGAGAGCAGTGCTTACACAGAAGAGACAACACACAGTCGGCTTTCGTTGTTTGAAGAGTCTCTGAGTCTGGGTAGACTATGACCTATGCTTGTTCGGAGCAGACACCCGTTTATACGCCTCTCCGTGTATTCATAAGGATAGCACTGCTACGCTAGTGCGGTACATAAGGCCAGCAACGCTTCTGCAGATGTTATATATAATATATCGCGAACATCAACCTGTAAATATTGCACTCACATCTTTTCAGCCGATCGGTTACTAAAGGTACGGCAAGTTTTGGCCAGGTGCTATCCCTGAGAGCGCGTTGAATGGGCTGGAGACCTTCGACGCTTGACTTTACTGAAATCGGGAGGGAGCACTGGCCTTTGCGTGGTAATTTAAATTATATCGCACCTCTAATGTCTCTTAGAACCGCATAGCAACATATTGCAGAACCCTTGCCCCCACCCATTTGTCTTATTCGATCAAACAGCTCTCGTGATCCAGAAAACCGTGTCATCCCTGCATAACATCATCCCCTACCCACCCTCTACTCCTTCGGCCCTCCCTGATTCAACCCCAGCGGATTACTCCCGGTCTGCTCCTCGCCTCCAATCGGCCTATCCATCTCCGCATTATGAGCATCAGTCTCCTTTTCCATATCACTCGCCTGCCCAAACGTCTGCGGTGCCTTGAATAGTCCCCCCACCAGCGGCTCCACTATCCCTCCTACAGGCGCGGCGACGTATCCCAGCCCTTTTCCTACGGGTTGCCCGACTTTGCCGAGGGTGCCTTGGATTTTGTCGCCCGCGCTGTTGCCGAAGTTACTGGGGGCGGAGAGGATGGAGCCTGCGGGTGGGAGAGAGGGTGTTAGTTGGGAAGGTAGTGGGGAAGGGAGGGATGGGGGATACCGAATCCACCTTTCTTCTCTTCAGCTTCTGCAGCTGGGGCTGCTGCGTCGCTGACTTCTTGGGGCGCGTCACCTGAGTCCTCGGGCTGTTGAACGTGAATTTCTTCCTTTTGGTCAGACATCTTCGCTTCTTTATTGTTTTGTGTTGGTGATTTCGATGTTTGGATTGCCTGTGAAATGTGGAGCAAATGTCTTCGTTACACCTTATGGGCAGGCAGGCAAAAAGGCACGACAGGCAGGTGACCAGTGACGTTTTTGGCGCTGCCGATCGGTGTCAGACGCGGGGCTCTTGTCGGGGGCTCAAAACTTGTTTTTGGGGGCCGTTTCGGGGGACAAATTCTATGCGATCTACAACGGACCTCATGTATCAGACACGATTTTCGAGATCATCTGTTTTGGCAAGACTGTTATCTACTCCTCAAGTGGTCTCCGTACAGTGTAACAGCGAGATACCTTTCACAATTAGGCTTGACCAGCCCAACCTCGCTTTGTATTGTAATGGAAATTCGCAAATCCCAGGCAATCTATTTCCACGCGTGGCAGAGTCAAATCCGGACATCTTTGGGTCTTAATTCGATGTTGTAGGTTACTTTTTAACAAATCCGAGTCGAGATCCAAGTGTTCCTCGGGAGTCCGTCGATTTTCTCACGGTTCCAAGTTAATGGGCCTTACCATTTACCTGATGGGTCGATGCCCTGATGCTCTTGCTGCTCTCGCGATAGGTTACTCTCTCAATCTAATAACAGGACATATCGTCAAGAGTACCGTCGGCTGGGAACTGTCCTGAAACAATGTGGTTGGCTGATCGAGGATGACCCTCTTCGTATGAACCGTACTTCGAGTCGATCGTTGAGGCGAACGTGTCTAGATTATGATTAATTCTTGTTGCTAGAAGCCGCACCGATGGAAAAACCGCGAAGAGCTGATCACACCGTGAGGCAGAGAAAAATTCTTATGATATCTTTCGACCCGCTCGTTAGTGCTTTAGCTAAATCAAGAAGGAGCAATGCTTTTTCCCTGAGACAATGGATTTGCTCGGAATTTTGCCGTCTTTCACGCTTGTCAGTGTCTCTACATGTCGCTACCCAAGGTTCTAGAACCACTCTTCATGAAGGTTGGTTGACTGGCGGCGATTAGATCAAGATGCAGCTAGAGAATGTTCTAGTTTCATGGCAAGCATGCCCTTGGCCCCTTCCACGAGTAAAGGACATGCGCCTGAATAGGCTTGAGAGCAAATCGCCCACTAGATTCTGGGCAAAAGTGGCTCAAGGATCGGCACGCTGAAGATGAATCCACCAAAGAGTTCGGGTGAATGCATGCGTCTATGATTTCTATTTTACGCCATCAAAAGTCACTCACCGCTGTACGGCTCAAGAGTATTTTTCCATGAATGCCCGCTCTGTTTTCTGCCTAGAATACGTATGGTTGCCAGACTGCTGCTATACTGTTGCACTTAATTCCCTGCTATAGAACGAAGACGTCTTACAATAGTCGATCAACTTCAATGGGATAGCAGAGCGGCCGACTTCGGCCATCTAAAACCCAGAAGAAAGGGATCAAGCTCAGAGACACAGCGGAGGCGCCACAAAAGATGAATAGATATGGCTCCGAGGTAGATCTGCTTTCATTTTCGAAAGCAGCAATAAGCGACAGAGCCTTTGACGCAGCAAGTACGATGAAACAAGACGGAAGTAGCTCGCCGCATCATGTAGAAGCTGCGTGTGGTCCAGATCCTCAGGCATTGAAGAAGGGCCGCGGGGACAAGTAACAGCAATTTGTTGTCCACGCTATCATGGTCCTCTGCCTATGCCATTCGCAGCCCTGGCAGCCTTTCTGGTAAGCCGGAACGGGCGCAAGATGTTCTTCGACAAACTCACTCGTCTCGAGGACATCACTAAACTAGTATTCATGCTACATAAGACTTGGCTGACTGGAGGCAGGCTTTGGCTATGTGTCCTTTTTGCTTCGCAGCCATTTTCCAGGAGCGGCAGGACTGAAAATGGCAGATACCGCCTTTGGTCTGCTAGAACAATTTCTGGGCAGCCTGTTGCTCGGTGCTACATTATCAACACAATTGCGACTCCGGTCCTCCAACTTTACTGGAATAGGACTCTTTGCCATCTGGCTCTTTTCACCAATTGGCGGTCAAGCTATACTAAAGATTCTGTCTACCTTGGATCATCCTACGGTGCTAAATGTCTCTTACACTAACACAAGAGCGCCTAATTTTGCCGGCTATAACATCTTCTGGGAGACCTGGTATAATGAACTCTCAGTCATAAACTCGGCCTCGCTGCTTGCGCCACCAGCGGCGAGGACCGGTCCGATAGATTTATGGGTAATATCAAAATCCCAAGGTATGATTCTGTCTCGAAAATCAGCACCACCAGCGACGAATGGCGGCAAATACCTCAAAGCAACTACACACCAACATATACGTCGCTGTTTGGGATCCCAGTATCAGGTGTCGCGGAAGGGAATACCAGTCTTTTGCTCCAATCGACTTATCTATATCTGGCCTGCAACCAAAGCACTTCTGCACCAGCTCCAATGCCGATGACCTTGGGAATGGTATGAACTCTGACAATGGTCCCTGCCTTAGTCGGGGAAATATCAGCAATCAAATGTCATGTGCCATTGATAAGTCTCTCAGTCTCATGTCCATGCATTCAGTTACAGCGACCACAGCAGGGCTCCCTCTCTATCCCATGGTTCGGCGACCCTCGGCCTCGTTGACCTAACCCTAACTCTGAACGAGGCCCCTGCCGAACCATGGGATAGGTACTCCTTGGAACTACAAAACACATATCTAGTGGGTATACCCACTCAACAATCTTGAACAGGGCACAAAGGCATTGACCTCACGGCTGAGAATGACGGACCTACGATCGGACCCTATCAAAGTTCCAGCTCAGATGTTTTGCCCGCAAATCTATCGACGAAGCACTATCCTTCGGGAAGTCTACTTCTGCAAAATACCAGACACAACTCTTATATTGGTTCTTTCCACGCCTGCCCAAACCTATGTCGAATCGAATATTACGTGTGAGGTGATCAACACCACCCAGAATTGCCAAGTGTCTGCACAAAGCCTATTCAGTTTGCCGCATTCTGGATCGGAGATCACGCTCTTGAGCTCTCAAAGAACTGTTCAAGCGTTTTCTAGCCTTCTCCCAAACGCAAATCCTCCGTCGAACCCCTTGGATGAAACGGATGAAACGGATGATAAGACTCTGAGATACATGTTTCCTGATCCAACCGTCAGCGAAGACTTAGTGCCCAGCCTTGACTATTCTCTTCCTTTGGACACTTTTTCTATACGCTTCGCCCAAATTATCTTTCATGCTAGTATGGAAAACGCAACTCGGTATATCACGAGAGACATCTCAATACTTCGAATTATGGCGACGACAGTCTCAACTCTGACGACGGCGATTTCTTTCAGACCCATCAAGACGTACCACTCGTGCGTACAGCTGCGGATTTTAGTGCAGCTTTTGCAGCAGGACTCAAAACCGTCGCAGTCATTGCAACAACGGAAATGCTGAAGATGTCTACGTCTGCTCCGTACCCCGGATCTGAGCTTCCATTATTGCAACATTCGCAATGTCTTGTGCTGCAATAGTAGGCTTTTACGCCGACAGCAAGAGAATCTGGCCTGACTAATTTGGCTACGTCTCGCCTTCAACGCGAGAGTCGCCGTATTTCGATCTACCACGTGGAGCAGTCAACCCTGACGGGATGGAGAGGGTCAGAATCCTCAAACAATTGGGGGTTCGTCTTGGCGGTGTTGGCGAAGGGAGCAATGGCAGTAGGCAAATGAGACTTGGGATAGTGGGAGGAACCAAGGGCGCGGAAGGCGTTCCTCTATGAGCGATGTCCAGCTACCTCACAACCAAACAACGTGGCATCAAGCCAATGAGTTGCTCAAAACCTTCTTGCTGGAAAATGAAACTTTCTCAAAGCTTTGATCATTTGAAAGGTTAGGTTCAGGACTGTGGTGACCTGAGAGTTCACATTCTTCCATTGAGGCCGATTGCCCGCTGGGCCCAATAAGTCTCGCCATGGGGGGGGGGACGCTATAATCGAAGGGCCGCTACGACGAATATTGTACTTCAAAGATGATAATCTTGAGTGATGTGAAAATATCATTTTGAAGAGGCTGCACGTATGATCGAGGAGCGAGGCTTGGAACGTGCCCACCCAATGCGCTAGTCTAGTCAAGGTCTAACATGTGATTACCCCCCTTCTTGACAGCTTGTGTCACTCCAGGCTACAATTTAAACTTTCTTCACTGCACAGGTCCCTCTTGAAGCGACTAGTCTAGAACGTTGTTACGAGAGAGGCAGATTGTAAACATTATAGTTGTTCTCTCAAGCTCGTCAACTCTTCATCACCTAACTGAATGTTCTGGCTCGCCATGGAGCCAAATCAATCCCTCCTCCAGCAATCCATCAATATTGCTCCCGATGGCGACGTGATACTAGTAGTGGGCCCATCTCGCTCCCAAATCTCAAAGCTGCGAGTACATTCGCTGTTCCTTACCACGGCATCTAAGGTGTTCAGCGCGATGTTTGGACCTCATTTCAAGGAAGGTAATGTCAATTTTCGATGGTTGAAATCCTGTGTTGTATTTTTCCTCAAGTCTCGAGGCATGGTTTTGGAGTAGGGTTATGCCAAATCTACTCCCAAAACATATTTTACTACACACCATCTAATAACACTTACTTTCCCGTGATGGAGAAGAAAAATAACTCCTGAATGTGCCAGGCCAACTCCCGAACCAAACATCTCCCAAGGAGATAGCCTTTCCAGATGATGATGCACGAGCTATGACCCTCATTTGTCTGATAATACACCGTCAAAATGATTATGTGCCGAAACAATTGGATCCCCGAGAAGTGTTCCTTGTCGCTCGTTTGGGCGACAAATATGACTGCTTAGTGGCACTTGAAGGTGCTTTCGATCATTGGCTAAGACCAGATCCCAAAGACCTTCTCAATAATGAAGACCTTGGATTCCTCATGGCGTCGGCCTATTTGCTTGATCACGCTGAAGGATTCGAGATATTCACTCGAGCTCTGATCTTTCGCTACGGGAACTCTTACCTACATCTCACAGATCAAGAATATGCGGACACGATTCCTTGGAGGACTTTTCGTAAGCCAACTATCCCGAAAATTCTGCTTCTGGTAACTAACGTGGCCCGTGTAGTTTTGCTGGAAGAAAGCCGGACGTGCATACGCACTGCGATACAGCATGAGCTCAATGGATTGGAATATACCTCTTTAGGTCATAAACCCAACACAGCTGTGTATCGGCCTTATCAGAGTGCAAAGCTATTGCCACTGGATATCTTTCAGGTATCGATCGAAGGTATCCTCCAGCGGATGATCCCTATGCGTATTCCCGCGCAGAGGTTTTCGTATGACGATGGATCCAGCCTCAATCGAAAGCAGCAGGAACAATACAATCACCCGGCCCACCAAGGCTCTGAGGATACTTTCTTTGACGAGTATCTTGCGAAGTCCGCTCACCTACCCACCGGCGTCAACCCCGAACCGCGATATCAACACCGTGATGACTTTGACTCGAAGATGAGGGAGATCGAAGCCACGCCTGGCTTGTGCTTGAAATGTGTACAAGAGAGGAATTCTCAGCTAGCATCGATATGTCCACATAGACTTGGTGTAGGCAGTGGAACCGAGGATAGCGATCCAGGATCGAATGTCGTCTATCATGGGGAATCCTCAACTCCTCAGACTCCCTTATGACTGCCTACAATACTCTTGCTGTATTTGGCATAGGCATAGTAATGGAATTATGCCGCCGGCGGTCAAGAAGATGTGACGGATCTGAAAAGGGTGTTTGTCCGAGAACGTGCATCCTCTTCGCTTCATGTATATACTGACTAGTCCCAAACTTTGATAGTAGTTAGTCATGTGAATGCGTCCAAGTAGATCAAAGAGCTTGCAATTTTACCCTACTTCGGGGCATTAAATCTTGAAAGTAAGATGTTCTCTGGATCAGCGGCGGTTTCTTGATTTCTCCAGCATGCTACTCAAATCGTAAGTAATTGCGATCGAACTTTGGGCAGTATTATGAATTACTATCAACTAAAGCGTGCTGAAAGTACGCAAAGCAAAGGCAATCTGTACACGTTCTATAAGAGATGAAGATCAAATCGCACTGAGCAAACCATCAACCAAGGTCTATCAAGTAGACGCGTTTTTGTAAAATTTCTCCCCAAACCATCTTTCTTCCTGTCGTCCATTGCATCCTCACACTAGTGCCTCTCTCAAAAATTCAGTCAGCCTATCTACAAACGGCGCCTTCATCATCGAAAAGTGATTCCCAGGCATCTGCCTCGTATTGATCTTTGCCAAGTCCAAGAACTCATCCCACAGGTTCGGTCCAAAATCTGTCCTGTTCTCTAGCAGCCACTGTGCATGCCCGTATGGATAGGGATCGGGCTTTGGGTCTTCGGGCTCCTTGCAGACACCATCTTCACACCACATAGCCCAGACTTTAGGACATTTGGCGGGATCGATGGGTTGAGCATCGTAGGTGGAAAGCGCGTGCACCGAGGCGGCGAAGTGAGGTAGAAGCCAAGGGGGAAGTTTGTCAATGGCGCCGTCACCCTCGCCTAGGAGACCGATGGAGCCAAAAAAGCGATGGAGAGTGCCGGGAAGGGGCTCGATGATGAGAGGACAGGGTGTGTCGATGAAGATGAGCGTTTCCACAATGTCACCAGCTTCTATGAGTTGACGCGCGGTCTCGAATGAGATGACACCTCCAGCTGACCAGCCACCGATGTGATAGGGTCCTTTGGGTTGGCGTCGCTTAATCTCCTGGATGTATTTGGTCGCGATGCCAACGACACCGATGATGAATTCTTCAGGGGTTTTGACGAAGGGCGAGGTGAGGCCCCAGACGGCTACTTTGGGAGAAAGATCGCCCATGAAAATGTATGAAGTCGGGGCGCCGCCGCCGTCGGGGACCAGCCAGAAGGTCTTCTCGGCAGACTTGGGGCTACCTTGTAGGAGCACGGAACTAGCGAACCGTTCAGGGGGAGTAGCTCTCTTGGGAAGGGCACCACGGACGACGGAACTAGGTACGCGTATAGGTGTGGATCTTTTTGTCGGTAGTGATGTGGAGATGGCCTTAGGCTGTGGCCGTGCCTTGGGTTTCGGTGCTGGTGGGCCTATGTGGAGAGCTGTTTCGATGGCTTTGATGGTTTGGTTGTCAACGAGGAAGTCAGCTGGCAGTGAAAGGCCCGCCTTCTCGCGGAGCATGCCGAGGATAGAGAGACTCATGAGAGAGTCCATTCCCAGGGCACTAAGATTATCAGCTGCCGAAAGCTCTTGAACATCCACGCCCATCTCCTCAGAGATGGTCTGACGGATTATCATAGAGAGAGAGTCCGCATCTGAAGGTTCACCTGGAGATCCAGGAGGCGACAACGGTGTTCCAATGCATCCATCATTTGAGGAGCTGTCATCCGAATCCAAGGATGGCGTTGTAGAGCCAGAGTCATACTCAGACTCAGCAGGCATAATTTTAGAGTCGTACTGTCGGAGATGGCCTTTCAACCCTCCAACAGTAGGGTAGTCGACGAACAGCGATGAGGGTGCGTCAATCTCCAAATCCTCACGTATCCTTCCGCTGATAGACAGTGACATCAGAGAGTCGACACCCATATTTGCAAAATCAATGCCGTCAGCGAGCTCCGAGACATCTATCCCTACTTCTGATGCAATGATGTTCAAGACTTTGATGGTGACATTGGGACCTGCACCGAGGCTTGGAGTGGCTTTCCGAGCTGCCGTTTTCGTTGGCTTAGGGCTAATAGCCTTTGGAGGTGTTCGAGAGGCCGGAAGGGCCTTCTGAATTGCTAGTCCTTTGGGTGGGAGGAAGGTGTTGAGAAGCGTTCGCGGTATGCACTGGAACTTTAAAGCTCCACACATTCCAATCACCCTATCTCCATCGAGAATGTATACGTCACCAGCAACCATGTTACCAGGAAGCGGTTGCATCTTCACATACGAGCGGTAGGTCTTGTCAGCCTTCAGCGGCTCTGCGAAACGCATCGATTCCCATCCATGCGAGACGTAGACCTGTTTGCTTGAGTCCACTGCATCATTGGCGTTGACTATGAAACCGGCCAAATGGCAGACACTGTCGATCCAATAGGGACTGCAGACGAAGTTTCCATCGGCTTCGGTAGTCTGGAAGGTGATGGAGGCGGTTGCCTCTAGTTCCGGGCTGTCCAAGATTACCTCTTCCATTCCCCTGTATTTCGAATCGTATTCCACAAAGGCGCCGAACAGCTTGTAAGCCATCCCTCGAAGCATGCGATGAGCCTTACCAAAGTTGGCAGATTTCTTGAGCCCATCGATACGGCCGTTGAGAAGGTATGCGCTTCGCTGCCACTCGGCTAGCCACATGGCGCCAGATCCATAGTCAACGTGGCATTTGGCATGCTGCGTCTCGGCTTTGCCAGATCCACTGCTGAAGACGAGGTTCGCCCTGCCAGTACCAATGTCGGGCGTGGTGGCTGTCAAACGCAGTGTTTGGCCCTTTCCACCCTCGTCGTTGGCGATAAAAGGCTTGAAGACTTCCATGTGACAGACGTTCATATGGACAGTCTCTGTCTCTGGCCGGAGAAGTTTGTATAAATGCTCTGCAATTGTCATTGCCATATCTCCGTAGATTGATGACGGACATAGTGCCGTTCCATTGACAACATGGCCACTGATAGCTGCAAGCAGGTCCGGGCGAGAGATGTCGGACTCAATGACCACTGTTGCTTTGTTGACTTCCACGACTTCGGAAACAACTTTGTGAACTGTTGTTGTCGACAGCTTGGGCACCTCTGCTTCTGGTAATGCGGCAAGACCGATAACCTGTCCCTTGTGCAAATTCCAATCTCCAGTATACTGGATCCAGTAGTTCTTGTTGTCGAAGGCGTACGCAGGTAGATCCAGCATCTGCACACATTCAAGGAAGTCGCGATGATATTCGTTCCAATCTATTGATAGACCAGCCGTATGCAGAATTGCTAAGCTCTCGGATATAGTCTTGTAAGGAGCGACGCCTTTACGAATCGAAGAAGCAGTCACAATATCACGGCCAAGCTCAGACTTGACAAAGCTCATGCAGACGGGGTTCGGGCCTAGCTCGAGCCAAACAGTCTGGTCGTTGACAAGACCTAATTGCTGAGCGGCCGCTATACCTGCGAGAAAATCAACAGTCTCTCTAGCGTGCCTAGCCAAATAATGCGCGTCGATACTATCACTCTCGCTCAGGACACTGCCTAAGAGTGGAGAGATGACAGGAATCCGTGGTTTGTGGAAGGTGACGGATTTGCCAAGTCTCTCGAACTCGACAAGAATAGGATCGACTTGAGAAGAGTGGAAAGCATATTGCACGTTGAGCTTGGTGCATTTCGTGCCTTGCGCTGTCAGCTTTTCAGCGACTTTGTCGATGTCGCTGACAGTACCACCGAGAACAGTCCCCCTGGCACCATTAACGCAAGCAACTTCGACTCCTGGGTACTCTGAGAAGTGTTCCCGCAACAGGGCAGTTGAAGACTTGGTAGCAAGCATGGCATGCGAGTTGGCGGTGCAGGATTCCTGTAGGAGTTTGGCCCGCTCGCCAACCAGGTAGATCGTCTCGGAGACTGATATGACCCCTGCCGCGTTGAGTGCAGCGTATTCACCTAGACTATGACCGATCACGACGTCTGGCTTGACGCCCCAAGTGGCCCACAAGCGTGTGAGGGCCATTTGGATGGAGCATAGCCCTACTTGGACCACTAATGGTGATAGCTCTTTAGCCTCGACATCACCCTCGAGCAACGCGAGGAATGACGGAAAACCCAGGTTAGTAGCAATTGCGTCGAAACTTTGCAGGTCAACGCGGAAGTGCTTGGAGAGATCATAGAGCTGCTTGCCCAAAGCAGTATAGTGCGAGCCTTGTCCTGTGTAAGCGAAGGCAACACTCGGCGCGACACTAGACACTGGCTCAATTGCGTCGTCGAGCTTCGATGCCAAAGCATCCATGGCTTTGCTCAAGCTGTCACAGCTAATGGCAATGCGGTAATTGTGCTGGATGCGGCGAGCAGTAGTCGTGTATGATAGATCGGGAAGGCGGATACTAGGATTCTTCTTGATGTAGTGGACAATATTCTTGGCATTGTTTCGAAGCGCAGACTTCGACTTGGCTGAGACTGCAATGACCCAGTCGCCTCGCCCATCATATTTTGGAGCGGGTCTCGAAGGCGCGTCTTCTAGAAGCAGTGCTGTGTTCCCGCCCGCAGCACTGAAGTTATTGATGAATATTCTTCGAGGCGAATTGTCTCGTGACACCAGTGGCGTTGGCTTGAAGGCGATGTGTACATTGCGTGCATTCAAGTCTTGGGGAAAGCCTTGGTTGATAGTCTTCTTAATCCCGCAGTGGGGTGGAATAGTATCCTTCTGCATCATGAGGAGACACTTGATCATAGCAGTTACGCCAGACACAGCCTCACCATGGCCGACATTGGACTTGACGGAGCCAAGATGGAGTGGTTTCTTTCGTTCTCCTGTACGAGAGACGGGTGCAAAGATGTTTGTGACGGACTTCATCTCAGTGCCGTCGCCAGCCTGAGTGCCAGTGCCGTGCATCTCGACGTAATTGACATCGTGAGGGTCTACCCCAGCATCATCCATAACTTTCTTGAATAAGACTTCCTGGGTTGGTGCATGGGGATGTGTAATTGAGATTGCGTTCGCGGAGTGGTTGGTGGCGGTCTCGAGAACAACGCCCAAAATGCGATCATTGTCAGCCAAGGCATCATCAAGTCGCTTTATGACCAGACTGCCAATACCGTCACCGCGGCAGTATCCATCTGCGTCATTGTCGAACGTCTGGCAATTCCCTGTCTTCGATAAAAATTGTCCTCGGCTTAGTCCAGCGAAAATGTCAGAATTCGTCATCACGTTAAGACCGCCAGTGACAGCTGTGTCGCAATCGCCAGCCCAAAGAGAGGTACACGCAAGTTGCAAGGCCGCTGCGCTGGAGGAGCAGGCCGTATCAACACTGAAACTCGGACCGCTGAACTTGAAGTAGTAGTTAATTCTCCCCTTGTGCATTTGTCATTAGGTGAAAAGGCAATGACGTTGACGGCAAAACTTACAGGCGCAAACGCTCGCACACCAGCAGTGATGAAATAGGTATCGATATCTTGAGCTTCATTGATCTCTCTCCAGTCGTCACTGGTCTGGCCATAAAAAGTTCCGATACGTTCAAGCTTTGTAGATGGAGACCTGTTTGGCACGTAACCTGCCATTTCCAAAGCTTCGTATGCACTTGTCAAGCCTAGTCGATGCATCGGGTCCGTCTGGGTAGCCTCGCGAGGCGACATATTGAAGAAGCGTGGGTCAAAGAGACCAGGCTCGTCGATGAAGTTACCGTACGGTGTATGGCTTGTATTACGGATCTTTCCTGTGGGGTCGTAATGGGTGTCGATGTTAAATCGATCTTTTGGTACCTGGGAACAGATGAGTGTCATCTCAAAAATAAACGCAGCGCTTTCGGATATTCATACCCTTCGGTGAACATCCAATCCAGCTTCTAGTAAGTCCCAGAACTTTTCATGATCGGCAGCGTTGGGAAACCTGCCTGCCATGCCGACAATAGCGAGCTTTGGCCTTATTGATGTTCTTGGCGCATCACCGGTAGCAAGCAATCCCTCGGATAATATCTCGGCCGTTGAATTGATATGAAGAGTCACTTGAGCACTGGTCCCCGAGTTCAGAGCTTTCGCTAACATGCTCTCAGAGTCATTCGGACCAAGAGAAATAATCTCACATTTCCGACATTCGGAAGCATTCACCAGATCTGTGCATCCAGCGACGATATCTTGCAGCTTAAGAGGTTCACTCAATATATCCTTGATGACTGCTGCGAGTACTGTGGGTGCATTGAGATTCTCGTCAAAGCAGTCACCACTGCTTGATGATACGAGAGGTAGAGCGAGCTTGTAAGTGCTCAATATTTTGGAAAATTTGGGGTCAGTGGATCGTAGAAACTGGCTGAAGTCGATTCCTTTGTGCAAATGAGGTGCATGGTAAGGACCGTAGACCGACATTCTAACAAACTTGGAGGTTATCGAAGTGGATGTTTCGAAGAGTTGCCTTAACGTTGCTGGTGGACCACTGATGGTCACATAATCAGCTGAGCAAGCGCTGATGTAGGCGTGATTGGACTGTGGTAAGGTCTTTGGAACAAGTCAGCAAAAGTCTTCGTGGTTGGGTAATACTGAAGGTATCACCTTCTCCTCATGAAATGAGGCAAGAGCAGCTTTCGCTTGAGACTCCATCATTCCAGGAACAGCATAAGACCAGCTTGGATTGCTATGGTCTGCAGACAACAGCTCTACATGTGCTGCTGTAGACCTGGCGAGAAGACCGATTCGGAAAGCAATGAGAACAACCTCGACTCCAAGAGGTATCAGAGCTGGAGTCGCAGGTGATAGTGCCACTGCAGCGGCGGCCAACAGACCGGCGGATACGCCAACAACGCATAGCTCCGAGATGATATCAGATCGGCCCCGGAGAGCACTGGAGTACCTAGAATAAGTCAGGAAAATCACTCCGAGATCCAATTTCCAAAAACTTACTGAATGTAATGTGCCAACTGGGAGATGCACAGCAGAGCATTTTGCACGCCCTCGTGGGTCTCGTCAAAGCTTGTTCGATCATTTAGTTCGGCGATGTTGGTGAAGTCTGGGATGTTTCTTCGCTCCAGAGGAGACAGCTGGGCAATCTCGTGTCTCAGAGCATCGCTAGACCTTTGGATGAACAGGCTGAGAAAGGGGTCCTCTCTGCTTTCCACAATTTGCTTCTGAATGTGAGCCCGGTTGACCAATGCCTGGTCTCCAAATAGGAGGAGTCGCATCTCAACCATCTTTGCGGAATGCTGTACAGTAAGTCTGGGGATACTGAGATCGGACCTTCATCGCACACCTTGCGTCTATAACATCCTTTAGATAGGGGTGATTGCCGTGCTATTCCCCTTCCACAGGTCACCACTACTTGTCACGTGCTGAGAATTCAGAGCCTCGACCTTGGCTGAAGCCATGGTGGAGCATCATCGATACTGTCAGCCCTGAGCAAGAGCCAACCGCTGGCTTGCCACTCCGCTTCGAGCACCTCGGTGTTCGAGCTGCTATCCTCAAAGAGATACATGGCTACATTGGATTCACTATCGAATCCCTATTCGAATCACCGACGACTGTATTACCGACAAAGTGACTTTCGCCCCTTGCTGAAGAAGCAGTAAACGACCAGACTCTTGCCAACGGTCAAAATTTGTAGGTCTATCGGAACTAAGCGGGTCAGGGAGGGCCAAAAACATAACCGACAACGTAACGTTCGCGATTTCAGGCTGAATTGTCGGTGATAGACGTTACTCCTTACCGTTCAACGTTTGTTGAGTTGCCGAAGGGGGAATTTGGGGAAGTAGAGGCATCGTCATGTATTGTATTGACCGAGACCTGCTTCCGGGATCGTACAGGTCTCGCGCCCCAATCGCGAAGAAAAAACGAGGGATCAGATACGCGACACAGTCGATTATGCAGGAATCTGCAACCGGAGACATGGCTGGAATTCAAGAGCATCGTCCCAATTTGGCTTTGTGGATACCTGTCGTGGCTGAGGACGTGGCAACAGTATTCTGATACGATTACCTGCATCTGGATGTAAGAGATTTAGGGGGGGGGGTGGGAAAGAATATGGAAGATTTGGTGACAGCGATGAATTTGCCGGCATCATGACTCGCAATAGTGTTATTTTTGATTGCAGCAGGCAAGAATTAGCGCAGAGGATTAGATAACACGCTAAACAAAAACAATGACTAAGCGGAACTTGAGCCTAATAAGGCAGAGCCCCGGGAGACGGGGAGCCTTCTTTTCGCCCCCACTCGCTCTCACAGGCGCGAAAACAGCGGACTCCTACGGCTCATCCTTCCTTGGAACTCCTTCCCCTCTGAGGTACCCCTCGTCCCACCAACTCTACTGGAGCACATCTGTTTGGATGCCTATATTCGTATAGTTGTATCTACAATGCTGCTTTCCGCATCTTCCAATCACATCCTTCCACTCCTTGTCTATTGTGTGATTTGCCCGTGGATTATGCAAGGGTCCAAGCCTCCATTGGACCTGCTTGGATCCACTGTGCTGCAGCTACAGCGTGGGATGTCGACAATCGAACAAGCCTCAAATTTCTTCCTGATCTCGACCCAAATCCTGGGCCTTCATGACCTCACCGTCCTTCAAGACATTCAAAGCAGAAAGATAGGCGCTTTTCTAGGTAACTTTAGCTGTTTTCAAGACTCGTAGTCCTGATCCATTTTGGTCTCCAGTAGCTGACATTCCGGAGATTTTCAGCTATACGATTAGCCTATCCTGCCTCTTTCCTTCCCCAGAACATACTGCTACCCTCTTTCTGACCTTCAAGTACCGTGTACATTTTCCAACTCTGTCTTGTTGCCCCATGAAGGCTTTTGCACCATGCCAAGAGCAGTCGCATATATCGATCTCTATGTCCGTCATAGATGTTGAGATAGTATTCCTCGATACTAATCCACCCACCTAGTACCACTGTGCGCTTATGGGATCACCCATGGTGCTAACGAGGGTCCGAGCCCTGTAGATCATCTTTCCCCTAGAATATCAACCGTGTGGCCCCTTTCAACTCAAAACCTTCTAGAAGATTTCGAAGCGAGCGGAGGTAACTCCTAAATTTGCCTCACCATGCCTGACCAAATTGAGTCAACGTCGACACCGCCCAAAACTCCAAAGCTTCGAAAATCTTGTGACAGCTGCCTCATTGCCAAAGTCAAGTGCAGTAAGTCAAGACCACTCTGCGGACGCTGCCTCGGCAATGGAGCGCCATGCAATTACAGCCCTTCCTCGAGATCAGGGAAGAGAAATCGCAATTCCAACGGTATCACCAAATCTATCAACACCTCAACAGCGCAAGCGAACGATAGAAGTCAGGGACCAGGTAGTCCAAGAACACCTAGGAGCAACCTCCCGCCCTCAGCCACATACCTCACTCGACTGATGTACCCTCTTCTCGACGAAGCGGATCGTTCTCTTTTGGACCCCAATAAAGGGCCCATAGGCGGCACCACATCACCTTTGCTACAAGAAACTACACTTATACCAGTTCCGATCATGGACGGTAATTCGACTGCGACAGATGGAGGAGACGAGTTCGATACCTCCGACTTCCTTCCAACGCCACCATTCTATCAAGGCGACTTTATGGATTTCATGCATTCATCTGGGCCAAATCCGTACCCAGACTTCGCCACAGCTCCTCCATCTCCCGGTCTCAACAGTACAGACCACTTTCCTTCCAGTCCAGCTTGGACTACTAAAGAGAACCCCTATCTTCGAAATCCCATTTTCCAAAGTCCTCTTGACATGTTGCCGATGGGTCGCGCCACACCCGCACAGACCACGCCGCGTCCATCCGCACCGCCACCTCCGCCTGTATCCCACAAGAGTAGCAACATCACCAACACCAGTTCGAACCAAGAGCCGGGTCGACAGATTACAGAAGGAGGACAGACATGCGACTGTTTCGCTGCCTGCCTTCAGGTACTCCAGTCTCTTCACAACCACTCATGCCTCTTGTCATCCACGCAACAAGGTGGCCCACCTTTCGACATCGTCCTTACCATAAACCGAGAAGCAATGGAAAGCTGCTCCACAATGTTAGAGTGTGGCAGTTGTGTCTCGAAGAGCGGACGTTCAATATCAACAATGATGCTGGCTACAATCTTCGGAAAGGTGATGTCACTGTACAGGGCCGCCTGCTTACTTAGGTTTGGGCCAAGCACTAGCATGCACGCAACGGCCCAGCTGGCCTTCGGTGCATACACGGTCACTGGGGAGAATAGGCAGTTGCTAGAGATAGAGATTCTGTTACTCGAATTGCGCAAGGTGGAGAGTATACTAGCTGTGTATTCGCGACGATTCCGTGAGAAGCAAGCGGAGAAGGATGATGAAACTAGTGTGTATGATGCGCTGACGGCTTATTTGGACAAGAACCTGCATTACATTGTTGAATTCTTGCAAATGCGCAAGGGGGGAGCCTTGAAATGACTATGATAGCGTTATAGCTTAGGTATAAGGTAATCTCTAATCTCGGCATCTGTGAAGATTTAATCAACGGAGCTTGATATACACCGGAGTACACTGAAGAAAAAAATTTCTTGGAGCGATAGACACCCCGAACACCATGCATACTTCACCCTAGTTAAAATCTTCTCATCTCACGCCCTCACTGTCCCGAGCCGCCTGAAATTGTTATGATTTGGCCTACTCAGGTTAGCGTAGGCAAAGCAATCACATAGAGAGCAGCTAAAATCGGCTGCGGAAAGTTTCAACTCACCATTGACCCAACCACCATCCTCGCTTGCCAAGAACGCCACAACTCTCGCGACGTCAACAGGTAACGCGCATCTGCCCAGTGGACAATGCTGCGCCATCATATTCTCAATCTTCTCAGCCGGCCAAGTTCCATCTGCACCAGGGATGTACTTCCACGCAACCTGCGTGAACATGTCCGACTTTACTCCTCCAGGAGCAATCGCATTAACAGTCATACCCTTTTTGCCAAAGTCCTTGGCGAATGACTTTGTGATGCCATTCACAGCGGACTTGGACCCGGAGTAAAGGGCGTGATTGCCCACACTAATCAACCCTGCAGCAATCGATGACATGAGGATCAAGCGGCTGTTCGGCTCACAGTATTTGTAGGCGTGTTGGCCAACGAAGAATTGGGCACGAAGGTTCAAACCAAAGACGAGATCGAAACGCTCCTCGGTGATCTCCTCGGTTGCGTCGAAACTTTCCATGCCCGAGTTCGAGCACACAATGTCGATCTTGCCAAAGTGGGCTTTGGATTCCTCAAACAGTCTCGTGATCTCGGCCACTTTTGAAACATCGGCTTGGATTGCGAACGCTTTGCTGCCCATCTCCTCGATCTGTTGTACCATTGCGTTGGCGCCATCGAGACCTTTGACGTAGTTGACAATGACTGAAGCGCCACGGCGTCCGAGCTCGAGGGCGATGCCGGCACCGATGCCGCGGGAAGCACCGGTCACCAAGGCGACTTTGCCAGTGAGGTTTGTGGGGACTTGGGATGTATAGGTGTTTGTGGTGTATCCAGTGGCGGTGTGAACGTTCTGGATCTTGTCTGAGGCTGCCTCGCCATTGGTATGCCCGTTGGTGTGACCATTGGTGCTGTGGTCGTTTGTCATGGGTGCGTCGACGAGGATTTCGTCGATGGGCTTTCCGTCCATTGGGGGATTGGAGGGTGCTTCGGTGGATGGTGGCTCAGTGAGAGGCATTGGAGCCTCGAGAGCTGGCTGTGCGACTGAGGTGGATGGCTGCTCCATCGACGGCTGTTTGTTAGAAGTTTGCGCTTCAACAGCATTTGTGGACAAGTCGGGCATTTTGCAGAGTGTTGAAAGCGAATTGGGAATGGTTGGAGCTGGTAATATTTACGATTATGATTTTGCGGACGTAGTAGGAGATTAAAGTATCAAGACAAGAAGCAGCAAGTCTATATCTTCGATAAAAGAAATTATCCACTGGAAAATGCAAAGTGGGTAGCCGCATATATCTTGTCTCTTCGGGCCTCGCACTCGCGGTGAGGCTGACAGCCGAACGGCAACACCCACGTTCCCGTGTTGACGGCATAACGTCTATACCGACCGAGAAGCACGTTTCAGAGTTTCCCCCACCCAGGAGGATTGCCAGAAACATGCTAAACGCAGTTTTCGATGACCGAATCGGCGTTGCCCGAACAAAATCAATCGGAGGCGCGTTCGGTGCACATTGCGCAGGCAAAGAATACTCAAAATTATTGAACGCGTCATCTAAGATGATATAGGGAGATGCGTGTGCAAGCTAGAAGAGGCACTACGCTCACGCTATATAAGACACTCACCGAGCGGGACGACTCGGAGTAGGGATCTCGGAGAATTTGCGCCCAATCATACTATTGGCGCGGGACAATTATGAACGGACAAGGCTTCAAGGGGAGCTTGGCAGAGAGGGAATACCAGTTCATCCATGTCGATGTTGTTCATGTTGGGCTACTATGTAAGAGGCAGGCTTGGTATCAGTTTCCTTAGCTGTTGTTAGTGATCCTGGGCCTAACTTTATTTTGAAACGACAAGTATGGCAGGGATCATCAATACTAGCCCAGCAACATCAACAGGGAGCGTTGTCAGTGGCAGCAAGGTTCTGGATCAAGAAGATACATTCATGCCAGATGGCGAGATTGTACCCATTCCACAAGAGCCCTCAAAAACCACGCTGTCGACGGAAACGCAGCAAACAGAAGAACCCGCAGCAAGCACTCATGGAACACAGACTCCTCCAAGAAGATCCTCCCCAACAGACACACCCGCAGCGGAGCCGCCTACACCAAGGATACGAACCGCGGAAAGAGGTATCACCAAAGGATTCGCACCAGAAGACCTGGCGATGCAACGAAACCCTATGGTCACCGCAGATTCTTCCATGGTAGACCCTCAACCAGCAGAAAGCACGGTAGGAGTACCGCGAGACTACTCACAACATAAAGAGACGGATTCCGTACAAGATCAGCGGCAAGAGACTTCGGTTACGGGCTGGTTGGTGCCTCCGCGGGCGGAAGAGCCATCGACAGCAGCGGAGCTAGCTCCGTCGATGGTCGAAACAGCAACAGGACAGTCAAGAATCTCATTCGAGGGTGCGTGCTCAAGCTCTGCTTTGCTCCATCTCCTGACACCGCACTTTGACTGTATCCAACATGAAATCGAGACTTTTCTCCACCTCGAGAGGAATATTTCCCCATCTGATGTTTTGGGACTCAGATTACCTCACCCTCTCGGAGATTACGTTCGAGTGGGGTGACAGCTATGACGACAAGGATTGGGTGAGGCTACGCGCTATACTTGCACCAACTCTCATGGTGAAGGATACCTCTCTTCCAGCACGACTGGATATAAATGCACCAACTGACACAATTTACCCGTAGGTCGATTACACAGACGTCAACGGCCACAAATGGGATTCCATGCCTGCAGAAGATTTCGTCGGCATTATGTCGCACATTGGCTTCGTGGGCGACCCCCTCGTCCACACCCAACACCACATCGGCGCCTCCAAATGGCAGAAAATCTCCGACGATGAAGTCGTTGGCCATCATCAATTGAGAGCCGCGCATCAAAGATATACGGCGTTGGATATGAGGGTTGTGAAGAACAAGGGACATGGACATGCTATGGTTAAACATTTCTATAGGAAGATTGGGGGAGAGTGGAAGTTGGCCGGGTTGAGACCAACGGTTAGGTGGAATGAGTTTGAGTTTGAGAAGATCTTTAAGGGGTTTTGAGTTCTGCATTGGCGGTCACGGATGTATGAACGATGTCATGAGAGCGTAGCCTGCTGGTTTTCTATAATGCACTTGGTCTTTTCTATGATGAGTGTATAAGAAGATGAAGAAAAAAATTATCCTTGTGCCGTATATTCCTTCTTTTTGGTCATTTTTGTATGAGAATAGGGGTATGAAGGCTGCTGTCGTCTTTGTTTTCTTTTGTCTTATCGACTGATGATTCCACATGTAGTAGGATTTATCAAGGTGAGGTACATGATATCCACATCAATTCTGGACCACATGTTTGACTGGGGAACCCAGCGTAGCTGGATGAGTTGGTGTGCCAGTGGTGACTTACCTAGGCTAACCCGGTGCCCCCTGGAAAGCCCCCATAGAAGGGTACCTAAGGGACATGGGGACCACCTCCTGGGGTGTTCATTAGGCGTCCACTCTTAGGGATCCCGGGCTCTGCTTGATTGTTGTGATCGCAATATCCTAGTTCTACCCAAGGCTGGGCTGTGTGGTCTTTGGCTTTAGGCTTTGCTTGCGCGCCTGATAACGCCATCGGCCAGCCATCGAAACGGAGGAGGACTTTAGGTGCTCCATCCAGTGCTGGCTTCTCCTGAGTTTCAGACCAGATTACACACGTGTGAGGACGTGTGCTATAGCAAGGTTGTCCTTCGGTCGAGCCTAAAATCGGCTACAGATACACCTTCGCAAGTAGATTTTACATGACTACCTTAGTTCTTGATGAATGTTGAGGCCTATCAGCTTCACATTCGTACCCCCACCGCTGTTCTGTTATCACTATCTTGCTCACATTTGTCAGTTGGAGAAATCGAGCTGACCTTGTTCAGGCGTCAAGCCTCCAATATGTTTACATGTCACCAATTTGCGCCCAATTGTCTCAGAATTGACCCAAAATTGACTTTGCAGACTTCAGGATTGGTGGCGTGGTGGCGGAATGGCGGAAGAGGCAAGCCGGGGAACTACTGGCTTCTCACTGCCGGAACCGCGCCCTAATCTTCTTTAGTTCTATACTCTGCACTAAGAAGTTAGCCTGAAAACAGATCTGAGATCTAACGGTTGCCGGTTGCCGGTTGCCGATCAAATCGATTGCCGAGAGGACCCCAAGATTACTCTATTTGAACCTCGACCGATCATTCGTTCAGCATGTCTCGCGTCTTAACAACTCTCCGAACTGCAGCAAATACAAGCATCATGACCGAGGTGTGCATAATAAGGGTAAATAGTAAAGGGTACTTTCATGCTGGTGAAAGCACAAAGTTCAGATTCGGATGCTGACCGTGGCATGATGCCTGCTCCTGCTTCGCTGAGGGCGACAGGACAGACCCACTCTGTGTCAGGTCATGGACACCGTCTCCTTATCGTCCATTGAAAGGGCGTTCTGCAGGGACCAGGATCAGGCTCTTTCGTATACCTCCACGGCGTTCTTTTGTACGTTCGCGTGCACTGACCGGATCTACCATCCTGAGTTTTGGGGCCCAATTGTGGGCTTTGAGCAAGTTGCCCCATGAGCACATCGCCACTGCCGAAGGGGCTCTCTGTCGCCGGTGATGGTGACCTATACGCAATCATCATGAGGCCCAGAGATGCCGAAAGTCTTCAAAATGCTGGGTCTCACGTATCCCCCGAGCGTTTTTGCTTATTTACCCAAATTGAGACTCTGCCACACTCGACATATTGTTTTTATGCACTTCATACCTGCATAAATCCCCTACCTTCCTTGTATTCTTCCGGTCCAATGAAAAGTCATGACAGATCCTAATGCATACCCAAAGGCCGACTATGGCCGGAACGTTAATTCTCCAGACGTGCTTATCATTGGAGCGGGGATTTCTGGTACGAATACGAGCCCCAGGTGATGCAGCAGCAAGGTGGCTGACTGCAGAGTCTATGTACGCTGACGCTTGGGGTTTTAGGGCTATGCACCGCCATCGATATGATCAAAGACGGCCAGGGACGAAACTTTGTCATCGTCGAAAAGGGCAACCAAGTTGGCGGAACGTGGAACGATAACATATATCCGGGCTGCTGTTGCGATGGTGCGTTTCATCTTATCCCCAGCGCTGACTTTGACCGCTCTCCGTGGAGGATTTGCTGACAATACGCAGTCCTCAGCCACCTCTATTCCTACTCCTTCGAACCAAATTCCAAATGGACACGCGAATATCCCGGACAAGAGGAGATACAAGACTATCTGATCGGTGTCGCGCACAAGTACCAGCTTTATAGGCATATACGCTTCAATACAGCGGTGGACGAGGCTCGCTGGGACGACACCCACAACAAATGGCGGACAAGGATAAAACGGATTGGTGGGAAAGAGGCAGAGATTGGGGAGTCCTATACCATAAATTCAGACTTTCTGGTCTCTGCAGTTGGTCAGCTCAACGAGCCGCATTACCCTGAAGTACCGGGCCTCGATATTTTCAATGGAAAGATCATGCACTCGGCGCGTTGGGACTGGGACTACAGCTTGCGAGGCAAAAGAGTAGGGATAATAGGCACGGGAGCCACGGCAGCTCAAATCATACCCGAGATAACACCACAATGTTCTCAATTGGTTGTCTTTCAACGGACACCCGCCTGGGTAATGCCACGGCACGACCATGCTATAAGTCCAACGAGACAGGCCATCTACAAATACGTGCCCTTTGTCAGGAAACGGTACCGAGCCAGCCTCATGGACGTTCGCGAATCTATCTTCGATGCCGCCTTTGACCCGTCCAGCGCCAAACACTCACTTGTCACAAATGTGTCTCACAATCATATGCACACTCAACTCACCGGCGACTGTTGCACCTCACTGAGCGAAAAGCTGACGCCGAAATATCCTTTCAGCTGCAAACGCATTATAGTCAGCGACGACTACTACCCTGCTTTGACCAAACCCAACGTCTTTCTCGAAACCACTGCCATCTCCCAAGTCACGCCTACAGGCATCACAATGGCCAACGGAACTCATCATGAACTCGACTGCATAATTCTAGCGACTGGTTTCCGCACCACGAAGTTTCTATATCCAATCCGTATCTACGGTTCGGGCGGGCACTCACTATCAGAGGCATGGGAGAACGGCGCGAGCGCATACCTGGGCATCACAGTCCCCTCTCTCCCGAACTTCGCCATGCTCTACGGGCCCAATACGAATCTGGCGTACAACAGCTTGATACTCCAAATCGAAGCCCAGTCCCTCTACATCAAGACACTAATCAGTGCCGTGCTGGACTCGAAACGCAAAGGCAAGACATTGAGGTTGGAGCCGAAAGTAGAGGTTGTGGACCGCTACAATTCAGAGGTGCAAGAGAGATTGGGAAAGAGCACGTACGCAGATCCGAGTTGTACCAGCTGGTTCAAGGATGAACATGGGAGAATTACCACGAATTGGTGTGGGAGTGCTATATACTACCAAGAAAGAGTGAATTTCGTCGATTGGAGCGACTATGATATACTTGGCACTGCAGCCGTGGAGGTGGAGAGGAAAGGCAAGACAAGATGGAGGAGGAGGGTCGAGGAGACGCAGGTGAGTGACAGGGTGCTTGGAGTGGGTGCTGCCGGCGTTTTCTTGTTTGGTATGGCTGTTGCCGGCTGGTGGGGATGGGGTTTAAGATGGTAGATCTTGTTTTTGTTAGGCCTTTTTGATGGTTTCGTTTGTTGCTGATATCTGTATGATGGACGTACATATACGATTGTAACGAAATATAGACTCGTAAAGCACAGTTTTCCATTACATTTCTATGTCGGTCTTGTGATTCCTATATCTTCTCAAACCGACCTGAAGAGTGTCGTTGTTGGCTAGTACTTTGAATATTGAGAGAAATGTCGAATGGGTGGCTGTTATCGACATGTGCTGATGTTTAATGTTATAGAGATTTATCAGTTAAATTGCCTTGGGTATTGAGAGGCACATTCATTCGCTTTACACATCGAGATTTATTATTCTTATAGTACGTATTATATTCATTGATCTTCCGGACAATCTGCAAAACGACGAAACAACTTCTACATCCTTTCAACAAAAGTCTCATTCTTACACCAAACATTCATCCTCAATCAGGGCCTCCGCCCACGGCCGCTCGAAGCCTCCGGGTAATGTGGATTGCAGAGACTAGCACTCGGAGCCACCGGTCCAGCCAGCGCAGGCATCACACCAAAACCAGTCTGATTATACGCAGCACAAGTAGCATTACCAAAAGCCCACCGCGCACAAGTCCTATCATCATCATCATCAGCTCACACCTCTTTCATCCGGCCGACCAATCAAAATCGAAAATCGAAAAATAAAACTCACGCATCATCTCCACACATCCCCTGGATCTCAGCCGGCTGATCCCTGGCGATTTTCTGCGCCGGCGAACATTTTTTGTTGAAAATATTATCGAGACCGATACCGATGGATATCGCATCCCCAACATGCGTCACCAGATCCGGTCCTTGCACCCCGAGACTCACGGCCGCGTCGTAGATGTTGTGGATGAAGTAGTGCATGGATGGCGCGGACAGATCCATGAATCGATGGACTTGCGCTTGGCTGGCGGAGCCGGTGTAGGCGGGGAAGGAGGGGGAGGTGCAGCCGAGGATTATGCCGATGTAGTGGTAGAGGTGCGTGAAGAGGGTGTGTTGGTTGGAGGTCGTGTCCCAGGCTGCGATGTTGGACCGGAGGGCGGGGATGGAGCCGCCGTCGAGGAAGTTGATCGCGGTGGGGTTCTGGGGGGTTGGGGGGTTAGGATGGACTGTGTTCTTTTTTGATGGGCTTGGAGGGCTTACACCGTTTCTGTTGTTGCTGGCGTAGGTGCCGTTGAAGTAGGGTACGAGATTTATGTTTGTTATTGTGAAGCACGGATCTCGGTATACAGCCTGCGGGTCGAGTATACCGGTACTTTGATATGTGCCATTGGGATTTGCGGGCCAGAGGTTTGGTAGAGGGACATAGTCGCCGGTGAAGGCCAGGTTGACAAGCCGGGTGATCCATTCAAGCTGCGTGGAATTTGCAGGTGTGTACCTCTCGCATAGTGTTTCGTTGGTTTTGTTCAGAGTGTGCAGAACGAGGGAATGGAGTGGAAGCTCTTGAATTGCGACTGGGAGGAGATTGCATTGATCTTGAGCGGCGGCGAGGGTCACGAGGACGACGAGAAGGGTGGAGAGCTTGGCAAACATTTTGATACTCTGGGGAGGAATATTCGCTTGGCACAGATAACAGACAGCGGAGGGATAGATTATGTGAGGACAAAAGTCCTTGACCAAGACCATAAAGCCTAGCTAAGGCACCGACACCGTCGTCTGGCAAAGACATCATCACCGTAGAGAATGCCTCTAGACTCATCATCAGATGTCCTGCTCAGGAGTGTTGAAGAAGTCACCGCTCGTATTCGCCCAATGGTGTACTCTTCACTCTCTCTCTCTCTCTGATGATCCACAACGAAGCTAACGAGATGTAAGCATAAGTAGCCCGGCGACGATCAGCAACGCTCAACGACCAGACCCACTCCCACGTTCCAGAGATCTAGACCCCTCGAAAGAGATCCCCATTCGGAGAATTTCGCGTGCAACGTTGGTGCATTTGCATATGCAAGCCACATCCACGAGCTCGGTAATCACCGTGTCGTATCGATCAACAAACGCGTCCTCCTTCCTCCTTTCTCTCGGGAATCTGGCAATCCGCGTTATTGACTTTACATATATGCGAAGCCGACAATCAGGAACAATGCCTTATGCGAGATTGATGTCTGTAGTGATTTGTAATGCGAAATCCGGTCAACGAAAGTCAATTTATTCTCCGAGGGATTGCAATGGCCGGATCGTTGACCGCTGTGGAATTCATGATATGCAGGGCCGTTGGACTCGATAACGTGGCGTTGATGGAACCGTTTCGATGGCGGGAAAAGCCGGTTCTCTCCTGCGCGGAGTGTTGGATGAAAATTGGAAAACCTTTCCGCTGGCGCGATGACGACGTGAGCCTCATGATCATCTTGTACGAGCCAGGTAGCCTTTGGGTGACTAAGTGTCGAAGGATTCGGTAGTATCAGCGCATATTTGATGACAGCATGGTATTTAGAGTTGAAGAGAACGCGATGGGATGATTTTCAATTGGGAACATTTTTATATAGAGTGAGGATTAAACTGTATATTAAGTATTTGACACCACAAACTATGTACCAATTCGCTGTAATCATACAAGCCATGTTATGAAGATTAAATGCTGCTGCACAAGAGAATGAACACTCTACAATCCAGAATCAATCTGACGAACAGTAGTACCGCCAGAATATGTAGTCCAATCTCTGCAATTCTGGAATGCGGTCGATGGGATGTTGTACTTCATGATCTCGGCAGGGTTTTCTAGAATGTTGGCGTAAAGGCCGCCAGAGACATGCCATGCGATGTGGCAATGGAAAGGCCAGACACCTGGGTTATCAGATTCCCATTGTAGAACCTATTGTGTAGGATGTTAATGGTATTGATCGAAGCGGGGAAGATGTGCGACAAGGCATGGAGACACATACTATGTAGCCCAACGCTGGCATAATCTGGACATCGCGTCGCTGTGGATTATTCGCATTGACAATTGTGCCGTCCCATGTGCCAGTTCCCGAGGCCAAGACAGACCTTTACCACCCACATCAGAACTTGTAGATATATACGACAGCATTTTGACTCACATTTCGTGACCGTGAAGATGCCATGGGTGACTCGTGGGACTCAGGTTGGTAACCACAACCCTTATCGTAGTATTGGTGCCAACGTTATACACATTCCAGTTTGGATTAAATGGATAAGATGTATTTCCCTTGTTGGCCAGAAGCAGAATCGGGTTGTTGTAGTCGGCGCGGAAAGCAGATTCGTTGATTGTCCAGACAAGGTTTCCAGTTGCATTGATAGATACATTAACGGCCATGTCGATTGTAGTTGACGGGTTTCCAGCGGCAATCGGGTACGCTGGAGTAGTTTTTGTCAAGTCATCATTCTCGCAAGGTGCAGTATTGTCGACCTGGGCAATCGAATTATTGCCAGGCGCCGCAGTTGTGTTGGCGTGCTCGTAGTAGATGGTGGCGAGAGCGAGGGGCTGGTTGGCTGGCTCCGTACATTCACCACTGGACATCATAGAGCGCATCCAGACAACGTCTGTAGGCTCGCCAGTTGCTTCGACTACTACATCGCTTCTTTGGCCAACCTATACCAATGATTAGCTAAACTTAGAAAGATGGCAATGAGGATCGTCTTACCCCAAGAGTAACAATGCTGGTAGTGTAGGGCTCTATGGGAATGAAGTCATTGGCAAATACCGTCATCGTGTGGTTATCGATGCTAAACTTCTGAATTGCGCCAATTCCAGAATTGATCAAGCGAAGCCTATGCTTCTTTCCACTCTGGAAGTTGAATTTCGCCAGTCCCGCGTTATTTACGCAGGGACCAGTAGTAGTGTTTGAATTGGCATTCGGGCAAGCAAAGTTCATCTTCCCATTGATGAGATTGTTATCAGACGCTGGGCGAACAGCTGCAAGACCAGCTGGTGTCTTGAGCACCACCCCTACTACACCCTCAAGGATCTGAAAGTACGGGGTGTGGTAATAGTCATTCAGAGTAACCGGCCCTAGGTCAATGTCGAAGGGGGAGTTTGTAGGGCCATGGATGACCATTGGCCCCCAAAGACCATCTGCCATTTGACTTGAGAAATGCGAGTGATAGAAACTGCTGCCGTATGGAGTGGCTTGGAAACTCTGCGTGTAGCTACCCCCTGGTGAGATTGGGCACATCGATACGGCAGGTACACCATCATTCCACTCTGAATTCTGTTGGTTCACGCCGTGATAATGGATGGTAGTGCCCTCTTTCGGGTTTGAGATTGCGTTGTTCACGGTTACTTGAATCGTGTCTCCCCAGTTGGCTTCGATTGGTGGCTGCGAGTGGATGGTAAGCTCATGTTCACCAAGCAAGATTCATTCAAAGACTCACGCCGGGATATTGGCCATTGATGAGGAGCATATCTTTGGAGTAGCCATCAGGCGCTATAGTTCCTCGAGCAATGGTGAATTCGTATTTGCGGACCACCCCAGTATTTGGTGGTCCTGTGTAGGGATCCGAATTTGACGTGCTCTTTGGGCCCCATGGCCATCCATTCACCATGGGCTATTTTAAGTCAGACGAATTTTGATTTCCCGCGGGCAAAGTTAACACAGAGGGGCACCAGTAGCTCTGTCTCTTGCGTAGTAATTTGCATCCCCACGTTTGGTTGAGGCATGTGAGGGAGGTGGCTCAAGCTGAAAATTTTGACATACATTGTTGGTGAGGAATGGTGGGTATTTAGGGGCTTGAAGGGTTCCCATATCAGATCCGCCTGCAGAGAAGCTGGTCAGCAGGCTCTAGATTTCTCGGGAGCAGCAGTACGGAGCGGCATAATGACGGAGTCCGGATACATACCGTTTGTTTGCGTCTGAGATATGGCAGCTACCATTGCAGTGGCCCCTTGAAGCAACCTCGAAGTGACCGTCATCTTGATGGGGGATTAAGACGCGTAAACCAAGACGACAGAGGATTCGAATCCCTGAGAAACTGGGAGCACGCGAGAATGCTAGGACACAATTGTGCGAATATGCCAGACGCGTGAGTCAAGGGAATGGAAGGTTTGAATCTTAGGGAAATGGACGGGATGCAAGCTTATAGACAATGGCCACAGCTAAGGAATTCAAGAAAATACACTAGAAGCAAGAGCTGCAATCATGATCAAACAAACAATGACGCGCATCTCGACATTATTCCCCAGGTCGGCCAAGTTCTTCTCCCAAAAGGGACGGCTAAATGCAGGGACACTATAGGCATGATACCCATGGCTGAACCTGAAGGCCAAAGCGGGTATAGTCTGTGTATATTACGGATGAAAGACGTCCAAAGCTGGCCATGACAGGCGAGAAGTGCCTAGAACAAACTGGACAAGAGGCGTTGTAGATGTTGATTCCTTGGAATTTCGGTCTTGGGCTGCTGTGCGGTAAGCACAAGTATGGGTTATCAACTTTTAACGGTTAGTACAGCAACTCACCGAGACTTTAATATGTTCAAATGATTGAATCGCTCGAATGAAAGAGATGTGGTGGATGTTTAAGGATTACCGAAAGGTGCATGAGCGAGGTCTGGAAGAAGTCCCTGGATGATCTGCAAGGCTAGCTGGTTCTGGGTCTAGCATATTCTTGGCAGTGCGAAACCAATTAGGGATTGAAAGTTTCCGTGGTTTCTTGGACAGATTTGTACCGTAGACACTCGAATTTCTGGAATGGAAAAAGTGTTTGTGGAGCTGAGGTTGACTACATTCTCAAGCAAGTGTCTTTTCTTTTGATTTTCGTTTTATAGTGTCTCCTGAAATGAAATTCTTGACGTTGCTGTAGACACATCAGGCTTGCTCGAGCAGGATCCAGCTTCGTCCTTACTGGCCATAGCGGAGAGGTCAAGTTACTCCGAATAGTTGGACAGGTTTTCATGACTAGCAATGCCAGTATTAGTGTGCCGAATCTGCCTCCTACCTTGTTGGAGAGTATTCGAAGGACGACCTCTTGGGACAGATGTGATTGGCTGAACTTGAGTGGGGACGACCAAAGAGAGCTGCTTCGAAAGATTTGGGTATTCCTTGGGCTCGAAGTGCAAAAGCCTTGGTGTATGCAATCATCGTGCCTCAGATGACCGAAGTGAGAATCCTGGGTGTCATAACCAGGGCTGGTGCCTTTCGAACCAGAGTTGTCACTTAGGAAAACGGCAGATATATTCTTCATGATTTCCTTCTCGAGTGCTTTCACGGGCAGTGGAGGCTGACGTGCCCTCGTAGATTGTGTAAGCATTTGCTTCAGCTTTGATATGTCCGCATGTATATTCCTCGTCTCTTCGAGCTGCTTGTTAATCGTCCCCTAACCCTTGGCGTGTACTCCAGGATCTTCGCCCAATGTTTGCGGTACGAGATCTAGCTTGTCGCTTCGGTCTGGATGACAGTGGTATATGCTCGATCTACGGATGAGCTACCAATCGCGCCAGCTATACGCTCGATAGGGCGAGCGTCTCCGCATCTGTAAGGGTATGATGTGGAAGGACTCACAGAAGTTGCGTATGCATCAGCAGACTGATAGTGGAGACATGGCCTGATAGTGTTGTCCTCGACTCCTGCACGTCTTCTTCACAGGTGGCATAGTATTGTTTTCTTCTGCCAAAGACCTCGAGTCTCCTCTTTTTACGTCCTAGGTCCTAAAAGACTTCTCAGACTTCGAGAGCATCCTAAAGGAACGCCTCCAGGGGTCTCTGGCACGCTCCCGCGGCAGCTCTGATGGCGTCGGGATGGGCGAGCTCATGGTAGCCGGGCTGTAGCTCAAATGGTCGCGATAAGGCCATTTGCAGACTCTCAAGTTCGAGGATGCAACTATGATACTTGGCCGTACTTCGCTGTTTCATTAGTTGTCGTCGGCGCCGCCTGGTCTCTTTTAGATTTGAGATAACACTTACGCCGAATAAGACAACCCTCATCGGAAGATTTGAACCGAACAGAGTGTGAGGTTTAAGCTGCCCGCAAAGAGCAAACAAATTGATCTGCTTGGCGTATAGGCTTGCGCTTGCAGCCTCAAACAAATGAATAGGGTGCAGAAGCGCCTCGAGGATTTCCAGCCAGTACGCACTTCAACAACACCGATACTCATTGCCACTCTTCGATACCGTGGTGCAAGGATTGCTAAGTCATTCAATCAGGAACTGTTGGAATCCTGAATGGGGTGCAAGTTGTTCATTAAGAAGGTCTATGCTGCGGGAGCTATCTAGCGATATGCCAAGGCGCTAGGCCATATTCCAACAGGAACTTCTGGTTTGAAGTAGTTTCTGACTCCACAGGGATCATGACAGTCTTTTTCGGAGCTGCATCGAGCTCCACCCTTCCTCCTCTTACGAATAGCTTGGAAGTCAATTTGCGAATTGTTCACAAGAATCCACCCACGACTTCAGTCGAGATCGATCCTAAATACAATAATCCCACTCGAGAAAGCAACAAAGCGGGTCTGACCGCATGCCAAGTGGGTCTACAGTCCAGAGGAGTCCTTCGTTATCGTCCAAGTACTGATTTCCTGCGTTGGAAAAATTGGCAGCAGGCGGGGAATCACTCCAGGCGGCAACAGCTTTGGTACCATTGGTTATTCGATCCCGGAAACAGCCACAACGGCCGCTTAGGTCTTCTACCTCCTCCCCTTTGTCAATCTATACCATACCCTTGCTGCACAAGGAAGGACGTCCTTTCGTGTACTCATCTGGCACGATCTCCAAGCCGCAGTGAGAATATGTCGCTCTCCCAAGCGACGACTGGTACTTCGAATGGTGATATATGCATTCGAGTTCCTCAAGTGCTCGGTATGTCAATTTTTCGAAATACACGTCCCGCTTGTACCGATTCTCTTCATGCCGGTCAGTGGGGCGGAAGGTTTCGAAATAAAGACATAGCCGCCATAATGCTCGACGAATTCGGTGAAGTTCGGTTGTGACGGTTGTTGGTCAAGATATTCAGGTTGACAGCTAAGATGTCTGTCCTCTCGTACTACGGCTGCTCTAATCTTATCTGCAATCGGGAGCAATTGAACACTAATAACAGAGGCTTCAGCTAGGGCTATTTGGCTCAAAATGTGGTCGCAGTCGTGGAGTAGAGCCATGGGTGATAAGACGAGCAGACTCTCGTCGAACGCATGGTCAGCGTAAGGGAAATCGTTTCCAAGATGAGTATCAAGGCAGAGTCTGAGATTATTGATGCCCAGACAGCCCCCAATTTGGTGCCGGCGTATGGTTGAGCCCGCGCACATGAGCTTCTGCAACTCGCAAGCCATGTTCACATTCCTTATTACGACGACTAGAATGTCTCGAGGGCGAGTCTGGGAAATCAATTTAGCTTGTGAGTCGACTTCTAACTGGACACAGAGAGCAAGTGCGCCATCCAGGTGGCCCATAATCTGCTCAAGAATTTCATTTGGGAGGTCGAAGATTCTGGTAGCGTACCCTTGCGCGGCGTCAGCAAGAATTGCTATCTCAAGGACGTTTCTCGCAGATCTCACCCGGAACATGTGGTACAGGAGAGGCTTGCTGTGGGAAGGACTCGTACTTCTAGTCGTTGGTGAACGAAATCTATAGTATAGCAGAGTTAAAGAAGCGCAGGTCATGGGGTATAATGCCATTATAAGCTTCCAAAAGCCGGACGTGGGTTTAGAGCTAGTAGCCACAACGGCTTAAAGGTAATTCAAGTCCCACGAACTAAATCTAATCGATACGACAGTAACGTGACAAATACAGAGTAGACTGAACGTCGTCAGCAGGTTATAACCTGTCACCATGAACTCTTAGGAGCCTCTGCCGAGAGACTAGATAACGTAACAAGATACTGTCTGGTAAGTTGAACGTTACTGCTGGAAGCTTCGAGTACAAGCATCGTGGCGAGATTAGGATGCCGTTCTTTATCCATGGAGATTAGGGGAGTTCAGAAATCCTGAAGAATCTTTCTGCATTATGCACAAGCCGTCTACCCTCGGATAAAAGATGTACTTGTCCAAATAAGCGCACCTGCGAGACTTGTACCTGTATAATGCACCCAAGGTACTTGAGAAATGGACTTGACCGAGTATACTTTATCATGAAACGATTCCCAAGATCGCAGAGTGTGCAGAGGGAGTGGGGCTTGCTATTGGCCCACAAGGGTGGTAGTAAGTCGTGTATTTCTTGAATAAGCTTCTAGCTAAATTCTTTAAACGAGAATGCTCAAAATGTATCTTCAAACAGAACTACGTTGGCCGGAGACGAACTGAAAGGACTTATGACGCACGGTGGCTCCCAAGCTAAAGTGTCGGCGCGAATATGTAGTAAGATTGGCAGCTGACTTTTATAGAATGTTTTTGAGCTTCCACAGCCTTGAACCTTCTTGCTCTGAGCCAGCGGCGAGGATGCTTGAATGCAAGGGCCCGTGATACCTCCATCTTAGTTGGCGCTCAAGCGATTAGTTGTTGACAATCTGAGCATCTGAAGCTTGTAACACAGGCATTTATCGTGCTTCCAGGGTACTAGCCCCAAAATCCCGACTAATTGCAGCGCTCAAAAAGCCGGACTAATCACCAGCGACGTGTAAAACTTTTGAGGCGAGTTTGGCGCCGAAAACACGGATCAAGCATTACCATCGTCCATCATCGATTAACAATTCCATACCTTGCCACACCCATCGCCCCACCCAATAAGATAGCAGCAGGCGGACTCATCTTGAACCATGCACCACCCACAAACGCCGTAGCAGTGATAGCAACAAGCCAAGGATCCGTTCCCAGCGGACTCCCGCTCTGTACAGCTGCCGTCAAATACCCAATCTGCCAGAGCTTATATACAGCGGTAAAGACCAGCCCCACGGCAGCGGCGTTCACACCGCTTAGAATTGCCAGAAACCAAGCCTTGTCCCGTAAGATGCGCCATAATCCCGTGAAACCCACGACGATGAAGAGACCGGGAGCGTACATTGCGACAAAGGCGATCAGAGCGCCAACGTATGATGGAACAGATGTGCGCGCGACAGCTAGTGAGCCCAGGTAGACTGCGAAATTGAAATTCGGGCCTGGGAAGGCCTGGATGACTGCGAGACCTAGGAGGAAATCCCGCGGTGACACCCAACCTGGGTTGACGATGTATTCGCGAAGGAGCGGTATGACGACTGGGCCGCCGCCACAGATGATGGTACCAGCCAAGTAAATGGATGAGAAGAGCGAGAAAGAGTGCGAGGGCCGGGCAGTGACAGCGTGTAGGGTCAAAGTCAAGACGAACGTTACCAAGAAGAAGACAATTATACCTGTGCCGACTTTCCACGTCATCGAACCAAAGTCACATGACGAATTTTTATGCTGACTTATAGAGTCAGATGGACTCGGTGGAGGCGGTGCTGGCCTTGGGTTCCGAATAGCGCCGTCAAAACATAGGTCATCTCGAGAGTATATTGGTGGAGGGGGCAAAGGCTTCCACAACCCTTGCGACGAACGAGAGTCGCCGCACCAGCGACCTATCTCCAGGTCCGAAAGTATTTTCCCTTGAAGTTTCTTGTCCTTCGGTGGTTTCCGTCGCAGTCGTTTGAAGCAGTCCTCAACTTTACGGACGTATCCGAGATCCCATATCAGAGTTACGAGGCCACAGCCGACCATGATGATCGGATAATACCACAATGCTGTATAAAGCATCCCCATGATCCCCCCAAGGTATACCAGGAATCTTGTGAGCTTGTCGGTGATAGCTCGTTTGGAGAGTTGAACAGCGGCAAGAGCGATGATGCCTACTGTTGCTGCATTGAGGCCAGAGAGCAGCGCGTACACTGGAGTCGGCAGGTTGCTTCCGACGTATGCTATGCCCACGGACAGACCGTACATACCGACTGCACCTGGTAGACTGTTACAAAGTCAGCAAAGTCCATGTGCGGGAGGGTCGTTCCATGCCTCACCAAAACAAGAGGAAGGCAAGAATGCCTCCAGAGAAGCCGCTGTGTATCGTGTTGATGCAGAAAAGCATCTTCGTACTCGCCGATCCCGGCAATGCTTGACTGATTGCAAATATTTGTTGATACTGGACAAGGCTTAGCGAAATGTGGGTCGATCGTGGAACGATTACTGACCACGGGCTCATCGATCCACTCCAATTTTGTTACGAATCTCTCGTGGAACTGCTTCGCGGTCAGCTATTCGTTACGGCTTCTCCGCTGATGCCTAATGTTCACTCACAGTTTGGAATTGCACAGCAGGCCCCCCAAAGGCTGTAAAGCCTACATGCCAATTCGCCACTATCACATCGCGGTAGCGCGTCCATATCCTCATCTTTTTGGCCATGTGTGCGAAAAATTACTCTTCCTGATCGCAGCAATGATGAAGATGGGAAGTAGGAACAGAAAGTATGGGGACCAAGGAAAGGGGGTTCTAGGAAGGCAAACGGATTGCTATTTGGCGTCATGGTATACTGAAGGTCATCAGTGACATTCGGAACACTCAAAGCAGCACAAGACGTTGACACGTACTGCGAGTCATGGTCATATTAGGATTTTTTCGCGTACTCGTACGAAGACGCTTCGACGCATCGATGCAAGATGACGGCTCAGACTTTTCTATTATGGAAGAGTGTTGCCACGAGTGGTAATAGCCCATTGCTGTTGATTGTTTCGATGGCTGGGAGCCATGTCAATCGAAATCACTTTGAAATTTGCAAGCGCATATCAAAGGTACCAACACTGCATTTCGACCATCTCCCGAGCCATCAAACGCGCGGCCAATGAAGTAGCACTGTCTCGTAAATGTTTGATGACATCGACTCTCCATCGAGGTACAAGAAAAGCTTCAACATTCGGCATCTAGGCGTGAATTGTTGCTCGAATTACAGTGCTGTAGGACTGACATCGTATAGTCTGATCCTTAGTACTTCGCTTCCCCGCTTCCCCGGGTTTCTGACATGCGATGTGCCTGAGCGTGCCGCACACAGAGCCGCTGAGCCTCATGCGGTTAAGGAATGGTTGCCGACACGTGGTCAGGGCGTCATTTTTGTGAAACCGTCAGCAGAATAGTTTCGTCATAACAATGTTTCCAATCCACCAAAGGACATTTTTACTTTGCCTTATGATCCCGTAGAGCAGACTGTTAAAATGATTGGCCGCTTGATTGTTGGGCATGGAAGGCCTCATCATGGCGAAGTAAGCGCGAAAAGTACTCACGCATAGCGATACATCTTTTCTTCTGGTATTATTTGGCCTAGCTATCCATTGTCGCCTTTTGCATAAACACCAAACGTATGTTATATATACCGTAACAGCATTTGTGAAGAAAATATGATGATACCGATCAATGACTATTGTATATATTATTTTCTAGCAAAATTTATCGTTGTATCATTGATTTTTCTCCCATTGTTCTCTATCTGTCCAACCAATGATACTCGAGAAGTCCGCCTATGATTGGTCAAAATGATGATCATCAGCTCAATGGCTTTTGGGCTGACTGGACACCCCATATCTGGTCAGATATTGCAAACGATACTGGTCCCTAATCTTTTGATCGACCCAGTCTGGTAGCTGCCCAGGAACTATATCTTCACTCATAGTATCCATCTCATCGTGATCGAACATCACAGTACTTCCGCTTTGGTCTTCACTCGCTCCTTTGATTTGGCATTCGCTATGGCTCTGGTCCTGGCATTCACTCTCGCATTCGCTCTAGGTCTCAATTTGACTGTCACTGTGGATGTCGTCCTTGTCTTCGAGTTCATCATCGCTAGAAGGAGTTGTGATACTAGCATCGGTGCTCGAGTTGTCATGTGGCTCTCGAGAGCTGCCAAGATCAGGCCGTGCAAACATATTCGTCCCGGCCTCTTCGTCTACTCCTGACTGTTTGGCTTGCCATTCGACCAGAGAGGAGAAAATCCGAACAAAATGTATCCATGCTGCTATGCCAAGTAACCCAAGTGCAGTGCATAATACAGGCGCCAACATGCACATAATCCTGTAACCATCGTCAGTCTAATTGTCAACGTCCACTCACGTGTTCCAACTTACGGCTTGAAGAATTGCTGGCCCCAGTCGTCTCCAGTATCCCAGTCCCAGGCATCATATACCCAAGTAGCAGCTTGCCTCATGACCAAGTACGTAAGATATCCTTGGAGCAAGGAAACAGCAGCAGCGGCTAATAACCAAAGCTTTCTATGTACCGGATGAGTCAACATCCCTTTACGTTCCATATGAGTTGCATAATCGCTGTCATTTTCCTCGGGGGCTTCGGCCTGAGGCTCCGTACGAGGTTTTACATTTTGGCGTGTGCTTTGATCTGTTTCATGGGGGTCTGTGATTCTATGAAAAGCAATGACAGCAATGAGTGCAGCGAGAGGTACACCCCAGTTGACGACTTCGCAGCCCGCATAGTGCCACAGTGTCTCTACAGCCGAGCAGTTTAAGTCCATGTTTGTGGTGTTTATGAATAAATTCGAACGGAGAATGGTGGGACAGGCCGCGGTCATATAGTGTAAGAGGTTGATAGGGTTGTAAACCATCAGCATCATCGTGATGGATTGTGTGCCTTAGACGTGCGTAACTTGTCCCCACCTGGGCTCTTGTTTCAATGGACTGCGAAGCTTGATCTTGACTTGCGGAACTCTCGGAAGGTAAATGATGGTAAGGTGAATCCAGTATAACTCTTCACCTAATTTAGCGCGACATGGGTGAGGGCTGCACTAGGAAGTTTATGGCGTGGCTCGCACCACAATGACTTGCAGAAAAGGCGGACGCGAGCGTCTATGGGGCACCCAACCTGATGAAAGAATACTGTCATGATAGTACCGCCCCATCCTCTAGATTGGAACAGATAAGATTCATGACCCTTGTCCACATGACTATGCGGCTATCTTAGCCGAGAAAACAACTGCCTGCTTGTAGGACATGGGCGGCTTAGCACAATCCATTACTCAACGAGTCAGTAGCAAGTTAGATTCGCGGCTTCAAAGCCAAGAAAGAAATCTGGAAAATTTGTATTATATCCCTAGGACTCCCTGGTGACTGAAAACATTTGGGCGCAATGAGGTTCTCAACAATAGTGGTCGACTAAGTCCGCTGGAGACCGAAAGACTAGGGCGCTGCCATCGACTGTTGTATCGATGTCCGACGTGACCATTGACCACTAGCACAAAAGAGGCATCAGTTGACAATGCGGAGCAAAGGTCATACAAGCGTAGAGGCGCTTGATCGGTAAATGTGCATAGGAGGTTGCAATGATAGTGATTGTTTTTGGCGATGATAACAACAGATCTCAATCTATATTCCATAGGAGGTCATAACTTAGTGTCCACCGTGTCTCTTTCGTTCTCTACAATGTTCGTAGTCTCAATTCCCCAATGGCTGGCCACTTGACCTATACCAGGCGTCGCCTCGGACCAATCCGTGTGTCTCCCATCTCTTCGCATCGTCAAAGTCTCCTCGGAAGCAAACGAACCATCTTCTTCCCCGCCACAACATCGACACGTCGGAGGTGACGCTCGCGTGGCGGATGAATACCCTACCTTACTTTACTTTACTCGAAGAAGGATTTTCGTGATGCCAAGGCATTTCGGGCATACGTTCAGCCTTATGGGCTTGGCAAACTCTCAGCTCTGGAAGTTGCGGGTCATCGTTGAATGGAGCAAAATGAAATTCAACTATCAGCACTCAAGAAATGCCTCCATGACGACGATCTCCGTGCGTGTCTTCCCGTCAATAAGGTCACTTTATACAAACTTATTACCCGCAATCCGTAAAGCCACCGCCTTGTCAACTCGCCCAACTTCATAACCACCCAAGGCCTCGTACAGCGCCTTCAAGTTTAGATACTGACTCCCCAAGGTTCCACCCACACGCGCCTTCTTGGACGTCTTGAGTCCAGTTATCTCGTCATAGACACGGTCCAGTCGCGCATTCATCCAGCACCTCACCAAATCTAGTATAGCTTGGTGCCTAACGATGGAAGCTGTTTCTTGCCTCTGTGATCAGGGTGGATACAAAGGCCTACAAAGTGCCAGCGTGTTTCAATGTTATCGCTATCCAGTCTAAGACCTTGTTTCCGTTGCGCAACATACTCTTCTATCGAAAGGGCCCAAGCAGGGTGCACATTCCAACCAAAGATCCCTTGTCTTCAACTCTATCTTCTAGAATTGTTCCCCCGTTCTGGTCCCGGTCCGGAACGATGTACCTGCAAATGAAGTCATGCCTCTGAGGAACTGTCAGCCTCTCGATCCATTGCGTGTCCGCAAATCGAGACTTGTGAGCGTAGTCGAAATGGTAGGAGGCTGGCGCTAGCTGGAGGGCTTCGAGACGGAGGGAAATGAAGCCGCGAAGTGGTATGCGTGTTTACTTGCCTTGGCATTACCCTGCTTTAAGGCAAGCTATAATCCGTGATTTAGCTTTCTATCATGCACACAGTTATGACTATGGACTGGACCACGGAATACTACTACTTGATTTCTAGCTTTCCAACTCCCTATTTACGCTAAACAAGGATGAGCTAAATGAGGATAGGACAGCGGAGGGACTCCAATAGACAATGGAGGTTGCACAAGTGAAACGTCGAATTAGTCAACGTCAATGAAACGCGCTTGCTGGCTGGGTGGAGGTGGCTAAGGTGGGCGGCGCTAATTCAGCAGTTTTACCACCCACCATGCCAGTACTTTGGCGCCCTTCGGCCATATATCTCGAACCTCGCTGCTGTAAACCTCTTTGAATATCTAGCCGTGAATGTGCCGTTTGATGGCCATTCGCTGTAACCCTAATTACCCCTATTCTGGAGGTACTCGTTCCGATCTTCCAACCAATTCTAATATCAGCTCACATATTCGCCTTATCGCTACGCTAATCAAATTAAAAGGTGCCGCGAAGACGCCCGCCAGGTCTATCCTAGAGTTATTTCAAGACGGTCTCTGCAACGAGATCAATGCGGACAAGCCGAATAAGATATCCGTTGTGCAGCGGCCCCGAGAGCTCGGAAACCAGATTTTACAATATATGTTTTACTCAGCTAAGCCACTAGAGATGAGAGTGTTAACGAGCATGGTAAGGAGAGCGTCGAAAGGTAGACTAGGCCCAGCAGTCCTAGATCCTTTCTGCACTAACAAGGTCACATTCATGTGTAAATCAATATTTTTCGCGATCAGAAATTTTCCGAGCAAGCAAGGAGAAGCCGTCTTGGCGGAAAGGGCGCGGCTACCTGAACTTCATACAAAATTGAAAAATCATAAAAGGCACATGTTGGCATATGGCCTAGCGCCTTGGCATATCGCTAGATAGCTCCTACAGCATAGAACCTCCTGAATGAACAACTTGCACCCATTCAGGATTCCAACAGCACATGAATTCGCGCTTCCTGCGTTATTTCGATCGGAACAAACACTTCAATCGTTTACTCGATCATGGCTGCGGTCCTAGGCCATCCTTTTAACAGTACGATGTCTCTAACCGCACAGCAGCCCCAAAGTCTGAATACAAGTCTACTGCAAAAACTTTCTGCTGCCGTCCAGCCGTGCTGCTACTGATACCTTTGCTTGTGGTGACTCTATACCTGTTTCTGACTTACCCAAGGGAATTTTTGGGCCCAACCATCCATTGCACTCAGATGGGATGCTGAAGCAAGTACAGATTCGAAAATATGCTTCCCTCTTCGTTGAGACGAGGATGCTGCTGCATTAATGCTTCTAAGCCTTGGTACCCGCTGCCAGCCCGCGACATTTGGCCATGGTGGCAGAGATGTCTTTGGATGAGAACTACCACAAGGCCTTAAAACTTGATCTGTCGTCCAGAATACGATGTTGAGCAGAGCCATCGCGTGTATCCAGGCGGCCACAAAGAGTTTGACCGCTCTAGACCAGACGTCCATACCCCTGGGAACCAATTTGTTCAGCAACGTTCGGATGTGGGCGTTGTCGGTCGCTAACCTCAAGCGTGGTGCTAACAAATCCAACAGGAGACTGGTCCTGGCGCTGACCTTAGTTATTGCCAAACGGTCCGATTGTCCAACATTGTCACTATTCGTCAACGATATGTCGTTGCGGTGCCTCCTGCAGCGGACCTTGTCTCTTGTATGACGACACTAAATCTGTGTGGTATCCTTAAAACACTACTGATATACTTGCCACAGTCGTGAAACAGCTGGTGCAAGCCAGACCATCTATCACGGAATTCGTGATACGGCTGTACGATCATCATTCTACCCGAAGGACCAAGCCATCACATCAGTGGTTTGCAAGCCGTCCTCGCTCAGTAGTTAAAATGTGTACATTGTGATCGACGCTCTAGACGAATGTCATGACCATGACCATGACCAAGGTGGTCCTTGCAGTCACCTACTGGCCAAGTTTCGTGATCGGCAAAGCAATACTGATCTACGTCTGAAACGGTGGAGGAATGTAGATGGTAACCTTTGTCGCAGCCTCGTATCATTGTGATGCTCTTTCCTGTACGACAAGGCACGTTAGACCTTGATGAACAGTCAGTGGAGGCTTGTATCGCACGAGTGATTTACTTCAGAACGGCAAGATCTTGATATGTAATCGACCATATCGTCTTGCACCTCTGATATGGTGTAATATACCACTAAATATAAGATACACCAGATCGATCGCCGTACATGAACGGTTGGTGCAGATCTATCTTGCTGTCAATGGATAGTAGCGACAATGTAAGGATGTGTGTCGGAACGGTGCTTCTACAATGTGGAATAGAGAAAGAACAGAATTTTCTTGACGACAAATTGACTACATCCATCTTCTCAATTCTGAGCCCCGACAGCACTACTCAACCACCACCCCAGCTCGACGCCTAATCTTTCACCCTGATCATACATCACCAAATGACCCGCCCCCTCAATTACCACCATCTCTTTGGCCTTCAGCACCCTCCCCAACCTTTTCGCCGTTTCCACCGGTATCCATCTGTCCTCCTGTCCCCAGATAATCATCACGGGCACCTTATCTCCAATCTCGCCATACCTCCCCTCTACCTCTTCTGTCTTCCTACTATTCGCTTGACACAACTGTCTAATAAATGCATCCTTCCGACCCTTCCTCATCCACGGGCGTTTCAGCACCTCCATCGTCTTTCCATCCAACTCCTTATACGCCGCATCTCGAATATAACTCTCCAATAGACCCTCGAACACCGTATCCGGCAACCTATCGAACACACCCCGGTTCTCAGCGACAAGCTTGAACAATGGGTGCCCAAACGGTCCAATCGCAACCACGTCAATCAGACACAGACTCGCATACGAACAGCCATGCAGCAGGCCTGCCCGCAACGCCATCAAGCCACCATGGTCGTGTGCCACCACGTGCGCTTTCCTCCCGTTCCACCCTCCTACTTCCCACATCTTCAGCAGCGCCGCCCACACCTCCGACTGTTGCGCCAGATCCGCATCGAGCGCTGCCTGCTCAGGGTTCGATTCTTCCTTGACTGTGAGAGGGTGGCCAAGCGGGCTGTCCCCAAAGCCGGGGTTGTCGCTGAGATATACTTGGAAGCGGCGAGAGAGGGAGAGCGCATAGGGAACCCAGACGCGTGACGACCACGGTGTACCGTGGATGAAGATTAGGGGTGGAGAGTTAGGGGAGCCAAGGCATGTCCAATGGATGGTGTAGCTGTGGGTGGAAGTGTCGTGGTGGAAGAGTTGCGTGAGAGCTGTGGGGTCTGAGGGTTCGGAGGGCATGGCGGGAAGTTGACAGTCTATTCTAATTGAGGGGTGGTGTAGCGAGTAAAGTTTGCGGAAAGAAAGATTCACGGAGGGTTTGACGTTGGTGATTGCCCCATCCAGGCGTAATCTAATAGTTCCGTAAACCTCTGTATTTAGCGTATGCAGAAAGCTGCGGAATTCTTGGCACAATTTTTTTTGCGCTCCCCTATACATACAAACCTAAGTCGACGAACAACGCTTTTACTATATTGACCTTATATAAGTAAATAGCTTAATTTAAGGCTATTCTAACACCGTAAGAATAAACCTAAAGTAATTGATTTATTAATAAGGGATCTTTTAAAGGTCGAAGTTCATAGCTAAAATCCTGGAAATTAAGCGTAGAAATTAGGTTCTTTACAGAAATTCTTTAGCTCTTATCCGTTTTAAAGCTCTACGTACTTTACTAGATCTACTACTAATCTTTTAAGCCTTATATAATATCAATTATTTATCGAGATAAATTATTTCCGACGACGTTAGAATTCTATTTAGTAGAGCTATCTACTAATATAAAGTTGATATCTTGAAAGCTTTATTCGTGGACTTGTCGGGCGTGTAGCGCGAAAATAAAAGTGCCAAGGATTCTGCAGCTTTCTGCATACGCTAAATCCGAAATCTCCGCGGCCAATCGCAGAAATCCCGACTTCTACTGGGAAATAAACACCAATGCGAACAATTGCTACCATGATTTTCACCTCAAGTGACCATGCTGCCCACTTCGTCTTTCCTATGATCCACTTTGATATGTTTGAATCGTTCTTCAGACAGCTACAACGAGCATGGCAGACATCCTAGAATCGCCCCAGCTCCAGCCTCCAGCAACCTCCCTCTCCTCCTTCAACAATGCCTCCGGCAAAAGCTGTCCCCCCGACCTTTCTTACCAAAGCTCCCATACTCACGAGACCCACAAGAAGAGCATTGCTATAATATGGACCCTGCTCGCTCTGGATGCAGCTATCATGCCTCTTACCCTCTTATACCCACTGTGGTACGCGTCAGGTCTGGCGCCTGCCTACATCTTCGCCGTAATAACAGGCCTTTTTGGCATCATTAGTGGTTTGGAGTGGGCCTACAGAAGCCGGCAACTTTGGAAGAAAGAAGATGTCAGACCGTTTAGGGGCAAGAGGGATGGGATAAGATTTGTCCCACAATTTGCGGAAGCCGATGCTGCCAATTGGGGTTGACCGGGTTGCAGTTCGACTTCTTCCACATGAGCTATTCCATTTCCTACGGAATTAATTTGGTAAGTGCCACAGTTGACTGCGAATCCGCCAATCTAGGCATTGGGCCGCTGACGGCTTGCCCTCAATAGCTCGAACTCATTGTTAGCGCTGCGCACCATCAGCCATACATCCGCCTTTGCGCAATGCCTGCACCCTTCTTTATCATCCTGATTGGTGGCGACCTCCTAGTCTTTTCTATCTTCCAGGCTCTGAAGATACCTACGCCTTTCAAGATCTCGTCCCAGCCGAAAGTGGCCCCAATGCGCCCCGGCACCTACATGGCCAATGAGGATATTATTGCTGTCGATACTAGTGTTGGAAGAGCGTGCAGGAAGACGATCAACGATAGATATGAGGCCAGTCCGATGTTCAGGCAAAAAATGCATCAGTCGAATCTCTTTTGGGCGATACCAGCGTTGGCAGTTGGCGCAGGGGCTACGGCTGCCGTGGCGGACAAAAGGGTGCCGCAGACGGTTGTTTACGGTATAGATATGAGCTCTGAAAGGGCAGAGCAACTAGAAACATGCGCTGACTGGTTCGACAGGTTGGGGTGTACCTCCGCTTTGGATGGGCATATGGGTTTTGATCACGATTCAATGGGTACAAGTCTCATTACAAAAAGAGAAGGAGGTATGGAGCAAAGAAGGAAGAGTCTAATAGTTATTCGATTCTATACGTCCAATATTCTACCCCAAGCTTCACATCCTGCCCTCACAAGCTCTCGCGCAGCAACACTACAGTTACAGACAACAGCCTGAGCCACCAAAGTTCCTTCAACATCAGTCGGCTATCGCGTCGTACTGTATCGATTTAAAGAAAGCCGTTGTTTGGACGAACAAACTTGGGTCCTGCAGGAAAATTCCGGATTGGGTTGATCCCATGATCCTTCCACTCTTCAATCCACATCTCATTTATAGCCTTGATCTCACTTGCAGGTAGAGCAGCGTGATCTGTGTCATACCACCCCGGTCTTGACGTTCCCGTAGGCCACCACAATTTAAGGGCCGCGGCTTCAGTGACGAGTCCAGGACGCTCGGATATTGGGGCGGTGATATAGCAATCGCAACCGGGCCACTTCAGTAGCTCGTTCAACTTATGGCACATATCCAGCTGGCAGTAGCGGCACCAGTATTTCGAGCAGGCGGGTTTTTCGGCGCGCTCTACCAGGAGCTGGATCTTGGGTAAGGTCGCGGCGGTTGAACGGGCGATGCTAATGGGCGTTGGGGAGGGGCGCTTCGAGGTGGGCCTTGTGGGAGTTGTGCCTATTGGGTGTGCATCGACGAGGGTGGCGAGAGCGGCGATGGCCAAGAGATTGTAGATCTGCATCGTAGGTGACGTGGGAGATTTCAACATATATCAATGATCGTGTTCCCGCTAAGAATATGTCCAGTTCTGTGAGAGTACCATGTCCTTTTAACGACGTAACTCAGAATAAGGACAAAGAATAAGAAGGGCCATTAGCATTCTGAATATGTGAGCAAGGGATTCGTGTCCTGAAAGACATCATGATGCTGCGGTGGTAATGGCTTGAAGCCACCGGATGTCTGCGCATGAAAAGGGTGGAGCTTTAAAGAGCCACAAAAACCTTCAGCATGTGCCCACCAACCCAAACGCCATTAGCCAAGACCGAATTCATCGCACTTTCACATTGTGATTTATACGCATGAGAATCCTGAAAAGATATCACCCCTCGAAGGGTATGATCATTCCTCGTTCGGAGCAGCTTCTGCAGTGCCAGAGTGCCAAATGTCGTTGAGGGAGCAACAAGTCTCACGTCCACGCCGGTTGAGATCAAGATCATGGTCGTCGAAGCGCTCGATAATGTCTCCACCGAATGCATGACGGGAACCAACCGATTTTGCTGAGACTTGATCAAAGTTGTGTCACCCCGAAACAAAGAACAGTAGAACAGATGTGAGAGATGGCTCATTGCTTGTCGCTTGGAGACAGACTTGGATACAAAGCCTACGAATCGTAAGCGACTAGCTTTTTGTTTCTGCAAGCCTCAAGGTTGAAAGAAAGACTTCATCGTGTCTGCCTGGCAAAGCTGTGACTCTAACAACAAATGGGCTATCGACAATGCGCAAATGAAAGCCATACTATTGCTCGATATTGTCGTGAACACGTTTCACGAACCACCTGGACCAACGTTGCTCATCCGACCCTGACATGGCCAATCTGGCTGGTGGACAAGTAATTGACTGACGTACTTGCATTGCCGATCCCACGTGCATCCGTATGATGAAAGGGCTACTGGATGCTGACAATGTCAGTGTGATATTTGTCCAAGAGCGAACCACCCTAGATATGTAAGGTATAATTCGAAGAAGGAATTAAAAAGGGCCTCAAAGATCAAGAGTATGAAGAGGACGTTAGGCTTTTTGTGGATTGAGGAGAAAAAGAGTGAGTCCTTAAGCTAAACACTCCAAAGGCCGTTGGTGCTAATACTCAGTAAAATTTAGTAAGCTCACTGTCATACCGTTCAAGCTTTTGGAGCGTATACCAGGCGAGAAACTACGTATGAGCGTCTCGTAAGTCCGGCTTGAGGCACGCTTTGGCTAAACCATGCGCTACGAGCCTGCATGAAGCCATTGGGCCTTGTTTTAGTCATAAGAGCTATCGGGCAGGTACTCACTTCCCGTAGCTGAATGCCTGTGGGGTGATTCAGGGGACAAAAATGATTCTTTCCTGTTTACAAATGCTTTACGTGGTTCAGAGCATGTACTCGTACAAGCCATTTTTCTTGGACGGCGAACCCAGGTTGGAACTATCTTCATAGCTTGACCAAAGTTGCTTGGAAATTTACTTGGAGATTCGGCCAGCTCAGGTTCCTGGTCTTAGCAAGCAGCTCGATTCGGTACTCAATAACATTGTTCTGCATATGAGCAATTGTCTCTCGGTCTCTTGAATTCTGTAGCTTATTTCATCGGTTCTTTATTCTCCTCAGCAGGTGTGACACCATCATTGTTCATTTCTTTGAATATTGCCGCATACAAATTTCCTCCTATGATGTCCTTGAAAGGCTAAAAATAATCCCTTTTTCATTGTTTGTACTCTTGTCTTTGGCAGGACCCCAAAATCAGATGAGGGAGATATTGTTGCAAGTCTTCCGATTGGCATTCAACGCTAACCATAAACAGGTATCAATAGTATGAGCCTAACATCATTACTATCATACAAAAACCATGTGGATCTTTCTACACTCTATCCTTCAAATATTCTACCGAAAAAACTCCTCGCTCTAACATTTACGCCTTCACATTTTTGAGCATAAACATGCAGTACCTCATTAGTCTTACGACATTTGCCTTGCTCGCAGGCCATGTTCTCTCAGCCCCCGCTCTGCAATATCACCCGAATCCTAAGGCCACCGGTAAAATACGCATGGGCACTGTGGCGTTCACCGGCCCCACAACCACAGCAACCATCGCCCCCATCCTCCCACTTCACCCACTCAGCGAGGGCCAACTTCAGCAAAGCCCGGAAGCCAAAATAGCAATCACCCTCTTTGTGGCAGGTAGATGTCAGGGCAAAACATCCCAAATCAACAACTATACCTACAATGATCAAAAGCATATGACAATGGGCTTCAGATCATATCAAATGAGCCGTGACCTTACGAGTACTGAACAAATGGATTTTAGTACCACGCCTAAAAAGAAAGCACTGCCTAATGGACAGAACCCTAACCAAGGACCAGGTCCTGGAGGTGATGGGGACCACGCTTGTGGATTGTATACACACACGGCTTCAAAGAACGACACGACTGGGAATGTTTGCCATGACCTTGCTTACAATGCGGAGTGTTTTGAGATCTGGCATTACTGAGCTTTCATGGTCTGGCACCTGGGCGAGTATTGGCTAACATTTATTGTGAAGATAGGTGGTTCGACTCTTTCGAAGAAAGATTTCTGTACCTCTGGGCGATGCGAAGTTGTTACGTTTTTCTTATGATGATAGTCCTGCGTATTGTACGTTGACACGATAGCAATGCTGTTTGCGAAGAATAAAATCAATGGATGGTTTACCTTAATAGTAATCCTATTATCTGCAAGTGACGTGCTGTATCTAGAATTGAATTCGAATATGACCTAGATCACAGGCTCATCACTCCGACCCTAATCGTCCATCAAGATCCTTTGGGCTCGCTGTCGAGGCTATCCGCTGACGTGCTCAGTGCTGCGCATGAAATCGATGAGATGCTCCTGCTCCCCCCGACCCTAGAACTAGCTGCCGCCTGCATACGAAGGGTAAGGGGCCAATGACCTGACCTTGGCTGTGGCCGCACTTAAAAATAATGATTGCAAGACTGGCAGTGAATTCTGCGGGCACGTGGCTGTTGGAGACCGCAACGCCTTACAGTGTTCGTACATAGGACAAGGCAGTTTCCTGACAACACTCGTCAATGTCTCTGGCTCTTTTGACATAAGCTTCGTCGAGGATGGTCACATACTTGCAATTTCTGCAGTGGCTGTCTTCATTCGACTTCCAGGGCGCGGAATATTGGGATCATGATTTGTAATTAAACGCTTTGCGAGGTAGGTGAAGTGGTCCCTTGCGATACAAATGATCTGGGCCCTGGATAATTCACCAGTTTCATCTATTGCGTAGCCTATCTAGGGAAACCACCGAGCCTCATTGGCATTGCGCTACCAAAAACGAGTGGACTAAAGCCATTGAGTCTACGAGACTCCTAACTCCTAACAAGCTCGTGAAGATCTCGTTATTCCCCGTTTGTGAGGTTGCCACCGAATGCCGATTGTAAGACTTGAGCAGGAATCTAGAGCGTCCGATGAAAATATACGTATTTTGGCTTCAGCATCGACCTATTACGAGCAGTGAATGGACCGTGATAAATTTTTTTCTTTCCGCGCGGAAAGCGGACGAGAGCTTCCCAAAACACATCCGCATGACTAAAGGTGCTACTAAGACAGGGTAAATCCCTCCCAGAAATGTACGTACCTAGAAGTCATTATCTCCAAATTCACCTGCCGGTGTACACAGCCTTCACGCTCGGCAACAGAAGAATATACAATTCATCCGAGGAAGCAGTGGCGGGTGTGATTGCGCACCTGGAAAGATTTGAACCTGTTGGCTTAAACTTCGATATTCGCCTGGTGAAGTCGCGTGCAGAATCTCTTTCTGCGAGTAGTGCATTGTGTTGGCTTTCTTGGAGGAATTATCCTAAGAACGGGGGGTAGGGACGGACTTGGGACAATATTTACGGGTATAGGACTGGGCAGGACGGGAAGGAGGGATGGGAAATATCTATTGCGGACAATGAGGTCTCTGGCTTATTGCAGCGTTTCTCAAATGTCTCCTCTGAGTGATCTTTGTTGCAGCGAGGATGTCTCACTTTGAGCCTGTGGGTGATAAGCTGGTTGCGTAGGCATCTATATTGAGAACAATGTGATCAGATAACGCATCATCTGCAAACAAGCAGGTGGTTTAAATAGTGAGACATCAAGGGAGATGGACTTAGTGGACGGGAGCGACTATGGAGGCGATCGAAAAGGAGGCTTGACATAGATGAAGAAATCAGATTATGTACCTAAAGATGAAGAAGTATCAAAAGGCATGCGCAATAATCAACGCGGCCAATAGGGACTCAAGAAATCGAAACGCTGCCAATACTTCCAGCAAAATCGCTACCGTGCGCGCAACCATACCCTCCTGAAGGCTGCTCGTAGTCTGATTTCTGGGTGTCAATCTTGGCTTCGCAATTGTCATCCGAGTAAAAAATGACGTTCGAGAACGAAGCTGCGCTAGTGCCAAAGTTGATTCCAATGTTGTTGGTAGCGGGGGTGAATGCGCAGCAATCGCTGATACTGTGTTTAAGTTCTGGGCGCGGTCCCACATGTTTACCATGACAATTGTCGTTGACGAATGAGCCAATCCATCCGTAGTGTAGGCGCTTCTCGAGGTTAGTGGATGTCTCGTTGGAGGTTGGAAGAGCGAGGGTGCTTGCGAGCAAAGCGAAGAATATTGATACATGGAGATACATCGTGAACGATTGAGAGGAGCGTTGAATGAACAGTGATATGATGGAGTGTAGGTGGTTTCGGGGTAGCGTGCTGCTTGTATCGATGCAACGATGTCAACGTAAGTACTTGGAAATAATTTAATGATACAGGAAGGGACAAGACTTGATTAGTCGCTCGACGCGTGGCTGGAAGTAATTGAGACAAAGGATGGAACAAGCATATGTTGACATCTCTCCCCTTATTCTACCTTCCTATTGTTCACTATCCTAGGCAACAATGCCTTGCTTTGAAGTCGAACCTACAGTGCCATTATTCGAAAGCTTGAACAAAGCAGTGGTGGTAAAGGCTCGTTGATTTTATTGTTGTGGAAGTTTGCCGCCACCACTAAGGCAAATAGTGGTATCTGCAACGCATCCGAGGTGTAAATATGCCTAACAATTTCGGATCCGAATCCTCTGACTGATGCCCCACATCGCATCGATCCCCGTAGTCCCACTTAGGCACCTTCCAATGCAACTAAGCACTTATGTTATTCACAAAAAATCTATTATCGTATTCCTTTCGGGAACATGAATAGGTGGACTGCTTGTTCAGCAAATGCTGGAGCAATGCATTGTACGGTTAGGCGTCAACGAATGCGTGCAAAGGTAATGGCGTAGGCTACTCTTCTGAGGATGTACCCCTGGGGTGTTTTGTACGTCGCTATCTTCTGCCGGTTGTCCCTCGCTATTGATTGGTGAGTACGAGCTGCTGTCTCCGGAAATAATGCTATCTCAACGTTCATAATAAGCTCAAAGAGAGATAACGGAGGAGTGTATATCAAGCTCGTTGTTTTCTACTATGTATAGATCAGTCAGTGAGTTTCTAAGATCATAAAGAAAGAAATACAAGACTGTACCTTATCGTGATCTCACTTCCTCTAATTGCTATAATTGTTACCGGAAAAGTCCCTTTATCTATAATCTTGCGGGAAGCCCTAGGAGGGTACTCGTAGGCGCGTAATTAAATAACGGATTTACGCGACTTTTCGCGTTTCCCTCTCTATCCCTCCTATACCTTAGCGTGGTAACGGGGATCCGTCAAGGTCGATAGATATATCGTAGTAAATTAATTACTAGAAATAGCGCTTTACGTAGGCTTTAAAGAAGTATCGCGCTCTATTATATATTTTAACGGAGGGTTATAATTATTTATATTAATAATATTATTATATTAAATTTTAATATTACTAGTAGATAATATTATAGAAAAAATAATTATAAAATATATATTTATAATATAATATTCTCTAAACTATAAGTAATAAAAAATTATAATAATATTTTAATATATTATTAATATATTAATAAAGATAGTTTAATATTATATATTATATATTTAATTTTTAATTACTATAAATTTATAATAAATAAATTAAATATAATATTAATTTTAAAATATTAAATTTTAAATTATATTATTAAAGAGAATCGTCTCGTTAATTAAATAATTTTTAAAAGAGTTTAATATCGCGCCCGATTCTAGTTTTATTTTATTTATTTTTATTTTTAATTAAACCTATTATATAGCCCGATTAAATTTTTATATTAATAGAATTTAACCCGATTTACTCTTTAATATTTTCTATACTTTTTGAATTATTTTTAATACTACTCTTTATTAATCTCGATTCGACGATATTATTTTTACCGCCGTTATAATTACCGTCGTTTAAGTTTTTATTATTTCTTTATTATTTATTTTATATTTATATAACGCCCTTCCTCCCTTCCTTTATTATAATTATTATTATTATATTTTTTTTTATTTCGAATATAGTTATTATCTCGCCCGCGATAAAGTATTTATATATATCTTTAGTAATTATATTAACTTATAGCGGTTCTAGCCTCTCTCGCGTAAATAAATATATAAAATTATTATTTAACTAGATTTAATCGTCTTTATTTAAAACTTTCTATCTTTATACTTTATTTATTTATTTATTAATATATTTAGTTAATTTTTTTAAAATTTCGAATATATTAAAGAGCCTACCTATTTCTTTTAAATTAAATTTAGTTATAAAATTAATAAATATCTATAATTTATATATAATTAAATTTATTAAATAGATACCCCTAAATTTATTTAAATAAAATTAATATAATATTTTTTTATATATATTAATCTCGTCTCGAAAAGTTTTATATATATTTATTATAACGAATTTCTTTATAAATATATAGCGGATCCGATTAATAAAATAGAAACGGGGATTTAACTATTTATAAGTTTTTATAATATTTTCTCTTTCTCTTCTAGCCCCGGGATACTTTTTATATTTAATAAAATCTCGATTTAAATATAATTTAACCCGTTATATAACGAGGTTAATTTCGATTAATAAATATATCTAAATTAAATAAACGCGTAATTATAATAAATAAACTAGTAAAAGATATTTAGGAATCGATATCGCCGTTAAATTTATTAAAATAATTTTTTTTTTATAATTATTATAGGGATCGTCCCCTTTAATTAAAATTTTATATATATTTAAATTACCGAGAAGAGTATATAAAGTCGATTAACTTTAATAAATATCTATTTAGAGGAGGTTTATTATACGGCGACTACGTGATTTCCTATTTTATTTATAATAGTTATAGATATAATTATATATACCTCCTATTAAACTTATATAAAACTTATTACTTTTCGGGTATAAATTTTATATACTCGAGTATTTAAATATCTTTAATAGATTATCTCCGAAAAGTATTATATAAAACTATAAATACGACTCCTAGTCTAGATACTTCGAGTCTCGCGGTTTATAAAAGAAGTATAGTATAAATAATAAAGGATTAATTTACCCAATTATATATAGGATATTATAAATCGTATATATATTTATATAAAGTATTTAATATATAAAAAAGCCTTTAATAAAGATTACGCTACGGAATAAAGAAGGGAATTTTAACTTTTTCGAAAATCGAGGAAGGGAATTCAAAAAATTAGGATAAATATTAGTATAAAAAAAATTCCCTTCCCTAAAGAAGGGAAGGGAATAGAGTCAAAAAAACCGATTCTCTTCTCTATTCCGCAGCGTAATAAAGATATATAATCTTTTTTTAAATTTATTATCTATATTCTTTATTAAGAAGATTAAATATAACGGGCTTTATTTTCTTTTTTTATAATTTTAATTACTTCGGTTAAGTATGAACGGGATATAAAAAAATATCCTATTATTTATTTCACCGGTATTTTTACTTTAATTAACTCTAGAACCTTTTTTTATACCCGTAATTATATTAATTATTTAGTAATTTTAATTTAAATAAATTAAATTTTATTTTTATACTATTACCTCCTCTATATATTTAATTTATATTATATAATATTAGATTTATTTAGGGTTAATAGGAGTTATATAAATTAAAGTAAAATAAAGATAAATAAATATAAATTAGATCCTAATTTATTTACTTTTTTTTAAACCGACTCGAAGGCTCTAAAGTTTATATAAGACGATTTAAATAATGAAAAAATAAAATAATATTAAAATAAGGAAAAAGGGATAAATTAATATAGTATAAATAATAATATAAAAAGGTATAGAATATTTCGCCTAGAATTTAATAATTTCTTTATTATAAATATAAAATTAATTTTTTTAAATATCTTATTAAAGATCGGTAAAAATAATAATAAAATTAATATATTTTATATACTCTCTCTAGAGGTAGAGAACGAGTAACTCGTATAATAATAAACCCTTTTTATATAGAAATAAAAATAATATTTTTTATTTAACTTTAATTAATTTTTTTTAAAATTAGTTTTATTTTTAATTAAAGACTTTTATATAAAAGAGCGATAGTAGGGCTAGTTAATAATATATTAATTTAATAATTAATAAATACTATAGTTTAGTTATAAAGATAATATATTTAACCTCGACTAATTCCGTATATTCGTTTAATTAGTTTTAAATAAAATTATATAATTTCTAAATAATTTATTTTTAAAAATATAAAATTATATAAATTTAAATAAATTATAAAATTGATTTATTAATAATTAATATAATCTTTCGGCCGTATCTAGTTTTAAAAAGAATTATTTAATAAAAATCTACCTCGTCTACTTTAGAAAATATAAAGACGATAATTTTAATAATTTATTTATTATTATAAAGAGGTTTTAGCGGGCTAGCCGAGTAAAGAACCTCTTTATATAATATACTACCGCTATAGAGGTTACTATAATTATAATATATATTTAGAGTAAATAATCGCCTCGAGGCCCTAAACTATATATAATAAAATATTATAATAAATTAGATAACTCGCGTAATATTTTCTAGGTTCTAGATAAGTTTTTAATTTAATAATTATATAATAAAAACGCCTCGATTATAGAAGATAATAATAGAGTTTATTAATTCCTATCTTCTTAACTCGGTATAATATTAATTTACTTTCTACTCTATATACGACTAGTTCTTTTATATTTATATAATTAAATTTAATTATTATTTAGATTTAATAATTATTTTTTTAAATTTTATTATTTAAGGAACTCTATTTTTTTAAAGAAATACTAGGTTATTATAAAGTTATTTATTTTATTATAATATATATCCCGCTCGTTTAATTTTAATTTAATTATTTAGAGTTATTATTAAATTATAATTATAATTATATAGAATTACTTAACTAGTATCGTAGTTAGTTTTATAATTAATTAAATTTTTAAATTCTTTTTTATAATATAGTAGGCCGGTTATTATTTAAAAATAATTTATATTAATTATAATTAAAACGGGGACTACTTTATTAATATATAACTAGTATTATTTATAAAAATAATATATCTTTCCGAAAAATAATACGAGTAATTAAATAAGTTAATAACTCTTTTAAATAATAATAGTTTTTAAATACCGCGATTTATACCTCGTCGGTAATATAAATTATTAAAAGGGTTTAAAGAGGGATCGTTTACTACTTTATTTAAAATATTTATATTTATAAATACCGACGAGGAGGGTTATATATTAAATATAACCTAGGCCGGTTTATTAAATATAAATTCTAAATACGAAAGTCTATATATAGATATTATAATACGGCGAATAAATATAATTATATTAAAGTTAGGCCTAAACGGCTTTAAAAGAGTATTTATAATAATAATTTCAACGTTTATAAAATATATATAAATTAGTTTAAATATAGAATTAAAGTATTAATTAATTTTTCTTTAATAAATATATTAAATTAACTTTATATATAGTATATCTAGATATTAATACTATTTTGAGAATTATTAATAAATTTTTATATTTATAAATTTTTATATTAAATATAATTTATAATAAATTTAATAATTTATAATTAAAAGAATTAACCCTAAAGTAAATATATATTTAATATAATATTAATAATTTAGATATCTAGTTCTTTATAATTATAATTTTTTAATTTATTTAATTTAAATCTTAATAAGAAATAAGAATTTAAATAATAATTAATAAATTTTAAATTAATTTAGAGTTTTATAAAATATATTATTTATATTTAATTTAACTAGATAATTTAGATTTATTAAAAATTTATAAAAATATATTAAATATAAATAATTAAAAGATATTTATATATTTTAAAATTTAGAACGAAAAAAATCAAAATTAAATATTATATTAATTTAAATTGAATTTCTTATTTTTATAAAATCTACTTTTTTAATTTATAACTATAATATAAAACTCTATTTTATAATAATTAAATAATAATAATAATTTCGTATTTATATATATATAATTTTATAACCTAGGTAAATTAATTATTTTCTTTAATTTTATAATTAAATATTTAGAAAAACTCTAATTAATTTAAAAGTTATATATAAATCTTTAAAAATTATATATTTAGAATTCTTAAAAAATTAAATTTATATTTAAAATTAATATAATATAAAACGAGATAATAAAATTAAATCTAATAAAAGAAAGATTAAATAAATATAATTTATAATTATTATAAATTATAGATAATTAATATTTAATTTATTTATATTATTAATTTATATAATTAATAAAAGTTATTAAATATATATATTTAGGGTTAATAATATAAAAGTATTATAATATAGTTTTATTTATTTTAGATTCAATTTAAGTCTAAATTATTTTAATTTAATTTAATTTATTTTAAATTTAATTTAAGTTTAAACTAGTTTCTCTATTTTTATTTTAATATAGTCGAGATAAGAAATAAATAAATACTCTATATATTAACTCCTATTTAAATAGTAGTTAACTTTACTTTAATTTTCGTCTTTTATCTTTTATTTTAACTTATTTCTATATTATAGTTAAATTATAATTTAATAAACTTAACCGTTAATTTAATAAACATTTAGATATTAATCTCGTTTCTTAATATTATAAAAGATTAATTACCTAGTTAATACTCTTTAATATTAAAATAATTATTATAAAGAATTTACTCTTTAACCCCGAAAACTATATATAATAATTCCTCGCCGAAGTTTAAAATAACTTTATTAGTTTTTTAAATACCTTCGATTATTTATATATTTAGGTCGAGAGTAATTTTTTATTCAATATTTTATCCTCGTTTATATCTCCTCTTTCTCCTATACTAGATATATAATCCTTAATTTATATTATTATTTAAATAATAACCTAAATTATATTTATTATAATTTAAACTATATTTTAACCCCCGCCCTAGATTTTCGATAAGAATATTTTTAATAATATTATTATTATAGGCCTACGCTCGTTTTTTTTTTAAAATATTTAATAATTTACCTCTTTACGATTTTGAATATTTTTTAAATCCGAAAAACTCCTAAATATCTCGGAATATAAAGAGGACTAAAATAAATTAAATATTTAGAAATAAATATTAATATAGTGGATATATATTAATTATAATCGTTACTTTATTAATAACGATAAAATCGTTTATATAGAGTTTAAATTAATTATTAATAAAAAGGTTTTTAATTTAATAAATTATTATTAAAAAAATGGTCTCTATATTTTAATTAACTTTATTAATTAACGAAAGAAACTATAAGAAATATATAATAACCCGTTTAAATAAAAGGATACTCGGAATTATATTTAGGAATTTAAATAAGGTTTTATACTTTTTAATAAATATTTTAACCTCGTTATTTAAAAGAAAGAATATTCTCGAATAGAGGACGAATCTTTAATTAATGCTATAAAATATAATATTAATTATATTATTTAATAGGCCTTTATCTCTTAGAGGAAAGTTAATAATTAATAATTATATATTTTCGATAAATACGTTCGTATATACTCCGAAATCGACTAAGAATTTTAATAGATTAAATACTATCTATCTCGTTAGAGTATTACTTTTATTAAATTAAAATAAATTTTAAAGAGATTTATTATACTTTTATTAATTTCTACCCTTATAACCTACTTTATTATAACGAGTATTTCTATCCTCGTTATTATAGTTTTAATTTTTCTATTTAAAGAATTAATAGACCTCGATTTTATTTAAATTATTATTAAAGATAAATTAACGAGAACCCCGGTTATTAAAATTATCTACGAGAAATAGAGGTTTTACTTCTATTATAAATCGTTAAGGTATAATATAAAAGTCTACCTAATTAAGTTAATTAACCTCCGATTTAATATTATAATTATTATTAATAATAACGAGAGTATTATAAAAGGAGTTATTTTAAATACGGGAAAAGAATAATCCTAATATAAAGTCGCGTACTAGGATTATAGGTACCTAGAACTTTATATATATTTTCTTATTTATTAATTATATCGTTTAATTTATCTTCGTTATTAATTAAATTTTCGTTTAAATCTATTATATAACTTTTTAAAACCGACTCTACTTTTCGTAATAAATATATAATTATTTTTTATTAATTACGGAATAATTAATCCCGAATTCGAATTAAAGTCTTAATTAATACTAATATATCTAGTTACTTTTTCATCGATTATAATTTTATATATATTTAATATCTACCCCTTCGCCTTCTTTATTATTTTTATATTATTTAACTCTTTAATAACGTACCTACCGTTATAGGACGTATTATTTATATCGTAGAAACGATTTTAAATATCTATAATTATTAAAAACGAATAGTTTTTATTATTATTAAATTTAGTTAATACCCCGTCGTAATTAATCTATTATACCTCTATTATTATAAAATTATTATTAATTTCTTAGATAATTCTTTAACTTTTATTTTATATTTTTATTTAAGAAATTATATTTCTAGTCTCATAAAAGTTTTTATAGAAGATAAATTCTTTTTTATATTTTAAAAAAGTTTCTAGATTTAAAAATCCTAGTCCCTAGTTTTATTTAATATTTATATAAAATAAACCCCGATTTAAAAGGAGTCGTTAATATATAGAAAACTATTATTATTTATAAACGATAACGTTATTATTAAACTATTAATTTTAACTCGAGAGAAATTATTTTAATTTTAGATTTATTAATAATATACCTAGTTTTAAATTTATAAAAAGTAAACCTCGACTCAAAAAGAGTTAACCTAGTCCTAGGTTTACTAGAAGTAAATTTAATTCCTAATTTAATCTAGTATTTATATAAAGTAATTTAGAATTTAAAAGAAATTACCCTAGTTCTAGATTTATTAATAATAAATCTAGATTTAAAAGAAGTTTTCTCCGCCCTAGTTTTAATTATTTATTCTTATAAAAATTAGTTATAATAACGAGTATAATTATATTATTATTATCGTTAAATAAAGAAAGATATTTCAAATTAAATATTATAGTTTAACCTCGTTTTATTTTAAATTTTAATATTAAAAATAGCGAATTTAATACCTAGTTACTTTTAATATATACGAGATAAAATCTCGATTATTTACCCGGCTCGTTAGGCCTAACGAGTAAATTATATTTAATTTATTATTTATAAAAATTAATTAATTTTTAGATATTTTAGGAGAAATCTCGACTTTAAATATTTAATTTTATTAAGAATCTAGATATTATAAATTTAAACCCCGCTTTAATTAAAACTTTAAATTAAGTATTTATAATTAAATCTAGAACCGAGTTATATTTAAAATAAATAAGGAGCTCTACCCCGTTTCTATTATTATTTAAAAAGAGTTTTAAATTTATTAAAATAATAAAAATATTAATTTAATTACGATTTTATTTACGCGGTATTATAAATTCCTAGATATTTTTTTAAAAAAAGACGCTAATACTTTACTCTTATATTAATTATATAATTATATTATTAAATTTAAAAAAGGGCTATAACCTCCGTTATTTAATTTATATAATATAAATTATAATAAGATCTTAAAGCTCCGCCGTTATTTAAATATAAATTTTAATAAAAATTTTATTCGAGTTAATTAGTTTTATATTATATTTTTTATTTTATTTATAAAGAAATTTAATAGAGGTTTATATTTTTATATTAATTATTAAAAATTAAATATTATTATTATAAAGAATAAATATTCTTTACTCTTAATATTAGGAATTTTAAATTAATTAAATTATATTAAGGTATTTTTTAAATTAAATATTATATTTATTTTTAATCGCCTCCGCGTTAAAGAGAGCGATAAAGAATTTATTATATTCTATATTTAATTCGGTTTATTCGAATACTTTATTATATTATTTAAATTATATAATAACCCTACCTCGTTCTAATATTATATTAATAATATTCTTCGTAAATTTCTTAATAAGATTTATATTATATATCTCGACGATATTTTAATCTATAGTAATATTAAAGAAGAGTATAAAATTTATATTAAATATATCCTCTAGAACCTCCGCGAGGCGGGGCTTTAAATAAATATTATTAAATATAATTTCTATATTAAAGAAGTTATATATCTAAAATTAATTATTATTATTTAAAGGATTAAAATAAATTTAAAGAAAATTAATATAATTCTAAATTAATTATAATTAGTTAATATTAAAAATATTTAAAGTTTCTTAAAATTTATTAATTTCTATTAATATTTTATTTATAAATTTAATAAACTCGTTATATTATTTATAACTTTAATTAAAAAAGATATTATTTTCTAATAAAGTATTCGATATTAAATAATTTTTAATACTTTAAAGAAGATTTTTATTTTTAATATTATCTTAATTTATTTCGACCCCGACTATAAAATTATAGTAGGAATAAATATATTTAATTATATATCTAGGGGGGTCCTATTTTAATATAATAATTAAAATATTCTTCGTTTTATTTTTTATTTTTTAAAGAAGTATAACTCTACCGAGTATAATTATAAAATCTATAATAAAGAGTTTATAGTAATTATCCGTATATTCGGGGAATAACGCCTTAAACTAGAGGGATCTATTCTCTTTATCGAGGTAATATTTAATTATAAAATTTTTAAATATTTTATTTTATTTAAAGTATTATCTCGTTATTAAATAAAGTAAAGCGAGTTTTTATCCCGTTTTAATTATAAAATTATTTATTAACTTAGTAAAGAAAGTAGTAAATTTAATATATTAATATATTAATTAAAAGACCTCTTTAAAGAGGGGTATAAATTAAACCCTAAATATTAATATTAATATTAAATTATATTAAAAAGAAAAAACCTAGCCCTAGAAATCTTAAAAAATTATATTTATAATATATCGCTAAATATAACGACCCTAGTTTTAGTCCTAGTTATTTTAATTATATTAATAATAAATTTAAAGATTTTTATCTAGTTTTTCTAATTATATTTTATATTAATTTATATAACCTCGATAAAGATCGATATAAATATTAATTTAAAATTTTAAACTTTATTTATATTCTATAAATTTAAATTAAATAAAAATTAATTTATTAATTTAAATAAAAACCTATATAATACCCCGATTTATTAATTATAAGATATAATTAATTAAATTAGTTAATTCGCTTTTAAAATTCTTAATTTATATTATTATATAGGATCGCCTCGTTTACTAGGTAATTTTTTAAAGAGTTTAACGTCGCGCCCGATTTTAATTTTATCCCGCCCCTTTTTACTTTTAATTAGGCCTACTACGTAGCCCGATTAAATTTTTATATAAATAGAATTTAGCCCGATTTACCCTTTAATATCTTTTATACCTCTCGAATTATTTTTAATATTACTCTTTATTAACCTCGATTCAACGATACTACTCCTACCGCCGTTATAATTACTACCGTTTAAATCCTTATTATCTTTCTATTATTTACTTTATATTTATACGACGCCCTTCCTCCCTTTTTTTATTATAATTATTATTATTATATTTTCTTTTATCTCGAATATAGTTATTACCTCGCCCGCGATAAAGTGTCTATATATATCCTCGGTAGTTATACCGGCTTATAACGGTTCTAGCCCCTCTCGTGTAAATAAATATATAAAATTATTACCTAGCTAGATTTAATCGCCTCTATTTAAAACTTTCTACCTCTACGCCCTATTTATTTATTTATTAATATATTAAATTAACTCTTTTAAGACTTCGAATATATTAAAAAACCCGTTTATTTATTCCGGGTTAAATTTAATTATAGGATTAACGAATATTTACGGCTCGTATATAACTAGATTTATTAAATAAGTACCTTTAAACCTATTTAAATAAGGCCGATATAGTATCTTTTCTTACGCGTTAATCCTGTCCCGAATAACTTTATATACGTTTATTACGACGAACCCCTTTATAAATATTCGGCGGATCCGACGAATAAAACGGAAACCGAGATCTAGTTATTTATAAATCTTTATAATACTTTTCTTTTTTCTTTTAACCCTAGTATACTTTCTAACCTAAATGCCCTAATGGATCCAGGCTGGATCTATATGGGAACAATAGTTTTTCCGGGCCGGGGGGACCTGAATCCATATGCCCTCTCGAGCGGAATCCATGCGCACGTTTAAGTTAAATTACTTAATATTAATAGAACTAAAAATCATGATAATTTCAGCGATTATAAAGTAAAGTCTGCCCTTTTAAACGCGCCTACTTTTATAAGAATTCGTAGAGTGGATATAAAGTTATTAATTTACTAACTTAGGGTCAAAAGTTGAAATTCTTATACTAGGTTTAAGGTTTAGCGCTCCCGCCCGAGGAATACCAAAATATAAAGTTCGGAATAATAATTTACTTTATATATATAAAATAAGCGTATCTTAGCGCTGATTTCAAAAATATAAAAATTATCTAAATCGGGCTAGCGCCGATAAAGATATTAATATATTTAGTTAAGGATTCTAGGTAATTTACTTTTTATCCTAACTTAAATACCCTAATAGATCTAGGCTGGATCTATATGGGAATAATAGTTTTTCCGGGCCGGGGGGACTTAAATCTATATACCCTCTTAAGCGGAATTTATATATACGTTTAAGTTAAATTACTTAATATTAATAGAACTAAAAATTATAATAATTTCAATAATTATAAAGTAAAATCTACTCTAACCTAAATGCCCTAATAGATCCAGGCTGGATCTATATAGGAATAATAATTTTTCCGGGCCGGGGGGACCTGAATCTATATACTTTCTTAAGCGGAATTTATATACCCGTCCTAGATAAATCTAATACGCGAAACTTTTAATTTTTTATATACGATCTATAGAGCTCAGCTCGCGTATTCTAAAAATATTCCGTCTAATAAAATCGGATAAGGAGATAAAAAGTAATTAATATATAGAAAATAAGTAATATCGGTACGACTACTCGGATAATATTTAGGTGATTAACGCCCGCCTCTTTAACTTTAAAAATATAAAGTAAACCTATAAATTTAAAACTCGATTATAGTTATATATAATAAAAATGTTTTACCTTATAAGTTATAGAGCTTAATAAACGTATTCGATATATATTTTAGTTAAGGTTTTTAGATAGGTATTACTATTTATATATAAAAAAATATTTTTTATAATTAATTTCGGTAGTTTTAATATCCCGCGTTTCTTTTTTACCTTAATAACGCGATAGCCTTAACCTCCTTAATAGTTAGGGAGGTTAGGGCTACGCGAAATTAAATTTTCGGTCGGGGAATTTAAACTACCTTAATGATTAAGGTAGGAAAAAAATATATATAAATATAAATTTATTTCTTAGTATACGATTAAGGTTATAATTAAGTGACTATTAATTTATATAAATATAAAATCGTATAAGGATAACTCGTAGAGTAAATTATTAAATTAAAAATATATTTAGATTACCCTAATTATTAGGATAAATAAATATAATATTTATAAATAGTATATAGATAGGATTTATTCTAGGACGAAGCTAGGCCGATATTATTATATTATCGTTACGTAAAGCCGCTTATATCGGTACGACCGCTCGGATAATATTTAGGTAATCGACGCCCGCTTTTTATATAAAATAGAAATAATATCTTTCGGATTATTTTCGTAATAGTCTTCTATAATTTTATATATCTTATTATAAATATATAAGAAAGTTTAGTACTCGGTTTCGAGTTTAATTTTAGGGAATCTTTAGTCTCGATTATTCTACCTCTAAACTCGCCTCCGCTAGTTAATAAACTTATTTTTATTAAATACCTAACTCCGATCCCCGAGTACGTTATTTAGTTTTATAGATTATATATATTTACTTTAATA